>Ga0070696_100000096_pt1 | contig 44146 bp, 47 predicted proteins | sample KBSK1253metaG_FD_65474 | JGI IMG/M metagenome (GOLD analysis project Ga0070696, IMG submission 65474) | Corn, switchgrass and miscanthus rhizosphere microbial communities from Kellogg Biological Station, Michigan, USA - KBS K1-25-3 metaG | ecosystem: Host-associated > Plants > Roots >... | reverse complement strand
TCACCGTCAGCGCCTATCCGGCGCAGCTCGAGCAGCTGGAGCTGTTCATCCGCGCCTTCGAATCGTCGATCCAGCGCCAGGTGTTGATCGAGGCGAAAATCGTGGAAGTCAACCTCGATCGCAGCTTCCAGTTTGGCATCGATTGGAACGCGCTGGCGCGCGCGGGGACGTCCAGCCTTACGGTGCGCTCCACCATTCCCACGCAACAGCGGACCGCCAGCAGCGTCGAATTCACCCTCTCCGGCGGACCGGGCCAGATCACTACCGTGTTGAACGCGCTTTCCAGCCAGGGTGATGTCCGCGTTCTCTCCAGCCCTCGCGTATCCGCGCTGAATAATCAGCGCGCCGTGTTCGATGTCACCACCGGCGAAATCGTCTTCAACGTGACCCAGACACCGTTCGTCAACCCGAACGGCTCTACGACCTTCCAGTCTCAGGTTTCGCCGACGCAGGTCAACGTCGGGATCGTGCTCGACGTGCTGCCCCAAATTGGTTCGGACAACACTGTGACGATGAACATCCGTCCTGTCGTGACGAGCGTCGCGCGGACCGCGACGTTCACGACCCCGGAGGGAGCGGTCATTCAGGCGCCTGTGATCGACACACGCGAGTCGGATACGATGGCGCGTCTCCGCGCAGGCGAAACGATCATCATCGGCGGCCTGATGCAGAACCGTCGTGAAAAGGTACGGAGCGGTATCCCGGGACTGCGGGACATCCCGCTGCTCGGCCGGTTGTTCACCAGCTATTCCGAGATCGAAAAGAAAGCGGAGCTGGTGATTTTCCTGACTCCGACAATCATCGCGGGTCAGCCCGTCGCTGCGCGGTGACTTCGGCAGCGTGCGAGAGTAGCGATGTATGAAGAATTCTTCGGCCTGAGCGAGAAGCCTTTCGCGCTCACGCCCAACCCGAAATTCGTCTTCCAGTCGGAGCAGTATCGCGCCGCGGAAGAGGCGCTCCTGTACGGCGTAGCCCAGAAGGAAGGGTTCATGCTCGTCACCGGCGCCCCGGGAACAGGCAAGACCACGCTGTGCCGCGACCTGCTCGAGAAGCTCAGCCCGGACAAATACAGAGTAGCGCTGATCTTCAATCCGTTCCTGAACGGCGTGGAGATGTTACAGGCACTGCTTTCAGAGTTCGGGCTTGGCGACGCCCCGACCACTTCCCGCAAAGAGCTGCTCGACCGGCTCAACACGTTTCTCCTGCAGCAGCTCGCGAGCGGACGCACCTGCATCGCGATTTTCGACGAGGCCCAGCATCTCTCGACGGAGTTCCTGGAACAGATTCGCGTCCTTTCGAATCTGGAGACACACCGCGAGAAGCTCATCCAGATCGTTCTGGTCGGGCAACCACAGCTGCTGGCGCTCATTCGCACTCCGCAAATGGCGCAGCTCGATCAACGCGTCTCCGTGCGCTGCACGCTGACGCATTTGTCCCTGGACGAGACCGGCCGCTACATCGATCATCGCTTGAACGTCGCCGGCGCGCAGGGCCGCGTGAAGTTTCACGTTCCGGGCGTTCGCGCGCTGCATCAGGCGACCGACGGTGTCCCTCGTTTGATCAACCTGACTTGCGATCGGGCACTTCTCGCGGCGTATACCGAACAGACCATGTCTATCAGCGATAGACATGTGCGGCAGGCGCTCGCTTCCCTCCGCGGCGAAGAAGGGATCAACGCCGATGCCGCTGCACCGGCCAAGATTCTCGCCAATCCGAAGCGTACCAACAGGTGGATGATCGGAGGCCTCGCCGCGGCGGTTGTCCTTTTCGCTGCGCTCGCGGTCTTCTGGTGGGGCTTCGACGGCGCCGCTGAGATGCTCTCGTGGAGGGGCGCGCTCGCCCGCTCCGCTCGTGACGCCGAACAGGCATACGCGAGCATCGCAAGCCAACATCCCGGCTCACGTCAGCGTGAGTTCGCGCTGCTCAAGTTGGCGCAGCTGGAGATCGCCAAGGGCGATGCCGGCGAGGCGCTTCGTTGGCTCGACATGTTGCACCGAGACTATCCCGCCGGCGCGCAGAGTGGCGAGCGCCAGTACTGGATGGCGCGCGCACTGCTTGCCGGGGCGGACACAGTCCGTGCATGCGCCGTGACCAAGACGGTGCGCAGCGACGCTGCGCAGGCTTTAGGTCCTGCTTTCTCCAGTTTGAGCAAAGCATGCGGGGCCTTCGACGCGCGCACTCAAGCCGCCGATTCCGTTCAGTCCGCGAATGGATCTGTGGTCGATTCGAGCGACCATTCGGTGCGTCCGGCAGGTTCTCCCGTCAAGCGCGATCCGCTGCCATGAGTCTGATCGCAGACGCTCTCAAGACTGCGCAGCGGCAGAAGCAGCTGCGTGACTCGGGAAGTCGTCCCAGTGTTTCGCCGTTGCTGGTTCCTCTGCGGCACGCCGAGGGCGGATTCTCCTTGCGTAGCGCGCTCACGATGGTTGTCAGCGTCATCGTGATCATCGGCTCGATCGTGGTGATGGTGCAGCGTTTGAGGCCGAAAGCGCCCTTACCCACCTTGCCAGCCGTACCGAGCCCGCTCGCTGGTACCCCACTGCTCTCCGAGCGCGCGAAGAAGTCCGAATCAGTCAGGTCTGCAGCGCGCACGCTCACCTATCCCAACGCGCCCAGGTTTTCGACGATCCCTGAAGTCTATTCGGCGTCCGCCAGGCCGGAGGCGGGAGCGGTAGCTAGTGTCACCGATAGCGTGCCGGAGTACGTCGCGCCTTCGCCTGTGCCCCGCCAAGTGGCAGAGGCCCCTGTGCCCCGCCGAGTGGCAGACGCGCCTGTGCCCCGCCAGGTGTCAGGCGCGCCTCTGCCTCGGCAAGTATCAGACGCCGTCGTACCCACTGAGAGCGCGCGAGCGGCGCCCACGCCACCGCCAGGAGCTCTCGGCAGAGAGAGTTCGACGGCCCTTCCACAGGGTGCTGCAACACCGGTGGTAGTGTCGGCCGCTCCGTCGCGCGAGCCTGCTGCCCCCGCGCCAGGACGCCTGCGAGTCGCGATCGAGCAACCGCGCACATCCGAGGCTTCCCGACTCTTCGCTGAAGCGCTGGCCGCTCACCGGGCCGGACAACTGGATGTCGCACGCCCTCTGTACGAACGCGTTTTGAGCCTCACGCCGGACGACGCGGATGCTCTCAATAACCTCGGAGTGCTCTTGTCGGCGCAGCGGAACTATGACCGCGCGCTGGAGTTGCTACGTCGGGCCGCGGTAGTCGCCCCGAATAACGCCGGAACGTGGAACAACATCGGTGCGGCCCTTCGCGAGCAGGGACACGACAGTGAGGCGTCCGCGGCGTTTCAACACGCGCTGACGATCGACCCACGACATCAGGGGGCGAAGGTCGGGCTGGCGCAGCATTTTCTCGCGACGAACCTCCCGTCCCAGGCACGTGCGCTCCTCGAAGAAGTGCTGCTCGCGAATCCAAATCTCGCCGAAGCACACTATACGCTCGGACAGACGCTGGAGCTGCTGGGAGATCCCGCAGGCGCGATCCGTGAGTTCTCAGCGTTCATCCGGCTCGCCCCACCGCGATTGTCGGAGCACGTTGATCGCGTTCGTCGCCACGTAGACAGCCTCAGCGCACGACCGTGATCTCGCTTCCTGGCGACCGCTATAGGCGTCTCGTCGCGGCATCACTCGTGGCGTTGACGTCGCTCTCGTGCCGACCGCATCGGCAAGAGATGACGGTCGCTCGCCCGCTCCCCGAGATCCCGGTTTACGAGATCACTCCGACCGACAGCGCTCGTGTCGCGTTCACCCCGAGCCGCTCCCGCGATCCCATCGCGGAGCTCGGCGCGAACAAACGTGTCTCACTCACTTCCAACAATGCGGATGCGCGCACCCTGCTTTTGTGGCTGGCGCAAGAGGCCGGCGTCAGTCTGGTCATCGCGCCAGACGTCACGGCGCGCGTGAGCGTCAGTTTCACGGACGTCCCCGCCGGTGAGGCTATTCGAGCGATCATCGCCGAGGCCGGACTCTCGGTATTGGCCCCCGGCATTCAGAGCCCGTGGCCCCCGGTGGTGTTCTTCGAGCGCCCGGTGAACGTCAACGAAGTCAGCCCCGAATCGATCGTCGCGCGTTTTGGAATCAGTCTCGAGATGGCGAAATGGATCGTGGAGTCTCGCCCTCGTCCTTGAGCTTTCGACCAACGATGCGCAAAAGGCCGCCAGCATGTGCTGGCGGCCTTTTTACGTGTTACGCTCCAGAGCTACCTGCCCATCAGCAGCACTACCACGCGGTTGCCGGTGACAGCCGGTGCGGCGCCAAGCCAGCGAACGTTTCCTGCGACCTGACCGTCGCCGTTGTCGAGCAAGGAATCGATGTGAAGCGCCGCGGCGGTATTCGCGACTCCACCGAGCTTCAGCCCGATCATCCCCTTGTTCGGCGCCACAAAGAGCGTATCAGCCAGCGAGTCGACTGCGAACGCCAACCCGACGAAAACGCTGTCGGTCTTCAGCGTGTTCGATAGCGCCTTCATGCTGGTCGACAAATACGGACCCTTCCAGCGTGCCACAGCCGTCGCACCGAACGCACCGCCGGAGAGATCGAGGTCCGTAGCGAGGGGAACGGTCACGATGTTCTGGAGCCTGCTGGGATACTTGCGAATGTCGGACACCAACGCCGTGATGCCGGTGCGGATGTCCGCGACGTTCGACACCAGGTTGGTGTCGTCACCTTTGCTGATCTGATTCGTGACCGTCGGGACGACAATCGCCGCCAGAACCGCGACGATCGCGACGGTGACGAGTACCTCGGGCAGCGTGAAGCCCATGCGGCTCGAGCGCTTTTTTAACATGCGAGAATCTCCTGTTGTGTAGCTGCTATATAGTCCGCGCTGGCGCCGGTCTGCGCCCTCGCGCTTCGAAAATCACTGTATCGGAATTGCGAGAAACTTCGTTGAGTCGATTCCACCCGTGCTGTTCCACCGCAACAAACCAGAGGTTCTATTGATCACCCCATCCACCTGTTCGTCGATCTTGTCGAAATCAGGTCCACTGATCCCAACAATCACGACGGTCAGGTATTGAATGGCATTCGTGTTCGTGACCCGCGCAAAAGTGTTGGTGATCGAGCCGCCAAATCCGGTATCGACTGCCGAATTCACGGTGTCTTTCGTGACGTACGGACCCTTCCACTTGCTCACCAGTCCAGCGTTGTAATTGCTGCCTAAGAGGTCAGTGTTCGCTATCGCGATCACTTTTGAGAGATCCGAATACCGACCCGGATATCTGTGAACGTCGGCAAGAAACTGTTCGGCCCCGCCCCGTACCGCTTGTAGGTCCTGGCCAACTCGGCCCGCATCACCCTTGAGGATCTGGCCAGCAACGGTCGGGAGAAGGACCGCCGCCAGCAGCGCCATCAGTGCGAGCGCCACCAGGATTTCCGCGAGCGTAAAACCACGAGTGGGTGTCTGGCGGGCTTGGCGACCATTTGCGCGCCGCCCCGAGTTTCTAACCATGGACTCTGTGTGAGTGTGACGATCGAGAGTAAGACGAATCTCGAGTGGGAAGGTCGCTATAAGGCGTGACTGAGCCATTACGCAGAGGACGGTCGCCGTTACTCAACGGTCCAGGTGGTTCATTGCCCCCTCGACGACGTGCCAGCACCAAGAGGGAAGTCAGCTCTGAAGGCGCTTTGAGGCTCCCCGCGTCTTGGCAGCCGTTGCGGGCCGTTACTCGGCTCGTCGATACAGTAACGGGTCGTAATCCTCTATCCCACAGCACTTTACGCGTGTCAGTCGTCACAAGCTCGTCCTTTCGTCTTTCGGTCTTGGGCGTTCCGGCCTTGGTGGATGAGGCAGGTCAAACGCCCGCGGCGCTCGGCTGGGGAAAGCCATTGGCGCTGCTCGCCTATCTCGCTATTCGAACTGAGGTACGGCGCGACGAGATTGTGGATCTCCTTTGGCGTGGTGTCGCCGAGGACAAGGCTCGCAATGCCTTTCGGCAGGCGCTGCATCGGCTGCGTTCCGCGCTTGGGGATGAGCTCATCCCGCACGACCGTGATCGTCTCCGGCTTGCTGCGAGTGGCCGCCTGGCTATCGATGTTGTCGAGTTCGAGCAAGACATGGCCGCCGGGCGCGTCGAGAGCGCGATTGCTCTGTATGCGGGCGACTTTCTCGACGGCGCTGAGCTTGGCGAACCGCCGTTCGATCACTGGGTTGAACAAGAGCGAACGCGTCTCCGCTCGCGCTTCCAGCAGTTGCTTCAGGATGCGGTTCAACGGTCGAGTGCCGATGGTCGATGGCTCGACGCCATTGCAGGCGCGCAGCGATTGCATCGGCTCGCTCCCTTCGACGTCGATGCGGCAAAGCTTGCCGCTACAACTCTCCTTGCCGGTGGTCGAAAGTCTGAAGCGCTCGCCCTGCTGCGGCAGTTCGCCGAGCGAACCAACGCAGAGCTGGGTATCCCCGTTCACCCTGAGATCCAGGCCCTGCTCGAACGGGTAGCGCGCGAGACATCGGATTGGGACCAATCCATCCATTTCGAAGGCCAATGGGGCGGCAAGACTGCGCCGCTGCCATTCGTCGGCCGGCAGGCGGAGCTGTCTCAACTCATCGCGCTCTGGCGCAGTGTACGCGAGGATGCTGGCGCGGTCGCGCTGATCGAAGGCGATGCGGGAATCGGCAAGACCCGCCTCATGCAGGAATTCGCCGGTCATGTGCGCGCGTTGGGGACCACCCTCGTTCTGCATGGACGCGAACGAGCAGCTGGGGCGCAGGTGCCGTTCGGGATCTTCGGCGAAGCATTGCGACCGCTCGTTCACGCCCCAGGGGTCGCGGGGGCGTCGGCGCATCTGTTGGCGGAGGCAGCGCGGCTGCTGCCAGAGATGCGTGACACGCTAAACCTCCCGGCCGTGAGCGCGGTCGAGGACGAAGCGTCCCGGTTCCGCTTCTTCGAGGGCATCGCCGCCCTTGTCGACGCCGCCGCTTTCGAGCAACCGATGTTGATCGTGCTGGAAGAGCTGCAGCATTTACCACCTTCATCGCTCGATTTGCTGTCGTACCTCCTGCCAAGGCTCGCGAGCGCGCAGGTGATGTTCGCCCTCACGCTCCGTCCCGCGGAGGCGCCGTCGGCCGTCTTGTCCCGCGTCCATGCGCTGGTGGAATTGGGCAGCCCTGTGACTCCCGATTCGCGAGCACGTTCCTTCGTCCTCAATCCTCTGTCGTCCGAGGAGGCGTTGAACGCGATTCGCGAGCCTGCTCGGATCGCGGGACTATCCGCAGCCAGTGTCGACCGGATCGCCGCGCAGTCGTTGGGCAACCCGTTTCGATTGGAACAGGGAGTTCGCGGCGCGACGCTCGGGCTGGATGTTCCGACGCTGCCCGTGCCGATGCGGGACGTCCTGCTGGAGAGAATTCAACGTCTGTCCTCCACCCACCGCAGGGTTTTTCTGGTTCTTGCACTCTTCGGCCGCCCGGTCTCGGCGGCGTTGGCCTCGTCGGCCGCTCACGTTTCCGAGAGCGCCTGCCACCAGGCCATTCGTGCCCTCGATCAACAGGGATTGCTGGATGGCGTCGACTCAGACTCGCTGCACGCGAGCGAAGTCGCGGCCAGTGCAGCGATCGAGATGAGTGGCGCAAGCCGCGCTTTTCTTTCGGCGTGGATCGCGGAGGCGTTGGCGTCGGAACCCGAGGCTGAGAATGCGGAGCTCGCGCGTTTCTACGCCGCGGCCGGCAATTCGGCGCGGGCGTTTACCTACGCGCGACGTGCGGCTTTCGATGCGCTTCGCGCGGGAGCTAGAGCGGAGGCGATGCAGTTCTTTGCGCTCGCTCGCACTCATGCTGAGTCGGCACAGGATCGCGCGGACGTGGAAGCCGCGCTCGAGACGATCGGCTCCGGCCGTCTACGCCTGACTGGGCCGAGCGCAGACGCGCCAGCTGTGCCTCCCTCCGGGGGACAGGCGCAGCCAGCCGACGCCACCGCCACATCGTTTCGATCAGAGCCCGCGCACCGCTGGGAGCGTCTCTTCCCACACTGGCGAACGCTCTTCGGCGCCGCGGTTGCAACGCTCCTCGTCAGTGCGACTGTGCTCGCGACGCGATTCGGAGACACCGGGGCGACGTTGCCTGCTCCCGACACCTTGATTGTTTCGGAGGGCGTCCCGGGCGGTCCGCGGTGGCAGCGTCTCGCGATTGGTGGCCCTGGCTCCGACTTCGTGGTCGGTCCGCGGATGGCCGTTGCGTCGTCCGACTCGGCATGGACCGATTCATTCCCAAGACATTGGACGCACCACGTGCCCGGTCCACGTGGGCTCCGAGTCGCGCTCTCGCGAGTCACCGCTGCTGGCACCGATCTGGTCGTCATCGGTCGCGATCGGCGCGACTCCCTCCTGATTCTCACAGGTCAGCGAGAGCTCGTTCCATTGGGTTGGTCTCCAGACGGAAGGTGGCTGCTCACCACTGCGAGTGCGTCCGAGGGGAGGTTCGATGCTGCGCTGAGCGCGATTCGTGTGGAAGATCGAATTGTCCTTCCGATTGATTCGACGCGCGGCCACTCGGTCACCGAGGCCGTCTGGTCTCCCGATGGATCGCACATCGGCTGGGTCGCGCGCGTCGGCGCTGAGCGTCAACAGGAAGTCTTTGTGAGCCGCGCCGACGGTAGCGAAGTGAGGAACGTCAGTCGAGACGCGTCGGAGGACTACCACATTGCGTGGTCTCCCAGTGGGGAGATGCTTGCGTTCACGAGCATGCGCGACGGCAACGCCGAGTTGTATGCCGCGGATCTCGCTGAGAACCGGCTTTGGCGGCTCACGCTGAACAATGCGCATGACGATGGCGCGGCATTCTCGGCTGATGGCCGAACCATCGCGTTCGAGTCCACACGTCGGGGGCTGCCCAGCGTCTACGTCATGCCTGCCTTGGGTGGAACGGCCAGACTCATTGGCGGGGGAGGCCCATTGGAATTTGTCGCGTGGCGCGCGAAAAGGAGGTCGTATCTGGATTACCTGCGCATTTCACACGACGCCGATCTCCTTGTGGGAGATTCCGGGACCGTGTATTTGCGAGGCTTCGATGCGGACGGCGATTCGATCCCGGTCTCAACTGTCGAATGGCGCGTGATCGACACCGGGCTCGTTCGGCTTGGAGGCGAAGACTCGAGCGCTTGGGAACCCCGGCGCCGCATGGTGGGCCTTCGCGATGGTATTGCTCGGATCGTAGGGACCGTAGGTCGCTGGCGCAGCGACACCGCGTTCGTCCGCGTTGGAACGTCGAGCGTCACCCTTCTTTCGGCAGCCTTTTCGGGTGGCCGCCGTGAGTGGATGCCGCTCGGTGTCCCAGCACCGGAAATCGACCGTACAGCCGGCGGGGGCCTCATTCTGCGCGCAGGGCGCGAATGGGACAGCGGCGTGCTTTCGCGCGGGACGCTTCCGCTCGCGCCAGGCCTGACCATCGAGGCCAGTTTCATCGCGCCATGGACATCACCACCAGAAGCGTCTACGCAGGTAAGCCTTTCTCTAGTCGCGCCAGAGGAACGTGCCGCGATCGATTCAATTGCTCCTCAATTCTTGCGGCTAGCGTCGATCACGTGGAAAGGCGACGCGGGGCGATTCGCGTTCGCCGTGGGGAAGGACGTGTTCACCGAGCCTGTCGCGCCCGTTCCCATCCCTGAGCGTCGATTGAGGCTGGTCGTCGAGCCCGATAGTACCGTGAGCTTCATGATCGACGACAAGCGGCGTTGGCGCTCGACACTGCGGCTCACCGCGCCCCGGGCGGGATCGCGACTGCAGGTCTGGATCAGCGGCCGAGGAACTGGCAGCCAGGTCCGGGTCTCGTCGGTTTCCGCGGCGCTCGCAGCCACCGACAGCTTACGCCGCGCCCGTCGCTAAAAGATCAGCAGCCTCGAATTGGGATCAGAAACTTCAATGTGTCGACACCGTTCGTCGTCCATTGAATCGAGCCAGTCAAGAAGTTGCTGTTCCCGTCGAACTGCCGCTCCAGGTCCACGGCCAATGAGCTGTCCACCGCCGCCACGGTAATCTGAAGAAGACCCGGCTGGCCGGCGCCCGCTGGCGGGATGCGCGTAAGGCCGTTTATCACGATCGCGTCCGCGACCGGCATGTTGCCGATGATGTCTTGCGCAATGTACGGCCCGCGCCAGAGCGCCGCCGGGCCGGCAAGGATTGGCGTCCCGCAGGCGTCGAGGCTGGCCCCAGTCGGTTGCGTCGTCAGCTGCGTTAGCGCGCTGGGAAAGTGTGTCACGTTCTGCCGATAGTTGGCGATCGCTTGGCGCAGATTGTCGAGCTGATTTCCGATCGCCGCGGATTGTCCGGATCGCAGCTGCGAAGCGGCGGTTGGATACAGGACCGCCGCAAGGACGGCGAGAATCGCCAGCGCGATCAGGATTTCAGCGAGTGTGAACGCAATCCGCGCGCGATGAGAAACCGCGGTTTGCACGTCAGCAGTCGCCGTTGATCGTGACGAAGTAGTACATCGTCACGACGCCATTCGTGCCGTTCTGGGGAGTCCACTGAACGGTTCCCGCGTTCCATCCGGCGACGCCGTCGACTGCAAGGTCCAGCAGAGTCGCGTCGACCAGCGAAACGTTGTTGAGGAAGTTGATCCGCAAAAAGCCCGGATTGGCGCTATTCGGGATGCGCGTGAGCGTGTCTTCCGCCATACCGATCGGCGTCATCATCCCGGAAAAGTGGTCGCTGTTGAACGTCATGAACGGCCCGTTCGTGATCCACCTGTTGCGTTCCGCATTTGTGAACGTACCGCCGCAGCTGTTGTCCGAGTACACGTTGCCGTTGACGATGACGGAATCGAGCTCGCTCAATCTCCCTGCGTTCGTATTCTGCACGCACCCGTGGAAGTTCATGGGTGGGCAGCCAGCAGGTCCATACAGCGCATCGCGAACAGTGGCGAGTTGCGTTACGGTCGCGTCGATTCGCTTCTGGTCCAGGAATCCTGTCACGTTCGGGAGCGCTACGGCGGCAAGTATGAGAATGACCGCGAGCGCCACGATCACCTCGACGAGCGTGAAGCCCGCGAGGTGGTCACGCGGCGCGCCTGACCTCATCGACTTAGCGGATCGGAGATGCGAGATAGTACGCGTCCGTGCAGAGATCCGTATCGAGCGGAGCTGCCGCTCCTGGACACCGGAATCTGCCCGCGTGCCGCCGGACAATGGCTGTCGACTCAGTCGGACCGTCGACCAACTCATTGATTGCGTTGAATGCAGCGCCGCTCAACCCTTTCAATCGAACCGCGATGAATTCCGCGTTCGCGGCATTCGGGGTCGAAACGGTGTCTCCGCCGTTGGCAGGCCCAATGTCGTACAGGCCGAGGCGGTTGACGACCGCGGCGCCAAAGCCGGTTGTGATAGCCGTGTCATTCGCCGCCATCGTGACAGGCAACGAGAGAGCGATGTACGGTCCGTGCCAGTTGTTGACGTCAGACGTCGTGTACAGTGCGCCTCGAGCTGACGAGTCGGGTGCCGCGATCGTGATCTGATTCGCCAGGTCCTCGATGTCCTTCGGCTGATTGGGACGCACGTTGATGCCGAAGGCCTCGATCCCAGTGCGGACGTTGCCCAGATCCTCTGCGGCTCGCGTCGGATCTGCGTTGTCGAACTGCCGCACAACCGTGGGATACACCACCGCAGCAAGGGCCGCGATGATTCCTACGGTCACTACTGTTTCGACGAGCGTGAATCCGACTCTATTGGTCTGACCCGTCCGCATACCAAAACTCCAGGTGAGTGTGCAGGTGTGTTTTTGCGCCTTTGGGTGTCGCGTTGACATCAGCGAACGCGTAAACATCGCGTGGGGTCGTCACTCCGGCGTTACTCTTCTCGCCTCACTTGTGACGCCGCAGGTCGGCTCAGCGTAACTGACACGCCGGCAGGGAGTTAACGGCCTCACCGCCGCGTGGGCGCGGTGGTGGGAAGGCATGGCGCACTCGTCCAGAAGGGCCGGCGAGTGTCGGCGCCTACGCTACACGCAACGCGGACAGGTTTTCGTCGACATGCGCCGGGTGCTTCATACCCACGGCGGCCGTGAGAACGGCGGGCAGAGTTCGTACAAACGCGAGCGCGCGCTGCGCGTCCGTGGAGCCGCCGAATAACTCGCGCACCTCATCCGGCAGATCGTGCGTCAGCTGACCTTGCAACAACGGGGCGCTCACAACGAGATCGATGCCCAACTCCGCGGCCGCATCGATGACGTGCACCAGTCGTCCGCGTGCGTCACGCTGCGTGGATACGCGTACCGCCTCTGACATCGTGAGATTGATCGGCAGTTGCACGATCCGAAAATGGTGGTCCTTCCCTGCTACGTCGGTCGCGATCGACGCGAGCTCATACAACGAGAGGTGTCCATGACTGCCAGCCGGCAAGCGTAGTCCACTCCACGTCGCGCACCCGTACGCGCCAATCTCCCCGCGCGAAACACACGATTCGAGGGCCTCGAACGCGATTCGCATGCGACTGGCCAGCTCCGAGGGCGGAATAGCGGACAGCTGTTGCTCGGGATTGTGAATGTAGAAGTAGTCTACGCTTTGGACGCCCAGGTTTCGCATGCTTCGATGGAGCTGATCCATGAGAAACGCCGGCGTGATCGCGTGACCGCCTCCCACGAGATCAGATGGACGCAGAACGCCACGATCGAGATACTCATGGCGCAAATAGACTTCGTATTGCTCTCGGGATGCCGGCGGCGTGCCGTCGAGCGGGACGTAACCGGCTTTCGTGCAGATCACGACCTCGTCGCGACGCAACACCCCTTCGCCGATCAAATCCTGAAGCACTCGGCCGATTACGCGCTCCGAACGCTGGCAGCGGTAATTGATCGCCGTGTCGATGGTGTTGACGCCGTTCGCCAGTGCGGCGCGCGCGGCCTCCGCGTACAGCGCGTCGGTCGCGTCGTCACTATCGCCGAGATATGTGCCGAGCGCTACCGAAGACACGGCCAACCCCGAGCGCGCCTGCCGGAAAAAATCGGGGACGAACTTTCCCTGCCAACGAGACATGTACCGCGCAGTACCCGCAGGGCTCGCTCGCGTGATCACGTGAGGAGTCGTACTGCCAGCGGGGGCGTTCGTGCGCTTGGCCATTTCGGAGACGCTAACCATTCCTGACGCATCTCTGCAAGGTCACAAAACCCCCGACATGAATTGCATGCCCGAGAAGTGACATTTCAGTGGACTACTTGGTCTTACCTATACAGGGTTGGCCACTGCCGCATGGCTTCGGTGTGGCACCTATTTGTTGATTAGATTCCTTAGCACACAAAGTCGAGGACGATCGCATCATGCCAGAGTTCGGAGCGTTGGCGTCGAGATGGTGGATACCGGTGCTTTTCGTGGTCATCGCCGGCCACATCACTAACGTTTGCGTCACGCTTTTCCTGCATCGCGCCCAGACGCATCGCGGAGTTCAGCTCCATGCGCTCGCAGCGATGCCCATGCGTCTTTGGCTGTGGCTGACGACCGCAATCGTGACCAAGGAGTGGGTCGCGTGCCATCGGAAGCATCACGCATTTGCCGATCGCGAAGGCGATCCGCACAGCCCTCTCATCGAGGGGCTCCGCAACATCATTCTCAAGGGCGCGTTCTACTATAGAAAGGCAATTCGCCAGCCGGGAATGCTCGAGAAGTACGGTAAGGGCACTCCGAACGATTGGATCGAGCGTCATCTCCTCGAGAAATTGAATTGGGTTGGTATTCTCGTGATGCTGGTCATCGACGTTTACCTGTTCGGCTTCTTTGTCGGACCCGTCGTGTGGGGCGTCCAAATGCTGTGGATTCCGTTTTGGGCCGCAGGCATCGTCAACGGCGTCGGCCACGCTCTCGGCTATCGCAATTTCGAAGTGAAGGACGAAAGCCGGAACATCTCGCCGATTGCGATCTGGCTCGGTGGCGAAGAGCTCCACAACAATCACCATGCCGATCCGAAGTCGGCCAAGTTCAAGGCGAAATGGTACGAGTTCGACATCGGCTGGCTGTACATCCGACTGCTCCAGTTCGTGCGACTCGCGAAGGTTGAGTACGCCCGTTCCTAAGAGCCCGAATCCCATTCCCGGTTTCCCCGAGTGCCTGATGTGAAATGCGTCCGGTGCGGCCAGACCCGCGCCGGATTCGAGAAGGCACCCTTTCCTGGAGCGGTCGGCGCTCGCATCGTCGGCGAAATCTGCCAGGAGTGCTGGGCACAGTGGGTGCGTCAGCAAACCATGCTGATTAACCACTACGGCCTCAACGTCATGGATCCGCAGGCGCGGAGCTTTTTGACGAAGAACATGCAGGCATTCCTTTTCGGGGCGGGCGCGTCGGAGGATGTCGATACGAGCAAGAAGGGTTCGATCAGCTGGTAGGGGTCGAACGACCATAGTGGGCCTTGCCGCCTTTCTGGCGGCATGCGTTTCAGCGGGTGCGACCGGTACGATCGCGAGCACTTCGCGGAATCCGCCTCGCGCCGCTCAGACATGGGCTGACTCCGTTCTCTCTTCGCTGAGTCCGCGCGATCGCGCCGCGCAACTCGTCTGGCCGCAAGTATTCGGCGACTATACCCCCGAGCAGAGCGCTTCGTGGGACCGCGTCAAGCAGTTGATCGCCATCGAGCACGTCGGCGGATTCGTCATGTCCATCGGGTCCCCAATCGAGACCGCGACGAAGATCAACGCGATGCAGCGTCTCAGCCCCGTACCGCTCGTCATCGGCGCCGACTACGAAGCGGGCGCGGGTTTTCGGACGCGCGGAGGATACTTCCTTCCAAACAACATCTATCTGGGCGGAGCGACGCTCTTCCCGGCGCAGATGGCGCTCGGAGCGACGCGCGACACGACCCTTGCCTATGAACAAGGCAGAATTACGGCACTCGAAGGCCGGGCCGTTGGAGTGCATATGGCGTTCGCTCCGGTACTCGACGTCAATAACAACCCGAACAATCCGGTCATAGGTCCCCGTTCTTTCGGCGAGGACCCCGAGCTCGTGGCTTCCCTGGGAGCCGCGATCATTCGCGGCCTTCAGCAGAATGGAATGGCTGCAACGGGCAAGCACTTTCCAGGGCACGGCGATACCGAGCAGAACTCCCACCTCGCGACCACGATGGTTAACGCGAGTCGCGCGCGGCTGGACAGCGTCGAGTTACTGCCGTTTCGCCGGGCAGTCGCGACCGGAGTGTCCGCGATCATGACATTCCACGGTGTCGTTCCGTCGCTCGACACCAGTCCCCTGCCCGCGACGCTGTCGCCTGTCGTCATGCGAAGCCTCCTGCGGCAGGAAATGAGCTTTGCCGGCCTCCTGATCACGGACGCGTTGGACATGAATGGCGTCTTGGCGCGCGTGCGTCCGACTGCCGAAGCCAATGTCGTCGCTGGGAGCTACGGCGCCATCAACTCTCCAGGGCTCGCCGAAGTCGTGAAGCTCGCGATTGACGCGGGCAACGACATTCTCTTGATGCCGCTCGATGTACCGACTGCGATCGATGCCGTCGTTGCTGGCGTTCGTGAAGGTCGCTTCTCACAGGCGCGCGTCGATTCCTCCGTTCGTCGCCTGTTGTTGCACAAATACGCACTGGGCCTGCACGAGCGGCGATTCGTGAGCGTGGACTCGGCGCGCCGTGTCGTCGGGATCGCCCCGAATCTCGAAATCGCCGATCGGATCGCCGAGCGTGCGATCACGCTCGCGAAAGATTCGCTACGGCTCGTTCCACTCGCAGGGGTTACGTCGCCGCGTCCGCGTGTGATCTCCGTCACAATCGCGGCTCGTGCCGACCTGGGCGCCGGCGGCACGTTCGACGCGGAGCTGCGTCGCGCCGCCGATGTGCGGTCGGAATGGGTCGATGCAGCGGATCCCGCGGCCGCGCTGGGTCGCATCGGCGCAATCGCCGATTCCGCCGATTACGTGGTTATCAGCTCGTACCTCGCGCAAGGCACGCGTGTCTCCGACGCGAATGCTCCAACTCCGCTCGTCGATCTCGTGCGGGCGGCTACGCAGCGCAACGTGCGCACGATCGTAGTCGCGTTCGGCAATCCGTACTTGTATCAGCAAGTGCCCTTTGTACCTACATACATGATTGCCTGGGGAGGTTTCCCGCCATCGCAACGCGCCGCTGCGCGCGCGCTCCTTGGCGCGATCGAAATCTCCGGCCGATTACCCATCAGCATCCCGCCATCGTTGCGACTTGGCGACGGCGAGCGTCGCGAGATTCGCGCTCCCCGTTGATCAGCTCCTCAGAATTTGGTTTTCTGTTCGGCGAATTCTGACGAACGCCGTCGTTGACGGTTGTGCATCGGACGCGATATACTCCGTCCTTCGAAAGTGGGCTCGCCGCGCGACGAATTCTGTCGCTCAGCGAGCCCTTGACTTTAGTAGCCAACTGCTACTAATTCGAGACCATGCGTGAGCGTTCGCTCGTCGTGGCGCGGCCAGCCGTTCGATCTCTGACTGCGGCGGTCGATCTGGTGTTGTTGACGCCGCGCGACGGCTCGCTCGCAGTGCTTCTCCTCAAGGCCGCGGATCCGCGAGCACGAGACCGGTGGCTGCTTCCCTGGGACGCGCCTCGGCCCGAAGAGCCGCCAGATCAGGCCGCAATCCGTTTGTCGCGCGGCGTTCTCGGTGTTCCTCCGGCGGCGCTCGAGCAAATCGCGGCATTCGGTGATGGGAGACGTCACCCCGGCGATGCACAACTGTCTGTCTCCTTCGTCGGGCTCGTGCCGCACGGTCCGGCATCGCACACAACCGACGGCGCTGTCTGGGTGGATGTGGAGCAGTTGCCGTTGATGGCGCCGCGTCATCGGGTCATCGTCGATGCCGCCGTGGACGTCGTGCGAAAACGTATCGATCAGTCGCCGCTGGCGTTTCGACTTCTGCCCCCGTCGTTCACCCTCAGTGAGCTCCAGGCCATTTACGAGCTCTTGTTGGGCAGGTCACTGCACAAAGCCAGCTTTCGTCGCGCCCTCCAGGCGGCGTTCCTTGTCGAGCCGATCGACGAATGGCGCAGCGAAGGACGGGGCCGGCCCGCCCAGCTGTATCGCTACGCGCCCAAGCGTCGCCGTGGCATGCGGCGAGGCGTGCGCTTCGATCTCATCAGCAGCGATTAATCCGCGCGGGGAAGACGCAAAAGTCCACGCGCGATGGCGACGTTGTCGCACGCTACGCGATACAGCTCGCCAAACCCGCGCTCCGGACGCCACGCTTCCTCGAGGATCACTGGCGGGCGATGGCCTTGACGTCGGCTCCGGTCACTGCGGCGTTCGACGATTACGCGAACCGTACGATCACCGCCCAGGGACCCCAGAAGTTCGATGGCGACGTAGCCGCCACCAGGCAGGTCTCGATGAAAGAGCCGTTCCGCGGAACGGCGCTCTGGCGAGCTCACGTTCCGTCCGCTGATCTCCTGCTCCACGACGTCTCCTGGGCTACTCCTTCGTCGCTCAAAAGCGCTGGCGTCGCGCTCCACTGTTCCGTTCGCAAGACGAGTGCCCTTTTCACTATGCAAAAAATAACGCTCCGAGACAATGCCCGAAGCGTTAAGTGCCCGGAGGTTCCTCTGTCGCTTAAGAGACCTTCGTCACATCTGCGGCCTGAGGACCCTTCTGTCCCTGCACGATCTCGAACTCAACCTGATCGCCCTCGGCGAGTGATTTGAAGCCGCCGCCTTGGATTGCGCTGTAGTGTACGAAAACGTCAGGCCCGCCCTCACGAGAAATGAAGCCGAATCCCTTCGCGTCGTTGAACCATTTCACGGTGCCGGTGATGCGAGCCATTGAAGCTTCCTCGTTGTGCCGTCCATGCTCCGCGAACGTATCGGAGCGCCGTGGGAAGCCTAAAAGCAAAATCCATGCACCATGATGGGCCGGGCGTTGTTCGCTCGGCGCACCGCGTCGCTAGGCGGCGCCTGCGACGTAGCGGGCCATGCGCCCACATTGGGAGCAACGCAGCGTCACCTGCGCGCGAGGGGGCGGCGGAACGTGATCGGGATGGCGCTCGATACTTCCTGAGCATGACGGGCAGCTCAGGGGTGATCCGCATCGATCCTTCGCGATGAGGTGCAGAGCTTGCGCGGGGTTGAACGTCGCCGGGCGCGGCTTGCGCATGATTCCTCCAAAGGTGCTGCTGTACGACCCTTCTTGAGAGCTCTCCAAGGCGCACGAGCGCCTACGGTGAAAGACTCATAGCTGCCATTTTAGTAACCGGCAAACATCGCAATTAACTGTGGCTGTGTAAGATGCAGCGTTCCAATTACATACGCGGCGTACTCGTCTGTGTGCTTTCCGCGGGCTCAGCCTGCGGGCCGCGCGCCCACATCCCGCCGCGTCCGCCTCAGCCGGAATTGCTTGGCACTGCGATTCCGGCGGAGGATCCAGGTGCGAGGCTAGCGCGTTCCTTGGCGCCCGTGCTCTTCGCGCAGCGCGATGAATACTTCCCGTTGGAGCGAGTCGTCGCGGTGCTCCATCCAACTCGCCGAATCATCGCCTACCATCTTCTTTGGCGCGACGACGTGCACGGGTCGTGGATCCCCTTCACGGTCGCGACGGATCAAGAGATTGTTTGGGTCGGCTACGACAGCACCGGCGGACCGACCGATCTATGGACGTTTTGGCATGGAACGATCCTGCACACGCCCTGGAATAGGCAGACCGTCACGATCAACGTGCAATGGGGCAAGCATGGCTCGATGCCGCGCGGCATCGTCGAGAGCGATCTCCCCACCCCCAAGAAGCTCAACGACTTCTACGCCTTTCACTATCTCGCCATTTGGGACATGTGGCTCGGCAAGCTCACCCGACCAGGACCCGGCTGCTTTTGTCATGGCTACCGCAGGTACCGCGAGTATGTCGACCCCATAGTCGTCGGCGACAAGATCGATGCGGTAGCACGGACGGATAATCCAAGAGAGATCCTGCGAGCCGTCTTTGGTCGCTACTCCCGTAAAAAACCCTGGCCGGAATAGCAGACGGAGCTACGAGACGTAGACGATGTCACCGTCGTCGCTGAGTCCCATCTCGTGATGCGCGTTACACACGCCGCAGATTTTTTCCGCCAACCAAGCGACGCCCAGAGATTCCTTCTGGCGTTTGGAAGCGGGTTTCACCGATACCCGCTTGTAGCTGTATTCACCGCAGTTCTCGCACGCGTGCGCTTTCGCGATACGCTCGGCGCGCTCTCGGGTGATTCGCTTCAATCACTCCTCCGTGCCCGGCCTTTTGGGACCCTCACTGCTGCGGGTGAGCTGGCCACGCGTCGCGGGCGCGTATCCGGTGGACGGAGAAGCCGCTGGAGCAGGAGGAGTCGTGCCGGGCATTCCTCGGGCGACGAGTTCGCGAAGCGCACCCACAGCGCCCATCACCCCTGATGCCTCCGTCGGAAGGAAGATTGTCGTCCCCTTCCCGTCGGCAAGGCGCGGTAGTGCCTCGAGATACTTGAGGCCGAGCAAGTACATGGCCGCTTGGCCATCCGGGAGTGCCGCCGCGATTCTCCGGATGGATTCGGCTTCGGCTTCGGCCATGGCCAGTCGCGCTTCGGCCAGACCTTCTGCACGCAACACTGACGCCTCCTTCTCCCCTTCGGCCTTTCGGACCTGAGACTCGCGCAAACCTTCGGACTCGAGAATCGCCGCGCGCTTTCCAGCCTCCGCGTTCGTGACGGCCGCGCGACGCTCGCGCTCGGCGCGCATCTGTAGCTCCATTGCCTGTTGAATGTCGTTTGGCGGCTCGATGGATTGCAGCTCAACCCGAGTGACGTCCACACCCCAGCTGACGGCCGCTTCTTCGATCACCTCGCGCATGCGCTTGTTGATCTGATCGCGGCTCGCGAGCGTCTGATCGAGCTCCATCTCGCCGACGATGTTCCGGAGCGTGGTGCGCGTCAGGGTCTCCAGTGCATACGGAAGGTTCTGCACGGCATACGTCGCCTTCTGGGGCTCGGCGATCCTGTAGTACAGCACGGCATCGATGTCGATCGTGACGTTGTCCTTCGTGATCACCGGCTGGCTCGGAAAGTTCAGCACCTGCTCGCGCAGATCGATCCGGGTGGTGGTGCGCGCCGCGATCCGTTTGACGCCGCCCACATCCGCCTCGGCATATCGCACGTCGATCGCGCGAGGCCTCTCGACAAATGGAATCAGGATGTTGAGACCTGAGCGCGCGACGCGGTGAAACCGACCAAGGCGCTCGACTACGAGCACCTCGGCTTGGCCAACGATTTTTAGCGCCTTCGACAGGACGACCAGGCCGAAGAACGCGATGATGCCGAGCAACAGAAGGCCGAACATGTGCTACTCCCACCAAGGTGAAGGACACTGGGGTGATTGATTGTAGGGTCGGGAACGACACACAGCAACGCGGGCTCTGCGGTGCGCCTGAATCTTGCGGTATCTCCCGAGTCTTTACGGACGAGGAGAAACCCATGGCGACCAAGCGGAGAAAGTCGTCCGCCAGAAAGAAGTCGGCACGCTCAGCTAAGAAGCGCGGCTCGGCGCGGAAAGCTGGCGCAAAGCGCGGAAGAGCGATGCGCGCATCAGCTGGAAAGTCCAGGTCCAGGAAGTCGGCATCCAGACGGCCTGCAGCCAAGAAGAGACGGTCATCGGCGAAGCGAGCAGCTCGGCGGACAGTTGCGCGAGTTAAACGGGTGACGCGCGAAGTCGTTCAGCAGGCTACAACCGCGGTCTCCGCGGGCGTCGAAACTCTCAGGGACCTTGGCGAGAACATCGTCGATAGGGTTCGCACCGAGGTTTCGAATCGCGGCAACCCAACTGGCAACCCGACGTCGTCCTGATTCTTCCTGGCAAGCTGACCCGCGCGAAGGATCCGTTCAGCGAACGGATCCTTCGTTGCTTTCTGGCAACCCTCCGCCGGCCGCGCGAAGATGGTGGTCGAGCCATTTGCCGGTGAGCTCGAAGACTTCCTCGTGGCCAAAGTCCACCGTGATGACGTGGCCTGCCCCCTCTGTCCATATCAAACGCTTCTCGGACGCACCGAGCCGTTCGAACGTGCGCCTCGCGCTTTCGATCGATATGCGATTGTCCTCGCGTGATTGGATCATCATCGTCGGCGCGGTCACGCCTGGCAGGGCTTTTTCGGCCGCGACGACCACGTCATACAGCGCGTGCAGCGCCGTTGGTGTAAACACGCCGTGCCCGAGCCCGCGAGCCGCGGCGTCTGGATCATGTATCGATTGGGAGCCGCCCGACGAAAAATATGGAAACGCGGATCGCCACAGTGCGCTGCGGGCTGCCACGCGTCGCACCAGCGCTGGCATGGTCACGTATGGCGCGAGCAGCACGAGCGCCGGCACAGACTTCTCGTCCGCGGCAAATCTCACGGCAAGCGCGCCGCCCATCGATAGCCCAACGATCGCGACCGAATCGTGGGTAGCGAGCATGGAGGCATACTCGCGCCGGACATCGTCGTGCCATTGCGACGAGGAGACGGCGGCAAAGGAGGAAAGCGAGCGGCCGTGTCCGGACAACAGCGGCGCTCGAACTGAGTACCCTCGCGCGTAAAGGGATGTCGCCAGGCCGGCAAGTACCTGTGGCGTATCGCCGGCCCCGTGCAACAGCAAAGCGCCATGCGCTTTGTCTCGAGGCAGATCGATTGTTCCCGCCCCCATCACAATGCCGTCTGGTCCGAGCGGCAGTCGCTTGAGGGCTCGGCGTTCGAAGTAGCGAGGATACGCCGATCTGGCGAGAGCGATCGCGGCAATCACTGCTAGCGCCGCCGGCAACATTTGGAGCTAGTAGCGTGGGACTGAGGGGTCCACCTCGCGACTCCACCGATCGATTCCACCGCTGAGATTTCTCGCCCGGAATCCACGTGCGCGTAGCCATGCTGCCGCTACGCTACTCCGCGCTCCGTGATGACAGTAGACGATGAGTTCTCTGCCTTGATCGAGCGTTTCGACCTCGCGCTCGAGATTACCTATTTGAAGCAACTGCGGGTCGCCGATTCGCCCGACCGACCATTCCCATGGTTCCCGGACATCGACGAGTTGCGGCGTGTCACTGCCGCCGAGTCGGGCCGCGAGTTCGACAGGGTCGATGTCGGTTTCCTGTATCGTGGCGAAGGATTCACTCGCGGCGCCGGAGACATCGCTCGTGGGCCGCGACCGGCACGTCGCGCAGTCCGCGCGCCGTTCGAAATGGATAATGCGAGTTTCGACCGCCTTGAAGTCGAGCTGCAGGAGGCGTCCGATCAGCGGCTCGCCAATACCGAGAATGCACTTCAACGCCTCGACCGCCTGCAGTGAACCAACGACGCCCGGGACCGCGCCCAGGACGCCGATCTCCTCGCAGCTTGCAGTCGATTCCGGAGCCGGCGCCTCCGGAAAGATGCAACGATAACAGGGACTGTCCTGGGCGCCGAATACCGAGACCTGACCTGAAAAACGTTCGACGCTACCGTAGATCCATACCTTGCCGAGCCGCACGCACGCGTCGTTGACCGCATAACGGGTTTGATAGTTGTCCGACCCGTCGACGATGAGATCGTACTCGGGAAAAAGACTTTTGGCGCGCTGCTCTGTGAGGCGCTCCTGGTGAGCCCGGACGTGGACGTTGGGGTTGACCCGCTCGAGCGATTCGGACGCCGACAGGGTTTTCCGCTGACCCACATCTCGCGTGCCGTGAAGAATCTGCCGGTGCAGATTGCTCAGCTCGACGGAATCGTTGTCGACGACGCCGAGGACTCCGACGCCGGCGGCTGCGAGATACAGCGCAGCAGGGGAGCCCAGTCCGCCCGCTCCCACCACGAGCACTCTCGCGCTGCGCAGGCGTTCTTGGCCGGCAATGCCGACTTCGGGCAGCACGAGCTGCCTTCCGTATCGCGTGAGCTCCGCGGGCGTGAGCATCGCCTTCAATATACGGCGCGATTGCCGATACCCGCCCTGCGGGCGTCGGGAATTACAGCAGTACGGTCGGGCTCTGGCTCGTCGCGCCGTTGCCGGCGAAGAGGTCTTCGAGCGAAAGCTCCTCGACGTGTCCCATGAGTCGCGAAGGCTGCACGATCAGCGAGCTTCCCTTGCGTTCGATCAGTCCTTCTGCGGCGAACCGCCCGAGCACGAGCGATACGGATTCCCGCGTTGCGCCCACAAGCTCACACAGCAGGCGATAGCGGCTGGTGCTCAGAACGATGCAGCCGTCGTCTCGTGTGAACGTATCGAACGTCGCCATGCGCGCGAGCGCGACGATCAGACGCTGTTGGACGCTCATCGTGGTGAGCTCGCGCAGCTTTTCCAGCAGTGCTGAACGTTCGCTGAGAATCTGCGACATCAGCGCCGTCGCGTGTTGCGGTTGTTCGCGAATGAACGAGCGATATCGGGTCCCGCTGAGAAACAGCGTTGCCGCTTCTTCGTCGGCGCGCGCTTCCGTGGAATAGCGCGGTGCGGACGAGAGACCTTCCGCGCCAAATGTCTCGCATGACGTCGCGATCCAGGGAATGAATCCGCGTCCGGCGCGCACGCGACTCCGCAGCACAACGCGGCCTTCGAGGACGACGAACACGCCGTCGGCGGGGGCGCCGCGCTGATAAACGACGAATCCTGCAGGCCATGTCGCTCTTGCGGCATACGCCAGCAGCGCGTCAACTACGGCCGGCGCGAGCCGGGTTGGTATCGCGGGCTGATGCTCCGCGGTCATCCGTCCTCTTTTCTCGTGTCAGGGCAACGGGTTGCAATGTCTGGGCCGCTCTTGACAGTTCTTGGGCCCCGCGCCTCTCTTGCTGTCGGCTTAAGAGCACGGCGCCGTGCTCTCAATGGCTTGCCCGAGATTCGCGCGTCCGGCGTCCGTGCGAGTCATGACCGCCCCGGCGGTATCTCTGACGGTACCTTCGCTGCTCGTCCTAGGTACGGATACGGTCTTAGCCGCGGCCCCCGCCACGCCCGTGCAGCTCGCGCACGCCTGTCTCGCCAGCGGCTTTCAAGCGGTGATTCCCGCCAGTTGGGGTGATGAGCTCATTGCCGCGCGGGCGCTCGAGCGCCTACGCGATATCGACGCGCCTCGGGTCCAGTGCAGCTGTCCGCACGTTTCGAAGCGGCTGGCCGAACATGGTGAAGCCATTGCGCCTCAGTTGCTTCATTTCGTTCCACCTCCCATAGCGACAGCGCAATACCTCCGCGCGGTCTACGCTCCCGTGCGGCCGCATATCACGTATGCCGGAGGCTGTCCTGCGGCGGCGGATGAGGCCATCGACGCGTGGCTCTCCGTTGCGGGACTCATGGATATGCTGATCGAGCGCGGCTTCCCTGTGCTCGAACAGCCGACGGAATTCGATTCTGTCCTTCCGCCCGACCGCCGTCGCCATTTCTCCGAGCCGGGGGGCATTCCGTCCCGGCTCGCGCTTCGCAAGTTGACGACGCCCGTCGATCTCGTCGAGCTCAGGGGAGCCGATGTCGTGGTGGACCTCGCGCAGCATCTTCTGTCGACGTCTTTCACACTCATCGACGCCTCGCTTTCGTTGGGCTGCTTCTGCAGCGGCGCCACCGGGGACGTGAGCGCGGAGGCAGCACGAGCCCGGGTGCGTGAGCAGGAGCCGCCCCGCGCACCGTCTCCCATCGTCGACCACTCCATGCCTCTCGTGATAGACGCGATCGTCCACGCGCCTTCGACCAGCCCGAAGCCGCCTGGCCTGCGCCCGATTACAGCACAAACGACGGAGACGGTGCCCGAAGGAGTGCCGGCGGCAGTCGACACGATGGCGCGGCGGCGGTCGCCTCCCGGGATCTCACGCCCGGGTTTCGGGGCGACACCCGTGCGGCGCTCGGACGCAGGGCGCCAGCTTCCCCGCGCGTTTGTTGCGCGTCGCCGGTCTTCGCCACGCAGTGGGATGCGTCAGGCCTTGATCCGCAGCCGCGTTTCCTCGCCATTCGCCGGGCGCCCACCCTGGGTGTGGATGGCGGCGGCGAGCGTCGCCGTACTCGGACTCGCGCTGCTGTTCCGGTTTGTGCTTTAGCTAGTCGTAATCGCGGATAGCAGCGCGCAAGGCGACGCGCAAATGCTCCTCCGTGCGACCGCTGGACGGAAGGGCGGGGGCGATGGCGCTCAGATGGCGGTGCATCTCATCGCTGACCGTGGCCTCATCCGCGGAAACGCCCAGCGTATGGAGCGAGCGTTCCGCCAATTGCCGTAGCAGGTCGACTGTTTCGTCGCTCAGGCCGTGGATCTCGACCCTGCGTGCGGATGGAGCATGACGATCGCGGTTGCGCGCTGGCGCTTCGACGAGAGCGCGCAAGGGCGCGAGCTGCACGGCGAACGCTCCCGGGTTGTGCTCCTGGTGGGACGCAATCACCCCACGGCGGCGCAGCGAGAAGAGCAGTTTTTCGACGGCCCCGCGCACGACGCCGACGCCGCCGATGCTCTGGTTCCCGCGCCCCGTGATGACGAGGACCTCTTTGCTGCCGCGCACTTGATGTTCACGAAGCCACTTATCGGTCCTCCGAACCGCCATTGCGGCGGACGGAAGATGCTCGCGCAGGTTCAGCGTGCGCTGCGGGCCGAAGCGCAGTTCGTCGAACGCGCTCACGCGATGCTACGCCGCCGCGTCTAGTTGATCGTCGATGAGGTCGCGCAGCGGTTTGGCAAAACACGTTTCATTGCACGCGAACCGCCTTGCACAGCCGATGCAGTCCCGCCGAATCTTCTCGGGGTATCTCGCCCGATCCATCCGCAGGTATCCCAGCGCCTCGAAGAACTTTGGCTCGAGCGTCAGCGCGAACACCTCAGGAATCCCGCGTTTCCGCGCCAGGTTCTCGACCGCTTCGACAATCTGACGGCCAAGTCCGAGCCCCTGGGCGTCCGGCGATACCGCAATCGCGGCAACTTCCGCGATCGAAGGCGAGTATTCCTTCAGCGCCCCGCAACCGAGCACCGTTCCGCGACTGTCGACCGCCACGACATAGTCGTCGATCGCGAGGGAGATCATCCCCGCGGTGCGCGGCAGCATGAGGTGTTGATCGGCGAAAAAGTTGTTGAGCCGAGCGATCGCGTCCGCCTCGGCCGGGAGGGCGCGACGAACCGCCACACTCGAGCGGGACGTGGTCACAGCACGTGCTCCAGGAGCGCGACGCCCTGCGCGAGATCGTCTCGCGTCGCCGTGAGTGGCGGCAGCAATCGCACCGTGTACTCGCCAGCACTGCACACGAGGAGCCCCGCGGCCTGTGCCTCACTTACGACGTGCGCCGCCGTGCCCATCACGTCGACGCCCCACATGTAACCGACTCCACGTACACCACGAATACGCCCGGTGCGCCGGCCCAGCTCGCGCAGCTGTCCACCGAACCAGGCTCCGTTTTCCCGAACGGACTCGAGCAACGACGGGTCACTGAGCCGCTCGAGCACGTATTCGGCTACGCGCGCGACAAAGGGTCCACCCCCGAAGGTGGTGCCGTGATCGCCCGGCTGAATCGCCGCGGCGATTTCAGCGTTGAGTAGAACGGCGCCCATCGGTAATCCGGCGGCGATCGGTTTCGCCAGCGTGACAAGATCCGGCTCGATTCCCAGTTGCTCGTAGGCGAACAGGGTTCCCGTTCGGCCAAGGCCACACTGGACTTCGTCCAAGATCAGCGCGATCCGACGCTCCTTCGTCAATGCGCGAAGCTCGCGAACGAAGCCAGGATCCAACACGCGCACACCACCTTCGCCTTGCACGGGCTCGAGGATCAGGGCCGCTGTCGTTTCAGCATCGAGCGCCTGGGTGAGATCTTCGATGTCTCGTTCGACGATCGCGATCCCGCCCGCGAGCGGACGGAAGGGCATCCGGTACCCCGGCCGATCCGTCGCCGCAAGACTCGCGAACAGGCGGCCGTGAAAAGAGCCACGCAGCGCGACGATGTCGCGCTTGGCGTCACTGATGGAACGCCCCCACCGTCGAGCGAACTTGAACGCGCCTTCGTTCGCTTCGGCTCCGGAGTTGCAAAAGAACACTTTTGACGCGAAGGAGCGTTCTACATAGGCAGCGGCTAGCCGTACGGCTGGGGCAGTCCAATACAGATTAGACGTGTGCAGAAGCCCGTCGGCTGCTTCGCGCATCGTCGACACGAGTCCGGCGTCTCCATATCCGAGCGCATTCACCGCGATGCCGCTGACGAAATCCAAATAGCGACGGCCGTCCGCGTCGATGAGGTACACACCCTCACCGCGTACCATCTCGATCGACCGCTTGTAGGTCGGCAGCACCGCATTGCGCGCTTCTGCGGACACCGGCTCGGCTGAGGTGGGCGGCGTATCGATACCGGGCTTTGGGTGAATCTCGAGTGCGGGGAGGGCCATCGCTCTACTCCGTGTCGGGCTGGATCAAAGTTCCGCGATCGCGGTTTTTGATACCGCTCAGATCGGTGATTCGAATGCGCTTGACGCCACCCTCCGCCGCGGCAACCGCGGCAGTGAGTTTCGCGCGCATTCCTCCTGCGGCGGTGCCATCGTGCATCAGACCTCTGGCTTCGGCGAGCGTCAGCGAGTCCGCCGTCTCCCCATCTACCAGGACCCCCGGAACATCGCTCACGATGAGAAGCTCCTCGGCTTCGATGGCGATTGCGATCGCTGCCGCTGCTTCATCCGCGTTGACGTTGAGCGCCGGGCCCAGCTCGTGGCCGATGTTGCGACTCACCGGTGAGATTACCGGGAGGTACCCACCGTCGATCAGGTGCAGCAACAACGAGCTGTTGATGCGCTGCGGAGCGCCGACGTGACCCAATCTCCCCGCGTCCAGCGGCGTCGCGGCGATCAGCGACGCGTCTTCACCGGACAGACCCACCGCTCGCACCCCTTCGCGCACGAGCGACGATACCAGTCGCTTGTTGGCCGTTCCCGACAGCGCCATGCGGACCAGCTCGAGGTCCTGCGCAGTGGTAACCCGCCGACCGTCCACGAAGTGGGATGTGATGCCCAATGAAGTCTGCAAGGCGCTTACGTCATCTCCGCCGCCGTGTACGAGGACCATGGCGCCCGACAACGCGTCCCAGGCCTCGGCGATGAGAGGGGCCAGATTCGGATCCGCCTGCGGGCGACCGCCGATTTTCAGTACGCGCGTCACGTGGGAAGCCCCTGGGTTTCCTCGAGCCCAAGCATGACGTTCGCGTTCTGGAGTGCTTGCCCGGCTGCGCCCTTCATGAGGTTGTCGATCGCGGAAAGAATCAGAAGCGACGGACGCCGGACGGAATTCAGTGGCGTGACCGACACGCGGACGACGTTGCGGTGAACCACGTCGCGAAGCGCCGGGGGCTCCGAGCTGATCTCGAGAAACGGTTCGCCCTCGAACGCGGTGCGCCAAAGACCCATCGGATCCGCGATGGGCGCCGTCAACTCGATGGTGATGGTCGATAGAATGCCGCGCGACACCGGCAAAAGGTGCGGAGTGAAGACGAGGTCCGCGTCAGCGCCCCAGGTCGTCAGCGTTGCTCGCATCTCGTTGAGATGACGATGGGTGTTCCCGATGCTGTAGGCCCGAAAATCCTGCGCGACCTCTGCGAAGAGCAACTCGCGCTTGGGAGAGTTGCCTGCACCACTGACACCACTCGCCGAGCTCACGTGAATCACGCTGCCAGGAGCCACGATACCTGCGTCGACCGCGGGGGCCAGCGCGAATAGAACCGAGGTCGGATAGCAGCCAGGGTTCGCAACCACGTCCGCCGTGCGGATGCGATCGCGCGCCAGCTCGGTCAATCCGTACGGTGGCCCTTCGCACCCGTTTCCGGGACGAAGGTCACTCGACAGATCAACCACCCGCGCGCCAGCCTCGCGCGCCGCGCTCACCCACTGGCGCGATGCTCCGTGTGGGAGGGCGCTGAACACCAGGTGGGCGGCGCTCAAAGGAGCGTCTTCGGTCGCGAGGTAAGTGACGTCGCGCCCACCCACCCGCGCAGTGGCTCCCCGCTGCTCATTTGCCGTAGCGAACGCCAGCGTGAGCTGCGGATGGGACTGAATCAGTGCGCAAAGCTCGCGGCCGGCATAACCGCTGGCCCCGAGAACACCCACGGGTATCTTATTCACGATGAATGTATAATAATACAGTACGGCAAGGTCAACCCAGTGGAACTCGCAGATCCAGCATGGCGCACAAACCCGAGCGACTAAACACGATCCTCGAACTCATTAGCGCGCACGATGTCGCGTCGCAAGAAGAGCTGCGAAAGCTGCTCGAGAAACGCGGCGTCTCCGTGACACAAGCCACGTTGTCGAGAGATCTGCGCGAGCTGGGTGTTGTGCGCGTGCCGGGGGAGAACGGGGCTCGCTACGCGTTACCCGAGACGGTCGCGGGAGAGGCGATTCCTTCTCTGGAGACGCTGCTGCCCCAATTGTTTTCCAGCGTCGATGGCGTCGGCGAGCTGATTGTGCTTCACACCCTCGCCTCGGGCGCTCAACCCGTGTCCGAAGCCATCGACGCCGCCGGGTGGCGCGAGGTGCTTGGCACGGTCGCCGGCGAGAATACGATCCTCGTCATTTGTCGCTCCGCCCAAGCCCGCCAGGACGTCACACTGCGGCTCACGGAGCTCGCATCCGGAAGGTGAGCTCTATTGAAGGGTTGACGCGCGGGGCACTTATGATTAATTATGCATCGTCGTGAATAATCATGTCACTTAGGAGCTGAAATGCCCCGCACAATTGTCCTCGCGTATTCTGGCGGACTCGACACATCGATCATCGTTCCGTGGCTGCGTGAGCACTACGACGCACGGGTCATTTGCGTCGCCGCTGATATTGGTCAGGGCGAAGCGGAGCTAGCTGGCGTTCGCGAAAAGGCGCTCGCGTCCGGCGCAGAGGAATGTTTCATCGAAGACCTGCGCGCCGAGTTCGTCAGCGATTTCATCTTTCCAACGCTGCGCGCTGGCGCGATCTACAACAGGAAATACCTCCTCGGGACGTCGATGGCGCGCCCGCTGATCGCCCGCAGACAGGTGGAGGTCGCGCGACGCGTTGGCGCTGATGCCCTCGCACACGGCTGCACGGGCAAGGGTAACGACCAAGTTCGTTTCGAGCTAACGTATGCGAGCTTCGCCCCCGACCTGCCGGTCATCGCGCCTTGGCGCGAGTGGAATATCCGGAGCCGCGAGGACGCGCTGGCGTACGCAGCACAACACGGAATCCCGGTGGCCGCGACGAAGGACAAGATCTACTCGCGCGACGCGAATATCTGGCATCTGTCGCACGAGGGTGGCGTGTTGGAGAACCCGGCTGCCGCACCACCTGCCGATCTTCTCATGCTGACTTCGTCGCCTGAAAACGCGCCCGACGTGCCGGAGATGGTCGTCATCGAGTTCGATCGCGGGACGCCAATCGCCGTCAACGGCGAACAGCTCGATCCCGTGGAATTGCTGACCGCGCTGAATCAGATCGGCGGTCGAAACGGCGTCGGCGTCATCGACCTCGTCGAGGATCGCCTCGTTGGCATGAAGTCGCGTGGCGTGTACGAAACGCCGGGTGGGTCACTGCTGTATGCGGCGCATTCGGAGCTCGAGCAGCTCGTGCTCGACCGTCGCACGCTGGCTGCCAAAGATCTCGTCGCGCCGCGTTACGCCGACCTCGTGTACGAAGGGCGCTGGTGGACGACGGAGCGCGAGGCGTACGACGCGTTCGTTGCCATCACCCAGGAGCGCGTGACAGGCACCGTGTCGCTCAAGCTGTACAAGGGCAACGTGGTCATCGCGGGCAGGGCCAGCGCGCATGCGTTGTACGACGAACGGTTCGTCACGTTCGGCGAGGACGACGTCTACCAACAGAGCGACGCTGCAGGGTTCATCCGCCTGTTCGGGCTGTCCCAGCGCGTCCGCGCGCTCAAGGACCAGGAGCTCGCCGCACAGGGCGCGGCGGAGTCGGTCGGCTCTGTCGGATCGGAAGCATCTACGACTCTCGCTGGAGAGAAAGCCGACGTCGTAAAGTTGGCAGTCGCGTGAGCAGCGCCGCGCTGTTCACCGCGTCGACGAAAGCGCACAAGCTCTGGGGCGGCCGCTTTGGTGCGGGGCCAGCCCCGGAGTTCGACGCCCTCAACAACTCCATCGGGGTCGATTTCCGCCTCTGGCCTTATGACGTCCAGGCGTCCAAGGCTTGGGCCGTGGCGCTCTGGGGCGCCGGTGTCCTCACGCTCGACGAGAGCAAGGCGCTCGAGCGCGGGCTCGACGCCGTCGCTGAACGCCTCGAAGAAGGCGAATCACCGACCGCCAGCGATGAGGACGTCCACACGCTCATCGACCGCCTGCTGCACGATGAGATCGGCGACGTGGCATCCAAACTTCATACGGGCCGCAGTCGCAACGATCAGGTGTCCACCGCCACTCGGCTTTGGGCGATGGACGCGTGCATGCGGATCGACAGCGCCATGCGACAGCTTCAGCAGGTCATCGTCGATCGCGCGACGGGCCTCGAAGACACCGTCATGCCGAGTTACACGCACCTTCAGCGAGCGATTCCTGTCGCCGCGGCGCACTGGTTGCTCTCGCACTTTTGGCCACTCGAGCGTGACCGCCAGCGGTTGCGGGCGGCTTACCGGGCGGCCGCAGTTCTTCCCCTCGGCTCCGGGGCAGTCGCCGGCTGTGCCTATCCGATTTCGCGCACCCTGCTCCAAGGGACTCTTGGATTCGAGGCGGTCACGCCGAATTCAATCGATGCGGTGAGCGACCGCGATTTCGTGGCCGAATTGCTTTTCACCGCCGCGCTGGCCGGCGCACACCTCTCGCGATTCGCCGAGGACCTGATCATCTACGGATCAAGTGAATTCGGGTTTGTGCAGTTCGGGGACACGTTCACGTCGGGTTCCAGCATGATGCCGCAAAAGCGGAACCCCGACGCGCTCGAGCTCACGCGCGGAGCCGCCGCGAGACTCCTGGGTGATCACGTGACGCTGCTGGCCACCATCAAAGGACTGCCCTCGAGCTACAACAAGGACCTGCAAGACGACAAGCGCGCGCTCTTCGACGCGGTGGATACGTTGCTCCTCGTGCTGCCGGCGTTTCGGGGCGCGCTCGCCGAGTCGACTTTTCAGACGGAACGAATGCGCACGGCGGTCTCCAGCGCCATGATGGCGACTGACCTGGCAGACTATCTCGTCCGGCGAGGAGCGACATTTCGCGAAGCACACGGTGCGGTGGGCGGCTTGGTTCGCCACATCGACGTGAAGCGCTGCGAATTGCACGAGCTGCCCTTGTCCGTGTTTACGGATGCCCATCCGCTCTTTGGCCAGGATGTGTTTGAAGCGCTGAGCGCGGCGCATTCCCTCGAGCAGCGCGACGTCGAAGGTGGAACGGGGCCGCGAGCCGTGCGCGCGCAGCTCGATGCCGCGCGCGCTGCCATTCGGGCGTAGATCCAGCTACCGGTATTTCGGCGCGAACGATACGCCGAGATGGAATTGCCAGAAATCGGCCGGCGTCGTCCGCGGATTGAAGAGGAGAGATCCATCGGGTTGGTCCAGAATATCTCCCCTCCGGAGATAGGTACGAGTTCCGTTCCGCGTCAGACGTGCGCCGCCATCGAGCGCCGCTTCGACCGTCCGAAACTGAATGGGAATCCGAACGCCGCCTCCCCAGCCCGACGCGAACCCACCATCGTCGAAATTCGTGGAGCTCGCGAAGCTGCTGCCGCCGTTGTCATCGCTCGCCGATGATTCGGTGTAGAAATACGAGTAGCCCGCGAATGCGTAGACGTAGGGACGAACCGGTCCGCGTGGTACCATGAGCTCAGGGCCGATGGTGACCAGCGCGATGTTGTTCATCGTGCGCATGTCCACGAGCACCCGATTGATCGTGGGGCTCAACGGGACGTCCTTGTTCTCGTTGCCGTAGTTCAGCCACGTCACGTCGCCGCGAACGCCCAGTGGAGCGAACCACCGGAAGTGGTGCCGCACCGAACCGCCCACCCCCCAGGCACGGTCGACCTGTCCGTGAAAGGCGCCGATCGGCTGCGCCATTTGGCCGCCGAAATCGAACAGCCACCTGCCGGTCGAGCGCTGCCCCGAGGGCGTCACATTGAAGAGCTGAGCGCTGGCGACCGGTGCGCCGAGCGTGACCAGGGCAACGGAGAGGGCAAAGGAGAGTCGGCGAGTCATCGTGCGCCTCCATCTTGATTGTATACAAAGCTCTCGATCAAGAATTGGCTTGAAATGCCGATTAGTCAAGCAGGCGCGGGGAATGAAAAAGCGGCCGCGCCTTCGAGGCGCGGCCGCTTGATCGCGGAATCAGGTTGATCAGAACTTCAGGCCGAATGTAATCGGGACGAACTTCAGAGCGCTCGTCGCACCTTCCGCCTTGGTCACGTAATGGAAACGGGCTTCGAGGTATGTGCTGAAGCCGGTCAGAGGAATGTTGATGCCCGCGCCGACATTGAACCCAAGCTTGGTGGAAGAACTTGGATTGGCGATCGGGAAGTCTGAGTAGCTCGCGTTGTACATGCCGAGACCAGCGATGGCGTAACCCATCGGGATGGGCATACCGGCGCCTGACAATGTGAGGTTGGCAGTTCCGGCGAGCAGACGCGCACTCGCGGAGCTCGTGTTCTTTACGTCGAACTGATTCAGCATCCCCTCGATTCGGAATCCGAGAGGCGCGAGCGGTGGTTTCATGCCGACGCCCACCGTCAAGTTGTATCCCATTTTGAAGGCATCGGAGGAATTCCCGACGGGTAGAGCGGCACCAGCGGCGATGTTGAACGAGGCCTGCGCATGGAGCACGGGTGCTGCGAAAAGAATCGCCGCGACAGCCAGCGCGGCGCGGGACGTCAGACGCATTTGTATTCCTCCGGGATGAGCGAGCTGATTGAACTGCAGGTGAGTCGCGCGATCAGAGGACAGGTGTGCAGCATGTTTCGCAACGCTCAGCTACGAGCTGCGAATAAAGAAGAGCGAATGAAGCACCTGGCTATCAATCATTACTATAATTATCCTTTCTACAAAGTAAATAATGGCATTCAGATTAGTCGTGTGATGATTATTCCTTGTGTTACAGGATAATTAATGTCTCGGCTGTACAATGCACGCACAATTGCACTTACGGTCGGTGAACCGTTCAAGTGGATCGATAACCTGCTTTCGCATAACGCATTGCCAGGAGTCATCAGCAGCCGACAAGGCGTCCAGCGCCGGGTCAACGACGAAGGATTGCTGGCCGTGGAGATCACTCGGATACTCACGAGAGATCTGGGGGTCTCAATCTCTCGAGCCGTGGCGCTGACGCGCACGGCGCTCGGATCGAGGCAGGGTACCGAGGTCCGTCTGTCTCCTGCCTCCGGAGTGACGCTGATTCTTCACACCGCCGAAATCGAGGAGCGACTACGCCAGCGTGTGATCGACGCGATTGAGGCGGCCGCGCACGTGCGGCGCGGTCGACCACCCAAGGCCAAGGCGCGTTCCGATCGATAGAGCATTCGAATCGCGAGAAAAGAAAACGCCGAGCTTTCGCTCGGCGTTTCAAGTTCTTGTTGCGATCTTCGATCAGCCAGACGCACGCGCGACGTTCTCCGCCGCAGGTCCCTTCGCGCCCTCTACCAGGTCGAACTCGACGGCCTCGCCTTCCGCGAGCGTCTTGAAGCCATTGCCCTGAATCGCGCTATAGTGCACGAAACAGTCCCTGTCTCCGCTGTCTGGAGTGATGAACCCGAATCCCTTCGCGTCGTTGAACCACTTCACCTTTCCGGTCGCGCGCATACCTGCTCCTGAAAAGACCCTGAGCGTCCGGCGCATTGACACGCCACGCTCGCCGATGAGCCCACGAGAACACGGCGTTCCCGTGGGAAAGCGAAGCGAAAGTATTAGTGAGTGACGAGGCGGTCAATGCCGTTCGCCGACGAAGGTCATGGCTCGTGCACCTGGCGCACACCGGTTACGAAGTATGCAGTTTCGCCAAAGCACGAAGAGGGCACTCCGCGATGCTCCTCGTAGGCGAGTGCCACTTTGTTTCCCATCGATTCCCGGATCAGCTTCGACACGCTGTCGTTTCGAACACTGAATGCCCATCGCTCCTGGGCGGCGCCGGGCACAGTCACCATGGACAGCTCGCCCTCCCACGTTTTGCACAGCCAGCCCTTGTCGGAGAACTTCTGCACATAGCCGGCGCGCTCCCCGCTCGAATACGTGTACGTGAGGGAGACCCAGCTCCACAACGCGAACAGCACCGCGGGGACGCCTAGGAGCAGCACGACAAGGATCAAAGGCCACTTCCACCGACGCCCGCGTCGCGGTGGCGCCGTGACGACTTCGGGTTCGGGGATGGGAGACTCTCTCGTGTCTGGAACCTCGTCCGCCATACGGCTCCTTTGAAAGGCCCACCCAAGCTACGTCTCATCCAGCGACATCGGTATCTTGTTCTTGATCATGACGTTCGCCGCCCGAAGACAAACTCAGACGACGTGGGTGGGGATGGTGCCGATCGGCTCCGCCTTTCCCATCGTCGTCCAGTCGATGACCAACACTGACACTGCCGACGCCGAGGCGACCGCAGCGCAGGTGCTGGCACTCGCCGCCGCGGGTTCGCAGATCGTTCGCGTCACGGTGAACAACGACGAAGCCGCCGCAGCGGTTCCCGAGATCGTCAAGCGCGTGCGTGAGAGCGGTGTGCCAGCCCCCATAGTCGGGGATTTTCATTACAACGGACACCTGCTTCTGGCGAAATATCCGGATTGCGCCGCGGCGCTCGACAAATACCGCATCAATCCGGGCAACGTCGGCGGAAAGCGGCGCGACGAGAATTTTCGAACGATCGTCCGAATCGCCGCGGAGCACGACAAGCCCGTGCGCATCGGAGTGAACTGGGGCTCGCTCGATCAAGACCTGCTCACGCAGATGATGGACGACAATGCTCGTTCGGAGCAGCCGCGGGACGCGAAGGACGTGTACGTCGAGGCAATGCTTGCGAGCGCCCTGCGTTCAGCCGCACTGGCCGAGGAGGTGGGGCTCGGTCATGACCGAATCGTGATTTCGGCAAAAGTGTCGGACGTTCAGGATCTGGTCGAGGTCTATCGGCGCCTCGCCGCGCGATGCGACTACGCGCTGCATCTCGGACTGACCGAGGCAGGCATGGGGACCAAGGGCGTCATCGCCAGCACCGGCGCGCTTTCGATCCTGCTCGCCGAAGGCATCGGCGACACCATTCGCGTTTCGCTCACACCGCGCCCAAACGGCGATCGCGCCGAAGAGGTTCGCGTCTCGCAACAAATCCTCCAGTCGCTTGGACTGCGAAGCTTCGAGCCCCAGGTCACCGCGTGTCCCGGGTGTGGGCGAACGACCTCGACGTTCTTCCAGCAGATGGCCGAAGAAATCCAGTCATACCTCCGGACGCGGATGCCAGAGTGGAAGGAGCGCCATCCGGGGGTCGAAACGATGCGTGTCGCGGTGATGGGCTGCGTCGTAAACGGGCCCGGAGAGTCCCGACACGCAAACATCGGCATTTCCCTGCCGGGAACCTTCGAGGAACCAAAGGCGCCGGTCTATGTGGACGGTGCGTTGTACACGACGCTCAAGGGTGATGGGCTCGTCCGCGACTTTCTCGGTATCCTCGAGTCGTACGTCGTTCGCAATTATCCCACTGCCGAACGGCCGCTCACCGCAGCACACTGAGCTTCGGCGCTCTCGCCGACCTCAGGCTTTTTCGAGCGATTGTACCGTCCGTTCGAGCTCGGACATGATCGGGGCGTCGAAATCGAGCTCGCGAAGACGCTCGTAGACGGAGCGGTACCAGCGGATGGTTCCCTCCTTACCGACCTTGAACTTCGACCAAACGCTGTCCGCCTGGATGGTGCGTTGCAGGTCCGAAAGGATCGAGTTCGCGTTGTGAAGCTTGTCGGCCGCGCAGACCCAGCGCGCACGATCGCTCGCGGCAGCGAGCCGCTGCAGATAGTCCTGCTTCTTTTCTTCGGATGTGAACTCTTCCCCGCCGTCGTCGTGCTTCCGGTGCGTTACCGCAAGCACAGTCTCCAGAACATCCGCGCCGAACTTGCTACTGACGCGTTGCTCGAGCATCTCGGCGGTGTAGTCCTTGGTGACGCAGTCTTCGATGACGTCGTGCAGGATGCCGGCGACGACCGTCGTTTCGTCACAGCCGTATCGCGTCAAAATGATCGCGACGTTTGCCGGATGCGTGAGGTAAGGAAGTCGAGTGCCCTTCCGAACCTGCTGGTCATGGTGCTTCGCCGCGAATGCCAACGCGTGGTTGATGCGATCTGAATAACCGGTGGTCTTGGCGTCCTTCGGAGACATGGTGCCTCAATACTATGCGCACACAGTGTAGCGGTCACCTTCACGAAGCCCAGCTGGTCAGGATGTCGCCAAAACCACCTCGGACTTCTCCGGGCGTCCCTTGCGGGATTTCGAGGCGAGCTCGCGAGGTGTTGGGAGCAGCGGGCGCTCAGCGTTCCACAAGACGATGCCGCGCACGACCCCGCCGGACGAGCGGATGCGCTCGAGCTGCTCACGCAAGTGACGCAGCGGCGTTATGCCCGGTCTCGCGCAATAAACCACCTCAGGCGAGGGCATAGCCGCCGGAACGCCGTTCGCGGCGTACTCCGGACTGGCCAGCGCGAAAACCGCGTCATAGTACCGGGCCAGTCTGCTTCCGTCCTGTTGCAAAAGTGCCGTCAGCTCCGCGGGAGAGGGCGGCGACAAGGCGATCCCGAACGGGATCAGGTCCACCGTCTTGTCGCGGCCGACGCGCGCGGCGACTCGCGCGTCGGGCCAACTTGCGCGCTGAAGGAGAATGTCAACGACGCCGGGCTCGACGCGTGCGCGAAGAGCAGCCGATGCGCTGCAGGACGGCTCGAGGTCTATGACCACCGTACTTCGCGCCTCATCCGCCGCGACCGCGGCCAGATTGCACGCGACGACCGCAGCGATTCCGACGTCGTCGCCGGTCACCGTCGCGGTCAACAACGTGGGGTGTTCGGTGGCAAGTCCGAGATACGCGAGCTGGTAACCCTCGGCGCCCGGATCGAAGTACGGCGGCGCTGCGCGATCAGCCTCACGACGGCCGCGTTCGACGGAGGGCATTGGCGTTTCAACCGTCGACAGGACACGAACGCCGAGAAATCGCTCCAGCTCATTTGCATCCGACACCCGGGGTCGCCGCAGCTCTCCAATGAACGCGGCGGCAAATCCCATGACCGCGCTCAATACGAACGCGGAGGCGAGCAGCGCGAGCGGTGGAGCGACGCGCGTCGCGAGCTCACGCGCCCGGTCTTCGTCTCGTTCGATTGATTCAACCCGAGCCCGCAAACCAGCGAGCGAGTCGTTCGCTTGTTGCATCGCGAGCCGAGCCGAGTCGCGTCGCGCGATCGTGGGAAGCGTATCGATGGCTGGCGATGTCGCCGTGGCGGCGGCAACGGCGTCCACGCCGGCGAGCCGCGCGCGCAAAGTCCTGAGGCGCTCATCAGCGACGCCACGAATGGTCCGACCGATCTCGTTCGCGCGGGTCGTGAGGGCCACGAAGATGGGATCGACGCCACCTACCGCTCCGAAGCCTTCGCGCTCCCGTTCAATGTCACTGAGAGAGTCAACCAGCGCCCTGATCCGCGCATCGTCCCGGAGCTCGGGCAGCTCGGCGAGTGCTTTATAAGAAGAGGGCAGGGGCGCTTGCGCGGCACGGGCCAGCAACGCCTCCAGTTTTTGCGCATGAGCCGCCACTGAATCTCGTTGCAGCGGATCCAGCGTCGTGGCTGTATCCGGAGGACGCTGTGCGGCGAGTGTCGCCGCGCTGCTCCGAAGGACGGCCAGGGCAGATTCTGCCTGAACAAGTCGTATGCGCGCCATGGCGCCGTTCGCCACGACAGACAGCGTGTCCGGACGCGCGTAGACGGGCAGTGCTGCTGGCGTCGCGTTCTGCGTTCTCGGTACCACGACCAAAGAGACCAGGGCGGTCACGAAGGTCCCGACGCTGATTGCTCCAATGAACGCAGGTCGTTGCAGTGCGTTGCGCGCGCGATTGGCCAGCCAAGCTGGGCGCGAGATCGCGCGTCTGAGGTCGGTCGACGGGATCGACGTGGGCGAGGTACGGGAGGCGGGGGCTTTTGGCGCGGTCACGGACCCTGTGAAGTGCAAAAGGCGGGCGCGAGTGCGCCCGCCTTTAGCCAACTTGGAATTGCCTTACTGAACGGTAACTGAACCGCGCATGTTGGTCGCGATGTGCGGCGTGCAGATGTACTCGTATTTGCCGGCCGGAACCTTGGCGAACGACATCTCATACTTCTCGTTCGGATTGAGCAGCATCGGGCTCGACAGGTCGGAGATTTGGTTCGGCATATTGGCGGCGACTTGCGCGCGCGCGGCTGCAGCGACGTTCTGGAATGCCACGTTGTGGGGTCCACCAGAGATCATGGTCCACCGGATTCCGTCGCCCGCCTTGATGGTGATGTCCTGCGGATCGAAGCGATAACCCTTTTCATCGCCGAGCATCTTCACTTCGTGCCAGGTGCCTGTAACTGGTGCCTGCGCACCCGTCGTGGGTGCCACTGCGCCAGTAGTAGAGCCCGTCGCAGGCGCGGGAGCTACGCTGCTCGTATCGGCCGCCTTTTCGCCACCGCCACCGCACGCGCTCAGAGCGGCGATTGCCGCGACGAGCACCAGTCCATTGAACCGCATTTCGAAGAGCCTCCAATGAGTTGCCAGAAGTTCACTACGCGCTGCGCGAGGAATCACGCTATTGTGAATTTATTCACAAGCGGGAAGGCTCGCAACGCGCGGCAACGCGAGCAATGAGCGCGCCACTTTACCTCGGCGTCATCGTGGCGGCCGTGCTTCGGGCCATGTTTGTTTCTGACCACCATGACGTCAGCAGATGCGAAGAGCGCCGCGGTGACGCGCGCGCTCGGACAAGATAGAGTTTTGAGCAATGTTCGGCTCGCGCCGTTCACGACTTTCAAGATCGGCGGTCCGGCAGACCAGTTCTTCGAGGCGCGAACCGCGGACGAGTTGGCCAAGGCGATTCTCCTCGCTCGTGAGCTCGACGTGCCGCATTTCGTGCTCGGCCTCGGAGCCAACATTCTGATCGGCGACCGCGGATTCCGTGGGCTGGTCATCCGGAACGTGGCTTCAGCACACGAGTTCTCGTCCGACGGCCACCTTCGCACCGACAGTGGTGCGATCATAAAAGACCTCATACAAGAGGCCGTGCGGTTGGGTTGGTCCGGGCTCGAGCACTACGTGGGGATTCCGAGCACGGTGGGGGGCGCCATCTGGCAGAACTTGCATTTCCTGTCGCCCGCTCCGGAACGCGAGCGAACCATGTTCATCTCGGAAGTCTTCGAGTCGTGCGAGATCCTGAGCGAGGAGGGAGAACGCAAGTCAGTGGGTGCTGACTACGTGCGGTTCGGCTACGACGATTCCGTGTTTCACCATCGCAAGGACATCGTGCTCGCGGTGACTTTCAAGTTGCAGCGCGGTGACGCCAACGCGATGCACCGGATCCTGCAGGAAAACCTGAGCTGGCGGGGTGGAAAGCATCCGTGGCTCGAGTGGCATCCCAGCGCCGGTTCCATCTTCAAGAAGATCGAAGGTGTTGGCGCCGGGCGTCTCGTCGATCAGTGTGGCCTGAAGGGACATCGCATCGGAGACGCTCAGATCTCGTTCATGCACGCCAACATCATGGTTAACCTTGGGGCTGCGAAGGCGAGCGATGTCCGCGCTCTTATCAGTCTCGCACAGAAGGCCGTCGAAGATCGCTTCAAAGTCCATCTTGAGCCTGAGATTGGCTTTATTGGCGAGTTCTAGTGCTATAATGTTGTGTTGATGGCTTTGTGATGATCTTATTTGATCCAGGACCCCCATGTCGCATCGTCGAGGCCGACCGTCAGACCTGACGGCTGGCCAAGGCGACGGACCAGTGGCAGCCGGAGCAGTTGCGGTTCTGCGATCAGGCGATCGACCCAGCGGCCGGCGCTGACGTTCGAGTGTCGGAGCCCGAGCTCTTCATAACGCTTCGAGCCGCGGTCGACGATCCCTTCTACACTGAAACGTTGGATGAACCGTTCCAGCTCGCCCTCCGACATGGAACGCTCCGTAAGATCTACGAAGTGCGTGCGGATTCGACGTTCCGCGAAGAAGCGCAACGCTTTTCGAGTATCCACGTTCTTCTTCACGCCGAAGATTTGCACTTCCATTGGCGAGCGACGGAGAATGACCGAGTGACGTCCCGGAAATCGAACGTCCGCGAGTATAGATACCGGCCCGCCTGGTGGCTACGGAGCGCGCACGCGCAGACGATCTGGGGCCGCTTCGTTCGCCGCGTTCCGCGCGTCCCAACGACGATGGAGTGCATCGCCGCACCTGACGGTGACAACCTGGAGTTGCATCATGTGAGCGCCCCGGCTGGCGCGCCGCGCGTGCTACTGCTTCACGGACTCGAGGGTTCGGCTCGGTCTCATTATGTCGGGGGAATCCTTGCGCAATCGGCTGCTCGCGGCTGGGGAGCAACGCTGCTTGTGTTTCGGGGATGCGGAATCGCGCCTAACGTGGCGCGCCGGTTCTATCACTCCGGCGAAACAGGGGATCTCGACTTCGTCATCCGGCGGCTCAGCGTGCGGTGGCCGGAAAGTCCCTGGTTCCTGGCTGGCGTGTCGCTCGGGGGAAATGTCGTTCTCAAGTGGCTCGGCGAACGGCACGCACACTCGGGATCGCTGATTCGGGCTGCCGCCGCGATCTCCGTTCCTTTCGATCTCGAAGCCGGAGCCCGGCACATCGCGCGCGGATTTGCGCGGGTGTACGATCGGTCTTTCCTGAAATCGTTGAGGCGAAAAGCGCTCGCCAAGCTGTCGGTGTACCCCGATCTCTTCGAGCGCAGTAAGGTGGACCAAGCACGATCGGTCTATGACTTCGACGAAGCCGTGACTGGCCCCGTTCACGGGTTCTCGAGCGCTCGTGACTACTACGAACAGTCGAGCTCATCTCGCTTTCTCCAACAGATTCGTACGCCCACTCTTCTGCTCTCATCGCGCGACGATCCATTTCTGCCGCGTGACCTCCTGTCCCGAATCGAGACCGCTGCCCGGGCAAATCCACACATTGTCACGGAGTTTCACCGTGGCGGCGGTCACGTGGGCTTCGTCGCGGGGGCCCGTCCTTGGCGGCCGTTCTATTACGCCGAATGGAGGATTTGCCGGTTTTTCGAAGAGGTAATGGAGCGTGGATGAGCCAGGGGTTACGATTGGGGAGACATCATGGCCTTAATTCCTTAAGACCTCGGCGCATAGTGACGTGAGAATCGTTGCGGTCATCGCTTTTCTGAGCGGACTTCTCCTCGCGGTGCGCGTCATGTTTTTCGGCGTGCAGCGACGGGTAGACGAAGCTCATTTGTATCATCGGCGTTGGCCGCTGGCCGTCGCGGCACTTCTGGTCGCGGCCGGAGCGATGTTATACGGCCGCTCGACGGTGACCGGTGGCTGGGTCGTCGCGGTTGTCATTGTGGGACTCGCTTCTTTCGCTGGCGCCTGGTGGTTGGTCCAGCGATCATCCGCGATTCCGTCGACGGATCCCGATGACGATCCACGCTATCGCTTTCAGGGGCACGTGGCTCGCGTGGTCGAGCCGATTGAATCAAGGGCGAATGCACCCGCTCGAGGCCGAATCGTCTTTACGTTCGACGGAAAGCAATTCGACTTGCGAGCACGGTGGACGCCGGGCGATTGGGAGGCGCAGGGGTTTGGACGCGCCGAGAGTGAAGTGGTGATCGAACGCGTCGAGGACGACGTAGCGTTCGTCGAACCGTGGGCGGTGGTGGAAGAGCGGCTCTAGCAAGCGGCGGGTACGCGCATGTCGGACGTGGTGATTTTCGCCGTGATTTTCCTCGGGTTTTTCGTGTTGCGGGCGATCGCAGCTACGATCGTTTTCTACTTTCTGCTTCCTGACAGCGATCGGTGTCCGATGTGCGACGAGCCGACGTTACGCGTGAAGGAGCCAGCCTGGAACCTGCTGCTGCCATGGTTCAGGACGAGTTGGTGCTACCGCTGCGGTTGGGAAGGCCTATTGCGGCCAGGAGTTGTCGCGGGAGCGGCGAACACTAACAGCCAGGCCGGCCAGTTGCCGCTCAGCTCGAAGAAGTCGTCGTAAAAGATCAAGCCGAGCCGCTCGAAGTCCTCGAGCAGCGTCGCGAACGCCTCGCTGTCGAACACCGGCCCGATTACGACGAGATCACCTTCCACACGAAACTCGTCGGCAGTGAGCCCCAGACGTTCGTCGACAGCCGCGCGAACCAGTTCCGATTTCTCATACGCGGCTCTGCGAATGAACAAAGTGGGGGCGTCGGAGGGTATGGGAAGGGGCATATGGATTCTGAAGATATCCCGAGAGGATAGCTTTTTCTGATGAGCGGGTCGGCAAGATCTCTTGAAGCGACCTTTGACGTGATCGTCATCGGCGCCGGACATGCGGGCACTGAGGCCGCCGTGGCAGCGGCGCGGCGGGGCGCGCGCGTCGCCATTGTCACGAGCGCGCTCGACACGATTGGCCACATGTCGTGTAATCCGGCGATCGGCGGCGTCGCGAAGGGCACAGTAGTGCGAGAAGTCGACGCGCTCGGCGGCATCATGGCGCGCGCCACGGATTTGGCGTGTCTGCAGTTCAGAATGTTGAACCGGAGCAAGGGTCCTGCGGTATGGGCGCCGCGCGCTCAATGTGACCGAGGTTTGTATCGGCGCGCCGTGCGACAGCTACTCGAGCAGCATGCGTCGCTGCGCACAGTTCAAGGCACGGTGGCAAAGTTGCTGCTCGACGGGGACACCACGATTGTCGGCGTGGAGACGCTCGAAGGACGGCGCTTCGGGGCCAAGGCGGTGGTCGTGACAACTGGTACTTTCCTCCGCGGCCGAATCCACATAGGGACCGAGACCAAAGTCTCGGGAGGCCGCGCTGGCGAATCGGCATCGACGCATCTGGCCGAGCAGCTCGAGCGCGTTGGTCTCGAAGTGGCGCGGTTCAAGACGGGTACGCCACCGAGGATCGATGGCCGTACCGTCGATTATGCGACGCTCCAGCTACAGGAAAGTGAAATCGAGCAGTTCAACTACTCCTGGTCGCACTTCTGGCCCGAGCCGCGTCGCTCGGGTGACATCACGCGTCACCCCGCACAGCTGCCTTGCTGGATTACGCACACGAGCGAAGCAACGAAGCGTGTCATTGCGGAGAATCTCGAGAAGTCCGCGATGTATGGGGGGGCGATCGGTTCCCGTGGCCCGCGTTACTGTCCGTCCGTAGAGGACAAGATCGTAAAGTTCCCGGATGCAGAGCGACACCAGCTCTTCCTCGAGCCCGAGGGACACGATACGACAG
>Ga0070696_100000094_pt1 | contig 44299 bp, 73 predicted proteins | sample KBSK1253metaG_FD_65474 | JGI IMG/M metagenome (GOLD analysis project Ga0070696, IMG submission 65474) | Corn, switchgrass and miscanthus rhizosphere microbial communities from Kellogg Biological Station, Michigan, USA - KBS K1-25-3 metaG | ecosystem: Host-associated > Plants > Roots >... | reverse complement strand
GCTCGAGCTCGGCCGGGTCCTGGGACTCGGGCGCCTCGTCGCGGTCGGTCACAGCAGCTCCAGCGGCGAGGCGTCGGCCGTCGCGGGCGCGGGCCGGGCCGGGTCCCAGCGTCCCTCGACGAGGGCCAGCGCGGTGGCCTGGGCAGCGTCGCCGCCGGGTGTATGCGTCCGGTAGATGGAGCGCTCGATACCGCCGCTTTCGTGGTGGACGTACACCCCCGCCGTGCCGTAGCCGTCCTGGTCGATGAACTGCGACACGCCGAAGTGCGTGCCCTCGGGCAGGGTCTTGCGCGCCACATCGTGCAGCTCTGCGAGCGTCACGGCGTCACCTCGATCGCGGGCCACTGCGCGATGGGGGTGCTGTCGAGCGCCCGCGCCTCCATCTTGGCGATCACGCGGTCGCACTCGTCCCGCAGCACCTTGAGCTGCGCCAGGTCCAGCTCGCCCATGGTGCTCAGGTGGCCGATCGTGCTGCCCGTGGCGCCGCAGATCCACATCGAGAGCAGCGGGAGCCCGCTCTCGCGGTTAAGGTGGAGTCTGACGTTGAGGGCCATCAGCGCACCGCCCTTTCCCCGTCCTCGTCGTCGGCCCGGCGCGACTCCCAGTCGGCGCGGGTCTCGGCGGGCTCGGCCTCGCGCTCCGCGGCCATCTGCCGGCACGTCTGCGAGCACTGGTCGCTGTCGGCGGGGTCGCCGGCCACGACCTGGGCGCCGCACTCGGTGCAGGCGACGCTGACGAACACCGGGTTCTCGCCGCGCTGGGTGACGCTCGCGGGGTAGCGCACGCCGGTGGGGGCGTCGGCGTGGGCCAGCTCGAGGCAGGTGCGGCACGCCCCGATCGACCAGCGCACGTCGAGGGCGTCGGCGGAGATCAGCTCGATGGCGGGCTTGCCGCAGCCGCAGCGGATCCTGTGCGCGCCGGTGCTGTCGCCAGAGAGGCAGTCGTCGCAGGTCCAGGGGGAGCTGCAGGTGATGATGAGGGGGGCGTCGATGGAGGGCATGGGACCTTCCTTTCAGGCGGTTTCGTCGTGCGGGTGCAGCGCGGCCAGGTCGATGAGGATCCGGCCGCCGATCTGCCGACCAGCGATCTCGCCCCGCTTGAAGGCGCGGTAGACGGTGCTGGGGTCGCAGTGCAGGATCTTGGCTGCGTCGCGGAGGGAGCCGACCGATGGCGGCAACATCTTCCTCACGGCTTCGATCTGGGCCGAGACGCGGCGAAGCTCGGCGTAGAGCCCGTCCGCCACCTCCTCCAGAGTCACTCCGCGCGCGGCGCCCATGGGATTACCCTACCCGGGTATTCCCACGTCAACAACAAAAAAGGGAATATCCGGTGAGGTTTCTTCTCACCGGGTTCTACTCGTCGTCGCGAATACCCCTGGGCCAGTTCGTCTTGGTCGCGGGCAGCTTGATGAGACGCTCCACGGCCTCGGCCACGTCGCGACGAACGGGTCTCGCGCCACTATGCGCCTGAGAAAGGCTGGAAAGTGGCACGCGCCGACCCACGGCCTTGTGCAGCTTGGCGGCCAGTTCCCCCAGGGTCATCCCGTGGCGGACGGCGGCCTTGGCCAGTGCCGACCGTGACTTACCGTGAGAAATTTTCAGTCCCTGCGAGAATGCTTCCGTGTTCACACCTAGGATAATCCCAGGATGTTCCCTCTTTAGCAACTGTTCCGGGTCTTCCCCCTTGGAACCGGCCTTCTGCGCGGCCGCCTCTCGCGTTTCAAGCGTCTCGGCGGCCTTCTCGTACGCGGCGGCGTTGTCGAGCAACTCCTGAGCCTGCTCGCGCGCCCGCCGCGCTTTCGCACGGAGGCTCCTCGCTTCTACCTTCACATCATTTTCGTCTTCTGCGGCAGATCCGGCCGGAACCCTCCTTGTACTCATTCGTGCCCGCCCGGCACGGGCCACCCTATCCCAACCGTTTACATTCGTGAATACCCTCTGGTCTGTGTAGGTGTTCAGCGGCGACGCGGAGGCTTGCGCTTCGGGCCGTCGCGGGCGCATTGCCCCTGGGGGCCCCGGAAGACGAGTGGCCCCTGACCGGCCTTTCGTGCAGCGGCGCGCTCCCACCTGACGGCCAAGGCCAGCAGCTCGACTGCGCGCTCGGTGGAGATCGCCGCAGTCGCCCGCAGCCACACCGGGAGCGTGCAGCCGTCGGCCGCCACTGCCACTGCCCTCGTGTGTCGCCGTCTCGACATCAGGGGTAACCCTTTCCGGAGCCCGCGACTGTAAACCAGGATCCGGGGCGATGGGAATACCTAAAAATGGGAATACTTCACGCTTGCGCCGCGAACGCGCCCCGTGATGAGGTCAGGCCATGGCCAAGATCAGACGCAAGAGCCAGTACGGTGGGGGCGGCGTCATCAGAGACGGCCAGCTCTGGCGTGCGCGCTGGCGGCAGGACGGACGACGGCGCTCGAAGAGCGGCTTCCCTACCCGCGAGTTGGCCCTCGTCTATCTCAAAGGCATCACCGGCGATCTGGCACGCGGCCGGGCGGGCATGGAGGTCGCGCCCAGGCGGACAGCGACGCTAGCGCCACTGTCCAAGGAATTCTTCGACCAGAGGGCGGGGCCACGGAACCGCAACAACGAAGATGAGCGGCGCAAGTTCAACAACCATCTGCTCCCCGCACTCGGGCACTGCCGCCCGGACGACGTCACGCCCGGATTGCTCCTCGGCATCGTCGCGAAGCTCAAGGCGGGAGGCAGGCTGCGCCGGCGCAAGGGCAGCTCCGGCCTGGCGCTCGCCACGATCAAGCAGCTGATGGCGATCCTGTCCGCACTGTACTCCTATCTCATCGTCACTGAGAAGGCGACCGCGAACCCATGGCGTAAGGTGCCAAAGGACATGAAAGCGAAGATCAGCCAGGACTACTCCGACTACTGGCGAACACGTCCGTGGGTGAAGAAAAAGTCCGACATCCGGCGCATCCACGCGGCCATGCGAGATCCGTTCAAGCGCGCCTACGCCCTCGGGGTGTCGCGCGGGACAAGGCCGGGTGAGATTCGCGCCCTGGACTGGTCCGAGGTCGACCTCGACGCGCGCCTCGTTCACATCGTCAAGCAAGTGCGCGAAGGCAAGGAGGGGCCGCCCAAGGGGGGCAAGAGCCGCACCCTCACCATGAGCGCCGAGATGCACGCCGAGGCCGCCGAGTGGCACCTGATGACCGGCGGCAAGGGCCTCTTCATCCCGCCCGTCAAGGCCCGCAGGCGGTTCCCCTTCCACGCGAGCCGGTGGATCGTGCAGCAGTCCCTGGGCCGCGAGCTGCGGCGGGTGCTCAAGGAACTCGGCCTGCCGCTGATGACGTGGTATGAGGCGACTAGACACACCTTTGCCTCACATTTTGTCAGGGACGGGGGGTCGCTCGACACCCTCGCGATCATCTTGGGCCAGTCATCCACTCAGGTAACCCGACGCTACGCGCACCTCCAATCGGACCAGCTCCGGCCCGAGGACACCGCACGGGCACAGGTGGATTTCCGGCCAGGTGAAGTACTGCCGTTCCGGTCCGTCCCAACCGGCACGGAAGGCGAAAATTGGGTCGAGATTGGGACGGACGAGCCCCAGGAGAAAGGAGGAAAAACGCAAAAACTGACCCGATTGTAGGTACTTGCCCAGGTAGCTCAACTGGTAGAGCAACGGACTGAAAATCCCCGGTGCAGGCCACGGAGCGCATCAATGCCGTTGCAAGTCCCGGCAATGCCTGGTCTGGCGCAACCCGGTGCAACCGGGGGATTTGGTCGATTGGGCGGAAATTGGGACGGGATTGGGACGGGCCTCTTTAGCCGCTGCCCCATGCAACACTGGCCGTCTGTCCAGCGTAGCCACCCACGCAGCATTGCGCCGAGCCCGCGGCAGCGCGCAAGCATGGACGATGCGAATACTCATCGGGGCGGCGGTGGCGATGGTGGTGGTGGGCTGCGGGACCATCTTCTCGGGGACCACTCAGCAGGTGAATCTGATTGGCATCCCGCAAGGCGCACGCGTGACAGTCGACGGCGCCGACGTCGGTCAGCAGCGACAGGTCAAGCTCAAGCGTGGAAGGATCCACGCCGTGGTCACGGAGCAGTCCGGGTGCCGGGACGGGTTCGCCCCGATCGAGCAGAACTTCAACGGCATCTCGGTCTTCAACCTGCTGTGTCCACTGTGCTGGCTCATCGACGTGGCGACGGGCGCCGTGTGGGATCTCGACGACCAGGTCATCGTCCACCAGGACTGCCGCCCGATGACGCCCGTTCCCGGCCAGGCGTTGATGCCGGTCCCGGTCTTGGTGCCGGTCCCGATGACACCGGTGTCGAGGCAATGCCCCGAGCCGGCGGTGATGGCGAGGCTGGACCCGAGCCTGTTTCCCGGCTGCCCCGGCCTCGCCCGCTAGCCCCTGCCGCCCCGCGTCCCGCACTGAACAGTCGTGTAGGTCAATCTGCTCCTGATTCGTGCTAGTGTCGATTCGATGGACGAGACCCCCAACGCGCAGACGCCGTCCCTGACCTCGGTCTTGGCAGGCCAGCCCGTCGGCACGTGGGTGATCCTCGACCCGGGCATGACCACGATCCTGAGCACGGCCCAGACCCCGGAAGAGGCGTTGCGGAAGGCCGCAATCGAGCCCGACAGTGCGAATGGCAAGCGGCCCGTCATGGTGCAGGTCTCCGATCCATCCCTGACCTGCTTCTACTAGACCGGCGCCCCGGGCCGATGAAGTTCCCATGGGTCGAGTGTGGCGGTGGGGTGACCCGGCCACTTCTGCCGGTCGGGTTCCGCAAGGACGGTCGCGTTCTGGGGGTGGACACCCTGATACTGGTGGACACCGGTGCCGACGGGACGATGCTGCCGTTGTCGCTGGCTCCGGTCATTGGCTTCGCAGCATCGGAGCTCAAGCAAGCCACGTCATCGGCGATCGGTGGACGCGTTGCCACGTGGACGGCGCAAACAACGAACGTCCGGATAGAAATCGGCGGCCATTGGCTCCCGCTGCCGACGCTCTCTTTCGCGGAGGAGTCACCTCCGCTCCTCGGCCGGGATGTCATCTTCGCGAACTTCGATCTCCTCCGGATGACCGCGAACGAGACCGAGCTGCGACTGCGGAAACCAGGGCCTCGCTGACCTGGCCAGCGCTGTAGCCGCGCCACGTCAGCCGGTCGCCCCGGCGGGGTGCTGGTAAGCTACTCCCGCGCGCCGGAATGGTCCGGCGAGCAGAAGGGTCCCCAGCCCCGTCGCGTCTCGCAAGCGTGACGGGGCTGGGCGCTGGCCTCCTGGCCGCTACACTCATGTATGCTGCGCCACGATCCGGACCCTACGAGGATCCTGGTCCGCGGGCAGTGGGTGACCTGCTTCGACGCCGACACCAACCGCCCGTACGAGGTGTTCGGCGTCCTGAACCAGGTCATCCGCATCGAGGCCGCCGCGGCCCGGGCGTGGTTCGCCGAGTGCAGGCGCTGGGGGCTGCCGCCGCCGACGGATCCTGAGGACCGGGAGTGAGCCGCCCGGTGCCGCACGCCCTGGTGCTGGTCCTGGTCCAGGCCGAGGACGAGGCGCTGTGGTGCCGGGCCGAGACGGCGGCGGAAGCGTACCCTGCAGCGGGCCCTGCGCGCCCTGCACGCGGCGGTGGAGCTCGACGCGGGCGGGGGCTGCCCGAGCTGGGCGCGGCCGGTGCCGGCGCGGGAGTAGAGTCGGGGAATGTTCTACGTTCTCACCGCCCTGGCCGGCGGCACCGTGACGTTTGCCTGCCTGTCCGCCGCCTACGCGATCCACGTCCTGCGCCGCCGCCCGCCGCCCGCGCTGCGGGTGATCAGGGGCGGGCGGGAGTGATCAGCTCCTGGACCAGCCTGGCCTGCTCCCCCACCTCGCCGCCGTCCGCCGCGGCCGAGACCAGCGCGACCACCGCCAGCTCGCGGTAGAACCGGGCCGCGTCGCCCCGGCGTGCCCGCTCCACCATCGCCCGCACGCATTCGACCGACAGCCAGCTCGTCACGCCAGCTCCGAGCCTACGCCCACCCCGGCCCAGCGCGCCACGTGACCGCTCGGGGGCCGCGCGCGGCAGTCGAGGTGGATCCAGCCCGGGTAGACACCGAGCCCGCCGAGCTCGGGGAGGATGTGCTCGCCGAGCATGTCGGCGATGCAGCGGTGGAGCCCGCCCAGCGCACCGAGGTCCCCGGGCCGCACGTCGGCGGCGTGTCCCAACATGTGCTGGCTCGACTGCGCTCCGCCCACGCGCAAATTGTAGCCGGCGGTGCGGTACCACGAGATTGGGACCAGGACGCCGCCGAACCGGCCCCGGAGGCGCTCCAGCATCTCGGCCAGGCGGCGCGCGTTGGGGGTCAGCTCGGGCGGGACGGGGGTGCCATCGTGGCAGTCACTCTCGCGCCATGAAAAGTGTGGGGTAATTCGTGATACGCTCACGCCGGATGCCTCTCAACCAGTGGCAGGTGTTCACCGCACGCACGATCACCACGGCCGAGCGCCTGAGAGAGTCTGGCGCCACGTTCGAGCTGATAGGCAACGCCTTCGGGGTAACCGCGAGCGCTGTGGCGCAGGCCTTCAAGCGGTTCGGCGCGCGCTGTGCGCCCTGGCCACAGTGCACGTTGCACATGTCCAATGGATACTGGGAAACCAGTCTCCCACCAGAAGCGGGCGAGAGGCGCGGACGCCACGAGTTCGTTCACCGACTCGTGATGGAGCACGTTCTTGGGCGCCGCCTTCTTCGCGGCGAGGTCGTTCACCACAAGGACAAGTGCAAGCTGCACAACGCCCCCGCGAACCTCGAGTTGCTCGCGTCCCACGCGCAGCACACCCGAGAGCATCATCCGGGCGTCCGGGGACTGCCGTGCGCCCACTGCGGGCAAGCCGCTTTGTATGCTCGCCATGGAGCCGATCCTCTCTGCCGCCGCTGCTACAACCACGTCCGCCGCTATCACGAAAGAGGCGCCGGTTGCCAGGCTAGTCGTCGCTGTCCGCTCGCCGGATAGCCACGAAAAATGCGGGGTGATGTGGGCGATGCTCACGGTGCGGCCTCGCGCTTTTTCTTGCGGGGCTGCCGGGACCAGTCGCCGAGGAACAGCTGCCAGGCCCGCCTCATCTCGGGGACCCTGGCCCACGCCGAGCCGAACACGATGAAACCGACCTGGACCATGCACGCTGTGTCCATTCCCAGCGTCGGCATGCCGACCACCATGTGGGGCATTCTCGCGACCGGCGGCCTCATCTCGGGGCTTTCGTCCCATGTGCCCCCGAGGATTTTCACCACGGCGCGGATGGCGTCGTAGCGGCCGTGCGCGATGTCCACGGCGAGTGAGCACAGGCCCTCGGCGTCGAAGCGGGGGCGGAGCTGCGCGCGGCCCATCACGGCGCGGCCTCGGCCGGCGCGCCCCGGGCCCGCTCGCGCCGCCGCGCCTCGGCCAGGGAACGCCGCCGGTTGCGCTCCCGCTCCCAGTCGCACGGCACGGACGGCACCCGGGCCACGCCCGCGAACTCGGCCCGCAGCTCGGCAAACGGCACGTACACCCCGCGCGCGATCTGGTCCCGCAGCTCGGCGACCCGGGCCGGGCCCGCGCCGCCCGTGTTCTGGTGCTGGAGGTATCGAGTCAGTCGCCCGCCCTGCTCCGCCGGTGGAGGTGCGGGATGGAGTCGCCCCTCCACCGGCAGTGCCCCGCCGCCGCCCGAAATAAGAATTGAATTGTTGTGAACCGCAGGCTGGGCCAGCCCGACGCGCGCGCACCTCGCCCGGTTGTGCCCCGGCTGGCGGCAAAGGGTGCACTTGCGCTTGCCCTCGGGCACGAACTTCGCCGCGTAGTTCCGCTGCATGTACTGCCTCACACGCGCGCGCTCCTGCTCGGCGTAGACCGGATCGTCACGCAGGCGCTGGCGCTTGCGGGCATTTTTCTTGTCGCGGTGGCGCTCCTGCGTGGCCCTGTAGAGCGCGAGCCGGCGCGGGTCCTGCTTCGTCTTCTCGCGCTGGCGACGGTCGTACTCGCGTTCCTTCTCCGGGTGGGCCGCCCCCCACTGCTTGCGATAGGCCGCGATGTGCTCGGCGTTGGCGGCCCGAAAGCGCTCCCATCTCACCCGTTGCGCAAGCTGGTCCCGCAGCTTGCGCTCCTCGGCCGTGGCCCTGGGCTGGGTCACGGCGTCCATTTCGCCTTCGAGCCTGCTCGCCTCGGCGCGCGCCTGCCGCAGCCGCAGCGCGATCTCGACGGCCCGGTCGATGCGCCTCACCGCACCTTGCCCCGACAATCAACCAGTGACGTGCGCGTGCCACAGATGCTCCTGCCGTAGTACAGGCGCCCGTCCGCGAACATCTCGTCCGGATCGATCCCCGTGTGCAGCTCGACCTGGCCAAGCTCGTAGATCTTGCGCCTGGCCGCCCTCGGCACGCCCCCGAGATAGCGCTGGCAGTGCCCGTCCTCCATCGCGTAGATCAGCTCCCGGCTGTCCCATTCTTTTCGCGTGCGCAGGTCGCTCTCCAGCGCCACCACTGCACCGACGGGAACGCTGGTGATGGTGTAAACCTCGAATCGAGGGTGGCCGAACTCGTTGCCTTTGCTGCCGGGCCACCACAGCTCGAGCCCGCACCCCAGTCGTGCCGGGCGGCGCAGCGGCCGGGGATGTGCAGCTCGCCTGGCGGCCACGAAGGCCTCGCCGAGGTGGCGCGCTTGTTCGGCGGTCACGGCGTCCACTTCGTCACCAGCACGATGACCAGCAGCGCGATCCACACCCCGAGCCCGCCCAGCATGAGCACCATCGACCACGGCCAGGAGCGTGGCTTCATTTGTCCCGCGCGCACCAGGCCACGAACGCAAAGAACCCGAGCGGGAGCGCGATCGCGGCGATCAACACCGCCGCCTGCGGCCAGGTCACAGCCCTGCCGCCTTGAGCGCCGCCGCCGCCTCGTCGAGCTTGCGCCTCGCCGTCCCGTCCACCCACCAGGGCGATAGCTCGTACACGTCGGGGATCCCCGCGTTCCGCGAGGCCTCGAACGCCTCCCAGCAGGCCTGCGCAAATCCCGAGTGCGAGAACCGCATCCCGACGGGCCAGGCCAGGTTGATCTGCCACATGTACGGGGCGAGCGCGCCGCGGACGCAGTTGCCTTTGTGCGTGCGATACCCCGGCCCGGTCTCGGGCGTGTACCGCCCCGACGGCCCCGCCGCGCACTCGGGCGCGAGGAACACCACCCGCAGCTGGCCCAGGCTCGCGCCGTAGATCTCGCCGACGATCTGGAGCGCCCGCGCCGTATCGGGCGAGAGCGGCAGCACAATGTGCCCGCCGATGGTAGTTGTCGCGCAGGCGAGCAGGAGCATGAGCGGCGCTGCCCACCTCATTTCGGCGGCAGCGGCGTCACCGAGCGCACCGGCAGCATCGGCGGCACCGGCACGCGCGTGATCTCGACCGGCGCCGCCTCGAGCGTTTGCTTGGCGAGGCCGCGCGAGACCGAATAGGCCACCGTGGCGCCCGTGGCCAGGATCGAGCCTGCCGTCGCGTGGCCGCCGAACAGGGTGACGACGCCCAGGATGCTCGTCAGCAGCGACATCCAGAACTCGGTGGTGCGCCAGCCGGGCTTCACGTCAGCGCCTTAACGATGGCCCGGAACAGCTTGTCCTTGAGCTGCTGCTCGACCGGCAGTTCGGCGAACGGCAGGAAGCAGGGGTGCTCCTTCTTGTCCGCGTCTTTCACCGGCCCGTACTTCCAGCCCGCGTCCCGCTTCTCCGCCATCCAGGAGTCGTGCGAGGCGGACGGCGGCGCGTCCGGGTTCGCGAGGCTGAAGGCCACGCCGTTGATGGCGCTCGTCCGCTGCCACGCGGGGGCGTCGTTCCAGGGCAGCTGCGAATCATCGCCGATGGTCCAGCAGTACATCCGGTTCGCCTCGTGGCAGACCATGGCGATGCGCTCGTTGGCGGTCATCGGTCTCATTCGCGCCCGTCCAGCCCCGGCCGCGGATTGCGCGGCGGCGGCGGCGGTGGCGGGTCCAGGAGGGGCTCGAGCGGCGGCAGCTCCTCGGGCGGCTCGGTCGGGCCCTTGGGCGCCTCGTGCGGGATGTGCGGTGTCGGGTCCATGGTCTTCCTCCTATGTTTTCGATTCGCCGTAGAGCGCGGCCTGCAGGCGTCGCCGCACGTCGTGGATCTCGGCGGCCAGGTCGCCCAGGTCCTGGGCCAGCTGCCAGACGAGCGGCTGCTGGTCGGGCCCGGGCGTATCGACCTTGGCCGCGCCGTCTGCGTAGCGACTGGCCGCGGCGGTCAGGCGCAGCGCGAGCTGGGCCAGGGCCAGGGAGGTGGCCGAGACCACCAGCTCCTGCGGGGTGAGGTGCTCGCTCACGGCCTGGCTCGCTCCCGCTGCTTGCCCTTGTGGTCGCCGATGCGCTGGGCCTTGACCCGCCAGCCGTACCCCTCGCCCTGCTTCGAGCTGGCCAGGGCGCGACGAGCCTTGCGCGACGGCCGGTCGGGCTTCGCCGGCTTGGGCTCGCGCTCGTTGAAGACCGGGCTCACGGCGCCGCGTCCGGGCTGGGGGCGGCGGGCGGCGGGACGAGGCGCAGCCCGAGCTGGCGCGCGGCCTGGTCGAGGCTCGCGGGCAGCGGCCGGGGCTGGGCCGCGACAGCGACGAGTGGGCGCCTGGCCGGCTTGGCCCCGCGGCGGGCCGGCTGCGGCTGCTCGAGCAGGGCGAGCCGCGCGCGGAGCTCGGCCACCTCGTGCAGGAGCACCTGGTAGCCGCTCTCGGCCTTGTCCTTGACGATCTGTGCGGTGGCCTTTCCGTCGCGATCGGCGACCTTGCGCGCCTCGTCCGCCGCGGCCTGCGCCTTGAGCACGACCGAGATCAGCGACGACACGACGGAGAGTATCACCGGCACGAGGATCGGCGTGACCTTGGCCGCGATCCTGGCCGCGGCGACCCAGTTGAATCTGCCGCCGTCGCCGAGCGGACTGACATCGTCGATGGTCTCGTTCAATCGACCGCTTCCAGCCGGCCCCGCGGCGGCTCGCCGTTGGGCGCGGGCGGCTCGGGCTGGGGCACAGCCGGCGCGGGCGGGTGCAGGTGCGTCCACAGCACGCGGGCAAGCTGGACCAGACCCTGCACCCTCGCGGCGGCGACGTGCTTCCCCGAGAGCGACAGCTCGGCGGCGGCCTGCTCGGCGCCAACTACGATGGCCTGCACCTCTTCGAGCTCGGTCATCCGACGGTCCCGGCGACGGTGATCACGCCGTCGGCGATGAGGCGCTGCACGAGCGCGGTCTTGCGCTGGTTGAGCGTGGTGGCGTTGCCCACGAACAAAACCCCCAGGATCGTGGTGAGGTAGTTGGTGAGGCTGGTTCGTGCCACGTTGTCCGTGAAAATCCCCCCCGCCGCGTAGTCGAACCCGGTCACCCCTCCCAGAGTGGCGTTGGCGATCCGCACGACGTGCGCCGCGCCGGTCGCGTCCACCTCGAAAAATGTCGCGGTGAGGAACGCCGTCGGCAGGATGACGATGTCGAGCTCGCCGAGCGGGAGATTGGGGACGCTGACCGTCTTGGGGGTGGTTAAGGCGATGTCTCCTGCGGCCATGCGGTCTCCTTACGGGTTGTAGTAGGGCACGATCATCGCCGCGCCGTTGACGTCGACCTTGATGAACCCGACAGGCAGCGCGGTCAGCGCGGCGGCGGCCCCGTTGGCGCCGATGGTGGCCTGGGTCTGGGCGGTGGGTACGCTGAGCTTGCCATCGAGCCGCAGGTTGCCGGCCTTGACCCAGAGGGCATTGGGAGTGGTGATGGTGATGTGTGTCCCCGCGACGGGCGCCCCCTCGATCACCATGGTGTTGGCCACCGCGATCGTGCGGTCGGTGGTGGGGTTGCTGTACGTCGTCTGGCGCACGACGAAGGTGTTCATCCCGGCGACGTTGGTGATATCCGCGCCGACACCCTGGTCGAGCGTCACCGTCGATGCGGCGAAGTCGACCATGTTGTAGACGGTGCCGGCGGCGGGCAGGAGCGAGCGGGACGACTTGACCCACAGCCTCGAGTACTGCCCGGCGGTGATGTCACCGCCACCCACGGAGCCCAGGTACGTGGTCTGGCCGCCCAGAATGTCGCCGCCCGCGATTGACTTGCTGATGAGCAGTCCGAAGCCAGAGCCGTAGAGATTGAAGTGGCCATCGCTGCCAGTGATGGCGCCGTTGCCGAGGGTCCAGGTACCGCCTGCCGACTGCAGGGTGATGGCCGATGTCGTGGGCGTCGCGCTGCCGACGTGCAGGAGCGAGGCGGGCGTAATCTGACCGCACCCGAGGCCGACGCTCGATACCGTGACCATGGGCGCGGCGGCGGCCAGAATGCCCACCTGCAGCTTCTTGCCGCTGGCGAATCCGACCACGGTGTCGCCGGCCGCGACGCCGGTGATCCAGTCATTGGTCGCGCCGCTGAGGCCAAGGGCGCCCTTGAGCACGGCAGAGGCATCGAGCAGGGCAAAGCCGGTCGCGACGACGCCGGTCGCATGGGCCTCGAAGCCCGAGTTGACCTTGCCATTGAGCACCCGGACCGCACCCTTGGTCGCGTGCGAGGTCGACTGCAGGGTGAGGTTCTCGCTGGCGGCGGTGCCGCCGGTGAGGGTCAGGCCGCCGGCCTTGCCGGTGCTGGCGTCGCTCGTGAGCGTGTACGCGGCGCCCGCGCCGGAGTCGACGGCGGTGAGGCCCGTGCCCGCGGTGAACACGCGCTCGGCGGTGAGGGTGGCGTCGGTGGCGAGGGCCAGGTACTGGGCGGTGGTGGGCGCGCCCGAGCCGCCGCCGGCCAGCGCGACCAGCGTGTCGGGCGTCGAATCGGTGACGGTGAAGTCGGCCGAGAACTTGAGGTTCGCCCGCGCGGTGAGAGTGGCGACGCTGCTCTTGATCGCGGTGTACGCGGCGACGAGGTAGTCGGTGCCGGCGGTGGCGATGGACAGGGTGCCAACGCCGCCCGCGTTTTTGAGCAGGCCGGTGCCGAGGTCTTCGAGGGCCTGCGAGCCACTGTATGCGGCGTCGGCTTCCTTGAGGATGTACTTGGCTCCAACTGACGCCGCGAGATAGCCGACGACGGTTGTGCCCTGGCGGCGGAACGTCTGCCCGTCCGGGATTGCCCCCAGCGTGAGCGTGGTGGGGCCCGAGGTCTCGATGAGGGTCGCGGCGCCGGGGGCGTAGCCGATGATGGCGGTACCCGAGCGCATGAGCGCGAGGCCGTCGGCGATCGAGCCCAGGGTGAGCGTGGTGGGGCCCGAGGTCTCGGTCAGGCTCGCGCTGCCGCCGCCTCCGCTCAGTGTGGTGGGATTGTAGGTGGGGTCGGCGGTACTCAACTGCCCACGTCCTCGCCCCAGATCACGGTGACCTGGAGGACGGAGGTGGCGGGTGCCGTGGCGCCGGCCTGGACGACGAGGCGGAAATCATGGCCGAGGGGCTTCCACTCGCGGGCGAGCGTGGTGCCGCCGGCGGTGACGGTCTGCGAGCCCGCCGCGCCCTGGGTCTCCCAGTCGGCCGCCGTGCCCGCCTTGCCCGTCAGGATCTGCTCGAGCACGGTCTCGTTCTGCGTCGTGCAAAGGGCGGTGTAGCGCACGGCCGCGCCTGCCCAGCGGCTGCGGTAGGGGCCGGGGACGAGACCCGCTCCGCCGGTGGCGACGGAGGTCTGGGTGTTCATCAAGCCGCGCGTGGAATCGAGGACCACCACGAACGCGGAGTTCGCGGGGACCGTGGTGCAATCGACGGACAGCGGGTCACGCAAGGATCACGTCCTTTTCGAGGGTGTCATAAGTTTTGCTAATGCCGGTGGTTTATCGGCCGCGGGCCAGGAGGGCCTCCGCCCGCTTGCGGTTGCGCTCGCGCTCGGCCTGCCGCGCCGAGTGGACGCGATTGACGGCGGGCAGGCGGGCAAGCGGGCCCGACAGACGTAGGGATTGCGCCGACACCGTGGCTGCCAGGGGATCTACGATCTGCGCGCCGATGGCCCGCGTGTTGCGGCTCGCTACGTGGGCCACACCGCCCAGCGAGACCGCCTTGTGCAGCGTCGGAGCGGGGCCGCCGTCGAGCCCGAAACGGGTCGCCTCGAAGTCTTTTTTCGCCGCCACGAACCGGATGGCGTCTGCTATCTGGGGATCTGCCGCCGACAGCTCCTCGATGTAGCGGCGCGCCTCGAGGCCCGGCTTGTTGGTGTCGTTGACCCGGCCGAGCAGGCGCGCGCCGGCCTTTTCCTTGCCGACCCGCAGCTGGGGCGTCGCGGGCTCGTCGATGGCCTCGATGTCAGGTTTCGCGGCGGGCTCGTGCACGGCGCCGCCCGCCACCTCGCTCTCGCTGCCATACAGGATGTCCCGGCGCCGGTCGCGCAAGCGCGCGAAGTCGGCGAAGGCATCGTCGGCCGCGGCCACGTCGGGGGCGGCCTTGCGCACGCCGCCGCGGAACGTCTGGTAGACGTCCCGGGTGGCGAGCTCGGTCGGCGTGGGGGAGAGGTTGCCGAAGTTGGCCTGTTTCTGCAGCGCGCGCCGCTGCCCGAGGACCCCGCCCACGGTGGTGGGCCTTGCCCCATCGCCGAGCGAGGCGATGGCGTCCTCGAACCTCGCATCGACGGCGGCGTTGTTGGGCAGGCCGGTGTCGGGGTTGATGTTGGCGCGCTGGCCCGCGCGCATCTCGGCGAGCAGGGCCTGGCGGTTCACCTGGCGCTCGAGGCCGTGCGGGGCCGGCGGCGGCTCGCCCGGGATGGGGGGCGGCGCACCTATCGACGGCGGACGCTCGGGACGGGCCGCGGGAGCGTCGACCCTGCGAGCCGCGGCAAAGAGACTCTCCTGCTCCGACATCGGGGCAGGAGCGTCCACCCTGCGAGCGGCGTCGAAGAGCGACTCCCGGGCCACCTCGGGCGACTCGGCCGGGCGCGAGATCGGCTCGGGTGCCGGGGGATTGAGATCGCTCTGGTACCGCGCGCCCGCCTCATCGCCCAGGGCGCGCTCCCGGCGCAGCACCCTCGCCAGGGCCTCCTCGGAGGCGGCCTGGTTGCCCGCATCGGCGCCTTTCGGCAGCTGGCGCATGGCGGGCTCCCGGTAGACGCCGGCCTCCCTGGCCGCGGCGTAGCGGGCGATGGTGGGGTTGCGGCGCATGGTCCGGGACACCGCGCCACTGGTCGCGGCAACCGCCCCCGGGACGGTGCCGAGGAGCAGGCCGGCGGGATCGGTGGCGGTCTCCCGGGCCGCGTCGAGCCTGCGCCCCTCGGCCGAGGCGTGCGCGCCGGAGATGGCCGGCGCCGCGAGCTCGTAGGTCAGCCCGGCGCGGGTCGCGGCGGCAACACCGGTTGGGCTCGGCAGGGCCGCGCGAGCCAGACGGCCGCCGCCCCGAAAAGCGACGCTGGCCGCGCCGGGCAGAAATGACCCCACGATCCCACCCCCGGCCCGGTAGTCGGGGGCCCTGGCAGCGTCGTCCTCGGCGGTGGCGGCCATGGTCTTCTCGGCGCCGAGCTTGTCCGCCAGCCAGTCCCCGAGCTGCTGCCCGTAACCGAGGCTCACCATGTCGTCCACGCCGCGCACGAGCTCGCGGCGCTTGGAGTCGTCGACGAGGGTCGGGACCGGGTTTGCTGCGGCGTCGACGAGCGCGAGGGCGCCGCGGCCCATGCCCTTGGCCTTGTCCCACAGGGCCCCGGTGCCGGCCCTGACGTAGTCGCCGAAGCTGTTTTCTGGATTGGCCTTCTTGAGGTCGGCGATCTCGGCCAGGTTGCTATTGTGCCGCTCCCGCAGCTGCCCGGTGCGCAGGTGCGCCTTGGCCTGCGGAAGGAATGCCATGATCTCCTCGTGGCTGGCGCCATCGGCGATCATCTTCTCGATGACGCTGCCAATGCGCTCCTTGTCGTCCATCAGTGGCCGCCGTCCAGGAGCTTGAGGTAGTCCTCGGCCGTCTTGGGGGCGGTGCCGTTGCCGGCGCGCTTGCCCTCGGCCGCACGCTTGCCCTGCTGGGCGGCCCGGGCGGCGACGACGGGATTGCGGATCGGCGCCGACTCCCCGGGCGCCTGCCCCGGCATGGTGCGCACGCCCTCCGCGCCGATCGCCGCGATCGCCCGGCGGAGGTTGGAACGCTTCTGGGCGACGTCGGCGGGCGTGTCGCCGATCGCGGGCACGTAGCGCAGGAGAACGTTCTGCGTTTCGTCCGCCGAGATGGCGGCGCCCGATTCCTTGCGCAGGAGGACCGACGCGATCTCGCGAATGTGGGCGTAGTACCTGCGGCCCTCGGGCGAGAGCTTGTCCGACAGCGGCTTGACCTGGTCCAGGCTGGTGGCGATGGCCTTGACGTTCTCGTGCTTGTCGAGTGCCTCCGAGTTGGCTGCATCCTTGGCGACGATCTTGCGGTCCTCGTCCGCCATGGGCGGCATCGTGTCGAGCTCGTCGGCGAGGCCGGCCAGGCGCTCGGCGGTGGCGGAGGCCTTCTTTTCGGGCTCGGACAGCGGCTTGCGGTTCGGATCGTCCCGCTCGGCGGCGGCGGTACGCGCGGCCCCGGCCATGATCAGCGCGTTCTGGCGGGTCGCCTCGCGGCCGGCCACATTCTCCGTGTGCCGGAAGTCGCGCTCCTCGACCTTGGCCTGGGCCGCGTCGGTCTTGTTCTGGGCGGCGGTGACGGCGTCGGCGTCTTCCTTGGCGCGGCCCTGGACGTAGTGGAGGATGTCGGTCGAGTCGACCTCGTTGCCGCTCATGGCGATGACGGACCGGAGCTCGGGGCCGTATTTCTGCATCAGCGGGTTGTTGGTGCCCTCGAGCGCCTTGTCGAACTGCGCCACCCGGCGCGCGCTGTCCTGCTGGCGCCGCTCGAGCCCTCCCTGCCGGGTCGCCTCGGGATCGATGCTGCCGGCGACGCCGCCCGGGCCGGTGAAGTTGAGCACGGTGCGGGCGCGCTCCTGGCTCGCCGCCTGCTGCTGGGCGAGCTGGGCCTGGCGGGCGGCCATCACCGGGTTTTGCGGCGGCTCGATGGGCTCGGGCGGCGCCGCGGCGGGCGGGGGAGGCATGGCGGCGGCCGGCTGGCCGTGCTCGAGGTCGAAGTCGGAGGACGGGTTGTTCCCGAACTCCATGCTGTCGGGCAGGGGTGAGCCGCCCTGCGGGGGCCTCGGGGGCTCCTGCATGGGCGGTGGCATCGCGGGCGGCGGTGGCCCCCCGCCCTGCTCGGCGAGCGCGGCCTTGTAGGGGGCCATGAGCGCCTGGGCGCCGGCCATGTCGCCCTGCTCGGCGAGCTGCTTGGCCTTGAGCAGGGTCGCCTGGAAATCCTGCTGCTCCTGGCGCGAGTGGAGCTCGTCGTCGAGGCGGGACTGGCGCCGCTGGTTGCCAAGCTGGGCGATCGAGCCGCCGAGATCGGACATCGCCCGCGCCATCGGCGACTCACCCGGCATCTGGATCGGCTGGTAGGCCATTGGCTTAGCGCCTGCCTTGCGAGGCCCCGTACCCGCTCGTCAGGAGGTTGCTGATCTGGAAGGGCACGGCGGCTTGCGCGTTCTGGCCCTCGGCAATGTGCTTGTAGTAGTCGGCCATGGCGTTGATCGAGTCCGACTGGGCAGAGCCCGCCGCGCCCATGCCCATCCCGTAGAACTGGCCGTAAAGGCCCGCGTTGGCGGAGTCGAGCCCCATGCGGCCCATGAAGGCGTCGTTCTGCCGCTGGCGAGCGGCGGCCTGGACCTGGCCGGCCATCTGGCCCCCGCCCATCAGCCGCGCCCAGTCGTTCTGGTCTACCCCCTGCCCCATGTCGAACTGGGTCCGGTAGCGGTCCATGTTCAGCTGGTCGGTGTCGCGGCCCATGTTGAACAGGCCCTGGGTCCGCGCGAGGTTGTCGGTGTCGGAGGCGTGGGCCATGTTGCGGCCTTCCTGCATCCGATTCTGAAATCCGGTGTCCGCCATTCCGGCCGCCGACTGGCCGCCCGCCAGGCGCGCGAGCTCGGCGGACTGCGACTGGTTCATGATGTTCCCGAGCGCCGTCGTGCGGCCCTGGGTCTGGGACTGGGCCATGTTGGCGGTGTTGGCGGCGCCGAGGAGCGCGGCCATGCCGCTCTGGTCGGCGGAGGACGCCATCGACATCTGATTCATGAGCCGCGCCTGGCGGTTCTGGTCGGAGGCCTGGGCGTAGCCGAGGCGCTGGCCGGTGTTGCTGATGCTCTCGCCCGAGGCGCCCTGCCAGCCCTGCATTTGCTGGCCGAGGCGGTTCATGGTCTCGGCGTCGCGCTGGCCGGCGAGGCCCTGCAGGGCGTTGCCCTGGGCGAGCCGTTCCTGGGAGGTGGCGCCGGCGAGACCCTGGAGGCCCTGCGCCTGCGCGAGCTTGCCCTGGGAGGAGGCCTGCGAGAGCGACTGGCCCGCGCCGATGCGCGCGAGCTCCATGCCCTGCGCGGACTGCGCCCGCTGGGCGCGGTTCTGGTAATCCTGCGCCTCGAACTCACCCACCATGTTGCCGACGGCGGTGTCGGCGGCGCCGGACTTGAAAGCGCCCCGGCGCGCCATCTCCTGGTTGACCCGGGCCAGGCCCTGGTCGAGCCCGCGCTCCTTGAGCGGATTTCTGCCGGTGATGTCGGACTGCACGAACTGCTCGTAGAGGCCCTCTTGCCCGAGGTGTCCCATCTGCTGGTTGGCGAACCGGGAGGTGTCGTTGGCACCGAGGTACATGCCCTGGAGGGCGGGAGACTGGGCCTGGAGGTTATTCGCGCCGGCGTACATGTTCTGGAGGGCGCCGCCCTCGGCGTTGGTCTGGCCCTGGCCCTGCCTGCCGGCGAGGCCCGCTGCGAAGCCTTGCATCTGGCTCGTGTCCCGGTGCTGCAGGCCCTCGGTCTTGCCGGCGACACCCATCTGGGCGTTGAGGTCGCCGTAGGCGGCGCCGGCGCGGTTCTGGGCCTGGAAATCGCCGTTGTGGTTGGCGTACCAGTTTTCCATGCTGCCCGAGTGCCCGAGCTCGCCCTGGGCCTGCGCCCCGAAGTTTTCCATCGCTCCGGGGTTCTGGTAGTTGGCCGGGTTGTAGGCGTTCTCGGCGCTCGAGCGATTCTGCATCTGCCCGGCGAACCGATCGTTGTAGTCCTGCGAGGCCGAGTGGCCGAGCGAGCCCATGTTGTTGGTCAGCGCCGACTGCGCGTTCGTCGGCTGCTGCATGTAGCCGTTGTAGTCGTTCATCGCGCTGCGGGCCTGGGTGGGGTTGTTGGGATTGAATGCGCCCTGGTTCTGCTGGTACCAGTTCTCCATCGCGCCCGGCTTGCCCTCGCCGCCGTAGATCCCTTGCCACAGGTTGTTCGACCCGGCGTAGGCGCCCTGGGCCTTGTCCAGCCCTTCCATGGACCGGCCCCACTGCTGCTCGGCGAGCGCCTTGAGCTCCTCGGAGGATAGCTTCGCCCCCGCCGCCGCAGTGTTGGGGCCCCTGGCCGCGTCGGCATTGAGCTTGTTGTACGCCGCTAGCCCGACTTCGCTGCCCCCGAAAGTGGCGATCCCGGCCGGGATTCGCCATGCATCCGACCACGAGATTCCCATCAGCGCCTGCCCCAGGGCGAGGGGCCCATCGTCTGCTGCGGCATGGCCGGACGCTGGGCGTAGGGCGACACCGCCTGCGGCTGCACGCGCATGGCCCCGAGCTGCGACTGCAGGTGGGCCTGCTGATCGAGGGCGTGTTGCATCGCCGGGTGGATCGCGCCCTGGGCACCGCCCTGGTTCGCCATCCAGCTCTGCTGGGGGGCTTGCATCGCGTGAGGCATCATCTGGGCCTGCATCGCCGGGTGCTGTCCCCACGGCTGCGGCGCCTGCATCGGGTGCGGCATCGGCTGCGCCACGGCCGGGTGCTGGCCGTACGGAGACTGGGTCATCGCCGCGCCGCCCTGCATGCGGCCCTGCTGGTTGGCGGCCATGCCCGGGGCCTGGGTGTACGCGCCCTGCTGCGCCTGAATGCGGCCCTGCGGCTGCTGCGCCTGCGCCGGCCGCATCTGCCCCTGCTGCTGTAGCCACCGGCTCGCCGGATCCTGGCCACCCTGGCCGCCCCACATGCTGCTGCTGGTCATGGAATCACTCCTTGGAACGCCCAGGTTCCGCCGGCCGGGTCGATGGCGCCCCCGGTGACATTGACGAGACGGATCGAAAGCTGATCGCTGGCAGGCACGAGAGCCCCCCAGGAGAGGCCCGCGTCGATCGTGGCGGGCGGGGTCACCACCACCGCCATCCCGGCGCGCAGGCCGGCGAGCTCGGGCACGGTGACGCTGGTGAGGGTGGTGTCCACGCTGGCGCCGGCGCCGACGGAGGGGGCGTCCCAGGAAAACGAGCCGAACACGAAGCGCCGGTGGATCTCGCGCAGGAAGTAGAACACCTCCGTCTGCTTGGCCTCCCAGGTGGCGCCCTCGAGCGGGCGTGGCGCGCTCCAGCTCATGTCGTGGCCTCGAGGTCGGTGACGTCGTCGTGGAGCGAGACCAGGGAGGTCTCCTCGGAGGACGAGTAGCGCAGGCCATAGCGGCGGCGCCGAAAGATTCCCCCGGCGAACACGTCCCTCGTCTGCTGGTAGTCGGATGGGACACCAAGATCGATCTGGCGCCACGGGGACCACGGGCCGTCGTCGGCCTGGGTGCGCAGCTCGAGCGCGCCGGGCGCCGCGCCCTGGGCGGCGGTGCCGCGCCGGAGCACGAGCCGCAGGCGGCAGGAGCGCTTGCGGTTCATGCTGCCAAAGTCCTGCCAGCCGGTGGTGCGCTCGCAGACCAGGCCCGCGCCGAGGTCGACGCGGCTGTCCTCGTCGAGCCGCAGCATCCCGCCGCCAGTCAGGGCGGAGCCGAAAAGGTGCAGGTTCGCGGCGGGCGAGTAGGCGTGCGCACCCACCGGGAAGTCGGCGTGGAACGGCGCCGCGTAGTAGTCGCGCTCGGTCCAGCGCTTGCCCTTGAGATCGTATACGAGCGTGCGGCGATTGGTGGGAAAGCGCACCACCAGCAGCGACTGCTGGCCGCGCTCCTCGCGGTACATCCAGCAATCGGAGATGGTGGTCATCCCGCGCAGGTCGCGCCCGATGGCATCGGAGATGGGCTCGAGACTGCGCCCGTCGCTCAGGACCACCCGGCGCCGGCTGTCGAGCAGGGCAAAGTTGTCGTCCATGCGCGCGTAGGCGTAGGGCGCCGCAATGCCGATGTTGACGGTCGCGGCCTGCTCGAAGGGGAACGTGGGATCGGAGCCGTTACCGTAGCTCTGCGTGGTCTCGGTGCCGAAAATGATGAGCTCGGAGGTGTTCTCGGTGATGGCCACGATCGGATCCGGGCGCGCGTTGGCGTTCGCGTTGTTCGCGACCGGCCAGGTGTTCCAGACCCCCTCGCCGATGTCGGACCAGGAGAAGGTGCTGGCGGAGGAGTCGTCGCGGGAGACGTTGGTGACGAGGCGCTCGCCCATCGCGACCACGTGGGTGCAGACCGGGGAGGCCGCGATGACCTCGGAGAATCCCAGGGAGGGGCTCCACTTCTGGATGCGCCCGCCCCCTGTCACATAGATGGCGCTCTCGCCCTGCGCGAACACCGGCCGGGAGGAGCCCTCGAGTCTCGTTCCCGCGGTGCCCAGGGTCGAAAGCGGCATCGCAAACAGCGGGACCGCATCGTCGATGGCCCATAGCCGCCGGTCGGCGGAGACCGCGACGATGTAGTTCTTCCAGCGCACCATTCCGATGACGGGGGATGTGCCGAGCCCGGCCACCGCATAGCTCGACAGGCCCGGCCGCGGGCGATTGATGCCGGCCTCGTCGAGCTCCCAGTTGACGACGGAGCTGGCCGCCGAGCTCAGGCTGTCGACGCCCGAGACCTGCCCCGAGGAGATATCCACCGGCTGCAGCGCCATCTCAGATCGCCGGCTGAGCCCCGTATGAGATGAGCGTCCAGGCGGTCCCGCCCCAGCGAAAGGTGTAGCTCTGGGCGGTGCCCGAGGCGACGGTGGCGGAGGTCAGGGCCGAGCCGTCGACGTCGAGATACTGGGCGGCCCAGGTGAGGGTGATGGCGTTGGCGCCCTTTTTCCACAACGTCAGGAACATGACGTCGCCGAGGGACAGGGTGAAGGTGCTGTGCGCGGCGATGGTGTAGGCGATCGCGTTGGCGCTGCTCGCGCCGTAAAGCTGGATGTTCCTGCCGGCGGTGATGTCGGGGGTGATGGTGACCGGCGTCGCGTTGATCGAGTCGACGCTCAAGGAGTTGAGCCGCAGCGGCAGCGCGGTCATCGAGGTGTGTGCCAGGGTGCCGCCCAGGGCCGGAAGCACGGTCGGGATGGAGGTCGCCGCGGTGACCAGCTCAGAGGTGAGCGTGACGCCGCCCGCGGTAGAGCAAACGATGAACGCCGTCACTCCGGCGCTCACGCTGTAGCCGGCCGCGGCCGAGCCGGTGGAGACGACCGAGCACAGGAACACGTTCGCGGCGGCGCCGATCACCACTCCGACAGCCCCGTTGTTGGCGCCCGCCACGGTGCACGCGATCACGTGGGAGGGCCCGGCGGTGATGTTGATACCGACGGCCGCGGCCACGTTCGAGATGTCCACCTTGCAGCTTCTTGCCTGCGCGCCAGCTCCGGACAGGAGCATGCCCACCCCGAAGCGCTCGACGTAGCAGTCCTCGGCCCTGGCGTCGGCGCCGAGCACGATCCCGGTGCCGTTGCCGCTCGCGCTCGCCGCGTCGAGGACGGTGGCATGGCTGACATAGCCGCGGGTTCCGACGGTGATCCCGATCGCCGCGGCGTTGTCGTCGGTAGACTCCACCACCGAGCGCCCCTCGACGTTGCCCTCCGTGACGGCCGACAGATCGATCCCGGTGCGATGGAGGGCCACCGACACCCCGCGGACGATGATCCGGTTCGAGGCGGGGGCGATGGCCACGATGGCCTTGCCGCTCGAGGTGGTGTTGGCGGTGATGGAGATGTCCTGGACGATCGTGGCCCCCGACGAGGCGCCGAAAACGTTGCTGATCGTGATTGCGTTCAGGGAGGTCGAGAAATTCTTGATGATGGCGGCGCCGCGCCCGGCTCCGCAGATGCTGACCCTGGGATCGGTGATACCGATGGCCCCGGTGATCTTGTAGGTGCCCGCCGGGAAGTAGACCCACCCCCCGCCACGGGCCGAGACCCGGGTGATTGCAGTCTGGATCGCGTTCCTGTCATCGGTGGTGCCGTCGCCCAGGGCACCGAAGTCCTTGACCGAGACCACGAGCTCGCCGAGCCAGGTGGTGTAGCTGCGGGAGGTGGCGCCGACCGATTCCTGGTAGCTGAAGTTGGCGCCCAGGCTCCCGGTCAGGGTGCCGAGGAACGCCTCAAGCGTCGTCTCCGCCCCGGCGTTGATGCTCGGGTGAGTGACGTAGACGCTGTCGTGGCGATTGAGCGGGGCGATATCGTCGTAGTAGGTGATGGCTTCCGCCGCGTCCTTGACGATCACGCGGACCGGCTCGAGGAAGTAGATCACTCCCTGGCCCTGGGCATTGAGGACAAGCGGCGCGGCGAGCGGCGAGGCGCAGGCGGGGTCCGAGTAGGCCACCGCGGCGACCAAGGTGCCGGGGCTGTACCAGCGGACCCTGCCACTCGCGACGGGCAGGCCTGCGCCGTCGTTGAGCCCCGCCACCAGCACCTCCCACGGGCGGGATGTGGTGGCCATCAGTAGCTACCCCCGAAGGGCACCAGGGTAAAACCCTGCTTCTCGTTGTCGGCGCCGAGCTGGCGGGCCTTCTCCTCGCGCCACATGGCCGCGTACTGGGCGGCGAGCGGGGCCTGGCCGTAGGCGGGGGCGATCTCGGCGGTGACGGCGTAGGTGAGCCCCAGTACCCAGTTCGAGGGAAACGGGCTCGAGGTGGCGCCCGAGGTGTAGTCCTGGGCCCGGATGGCGGCCTGGTACTCGACGGTGTCCCCGGTCATCGCGGGCACCGGGAAGAGCAGCATCGTGCAGAGGATCCGGCCTTGGCCGGTGAGCGTCTTCTCGATGGTGTAGCGGGCGGGGGTGCCGCCAGTGGTGCGGTCGGAGAGCTGGCGGTAGTCGTCGCTGGCCATCGCCCGGAGCGAGGTGCGGGTGGTGCCGCCGGCGGCGAGGTAGCTGCACGGCTCGTCGACGTCGAAGGCGCTGGCGGAGAGGCCGTAGCTGGCGGTCCCGGCGATGGTGGCGAAGGTCAGGCGCGACATGCGCCAGGTGAACATCCCCTCGGCGTCGAGCGCCTTGACCACGCGATTGGCGGCCCGAGCGGCGTGCTCGCGGGGCAGCCCGGCCGCGGCCTCGCCGGGGCCGATGGCGCCCACGTTGGCCAGCGCATCCGAGATGATCTCATCGCGGGCCTCGGAGAAGGTGTCCGTCGCTCCTGCCGTCACGGGAAGTAGCTCGGTTTGGGCCCGACGGGGAAGGCGGGCGCGATCTCGTCGGCGCGGATGCTACGGCCCTGCCTCTGCGCCTCCTCGAGGTTGGTGGTGGTGGTGTCGCGATGGCGAAAGCACATGAAGGTGCGGTCCGCCCGGTAGGTCATCTCGGACGGATAGCGCGCGGCGCAGCCGCAGATCGAGCAAGCGCATAGAACGCTGGCGTCGTCGCTGCCGATCCATCTGTTGCTCATGCTCGCTCCTTCCCGCCGCGGGGCCGGAAGGCCGAGCGGCCCAGAGTCAGGTCAGACCTTCGACACGATCCACCAGGTCACGCCGTTCGACTGGATCGTGTAGGACCCGTACTGCGCGCTGATGACCAGGGTGGCCGCTCCCTCGATGGTTTCCGCGCCCGCGCCGTCGATAGTGACGGTGTTGACGGAGGCGTCGACCTTCTTGATCGTCACCCGCCGCTTCTTCGCACGCGCCGCGGTCGGCAGGGTCGCGACGACGGCTGCCGCGGTGGCGTCCACGATGAACGTCGCCGCCTTGCTGTCGACGGTGAACGACGCGGCTTTCGCCGCCACCTTCGTGCCCACAACATCGAAATTGGTCTGCCCCACGTTGCGGCTCCTTAGCTCGCGGCCACGCCGAAGATCTGGCGCCAGTCGCCGCAGCCGAAGCGGGCGCGGAAATAGCTGAGGTAGACCTTCTGCAGCAGCAGCACCACCTGGTCGGTGATGAACTGGGGCTTTTCGATCCAGTCCCAGAAAAGGCCGTTCTTCTTCCGGTCGGTCTCCGCGAACCACCTGGTGGCGCTGCCGAGGTAGTCGAACATCTTGACCTTGGTCCCGGAGACCAGCGACGGATCGTTGTTGGCGGAGCCCAGGGTCTTGGCCGACATCGAGAGCTTGTGCGCGATCGGCTCGTAGGCCGACGGCACGATCCAGCTCGTCACCTTGGACGGGCGGATGTTGCCCGAGGAGACGAGGAGGCTGCGCAGGGCGACCCGGACATCCTCGGCGGAGGTCTCGTCGAGGGCGGCGGGAGTGGCGAGCTCGTTCTGGTAGGTGGTCACGCCGTCGGGCAAGATGTGCACCCCGCAGAGCTCGACGCCGTCGGCGGTGGCGGGAAACGAGGCCGAGAAGGCGCGGTCGAGGTAGAGCGCGCACAGGAGCTCGGGGGTGATGCGCTCGGCCTCGCCGAGGGCGCCCATGGTCGAGGAGATCTTGGCGTAGCGGTTCTTGACGTCCTTGGCCGCCTCGTGGCTGATGGTCACCGCGCCGGCGTAGGTGGCGGTGTAGTGGGTCTTGACCGGGCCCTGGCTGATGAGCTTGGGCTGCACGGCGGCGTTCTCGGCCTTGAGCGAGAGGGAGGCCGGGCCGGAGTACTCCACGAACGAGCGCTGGGGCTCGTCGTCGGAGTCGACGGTGAAGATCGTCGAGTATTGCTTCTCGGCGTCGTTGTCGCCGAGGCCGTAGTAGCTGCGGTTGGCCACCGGGTCGATGGCCGCGAAGAAGTCGTTTGTCGAGTGAGGCATGGTAGCTGCTCCTTAGGTCCCGAGCGATCCGCCGATTTCGAGGGCCGGCTCCCGGCGCCCGGCGTTGGCCATGCAACGCACCTTGCAGTTGGCGGCGTCGGGGTCGCTCTTGGGGTCCCCGAGGACGAAATCGGTCACCCGCCAGGGGAAAGTCGCCGTGGTGGCGCGTCCGGTGGCGGTGAGACAGTGGCCGGACTTGCCGGAGATCGTGCTCCCGGCGCCGAGGGTCATGACGTAGTTGAGACCACAGTCGGTGAGCGCGATGGCGGCATCGACCGAGGCCTCGAAGACCTGCTCGTTCATGTTGGCCACGCACATCACGTAGGAGGCGTTGCCGGGGTCCACACCGGTGGAGGTGTAGAGGGTGGCGGCAGGCAGGTAGTTGCGCTCGAGGCGGTCCCCGCCAGCCACGTAGGAGGCCCCGCCCCACTGTACGCTGTAGACAGCGGCGTTGGTGGTGGCCGTGACGATGACGTCGCCGCCAGCGGCGCCGTCGAGGGCATCGCCCTTGAAGATCGCGGTGGTGTTGTTGGTGAGCACGCGCTTGCGCACGAGCTCCACGGTGAGCCCCCCGCGGGACTCGGGCTGAAAACCTGACATTGCAGCGTTGGCCATTGGGGCTCCTTAACTACCGGGCATCGGATGGCCGCTCGCCTTGAGCATGGCCAGGGGGTTGGCGTTCTCGTCGCTGCTCACCATCGCGGTGAGCGCGGTGGTGGCGGTTGAGACGCGGTCGGGCTGATAGATCTCTTTTTCGCGGGCGGCGTGGTCGGCGGCGTCGGCCTGGGCGTACTTCTCGTGCTCGGCGCGCGGCAGGCGGCACAGCACCTGGCGGCCGTAGCGCACCACGGTGTCGATCGGTTTGCCCTGATCCTCGCGTGGAGCGAGCGCGCGGACATCCCTGTCCGACTGCGAGTGCACCACCTCCCAGGGGGCCACCAGGGCGTAGCCGCCGCGGGCGGTGCCGTGCTCGTGCGGGACGAGCCGCTTGCCGAGGTAGACGGGGTTCTCGACGTCGGTCGAGAAGTACTGGTAGACGAAGTCCGGGTCCCGGCTCTGCAGATCGAGGGCGCGGCTGTTGCGATAGAGCGCGCTTGCGCCAAGATCGTTGCGCGGAGGGACCTTTTGGGGCTTGTCGGCCAACGTGAATCCGCCCGTCCGTCACGCGCCGGAGCTGGGCAGGGCTCGGTGCGGAATTTGGTGGCTGGACTCACGCGCCCGCGGCGGCCGCAGGCGTGGGATTGTCGTCCCGGTCCCCTAACCCTGGGCCTGCCCGCAGGCGGATGTCAAATTCTGGGGCAACGCTAGCGCCTGATGAACTTGTCGGGCGACTTCCATTTCTTGTAGTCGGTCTCGGTCATTCCCGCGGCCTTGGCCGTCTCTTTCTCGAGCGGGGACAGGGGCTCCTGCTCCCCGCCCGCGCCGGCGCCGCCCGAGGGGCGGCCTGTGGGCACTGCGGCCAGGGCTGCAGCGCCGTCCTGCGAGAACTGGGGCCTTTGCGGCTGCTGGCGGGGGGCCAGCATGCGGTCGGCGAGCTCGAAGGCCTTCGCCACCCGCTCGGGGCCGGGAGGAGTGCCGTAGAGCCCGAGCTCCTGGTCCTTGAGCATGACGGCCTGCACGCCGCGCGGGCCGTTCATGGCCACGTTGCGGTGCTGGTTCATGAGGAACTGGATCTCGGGCGGCGCCTGCTGTGGGATCTTGGCCTCGAGCTCGCGGGCCACGCGCGAGACGCGTTCCTCGACCTTGCGATCGGCCACGATCTCGGCGGCCTGGTCGCGCAGGCGCTCGTAGGAGTCGAAATCCTTGTCGTCGAGCGCCTTTTTCGCCTGGCGGCGCAGCTCGGCGGGGTCCGGGCCCTCGGCGACGGGGGCCGGAGCAGGGGCCGGCATGCGCTGGATGGCCTCGAGCTGGCCGGCGAGACGCGCGTTCTGCTGGCGCTGCTCCCCGAGCTGCTGCTCGTAGCTCTGGCGCTCGGTGGACCACCTTTTCTCGAACTCGCCGAGGTGGGTCTTGATCTTGTCGTCGACTGCCGCCTCCGCTGCCGCCCGGCGGCTGCCCTGCCGGTGGCGGGCGGGGGGCTGGTAGTCGGAGGGGGCCTCATCGGCCGGGGGCGTGGCGGCCGGGGCGTCCTCGGGGACCACCTCGGCCGCGGGCATCGTGCCGTCCTCACCGATCGTCCCGCTCGCAGATAGAACTCCCATTTACCTCTTCCTTTCGAATGAATCCGGGCGCTCGTGGTGATCGATGAAGTAGCGGGTCCGGCCCTCGGGATCGGCGCCGCGCTTGCGCTCCATCTCGCCGCGCTCGAGGCGGAGCTGCAGGTCGACATCGATGCAGAGGTCATCGACGGCGAGCACGATCACCCGCTCGGCGAGCTTGAGGGTGCCGCAGGAGCGGCAGGCTCTGAGGGTGCGGTTGTCGTCGTGGCCGCCCTGCGCCGCCCAGCGCTTATCGTCCTTGGTGACGTACTCCCAGGCGCTGTCGTGGGGGCAGCCCGCGCGGTCCTCGCCAACGATGTGCTGCCACTCCTGGATGAGCCCGGCGTACTTGCCGTACCAGATCTCGTCGCCGAGCTCGACGCCGAGGTCATAGAGTTTGTCCGCCGCCTGGTCGCCGGCGGCGACGATGACGCCGGCGAAGTAGCGCTCCTTGGCGGTCTCGGCCACCGCCAGCCCGCCCTCGGTCTTGCTCTCGGGGGCGAACTCGCGCACCAGCACCCGGGAGCCGAGCGGCACGCCGGGGGCGTGGCGCAGCTCGCGCCGGAACAGCGGCCGCGGGTTGCTGACAAAGATCACGAGGCACTCCGGGTGGGTGCGGGTGGAATCACGCCGGGGTCGACGAAGGGCTCCTCGAGCTCGAGCTCGCGCTCCTCGGGCGGGTGAAAAAGGGCGATCAGGGTCTCGAGCACGCGCAGGCCTCCGCTGGCGACCAAAGCCTCGTCGGCCTTGCGGTCGAAGGTGCTATCGCAGATGGCGTCCTTGGTGCGGTCACGCTCCTGGCACAGGTGCTCGAGGAGGAGGCGGCTGACCGGGAGGGCCAGCCATGGGCGCAGGTCCCGCAGGCCCAGCGCCAGGAAGTGAACTTCGCTGCTGCTCAAGTTGCGCTCCGTTTTTCATCAAACGCGCGGAATAGTGGCCGCGCAGGTGCTTCTCCGACATGTCCCGCCCTACCTTGTCCATCACGTTGGCGTCGGGGCTCTGCATGAACATCTCGATCTCGGAGATGTGCTGATCGTGATCGTCGTCGGGGAGGACGGGCGAGTCCTCGCCCTTGATGAACCCCGCGTTCTCGGCCCACTGTGGCTTGGGCTCGGGGGGCGGCGGCTCCTCCTGCGGCGGGGTGAGCAGCGGGATGAGCTGCTCGCCGTCGGGGAAGATGCGCAGGCCCGCCTCGAGCAGCTTTTGCAGGACCGGCATGCCCACCTGCGGGTTTTGCATGATGAGCGGGTTCTGGGTCACGTAGCCGACCAAGGCCATGTGGTCCTCGATGCGCTGGGATTTCATGCGCGGGTCGGAGGCCGGCACGAGGTGCGCCGTGGGCCCGAACATCCACTTGCCGACCTTGACCTGCTGGGGCACTCCCCCCTCTGCGACCACGTCGGCGATGTCCTCGTCCTCGAGGAAGACGCCCCAGCAGCGCCACATCTTGTCGAGCTCGTGCCTGAAGGCTTCCTTCACCCGGCGGGCGAGCACGGTGATCGGGGTCATGGCCTGCTCGGCCAGGATCTGGATGCCGGCCTTGGTCTGGTTGGACCCCGGGCCCTGGCCCGACATCATGTCGGCGCTGCCGACCATGCCGTCCTTCATGCTGTCGATCAATTTGACCAGCGGGACGGTGCTGGGGTCGTTCTGCGGCGGGTCGAGGAACATGATCGCGTCCCGGATGGAGCCCATGGGGGCGTCCACCTCGATAGCCTCGCCGGGCTGGACGTTGATCTGGCCGCGCTTCATGCGCAGGCTGCGGCTCATGAACATCGGCTTGGCGTTCTTCAAGGTCACGCCGTCGATGTGCTGGTTGAGCAGGGTGTTCTCGGCGAGACACAGGCCATAGAGCAGATCGCCGTAGCCGAGGCCGTAAAAGCCCTCCGAGGGGAAGCACCGGTAGTGGGTGAAAAAGCAGATCTGGCGCTTGCGGATGGGGGCGGGCTCGGGGGCGGGCTGGGGCGGCTCGAGCGGCTGCATCTGTGGCGGCAGCTCGGGCGGGGGCGGCCCGGGGGGCGGGGGCATGGGCACGGTCGAGTCGGGCGGGCCGAGCTCGGGCGGGCCCTCGGGCGGCATGGTGCTGTCCATGGCGCCCAGCTCGGGGGGCAGAGTCATGTCCTGCGCCGGGGGTGCGAGCTCCTGGGCCTGCTGGGCCTGCTTGGCGGCGATGAAGCTGCGCATCTGATCCTGGTACTGCTCGTAGGCGGCCTGCTGGCGGTCGAAGCGGCGCTTGTCGTCAGGATCGTCCTCCTCGCGCAGGGCGATACGCAGCACCTGGGAGGACCAGGCGTCGATCAGGATGACGACGTAGCGGGCCCGGCCGTTGAACGCTGGGTGCTTGGTGGGGGAGTTGGGCAGCTTCCAGCGGCAGTGCTGCTCGAGCACGGGACGGGGGACGTCCTCGTCGGAGTCGCCCTCGTCGTCGTCGGTCGACTGCCCGGCGATCTTGTCGGTGGCGGCGCGGAAGTCGGAGGTGTCGTTCTCGCCGGTCGACGCCGTGACGAGCTCGGTGTTGACGAAGGTGCCGGACTCGCCGTAGTCGGCGAGCTCGGCCCGGGTCATCCAGTGCCGGAAGGTGTAGCGCCCGACGTCGGACATCGACGGGTCCTGCGAGCGCTGCTTGTAGTTGACCACGAAGTCGTCGAGCGGGACCCAGTCCGAGCGGACCGCGCACGAGAACGCATCCCAGTAGGTGCGGCGGAAGGCGGAGCCGTAAAGGCACATCTGGTGGAGGGTGTCGTCGAGCCCCTGTGCCATGTAGGGCATGCGGTAGCGGACGTAGCTGTTGGCGAAGGTCTCGGTGATCCGGGCGATGGCCTGGTCCTCGGCGGTGGCCGGGACCACGGAGAAGATCTTGCCCGCCGGCGGCCAGACCATGTCGTAAAGGCGAGCCTGGATCTGCAGGTTCGGGCCGGTCAGCGCCGGCGTCCGCACGTTGGCGGCCTTGTGGAAGGGGAAGCTCTTGGGCTTGGGCACGAGCGCATACATCTCCTGCAGGTCGCGCAGGCGCCTCATGCGGTCGGAGCGGCTGGACAGGTCGCGGTCGTAGCGGTCGCGGACCTTGGTGGCGATGGATTTTTGCAGCTCGGGCGACATGAACGCGGCCAGGTTGCTGCGCTCGGAGTCGTCGAGATCTTCCTTGCGCGGTGCCGGCGCCTTTTCCTCGTCCTCGGGCAGGGTCTCCGCTGCCTCGTCAGTCTCCATAGCCGCCTCGCATTCTGCCGTCGTCGCCGCCATCGCTCTTCTGGGCCTTGATGATCCGGTTCCAGCGCGCCACCTCGGCGTCGAGCGGGTGTTCCTCGACGACGGATCTGACCGGCCACTTCATGAGCAGGAAGCGGAAAGCGTCCATGGCGTGAGAAAGTGGGCTCTTGGGATCGTAGTTCTCCGGATCTTCGGGGGCACAGGAGGAGATCCCCTTGAGGGCGCGCACGAGGTTGGGGCAGCGGTCCTCGAAGATCACGAGCTGGGGCTTGCCGTGCCGGTCGAGCAGCAGGCGCTCCTTGATCTGGTTGATGCCGATGGGGCGCTCGCCGGGCAGCTTGTCCGCCGGGAACAGGCGGAAGCCGTGCTCGGCGATCCCGGCGGCGGCGGTGGCGGGGCCGCCGTACTGGTGCATCGCCTGGGTGTCGATCACCCCCCAGAACTCGTCCGGCTTCCAGATTTTCTCGCGCGACCACTTCTGGTGGCCCCACAGCAGGGTCTTCAAGGCCTCGCCGTAGGTGCTGCCGGTGATCCCGGGGCGGTGGAGCTCGTCGATCACGTGGACGACGTCGTCGTTGTCGCGCGCGCCGATGAGGGTGCAGGCGGGCGCCGTCGAGCCCCAGTCGGAGGAGTGCATCATCTCCCAGGTGGCGGGGATGGGGCGCGACTTGACGAAATGGACGGGCTTGACCAGGCTCGAGAAGAACGCGCCGGCGATGGTGTTGAAATCGCCGTCCATGTACTGCTTGACCTCGTCCTCGTTCATCGTCGAGCGCAGGAAGGCCTCGTAGGTACCGTCGGGATCGAGATGCGGGTTGTCGCGCAGGTAGCTCCTGATGAACGCGCGGGTGGTTTCCACCTCGCGGCCGTCCTCGAGCTTGACCCTGACCCTGAACACCCGGCCGCCGTCGGGGCACTCGTCGATCTTGAACCTCGTCTTGACCCAGTCGCCGTGCGGGCCGCCGGGGTTGGCGGTGCAGCGGATCATGAGGAGCTTGCGGTAGTCGGGGTCTGAGGAGCGCACCTGGGCGGCGAGGAAGGAATAGGCCTCGAAGCTGACGAACTGGCACTCGTCGACGAGGAGCGCGGTGAACTCCTGGCCGTTGAACGACAGGTGGTCGGTGGGGCCGTCGAGGTGGTGCATCTCGACGGTGGCTCCCGAGCTGAAGCGCCAGAACTTCTCCTTGTCGTGGTAGCCCTCGGCTCCCATCTCGGGGTCGAGGTAAGGGAAGAGGGCGTGCCCCTTGACGGCGAAATCCTTCAGATCGTTCAAATTGCGCCGGAAAACCATGATCCGGCAGTGGCGCTGCTTCTCACCCGATGCGAGCCACTTGCGGTGGGCGAGGGCCAGGATGGGGGCGAGGCACGCGACGAGGAACGCGGTCTTGCCTCCGCCCTTGGCCCCGCCGAAGAGAGCCTCGGTGGCGGGGCAGGCGAGCGCGACGGCCTGGCGTGGGGTCGGCTCCCAGACCACGCGCCCGCCGTCGAGCGAGGTGACCGCGGATGTGCTCACCGGGAGATGCTCCGCAGCGTCGCCCGGCGCCCGCGGATGCCCTGGTCGGAGCCGCGCCGGACGATCACGTAGAGCTTCTCTTTCGTTCGCAGAAGCCGCATGACCTCCTCGGCGGAGATGCGGGTGGACGACTCGTACCCGCAGCAGGCAGCGTGGATCCCGAGGCTGTAGGAGCTGGTGACGACGTCGAACCGCAAGCGCTCGACCGGCATGTCACAGCGCTGGCAAAACGGGATGATCGCGGGGATCGGCCCGCCCGGCACGAGGATGCCGCTCACCGGTGCTTCTTGCCGTGGTCCGCGGGCTCTGCCTTGGCGTGGCCGTGTCCGTGCTCGCCCTTCTCGTGCTCCACGATTGTGTCGGTGTCGGTGGTGGTCTTGGGCGCTGGCGCCTTGCTCGCGCACCTGGCGCACTTGCCGCCAACGGCGGACTGGGCGGCGATCTCGACCTTGCAGCTTGAACAGTTCATGTCACTCCCCCTTTTCGTTTTCTTCGCGAAGGTTCGCTCGTAATTCTTGCGCCCCTGCTCCGAGAGCCCGAGGCCCACGGAGAACGGCTTGCTCTCGAGGTACCGCATCGATCACCTTCCCCCGCGGCGCGGCCGCCGCCATCTGCTCCCACTCGTCGTGGCTCTCGATGCGCCCCTGCATGAGGACCATGCCGAACACCTGGGTGGTGGCGCCCTGCTGCTTTGCCCGCTCGCCGGCCATGGCGCCCTGGGTGAGCAGGAGCGCGGCCCGGGTCCTGGTCGAGCACTGCTTCCACGGCTCGTCGGCGTCGGCGTTGCGGCCGGCGGTGCCCGCCGGGACGAAGAGGCTCGCCACCACCCGCGCGGCGGCGAGCTGGGCGCCCACCACCAGGCGGCGCAGGCGCTCGTCCTTGCGCTGGTCACGCATCGGAGATGAGCCCCGCGCGCACGTCGTAGGCGTGCTTGGCCGCCAGCCGGTGGCGGTTGGCGTGCACGGGGCAGCGGTAGGCGTTGCCCGAGATCTCGGGGCACCCGGCGATCGCGCAGAGCCGGCGCCTCCTACGCTCCTTGCGGAAGCGTGACGCCCGGGACTGCGGCGCCAGCGCGTGTAACACCAGGATCGAAGAGGCGCGCAATGCGCGCCAATAGCAAAACCTGGGGCAACAATCGGCGCGTCGTCGTGTATCGTCGGGCCATGTGCGCAGCGGCGCCGCCCCCGGGGGCGGGAGGTGGCAACTGGTGGTCGCCCGAGCTGACCGCCGCCCTCGACGAGCTACGCGCCCTGCGCCTCACGCTCGCCGCGGAGGCAGAGGCACGCCGGGAGCTCGAGCGGCGCCTCGAGGTCGTCACTGGCGAGCGCGACGGCGCCCGCGCCCTGCTCGCCGCCCGCGGCCCCCGGTGACTCGCTGGACCGCTGCCCCGGGTGACCACCCCCGCGGACGCTCGTCAGCGACGGAGGCGGAGCGCTGGGTGACGTGCGCAGGTGCCCGAGGGTGACCACCCCCTGCTGACTCGTCGGGCCAGAGGAGCCTCGTGCCCAAAGCTTGCGTGGGCAGGGAGTAGCCTCTTCTCTCCCTCCCTCTTTTTCCCCTGCCCCTCCCGGCCCGAGGCACCCCCCCCTCCCCTACTGAACGCGGCAATGGGCAACAGGCAGGAATGTCATGTTGCGCGGGGGGCAACGTGACAGCCACGTCATGTTGCCCGGGACGCAACACTGAACAGGCTGACCCTCTGCGGCAGGGGGATTGGGGAGGAGGAGCGGGGGGGGGTGGGAGCGTCCTTCTCACAAGGCATCCTTGTCGGTTGGCTCCTCAGCGGCTGCGCTCATAGGCTCGCAGCGCTGCACGAGCGACCTGGGGATGATCGCGGAGGGCACGGCGGATCGCCCGATGCTTGATGCGGTACCCGCTGTGTCCGAGCGAGGCTCGCAGGTACCCGGCCCTGATCCAGGCCACCACGGTGGCGGGGGCGAGGCCCATCGCACGAGCGACCTCGCCGGCCGAGTAGCGCATGCCCGCGGTGCCGGGGAGCTCGGCCCACTCGCTGGGGCGGCGGATCACGTCGCCTCGCGCGCGGGCGCGTACTGACTGCGATCTGCTCCGGCGCGCACGCGTGAGCATGATGGCGCGCGGGGACGTGGGGCTGTCTGTACGCTGGCTGACGGGGGGCGGCTGTAAGTGTGCGGGGGCTGGTCAGCATCGACGGCGGCAGACGATGGCAACGCGAGCGGGCGTCAGGGGAAGGCGTCGGGCCGGCAGTCGCAGCGGCGAGCGCAGTGGTAGCGGCAGCAGCCAGCTGTGCACACGGGCCAGGCGTTGGACAGGCAGCGGCCCATGAGCTTCACGAACGTGCAGCGCGGCCGCCAGTACTGCCAGAGCGCCAGGGCGTAGCCGACGGCGCCGCCGATGGTGGCAACGACGAGGGTGGTGACGACGTCGGTCATCAGGGGATCTTGGTCGGCGGGGGGGACCAGGGCCGCTCCGGCTCGTTCGGCACGCGAGTCGGCCGCTGCAAGGGACGAGGCGGCGGTGGACAGGGTGCGCGAGGGCCGTTGGGCACCGTGGCGAGGAAGGCGGCGCGCGCGGCGGCGACCTCGAGCTCGCGCCCCGCTTCATAGGCCGTGGCCACCCCTCTCGCTGCTTCCAGCGCGGTCACCATCGCCGCATCGATGTAGGCGAGCAGAGCCTCGGCCTGGGCGCGGGTCATGGCGTCAGCTTACGCTTGCGGGCGAACACGGTGCCCCCGCCCCACTTCCTGCGCGCCACGTGGAACAGCGGCGGGGCCCGGGGCTCCGTACCCGTGACGAGGCCCTGCGCGAGCTTCTGGGCGCATCTGGGGCACGCAGGGTCGTAGAAGGGCGCGGTGCCGGGGGCGACGCCGTGGCTATGTGGGCTGCACAGCCTCATGCGCCCTCGTCCCACCAGCAATCTCCGGCCAGGTGGGTGGCCGCACAGCGCACGCACTCGTAGACAATCCAGCTCCCCGCGGCGTGCAGGAAGTGAAGAGGAAACCGACAGTGTGGGCACGGGCCATGGGATGTGACCCCACCGTCGGCCGACATAAGCGAGGCGACAATCTCGGCCGCCCACCACCTGGCCTCGGGCCCGAGGGGCAGCACGTTGATGCTGACGGCCTTCACGTCTGCTGGCCCGCCATCTCGGCGTAGGTGACGGCCACGGCGAGCGCGCTCCAGGCGTCGCCCGAGAGGCCGTAGGTGGCACGCTGGGCCTTCTTCGTGCCCGGGGGGCCGAAGCGATCGAGCAGGGCGGCGCGGATGTTGGAGTCGTTGGCCCGGGCGCTGTGGCAGAGGTGGAGCTTGACGTCGCGGCGGTAGACGAGGGTGTAGGGGGCCTGCCAGGCCTCGATGTAGCGGCCGATCCAGACGCAGGTGTCGAAGACCTCCTTGCCGACGGCCATGCCGTAGCTGGCGATCATCTCGATGGCCATGTGGGTGCACCCGGTGAAGTCATTCGCGTGCAGGTAGGCGAGGAGGTCGGCGTTGGTGTCCTTGGCGAAGCGCACGATGGGCTGGGGCTGGCCGTGGTCGTAGACGAGCCACGCGGTCTCGGTGGTGCCGGGGTCGACGGCCAGGATCACGTGCCCTCGATGCGGAGGATGAGAGCCTCCGCGTCGCGGCGCCAGCGCGGCTCGAGGCCTTCCCAGCCGAGGCCGTCGCGGAGCATGTCGAGCAGAGCCGCGTGGTGGTTGACGGCGAGGACCACGGCGGCGGCGTCAACCACGGTGTCCATCACGCCGATCAGGCGATCGTCGGCGTTGTAGATCGTACGCCCCACCTTGCGCCCCACCCGCCATGGCCCGGGGCTGTGCTCGCTCATGGCGTCCCCGCAGGCAGGCACGTCTCGCACTCGTGCCCGCGCCCGACCACGAACGCCCGCACCGCCAGCGCGACGCTCAGCACGCCCAGGGCCAGCGCCGCCCACCACAGCCACTCGCGCTTCACGGCGGCCCGATCCCCGCCGCCCTGGCCAGCGCCTCGAGCACGGCGGCGGCCCGGCGGTCGAGGTCGTCGCCCTTCCAGGCGGTGAGCACGATGTTGCGATTCGCGGCGGTGTCGGCCAGGGCGGCGCGGAGGCGGTTTCGCTCGTCCCACAGCTTCTCGCTGCGCGCCTGCTCCTCGGCCAGCGCCTCCGCCGTCGCCCTGGCCCCGTCGGTGTGGTCGCAGTCCTCCGTTGCGCAGGGCTGGCATAGGCCCGAGGCCCACGCGTGCGGTACCTTCCGGGGGCAGCCCGGACAGATGCAGTCCACGTAAGGCGGGGCATTGAGCAGCTCGGTAAGACGCGCGTTCTCGGCCAGCGCCTCGGCCAGCTCCCCGTCGGTCCGGGCCGGGCCGGGCCGGCCGCCCGCGGTCTCGGTCATGGTCTCGGTGGTCTCGTCGTCGTCGCTCATGCTGCCCCGCCATCGCCCTCGGGCGGGACCAGCGCCAGCCGTTGCTTCGGCCAGCTCGCGAGCCGCGCAGCGAGCCGCTTGCACTTGCGGCACCACGGCACGAACTCGGGCGCCTTCCCGACGCACTCGCGCCGGCTGTGAAACGCGCAGGTCTCGATCGCCTCGAGCTGGGCTTCGGCGGGCTGGTAGTACGCGGGCCCGCCCGCGACCAGCTCGCGCAGCTTGAACGCTGCCGGCATGAACTCGCACTCCTTGATCCCGCGTCTCACCGCCCGCTCGACTCGCTCGATCGGGACGTCCTCGAGCCCCATCCAGTAGCCCTCGAGCAGGGCTGGGGTCACGTCGGCGCGGAACGTCGCCGCCATGGCCTGGATCAAGATCGTGAATCTTTCGCCGTCACTGCTTTTCTGCATCTCTCCCTCCTAGCCATTGGGCGGCGGCGGTCTTGCCACGCGCCTCTTTGGGGCTGAGCACCTTCGCTTCGACCAGGTACTTGTTCTCGCCGTGCTCCTTGAAAAACCAGGCGAGGCTGTGTCGCTTGGCCTGGGCGATGAAGGTGTCTTCGTCGGCCAGGTAGCGTTCGAAGCAGGCGGGCAGCGTTGCGATCCGTTCGGGGGGGAGCCTCCTCAGCAGCCGGCCGAGATCGGATCGCTCGTCGTTCGATTCGAGATACTCCGCTCGGTAGCGGCGGCGCCAGGCCGCTTTGAAGGCGGCGAGGGTCGCCTCGAGCGCGGGGGGGCTGCGCGCGAGCGCCCCCTTCCCCTCCCCTTCCCCTATCCCATTCCCTATCCCATTCCCTTCCCCTTCCCGTTGGGCGTGCCCGGGCGTGCCCGGGCAGACTCGAACCGGCTCGGGGCCAGGGACCGCTATCATGGGGACGGTCTCGGTGCCGCACTCCTCCGGTGGAGGCGGGATCCTCGACGCTGGCTCCCGGTGATTCGGTCGCTGGTGCTCCGCAAACGTCCTTATCTGGATCAGGCTGCGCCCGCCAGCCTGGTAGAGGATGAGAAACCGCCCGGGCGGGGCGGCCAGCTCGCCGAGCAGGGTGGCCACCTGGACCTGGTCGTGGGGCAGGATGAGGGCCTTGAGCCGTTCGGGGCGGTTCTCGAGGCGCCCGGCCCGGTCGGCGTGCGTGAACAGGCCGATGAAGAGCAGGCGGCAGAGCGGGCCCAGCTTGGCGAGCTGCTCGTCGATGAAGAAGTCGGGCTTGATGTTGCGGATGTGGCCGAGCACCTACCCCCCCTCCTTGCCCCCGCCCTGCCCTGGGCCCACGCTTGTCGGATGGTTGCGCTCATCCCGCTGGTCATCTGCATCGCCGGGCTGGTCATCTACGCCGTGGCCACCAACGGCAAGGCCCAGACCATCGGCGACCGCATGTTCACCTGCGGCCTCTTGGTGACCTTGCTGGTCGCGGCCCACAACGTGGTCAAGCTGCTCTAGCCCGGCGCGGGCGCGGACGGCGGCGAGGACGGCGCGGGCTATGGACTGCGACTCCGGGTCGCTGCTGTCGCTGAAGTAGCGAATGACGGCGCCGCGGATCGCCCGCACGTTCTCCGGCGTCAGCTCGAGCGCGGCGCGGAGGCGGTCGCGCTCGGTGCAGGCCGAGACCCAGACCGCGGTCAACTGGTGCAGGGCGGCCCGCGCCTCGTCCCGCTCCTTGAGCGCAGCGGCGAGCTGGGCCTGGACGAAACGGATCTCCCGCTCCTTGAGCGCGGCGGCGAACCACTGAGCCTCGAGCTTCTCGTCGATGGAGCGGGGCCGCGAACAGGCCGGGGAATGGCCCAGCGACCCGCCACAGTCGGGGCAGGCGCTCACAGCCGACCCCGCAGGTATCGCCACAGAACCCAGCCTAGTACGTAGCCCAGCAGCCCCAGCAGACGGTCCCGGATGTCGTCGCTCACGTCCCCGGCTCCCGGCGAGCATGGGCAGCGGGCGCGCCCGCCCGCACCATCTTCTCGTTGTACTCGCGCGCGAACTCGATCACCTGCTCATTGCCGGGCGCCCCGATCGCGACCACGACGACGAACGGATAGCCCTCGGGCGTGGTCTTACCCCAGAGCATCGCCGAGGACCCGGCCAGCTTTGTCCTCGTGACCAGCTCGTCCAGGGTCATGAAGCGGATCGCCTCCCACGCGTCCGCGGTCATCGCCCCGGCCCCGACGTGGCCTTGGCCTTTGCCGCCCGCTCACGCTCGCGCTCGGTCTTGGCGGCCCGCTCCTTGGCGAGCTCGTTCTGCCGGCACACGGCGTTGCAGTACCGGCGCTCGTCGATCACGTACGTGAGCCGGGCCGGGTCCTTGCCGCAGCCGGCGCACTTGCCCACGCCCCAGAGCAGGGTGAGGCACGTCGTGCACTGGCCGCCCAGCACCACGTCGTTGCCGTTGCGGATCTCCTCGACGCTGTTGTGGGTGCAGGGCATGAGCGCCGCGGACCAGGCCTGATTGAGGTGGCGTCTGCTGCTCATCGTCAGCTCCTCGTCCCGAACGGCACCTTGCCCCTGCCGCTGCTCCCCCACTGTCCCTGGTCCGCCGCCATGCGCGCCTGCCCGCCCAGGCCCAGCGAGCCGCGATACCACAGGCAGCGGTCAGGATCGCCGGCCGTGTGCCCGCGCAGGCCGCAGCGGGTGCAGGGCACGAGGTCGGCGCGGGTCATGCGCCAGCTGCTTCTCGGCGGGAACTTCCCGTCCTCGCCGGGGACGAACGCCTCGGCAGCGGTCACGGGCGCGTCCAGGTCAGGAAATAGTGCCGGCTCCTGGCCCACCCCGGCCGGCACGAGGGCTTCACCCGTGGAACAACCGCTGCGAGGTGCCGAGCGGCGCTCCACGGCTGGGCCAGAATCTTGCGCGTCGCCGATGGCCACGGTGGTCACGACGACGCTCGCGCTTTTGGGGGCAGCTCACCCGACTTTCGCGCGGCCCACAGGATCTTGGAGACCCGGTCGCCGGTGACCCCCAGCTCGGCGGCGATGTCGGACGAGCTGTTGCCATCCTTGGCCAGGGCCACGACCTTGTCGCGCAGGGGCGAGCGCTTGCGGCTATGTGCCTTATGTAACTTGCCGGTCCCGTTGCTGGCCGGCGCCGGCGCCGGCTCGTCGCCGCCCAGCATCGCCTCGAGCTCGGCCTCGAGCCTTGCCACCTCGGCCCGGGACGCGGCGAGGCGGGCGGCGAGGTCGACGATGCGGTCGATGCGTCTCATTTCCGCCTCATTTCCAGCGCAGCAAGCCGCAGCTGGCGCTCTTCGAGGCGGACCTGGCGGGCGACCAGGGCACCGAACTCGGTCAGATGAGCGAGGTACACCTCCTCTTCGCTCGCGTGGCGCTGGCCGTAGCGCTCGGCCATCGCGCGGATCTTGCGCCGGTCGAGCTTCCCCGGGGCCGCCTTGCGCGCGCGGGGGGTCACAGAGACCTCTTCGCGGCCTGTAAGGCGCTGATGGCGATGTCGTAGTAACCGAAGTGAGCCGCGACTATCGCGAGCGTCCTGGCTCCCTCCTCGGGTGAAAGCGGCTTGAGGACCTTGAGTACCTTGCGCATCGCCTCCACCTCGGCGAGAGCGTCGTCCACGGGGTCCACCTCCATCTCGTCGCTCACCGCGCCCGCTCCAGCGCCTGCTCGGCGGCGCAGTGGAAGCAGTCGGCAATGTGCGCATCGCTGTACTTGCCGTTGTCGTCCAGGTCGGGATCGCTGCACTCCATCTCATCCCGCACCGCCTCCGCGAATGCGCGCAGCCGGGCCAGCTCGGTCGCGGTCTGGCAGTCGCTGGCGTGGCCGGGCTCGGCCTCGCACGAGTCGGCGTGCTCCCTGGGCAGGTGGACGCTCTCATCCGGCGCGGGCACGTAGACAAAGCTGTCGCTCATGGCAACCGCTCCTCGGCCATCTCGATCACCTCCAGCACCGCGGCGCCCGCGGCCCTGTCGAGCTGGCCGAGGAGCACGCGCCACTCGACGAGCTTGCGGACCGTGCGCAGGCCGTAGCGCTGCGCGCACGAGGTGCACATCATCTCGTCCTCGTAGTGCGAGCTGCCACAGTCACTGCACAACGGCGGCTCGATGCACCTGGCGCAGTAGCGCTCGTCCACGAGCTGGCCCTGGCACCTCGAGCACTGGTCCGGCCTGGGCGGGGCCGGCGCCTTGCACTCCAGGACGGTGGTGGTGGTCGTCATCGGTGGCTCCTCGTGTTGGGGGGTCAGGCGCGGCGTCAGGCCTTCCGCCAGGTCCATCGTTCGTAGCCGGCGCCCTTGCGGATGTACTTGATCAGGCCGTCGCGCTCGAGCGCCTCCACATCGGCCGTGCGCCTGCCCGGCATGACCGTGGCGACGAACCGCTTGCCGCCCGCCTCCACCTTGCCGCCGGCGCGCAGGTGGGCCTTGACCATGTCCAGGGCCAGCCCGGCCGCGGCCTTGACCTGCTCGGCTCGCTGGGCGAGCTCGACGGCCTGCTCGTCGGTGAGGGACGCCCCGAGCTCGGTGGTCTGCGGCAGGAGCGTGAGGGCCAGCTTCGCCCGCTCCCGGTACGAGCCGCATAGCCACCTTTGCCAGCAGTTCTGGCAGTGGGGACCCGGGGCGGGGATGCGCGGCTTGTCCTGGATGGCCCGGATCCGCTCGATGAACGGCCACCACTCGGCCTGGGGGTAGACCCGGGAGCGCAGCACCTCGGCCTCGCCGTCCCCGAACAGGACGATGAAGTTCTGGTAGGCGCGGGCGCCACGCACGAGACCCCGGGCGATCGAGTAGGCGTGCAGCTGCAGGTTGTCGTCGGGCTCGGCGAGGTAGCCAGCGTAGTACTGTTCCCGCTTCTTCCAGTCGACCGTGGCCACCGTGTCGGCGCCGACCACCTGGACGTCGGGGGTGCCCTCGGTCAGCACCGCGCCGGTCTCGGGATCGACGAGAGCGACCTTCTCCTGCACCAGCACCTCGCCAGCGAGCTCGAGCCCGGCCAGGGCGGCGAGGCACGCCTTGGCATCCCTGTCGGTGACCGGGGTGCCGTGCTTGAGCGCGTCACTGTTCTGGCCGTCGACCAGCCCGCCGCGCTCGGCGGCCTCGCTGGTCTCGGGGAAACGCTCGGCAAGCTCCACCGAGTAAGCGCACTTCTCGGCGTGGGCCATCCCGGAGGGTCGGATCAAGTGGCGCCTCCGGGCGGCATCTCGCCGGCGGTGGCCCTCTCGATGACGGCGGCGCCCTGGGCGCAGGTCAGGGAGGCGAGCCCCTTCTTCTCGTCGGGCCAGGCGCCCGAGGCCCAGGCCACGTAGCGGATGCGCGCCTTGCGTTGCTCGACGTTGGCGGCGGCCCTGGGGTTGGCGGGCTCGGGCATGGGCAGCACCCCGTCGAGCGCCTTGCGCACTCGCTCGACCTCGCTGGGGGTGAGCAGGGGCTCCGGCATCTCGATCATCTCGGGCGCCGGCTCGGGCGGTGGCGGTGAGACCGGCTTGACCGGGAGAAGCGGCGGGACAGCCTCCGTCTCCACCGTCCCGGCCTGGGCCATCTCCTCGGTGGTGTAGAGCCCCGAGAGCTCCTGGGGGAACGCTTTGCGCAGGGCCAGCGCCTCCGCGCATTTCGCCAGCATGAGCGAGCCCATCTTCGCCCACATCGGCGAGAGGCCCCGCTGTCCCTCCTGCTTGTATTCGTCCCAGGTGGCGATGCCCCACACGGGCTCCTTGAAATCATGCCGAAGCGCCCCCACCCGCGCCGCCGCCGGCGGCACCTTGCCGAGCCACACCTCCTGCCACTGGCCATCGGGCCCGCACCAGAAGGGGCCGAGCTGGCCGGCGTAACGCTGGGTGCGCTCGGCGATCAGGCGAAACCCGTCGATCGATACCTGGACCGCCATCACCTCCCGGTTCGCCTTGCCGTTCCAGCGCTTGACCGCGTAGATCTGGCGCGCGAAGGGATCGAGCCGGGTGCGCTCGCAGACGCGCAGGAAGAGCGCCAGCTCGTCGTCCGTGCCGCCCACGCAGACGGTGCGCTTGATGAGCGCCACCTGCTCGGGGCTGAAACCAACCTGCGGTGAAACTGATGCCAGTGCCGTTGACATGATTCTCCTCATCTCCCTCTTTCGAGTGCTTCCGTTACCATCGCGTATTCGCTGGCTGTCAGTCCTTCGCGCGACATGCGCGCGATGAAGTTGATCCGCAGTTGATCCTCGGCGGCGCGCATCTGCGCCCGGAGGGACAGGTAAGAATCGACGTCGTGCTTGATCTCGGGACGGATCAGCACCGTCGGATTCAGCACCGGGATCACCACGGACGCCTCCGCACGGGCGTCGTGATCGCCTTTTCGAAGGACCACCGGCGTTGATGTACGCGCGCGCTCAGCGTTCCCTCGGCGATGCCCACGCGTCGCGCCCACTCGCGGAGCGATGCGCGCTGGCCCTTCCACTCAAAGGGCCTCGAATTGCCGCCGCGAAGCTTCTGCTCCCTGTCGCGAGCGTTGTCGGCCTGGGTGCCGATAAAGAGGTGGTCAGGCCGCACGCAGCGCGTGTTGTCGCAGTGATGACAGATGACGCGCCCGTCGGGAATCGGGCCGAAATGCAGCATCCACGAGATGCGATGAGCCTTCTCGCGGCCGCCGAACTCCTTGGCGTCGAACACGCGGCCGTATCCCCCTCCATCGAGGGAGCGCGTCCATTCCCAGCATGTCTCGCCCTTGCGCACGGCGGACCAGAACCGCTCGACGACGGCCGGGCTCACGGCTGCCCCCACGGGATCACCAGCGCGGCGATGCACCCGCAGTCAAAGAACGCCTCGTTGCACTGCCCACAGCGCGCGCGCGGCACCGGCCTGGTCACGGGCGGCGCGATCGGGGCCGGCACCACGCGCCAGCCGCCCGGGCAGGGCTCGAGGGCGAGGCCGCGCCGGGCCAGGGCCGCGGGGAGGCGGTGGCGGTACCAGTTGATCGTCAGGTCGTCCATCTCCAGGATCTCGGAGCCCACTCGGAGCAGCGCCGCGTACTCGTCGGCCGCGTCGAGCTCGGCGGCCTCGACCAGGCTGCGGGCGGTCATCGCCGGTGCTCCCGGTCGTGCTCACGCTCCTGCGCGATCATGGCGAAGACCAGCCCCGCGACGGCCGCCGTGACGTCGGATGCCGTGACGACGTCGTCCCCGGGCCGGGTGCGGTCACGCCAGTGCGCCAGGGTGTCGATCAGCACGCGCCGCGCCTGCTTCACGTCGTCCAGGGCGCTCACGCCGCACGCTCCTCTGCCACCGGCTCGCACGCGCAGTCCCCCCAGCGCCCGCCGCAGGCCGGGCACGGCGCGGGCTGC
>Ga0070696_100000092_pt1 | contig 44449 bp, 36 predicted proteins | sample KBSK1253metaG_FD_65474 | JGI IMG/M metagenome (GOLD analysis project Ga0070696, IMG submission 65474) | Corn, switchgrass and miscanthus rhizosphere microbial communities from Kellogg Biological Station, Michigan, USA - KBS K1-25-3 metaG | ecosystem: Host-associated > Plants > Roots >... | reverse complement strand
CGACGGGCGCACGCTGTTCGTGCTGGTGCGCGCGTTCGATCCGCACCCCGACAGCATCGTGGGACTGCTCTCGCGTCGCGACAACTTTGGGCCCCCGTCGGACCTGATCCAGCTGTACATCGACTCGTATCACGATGGCCGCAATGGCTACGAGTACGTGATCAATCCCGCCGGCGTGAAATCGGATTTCCTGCTCTACGACGACGACCGCTTCGATCTTTCGTGGGACGGCATCTGGGACGTCGCGACGCGCGTGGACTCTCTCGGGTGGGTCGCCGAGTTCGCGATCCCCTTCTCCCAACTGAGATTTCGCGGCGGGCGCGAGTCGACGTTCGGTGTCATGGTGTGGCGCACGATCGGCCGGCTCGGCGAGCGCTCGAGCTGGCCCCGCTATCGGCCGTCGCTCGCCGGCCTCGTCTCCCAGTTTGGCTCGCTCACCGGCCTGACCGACCTCCCGACGTCCGCGAGATTGGAGGCCGCGCCATACATGCTCACGCGCGGCCGCAACGCCATCGGCGGACCTGGCGTTCCCGTACGCACCGAAACCGACGTCACCGGCGGCACGGATCTCAAATACGGCCCATCGCCGAACGTCACGGTCGATGCGACGTTGAATCCGGACTTCGGCCAGGTGGAGGCGGATCCCGCGGTGCTCAACCTGACCGCGTTCGAGACGTTTCTTCCGGAGCGGCGTCCTTTCTTTCTCGAGGGGTCCGGGCTCTTTCGCTTCACGCTCTCGCGCGACCCCAACAGCAACGAGTCGCTCTTCTACACCCGGCGGATCGGACGACGCCCTTCCCTGTCCGACACCTTTGGCGACGCGGACACTCCCACCGAAACCACCATCCTCGGCGCCGGCAAGCTGACCGCGCGATTCGGGGCGAGCACCTCGCTTGCCTCGCTCGCCGCAGTCACGGGAGAGGAGCGCGGCGCTCCCGCGCCGACCGGCGGACGCTTCGTCGTCGAGCCGCGGACCGCCTACTCGATCACGAGAGTGCAGCGAGACTTTCGCGGCGGGCGCAGCGGTGCCGGCTTCATGTTCACGGGCATGCAGCGTCAAGTCGACGCCGTGTCCGCCGATTTCCTGCCTCGGCAGGCTCTGACGGGCGGATTCGCGACGCAACATCAGTCGCGGGACGGACAGTACTGGGCGCGTTTTTGGGCGGCCGCATCGGAGGTGAGAGGCACGCCGGCCGCCCTCACACGTGTGCAGCTCTCGCCGATTCACGCGTTCCAGCGTCCCGACGACCACAACGTGCTGGACACCACGCGCACGTCGCTCTCGGGAACGGCGGCTCAGCTCTGGCTCGGCAAGACCGGTGGCGTCGTGCGGTACGGCTCGTCGTACCGGTACTTCTCCCCGGGCTTCGACCCTACGGACGCCGGATTCATCAACGAAGCCAACCACCGATCCTGGACGGTTGACGTCGGGCTCCAGTCGACGCGAGCGACGTCGTGGTACAGGAACGCGGGTGCTTCGCTCGTGCACGTCTGGTGGTGGAGTGGCTCGGGCCAGGTCGATCGAATGGTTTTTCTCACCTCGAACGTCGAGCTGCCGTCGCAATGGCGCGTCAGCCTCTTTGCGTCGGAGATGCAGCTCCCGGGGACCTTTTGCTCGCAGCGCTGCACTCGAGGCGGTCCCGCGATCCGGAAGGATCCGCTCACGTCGGTCACTCTTCAGCTCACGGGAGACGCGCGCGGCGCCGTGACGCCGGACGTGACGGTGTACTGGCAAACCGACGATCAGAGCCGGTCGCGTACGCTGCGGTATTCCCCGGCCTTACTCGTGCGCGCCGCCAGCAATCTGCAGGTGAGCGCGAACTACACGACGGAAGAATTGACCAACGACACGCAATTCTATCGCCGGTTCGGGGCCGCGATCAGCGATACCACGCACTACACGCTCGCGCGACTGGAGCAATCGACACGCTCCGTAACCACGAGAGTCAGCTATGCGGCGACGCCGGCGCTGAGCGTCGAATGGTATGCGCAGCCGTTCGTCGCTCGCGGCCAGTTTTCGGACGTGCGCGAGCTCAACCAGCCGCGCGCGGTGGACTATGCACAGCGACTCCGCCCTTACCCGGACGCCGCCGTCGCGTCGTCGCCGGGTGGCGTGGATTTCAAGCAGTTCCGATCCAACCTGGTCACTCGCTGGGAGTATCGTCCCGGTTCGGTGCTCTTCGTCGTCTGGTCGCAGGGGCGTGATCTTTTCGCCAATACCCCCGGCACGCTCGAGCTCTCGCGCGACGCACGAGAGCTCTTCGCGCTCCCGCCGCGCAACACGATCGCGGTCAAGGCATCATACTGGTACGGCCGCTAGACTGGCCTGAGCACAATCACATCGATCCGGAAACACAAAGGCCGGCCCGACGCGTGTCGGGCCGGCCTGCACTAGTGATCGCGAATTAGCGCGCGACGCGCCTGACGTTCTCGGCGGCTGGGCCCTTCTGACCCTGCACCATATCGAACTCCACTTCTTCGCCGTCGTTCAGGCTCTTGTAGCCATCGCCCTGAATGGCCGAGTGATGAACGAAGCAGTCCTTCGCGCCATCCTTGGGGGTGATGAAGCCGAAACCCTTGTCGGCGTTGAACCACTTCACTGTACCGGTCGTTGACATCGCGCTAACCTCTTGAAAAAAGACGTACTGCCAAAAAAAAAGAGAGGCTGCGCAACCGCGAGCCCCTCAGACCCTACTGGAACCTTGTTCGCTTACGGAAGGTAGCGGGTCCCCCCTCGGAAAGCGAATCGAGTTTGGGGGGGCTCGTCATTCCAGCGTGCCCAGCGAGAGCTGCGCACCCCGTTGCTCGTGAGACAGCAACCAGCGTTTGCGGTGCTTGCCTCCACCGTATCCCGAGAGGCTGCCGTCGGCATTGATGACCCGATGACAGGGCACGATGATCGGGATGCGGTTGTCGCCATTCGCGCGACCCACCGCGCGCGCGGCGCCGCGCCGATCGAGCCGCGTGGCGATGGAGTCGTAGGACACCGTTCTGCCGAAGGGGATGCGGAGGAGCTCGCGCCACACGCTCGTCTGGAATGGGGAGCCGTCGAGGACGAGCGGGATGTCGAACGTCTCCCGCTTCCCGGCGAAGTACTCGTCCAGCTGGCGCTGAGTCTGGTCGAGCACCGGGTGGGAACCGGACACTGGCGCGCCGCCGCAGATCGCTTCGACACGCTGCAGCTGCGTCGGCAACATCGGCCGGTCGTGGAATTCGCAGAGCACCAGGCCAGCATCTCCAGCGACGGCGAACATCTCGCCGATGGGGGTCGAGATCAGCTGTGAATAGAGCGTGCCGGGTTGGCTCGCGGTCGCGTGTGGCATACCGTAAAATGGACGACATGCCGATCTCCGCAATGCGGTACTCCGCCTGTGTCGCTCTCATCGCGCTTGCGTCTTTCCAGGCTCGCTCCGCGGCGGCTCAACATCCGGTTTCGATGGCCGGCCGGTCCCCGGTGTACGCTCCCAGTGGCGCCGCCGCTACGAGCCAGCCGCTCGCGACGACCGCCGCCATCGACGTGCTGCAGCGCGGCGGCAACGCCATCGACGCCGCCGTCACGGCGGCCGCGGTGCTGTCCGTCGTCGAGCCGATGATGACGGGAATCGGTGGCGACATGTTCGCGCTCATCTGGGTCGCCAAGGAGAAACGTCTCGTCGCCCTCAATGCCAGCGGGCGCGCGGGAGCGCTCATGACGCGCGACGAGCTGTTGCGCCGTGGCCGGTCCACGAATATCCCCCGGGGCATCGAGACGGTCACCGTCCCCGGCGCGCTCGCGGGCTGGCAAACGCTGCTCGACAAGTACGGCACGATGACACTTGCGAAGACGCTCCAGCCGGCGATCCACTACGCCGAGAGTGGCTTCGTGGTCACTCCGGTGATCGCAGGAGACTGGGCTGGCCAGACGAATCTTCTGCGCCGCGATCCGGGCGCTCGCGCAACGTTTTTGCGCGATAGCATGCCGCCCAGGGCCGGCGATTGGTTCAACAATCCCGATTACGCGCGCACATTGCGCCAGGTTGCCGCAGAAGGCCCTTCGGCGCTCTACGGCGGATCGCTGGGCCAACGCATCGTCGCGCGTGTGAAGGAGCTGGGCGGATTCATCACGCTGGACGATCTCAAGCAGAACGCGCCGACGTGGGTGACACCGATCTCCGTCACCTACAAGGGCTATCGCGTCTGGGAGCTGCCGCCGAACAATCAGGGAATCGCCGCGCTCGAGATGCTCCGGATCCTCGAGCCGTATGATCTCAAATCCCTGGGCCACAATTCGGCGCCATATCTCCATCTGCTGATCGAAGCCAAGAAGCTGGCGTACGCGGATCTCGTGAAATACGGCGGCGACGCCGATCATCTCACGCTGTCACCGAGCGTCATTCTGTCGGACCCGTTCATCAATGAGCGCCGCAGCCACATCGATCAGACCAAGGCGATGTCGCGTCCGGATCCCGGGCCTGAGCGCGTCGCGAGCGAGACCATTTACCTCACCGTCGCCGACAAGGACGGCAACATGGTGTCGTTCATCAATTCATTGTTCGACGAATTCGGATCGGGGGTGGTGGTACCAGGAACCGGCTTCGCGCTGCACGACCGAGGGGGAGGATTCACGCTCACGCCAGGGTTGCCCAATACCGTCGCACCTGGAAAGCGGCCGTTTCACACGTTGATCCCCGGGTTCGTCACGATTCCGAGCGCGAATCCGACCGGCGACGGCGCCGGGGACGTTCCTTATATGAGCTTCGGACTCATGGGCGGCGCGATGCAGGCGCAGGGTCACGTGCAGTTCCTGCTCAATCATCTGGTGTTTGGAATGAACGTGCAGGAGGCGATGGACGCTGGTCGCTTCCGGCACACCGATTCCACGAACGTGCAGGTCGAGGCTGTCCTGACCGACAGCGCGCTTGCCGGCCTGCGCGCGCTCGGCCACCGCGTGACCATCGCGCGTCCGGACAGGTTTGGTGGGAGCCAGGCTGTCATCAAGCTGTCGCGCGGCTACGTCGCGGGGTCGGACCCGCGCAAGGACGGCCACGCCGCAGGCTACTGAAAGCTGGGGTTTAGGTAGCGCAGCGTAGCTTGACGCATGCGCAGCGGGGAAACGCCCACCGGGTCGCGACGCACTCGGTGGGCAAGCGCGGTTTTCGTCTTCGTGGTGCTCGGCGCCGCGCTCGTCCTGCTCGCCTACGAGCTGCGTGAGTATCACTACGCACAGGTCGCCGCGGCGTTGCGACGCATGGCCCGGGACGACATTGCCGCCGCGTTGGCTCTCACCGCGCTGGCCTACGCGATTCTTCCTCTGTATGACGCGCTCGCCGTCATCTACGCGGGGAAGAAGCTGCCGTTCTCCCGCATCGCGTTCAGTTCAGGCATCGCGTACGGACTGAGTCAAACGCTCGGCCTTCCGCTGGTCACGAGCAGCGCGATCCGGTACCGGTTTTGGTCGGCATGGGGCCTCTCCACGGACGCAATCGCGCGAGCTGTGAGTTTCGTCGGCGCGACCTTCACACTCGGCATCGTGGCGCTGAGCGGGCTGGCGCTGCTGCTGGAGCCGACCTCGACGCTGGCGGTGGTGCACCTCCCCGCGTCGCTGGGGCGAGGGGCCGGTGGCGCGATGCTCCTCGCAGTCGCCGGGTATCTGGGCTGGAGCGTCCGCCGACCCAACCCGATCCGGATTCGTGGCTGGGAGTTTCCCGTACCGACGCCCAGGTTGGCGGTCGCCCAGGTCGTCGTCGCGATCGCGGATTGGATCGTCGCGGGTGCCGTGCTGTATGTGCTGCTCCCTCGTAGCGCCGCTGTTGGGTTTCTCGCGTTCCTCGGCATCTTCGCGCTCGCGCAGCTCGTCGGGTTTCTGAGCCACGTCCCCGGCGGTCTCGGAGTCTTCGAGTCCGTGATGCTCGTGCTGATGCGCCCGCATCTTGCGCCGGACGCTACGCTCGCCGTCCTGCTCGCGTATCGCGCGGTCTATTATCTGGTGCCATTTCTGCTCGCGCTCGTCGCGCTCGCGCTCTACGAGCTGCGCGGGACGCGCACGGTGATCGCGACCGCGGCAACGTCCACCGCGACGTTCGTGACCCGATGGACCCCCGCGATCCTTCCGGAGATTCTCAGCGTCACGACGTTCATCGGCGGCGCTCTCCTCCTGCTCTCCGGGGCGACGCCATCCGCGCCCGGGCGCATGCGGGCGCTCGGGGCCGTTCTTCCGCTCGGCGTCATCGAGCTCTCTCATTTCGTGGGAAGCGTCGCGGGCGCGGGGCTCATCGTGCTCGCCTGGGCCGTACGCCGGCGGATCGACGCGGCCTATGTGCTCACGGTCGTCCTGCTCGGTGTCGGCGTCGTCGCGTCGCTCCTCAAGGGACTCGACTACGAAGAAGCGTTCGTTCTCATGGGGCTGTTGCTGCTCGTGGCGCCGTCGCACCATGCCTTTTATCGGAAGGCAGCGCTGACCACCGAGCCGCTCTCACCGGAATGGATCGTCACGATCGGATTGTTGATCGCCGCGATCGCCTGGTTCGGCATTTTCTCGTTCAGGCACGTGGAGTACGATGCCGATCTCTGGTGGCGCTTCACGTGGCACGGCGACGCTCCGCGGTCGCTTCGGGCCACGGCTGGCGCGGTCGGCGCGCTTTTCATTTTCGCGCTGATGCGTTTGTTACGACACCCTCGTGCCAAGCCGCCGCTCCCGAGCACGGAGGATCTCGACCGCGCCCGCGAGATTGCGCTGCAATCGCACGAGACCTGGCCGAGCCTGGCGTTGCTGGGCGACAAAGCGCTGCTCTTCAACGAACGCAAGAACGCCTTTCTCATGTACGGGGTCGAAGGGCGCAGTTGGGTGGCGCTCGGGGATCCCATCGGTCCGCCACACGAGCAGCGCGAGCTGGCGTGGCGTCTGCGCGAGGAGGCGGATCGGCACGGCGGATGGACGGTCTTTTACCAGGTCGGCGCGGAGAGCCTGCCACTCTTCATCGATCTCGGTCTCACGCTGCTCAAGATTGGAGAGGAAGCAGTCGTGGACCTCGATGCCTTCTCGCTGGAAGGATCGAGTCGCAAGCGATTGCGCAATACGCGAAACGATGTCGGGAAACGCGGCGGCGCCTGCGTCGAGGTGTTGATGCCTGAACACACCGCGCCATACATGTCGACGCTGCGTCGCATCTCGGACGAGTGGCTCGAGTCGAAGGCGGCGCGCGAGAAGGGATTCTCGCTGGGTTTCTTCGACGAGCGCTATCTCTCGAATTTCCCTCTCGTCCTCGTGCGCGTGAACGCCCAGATCGTCGCCTTTGCGAACTTATGGGTGGGAGCCGATCGGGCCGAAGTGAGCGTGGATCTGATGCGATACACTCCCGCGGCGCCACAAGGCGTCATGGAATTCATGTTCATCGAGATGCTGCTGTGGGCCAAATCGGAAGGGTACCACAGGTTCAACCTGGGAATGGCGCCTCTATCGGGACTCGAAGCGCGCACGCTGGCTCCGCTGTGGAGCCGCGCCGGCGCCTTCCTGTATGGCCACGGCGAGCACTTCTACAACTTCAAGGGCCTGCGGTTGTACAAGAACAAGTTCGACCCGGTGTGGGAACCGCGGTATCTCGCGTCACCCGGTGGCTTGATCCTGCCGCGCGTGTTGGCGAACGTCGCCTCACTCATTTCCGGCGGCTTGCGCGGCGTCCTGGCGAAGTAGTGTCAGTGAGCGGCGAAGAAATCGAGGATCAGGGGCGAGGCTTTCACGGTATGCGCCGGATCGGGCTCGAAGAACCAGTTGCGGCCTCCGCCGGGCCACGCGTGCGGATGACCGTTGATCGTATAGAGCTGGACGGAAAACGGCGCCGGACAGGCGACGGGGCGTTCGAGACTGAACGCGCCTGTGGAATCCCGCGTGGTTCGAGGAGAGCAGCCGTCGCGACGCGCCCAGAAGCGCATGGCTTCCTCGAGCGACGTGGCAAAGGGGCGTCCTCGTCGGAGCAACGTCCTGAATTCTGTGCGGAGATCCTTGTCCTTCCGTCCCTGAAAGAACATCACGGACACGCGATGGGCGGGCTGACACGACGTATCCGGCATCACGCCGGCGACGTCGACCACGGCGTGAAACTGACGCGAGCTCTGACACGCGAGCCGAAGCGCCAGCATGCCACCCGCGGAGAAGCCGGCGGCGAAGATGCGCGTGGAGTCGATCTGCAGCTCACGGATGAGCGTCGCCACGAGGCTGTCCGCGAAACCGATGTCATCCACGCCGTGGATCACTCCGTAGCCGCAGCAGGTGACGGCATTCCAGTGCAGCAGCGCGTACCGCAGAAACCCCGTGCCGTTCGGATAAGCGACCGCAACACCCCGCGCGTCTGCGTACTCGTTCATGCCGGACGACTGCATGATCTCATTCCCGCTCCCGCCATCGCCATGGAAGAGCAGCACGAGCGGGACGCGCTGGGTCGCCGCGGCAGGTGGCAGATGCAGGAGGAAGGATCGCGTCCGTCCCGCGACCTTGATCGTGTGAAACGTCGTGCGACCGGGCGCGGCATGACTGAGCCGGCGGGCGCCGACGAGCGACGCGCATCCCGCGACGAGCATCAATCCCGCAATTGCGGCGACCTCTAGGCGTATGTGGCTCACGACAGTCCTCAGTGCATTTCTCGCGCTATCGCCGACGCGCGCAGACACCGGCGACGTCCGTGATCTACCTATCAGGGAGATCAACGCGATCCGGACGCCGACCGCTGCCGACCGGGGTGGAGACGTATTGGTCGTGTTCATCACCGGCGACGGCGGGTGGGCGGCGATCGACAGAGAGGTTGCCGCGGACCTCGCAGGGCATGGCGCGGGAGTGGTAGGGCTCGACTCGCGCGCATATCTTGGCCGCCGGCGCACTCCCGATGAAGTGGGGCGGGACGTCACGCGTCTCGTGCGGCACTACGACGCCCTTTGGCATCCCAGCCGCATCGTCCTCGCGGGTTACTCGCGGGGGGCGGATCTCATGCCCTTCGCGGCAACCCGCCTGCCCGCGGACCTCAAGAACAAGGTCGCGTTAATCGCGCTGTTAGGTTTGGCGACGCGCGTCGGATTCGAGTTTCACTGGCAGGACATCGTGCGCACTGTTCATCGACCGGGGGACCAGCCGACCCTTCCAGACGTCGAGCGGTTGAGGGGAATGCGCATGCTCTGCGTCTACGGCGCGGAGGAAACCAGCTCCGGGTGTCGCGCGGCGGCGCCTGGTTTGATGCAAACCATCGCTCTTCCCGGCAAACACCACTTTGACAGCAACTACCGCGAGCTCGGAGAGCTCATCTGGCACGCGCTGAAGCCGATTTCCGGGTGAGATTGCCGCCGCGCTCGCACACATTCCTGCACACCAGTCGGACCTCTCAGCGATACCGTTCATCGCGGAACACGCTGAATACGCGGAAGTTCTGCGTGCTCCGCGTGTTCCGCGATGAACGGCTCCGCTGAGAGCCCAGATCGGTGTGCAGTTCCGCTGAGAGCCCGGACCGGTGTGCAGTTGCCGTCAGAGATAACTGAGCCATGGACTTCTACGCGTCGCTTTGAGGTTCGCGAACCAGCGGCACGGGAAGTACAGCGCGAACACGCAGATCGCCCACACCAAATACAGCAGTCCCAGGCTCCACCGATAGTTCGGCGGCAAGTCGCCCGGGGCGAGTGGGTGATTGGTGAACAGCCAGGGATTCACTCTTCCCTCGCGAATCAGCGAGACGATGCACGCCGCGAGATGGATCAGCGGGATGTGGAGCACGTAATAGAAGAACGGAACACGGCCGAACGTCGTCAGTACCTTCGCGACTCTGCTACGAGCGTTCTCCACGGCTGCGATCAGCAGAAACATCGGTCCGAGCGTCATCGTCAGGAACTGCAGCGAGGCCGGATACTTGGACGTGTTGAGGAAACGGATCAGAGCTGGCGCGGCATTCTGGACATTACGCCAGTGGCGCGGGTCTCCGTAGACGTCCACCGCTCGGAGCGCGACGAACGCAGCGGTCACCGCGAGTCCGATCTTCAAACACATCGACTTGCGCTCGCTCGCGGGAAGCTCCATCACCTTCCCGAACGCGTATCCGGTCATCATCACGCCGATCCATGGGACGATGACGAAAAGCACGAGCAGCGGCGGACCACCGTTCCAGAGCTCGAAGCCGCCGCCGAGATACAGCACCTTCCAGACGGCACTGAGTGCGCCGGCTCCCAGAGATTCCTTGAAGGCAGGCGCGTAGTCGAGGAGGTTGTGAAGCACGATGATCGCGCCGCCAGCGACGGCGTTGGCCATGACGGGCAGGTGAACGAGCGCCGCCATCAGGATCATGCACCAGCCAATCATCCAGATCACGCCGGCGAGCATGTAGTGGGCGAAATCGAAGTTGAACGTCCAGCTCACCCGAATGACGGTGAGCTCGAGCAGGATGAGCCACGCGCCCCGCGTCAGAAGAAAGCGTGAGAGCGCGTTGACGTCCGGGACCTTCCTTCTGTGGAGATAAATGGCGGTGCCGGCCAGGAACACGAACGCCGGCGCGACGAAGTGAGTGATCCAGCGCGTGAAGAAGATCCCCGGTGCTGGTCCGCCGGCAGGTAGGCCCGAGTACACGCGCACGTGGTCGATGGCCATCAGCACCATCACGAGTCCACGGACGACGTCGAGGGACGCAATGCGTGGAATCGAAATCGCCGAGGACGTCCCCGGCGTTTCGCCGCGCACGTACGGACTCGTGGGGGTACGGACGCGCTCGGCTGTGTTGGCCATGTCTCGCTCCTCAGGCGGAAGTGGATGGCACCGGCTTGTAGTGATCCTTGTACGTCGCGCGCAAATCGGTCTTCTTGAGCTTTCCCGTCGCCGTCCGCGGCAGCGCATCCGTCAACACGCAATCATCCGGCAGCCACCACTTCGGGAACTTGTCGGAGAGGTGCTCGAGCAGGCTGCTCGTCGTCGGCTGGCACCCCTTCTTGGGAATGATCACGGCGAGCGGTCGCTCGGCCCATTTCGGATGAGCGACAGCCACGACGGCGGCTTCCGCAACCTCGGGGTGCCCCATCAGCGCGCTTTCGAGCTGGACGGAGCTGATCCACTCGCCCCCCGATTTCACCAGATCTTTCGAGCGGTCCTGGATGGTGATGTGCCCACCGGGAGCGATCGTCACGACATCGCCCGTGCGGAACCACCCGTCGTAGGTGAATTTCTCGGCGGCGTCTTCGCCGGCGTTGTAGTACGCGGACGAGATCCACGGCCCGCGGACTTCCAACTCACCCATGGTCGCGTCGTCCCATGGAACGAGCCCGTTCTCGTTGCGCGCGCGGATCTCGACGAATGGCGCCGCCATCCCCGCCGTCGCATCGTAGGCGTAGCGCGCATCGACGTCGAGCGACTTCCGGTCGGGGCGCAGGCTGGTCATCGAGCCCAGCGGGGACATCTCCGTCATCCCCCACGCCTGGACGATGCGCAGTCCATGGCGCTCCTGGAACGCGCGAATCATCGATTCAGGAACGGCGGATCCCCCGACAATCATGAAACGGATGCGCGAGAGGTCGTGCCCCACGGGATTCGCGTCGAGATACTGCAGGATGCCGAGCCAGATCGTGGGCACGCCGGCCGCAATCGTCACGCGCTCGCGCTCCAACAGCTCGACGATGCTCGCCGCGTCGAGAAACTGGCCCGGCAAGATTTGCTTGGCGCCCGCGAGAGCGCACATGAACGGTAGGCCCCACGCGTTGGCATGGAACATCGGGACCACCGGAAGCACGGTATCCGCGGCGGAGACGCTCATCAGGTCCGGCCCGCCGCCGGTGAGCGTGTGCAGCACCAGCGCGCGGTGGGAGTACACCACACCCTTTGGTCTGCCAGTGGTCCCCGACGTGTAGCACATCGCTGCCGCCGCGTTCTCGTCGGACAGATCAGGGAAAGGCTCCGCCTTCGCATCGGCGATGAGCGCATCGTAGTCGAGCGTCCCGTCCGGTACGGAGCCGTCGTCGGACACGACGATCACGCGCTCGAACTCGACCCGGTCAGCGAACTTCTGAAACAATGGCAAGAGCGATTTGTCCACGAGGGCGAAGCGGTCCCCGGCATGGGACGCGATGTAGGCCAGCTCGTCGTCGCCAAGGCGAATGTTGAGCGTGTGGAGGACAAAACCGCTGGCGGGCACGCCGAAGTACGCTTCCAGGTGACGGTTGTGATTCCAGCAAAAGGTCGCCACACGATCGCCGGGTTTGGCGCCGAGCGTTCGGAGGGCGGCGCCGAATCGCTGGGCGTTCTTCAGGCATTCGCCCACCGTGTAACGGTGCAGCGATCGATCCGAGCGGCGGCTGACGATCTCCTGGCGGGCATGCGATCGCTCGGTATGGCGGAGCAGCGCGGAGAGCGTAAGCGGGAAGTCCATCATGAGGCCAAGCATGGCAACATTCCCAGGTGGGCGGGTGCCCGATACTGCCGCCGGGACCTAGCCTTGTAAAGAGTGGAGCTCGCTCGCCGTCAACAAGAACCCCAAGAATCGCTAGCCCTGAATCATCGCCTGGAGCCGTGCAGGTTCTTCCCCCAGCCAGTCGGGATTCGCCGTGGTGGAATCGAAGAGCGATGTCGTCTTGAACAGCTCGAACTCGCCGTGGGCCGCGACTCTCGTGGTCTTTGCCAGGAGCGTCTTGCGCTCGGCTGCGCTCAGACGTTTGAAGTTGACCGCCGCGTCGATCGCCTGGTCGAGGATCTTCATGCTGTCGATGCCGGTGATGACCACCGACGTCGGCAGGCTCAGCGCATAGCGCAAGCATTCGGGTGCGGTCACGGTTTTCGATCGCAGGATGATTCCATTGGCCATCGGCTTCATGCCGAGGACGCCGATCTTTTCCTTTACCAGCCTGGGCAGGACCAGCTTCTCGAAGCTGCGGTAATGCGCGTCCATGACGTTCAGGGGCATCTGCACGGTGTCGAACGTGAACGCGTGCTCCTTGGCGACCGCCAAGGTGTGCAGGTGGATGCGCGGGTCCTTGTGTCCCGTGAAACCGATGTAGCGGAGCTTTCCGGCTTTCCGGGCTTCGAGCAGAGCGGCGTTCGCGCCCTCTTCGTCGAACATCCGATGAGGATCCTCGTAGCGGATCACCTCGTGGTGCTGAACAAGGTCGATACAATCGGTTTGCAGCCGCTTCAGGGACTCGTTGAGCTGACGCGTCGCCTCTTTCCTCGAGCGACCGTCGATTTTCGTCATGAGGAAGGCTTTCGCGCGGTAGCCGTCGCGAAGTGCCTTTCCCATGCGCTTTTCACTCGCGCCGTCGTTGTAGTCCCAGGAGTTGTCCATGAACGTGATGCCGCGATCTATCGCGTTGCGGACGATTCGGATGCTGAGCGGCTCGTCTACGTGCTCGAGGCCCAGGTGCCATCCGCCAAGTCCGATGGCGGAGACACGCTCTTTGGTCTTTCCGAGAACGCGCGTCGGGACTTGCGTCATGAACTGAATTTATATCCGACCCGCAAGGATCATTTACCACAGAGGACACAGACGGCACGGAGGACGGCAAGAGCTCTCACCGCTCTGTGTCCTCTGTGTCCTCTGTGGTAGTCTTTGTTTTTGTCAGGTCGATGCGCTCGACAATCTAGATTCGGACAATGATGAGGACCGGCAAAGTTCCTCGAGCGCTCGCGCTCATTCTCGCGGCCTCGTGCGCCAGCTCCACGAATGCGACGCTGGCCCCGCGCCCGTATTACATGGGCTTTGCCTCGACCCCTCCCCGGCTCGACGTCGCCTCCGTGCTGCGAACCATCGATGAGTGGACGCCGCGCAGCGATGCCGCGCTGCTGTCACTCACACCGCCATGGAAGGCGATGCTGGCGGATACGAACCCGGCGGTGATCATCAAGCGCGAGCAAGTGGAGCTGGTCAAGCTGTATCGCTCCCGCGGTTTTCCCATCATCGCGATGATCGATGTCACCGACGGACTCGCCCGCGAGCGCGAAGCGCCGGAGCTCGTCGCGGCCGGACGCAGCATCAAGGAGGCGGCCGTTCAGACGCTATATAAGGAATACGTCGTGGCGGTGGACAGCATGCTCCATCCGGAATACGTCGCCCTGGCGATGGAGACAAATCTCATCCGCGCCGCGGCGCCGGCCGATGTGTACGACGCAGTGAAGGTGATGACCAATGCCGCGGCCGGCGTCCTGCGCGCCCGACAGTCGGCCTCGCGACTCTATGTGAGCGTGCAAGTTGAAACTGCCTGGGGCAGACTTCCGGCGACGGGGCAGTACGTCGGCGTCGACGCAGACCTGCGCGACTTTCCGTTCATTCAGGCGCTGGGACTCTCGTCGTATCCCTTCCTCGGTGGATTCAACGAGCCCAGCGACGTGCCGATCGATTACTACAGTCGTGTGAGAGGCAACTCCGGGCTTCCCGCCCTCGTCGTCGAAGGCGGATGGTCCTCCGGCTCGGTGCCCGGCGTGAGCTCATCGCCGCAGAAGCAGGCGCGCTGGATCGCACGACAGATGGAGCTGCTCGATCGCGCGCAGGCGATCGGCGTTTTTCAGATCACGTTCACCGACCTCGATCTGACGTCCTTCCCCGTTCCACCGGGATCGATCCTGCCTCTGTTCGCGCAGCTCGGTCTCGTCGACATCCAATTCCAGGCAAAACCTTCGCTCGCGGAATGGGACAAGGCGTTCGCTCGCCCGCGAATTCCGTAGCTGCAGTCGGAGTTTGTCCCGCAATACGGCGGAACGCGGAGCCCGCGTCCTCCGCGCATCGTCCGCCTGTTCCGCGTTGCGTTGTTTCTGCGCGACGTGAGTCGCTTATGTTTTGCGAATGCGATATCGCACATTTGGGCGGACGAAGTGGAAGGTCAGCGAAGTCGGCTACGGCATGTGGGGAATGGCGGGTTGGAGCGGCTCCGACGACGAGGAGTCGCTCAAGTCGCTGCAGCTAGCGGTCGACCTCGGCGTCAACTTCTTCGACACCGCGTGGGCTTACGGCGATGGACACAGCGAGCGTCTGCTGGGCCAGATTCTTCGCGCCAATCCCAAGAAGACGCTGTTCGCCGCGACCAAGGTCCCGCCGAAGAATCGCAAGTGGCCGACGGATCGGGGCGACAAGCTCGGAGACGTCTTCCCCCCGGAGTACATCCGCGATTACGCCGAGCGCAGCGTGAAGAACATCGGCCGGGTCGACCTGCTGCAGTTCCATGTGTGGGAGGACGCGTGGGCGACGGACGACCGGTGGCAGCGCGCCATCGCGGATCTTCGCGCGGACGGGCTCGTGCGCGCCGTCGGTGTCAGCATCAACAGGTGGGAACCGGCGAACGCTATCGACACGCTCCGCACCGGCCTGATCGACGCCGTACAGGTGATCTACAACATCTTCGACCAATCACCTGAGGACGAACTTTTCCCCATTTGCCGCGAGCTCGACATCGGCGTGATCGCGCGAGTCCCCTTCGACGAAGGATCGCTCACCGGCACCCTCACGAAGGACAGCAAGTGGCCGAGGGGCGACTATCGAAGCATGTACTTCGGGAAGGAGAACCTCGGGCCAACGCTAAAGCGAGTGGAAGCGCTGCGTGCGCTTGTGCCGAAGGGATCATCGCTGCCGGAGTTGGCGCTCCGCTTCATCCTCGCAACTCCCGACGTCGACGTGGTCATCCCAGGGATGCGCAAGCCTGCGCACGTGCGGACGAACGTCGCCGTGAGCGACGCGTCGCCATTAACCCGTGACCTGATTGCCGAGCTGCGCCAGCACCGGTGGGACCGCACGCCGGCGCCCTGGTCGGCCTAGGAAGCGCGGAATCGGATCGTGCGGTGCGTGTTGTCGCACATCGGCTTGTGCTTCGACTGGCCGCAACGGCACAGCGCCATCCGTGTGTCGCGTCGAATGAGCTGCCCCTGCTCGTCCACCAGCTCGACGTCGCCACGAACGTAGTACGGCCCATTGTGTCCCACCGTCACCTGGACGGTGGTTGGAGGGCTTTCGATCGACACCCCGTCGAGCCGCTCTACCTGAAGGGCGCCGGTGGGACAACGCAGCACGGCGCGAACGATCGTTTCCGCATCCGCCGCGCCGATGTCGACCCACGGACGCTTGCGCGGGTCGAACGCGCCTGGCGCGGCGCGGATGCACTCGGCGCTGTGGATACAACGCGATGCAAACCACTGAACGCGAACGCGCTCGTCCGCGTACTCCCGCGTCAGTCCTACGGGAACCCGGTTCGCCGCGTCCGAAGGTGGCGGCGCACCGGTGCCACCCTGGCCTGCGTCCGCGGCGACATCTGGAGAATCGCTATCGAGGCTCACGGACGCAGGCACCCATCTGGATCGTCTACTTGGTCTTCTTCGCCTTGGTCATCGTCAGGCCCGTCACGAGCGCTTCGGTGTTGTGGCCGAAGCGAATTCCGTAGTGGCCGTCGGTGGACTTCAGCTTGCCCGGCCCCACGACGTCGGACTTGTTGTACGAGCCCACAACCGTTCCGTTGATCGCGCAGTCGACTTTGTCGCCCGCCACGGTAATCGCGATGTCTTGCGTGACCGGTTGGCCCGGGCCGGCCGCCTTGTGCACCGCGTCATTGCTCCCGCCGCGCCGCCCGTTGAGCTGGAACGCCTCTGGACCGAAGCCACGGACGATGAAGCTTCCGTTGCCGTATGCAGCGCAATACAAGTAGCTCTGCTTGTCGGTTCCCAGATCGTTGCCGCCGATGACGATCCCGTAGGGATGCGGATGATCATTCAGGTTCATGTACTTGGGTTCCGTGAACGTCGCCTTCACCGTGTAGTCGCCCTTGGCGTTGTTCGCCGGCCTCCAGTACACCACTGCCGGGCCGGTCGTGACGTGCAGCGCTTTGCCGTCCATCGCGAGCTTCGCGTTGCTCAGCGCCTGGCCAGCCCCCTCTTCGCGCGCGTCGATCTTTCCCATCCAGCCTTTGATCTTGATCCCTCCGCCCGCGACCTTCTTGGACTCCTCCATCCCAGCTTGCGCGCCGCTCACTCGCGCTACGAGCAGGATTGCGGCTGCAAGAAAAACAGAACGAGATAGACGACGCATGGTGTAACCCCTCCCCCTCACTGAATGTGAATGATCGACTCAGCAGTATAGAGCGAAAACCGGCCGTCAGCTATGTTGGGTCACCTCATCGCCGGAAAAGTTCCATGCGCGCCCCGCGGCTGAAATCCGTGCCCTGCGCTGTGTTCGCCGTCTCGCTCTCCGCGTGCGCTCACGCGCAGGCACCGAGAGTTCACCAGCTCGCTGCGACTCCGTCCAGCGTCGCCTACGGCTACTATTGGTCCGAAGCCAGGCCGGCGCTTCGAGTGAATTCCGGTGACGTCGTCGAGGTGGAGACGATGCTCACGAACACGCCGACGGGGCTGGAGCGCATCGGCGTGAAGCCGGAGGACGTTTCGCAGAATCTGCGGGACATCGTCACTCAGGACACCGGCACGCTGAAGGGACCGGGCGGCCACATTCTGACGGGGCCCATCTACGTCGAGGGCGCCGACTCCGGCGACGTGCTCGAAGTCCGCATCCAGGCCATCACGCTTCCGATCGCCTACGGATACAACGGTTGCAGCGGCTTCATGCGCGAGCTGTGCGAAGTGCGGGGCAGCAAACTCATTCAGATGGATCGGCAGAAGATGACGGCCGAGGTCGCGCCGGGCATCGTCGTGCCGTTGCGTCCCTTCTTCGGCTCCATGGGCGTCGCGCCGGCGCCGGCGCTCGGCCGCGTAAGCAGCAATCCGCCCAGCAAGCACGCGGGCAATCTCGACAACAAGGAGCTGGTCGCCGGCACGACGCTGTACATCCCGGTGTTCGTGAAAGGCGCGCTGCTCGAGGTCGGGGACGGCCACGCCGCGCAGGGCGACGGCGAGGTCGATCAAACCGCGATCGAGACGAATCTCAGAGGGCGGCTGCAACTGGTCGTGCGCAAAGACATGAAGCTGGAGTGGCCGCGCGCGGAGACTCCGACGCACTGGATCACGATGGGAACGGACACGTCGCTCGTGGTTGCGACGAAGACCGCGATCAAGGAGATGGTGAAGTTCCTGCAGGAGACGAAGCAGATCACGCAGACCCAGGCGTACCAGGCCGCGTCCATGGCGGCGGACCTGCACATCACACAGCTGGTCGACGGCAATGTGGGGGTCCACATGATGATCGCGAAGTCCTACCTGGGGCCCGCGACTACCTCTCGACCCTGATCGAGCGAATCACATCGCCCTCGAGGATCCCGTCGACGACGTCGATGCCCTGGATCACCTCCGCGAACACGGTATAGTCGCGATTGAGCCGGAGGTTGTCTTTGAGGTTCACGAACCACTGCGCGTCGCCGGTGTCGTGGCCGCGCGTGCTCATCCCGAGCGTGCCACGCACGTGCGGCACGGTTCCAAGCTCGTCGCGAAAATATCGGGAATACCCCACGTACTCGTTGGTCCCGGGACCGGCACCCTGGATCACGAAGTCAGGCTCGACTCGGTGCCACATCCCGCCGTCGTAGTATCGGGCTGCGGCCAGCGCGAGGACGCGAGCGGCCATGACCGGCGCGACGTCGCCGCGGAGTCTCACGACGAAGGATCCGCCGCCGCTCGCCGGTGACATGGTGACGCGCAGTGTTCGATTCGCTCCGAGCGCGAGCGCGACCGCGCTCGGCGGAAGTGCAACGCGTGTGGATGGCGGCCGATCGTCCGTGGCCGGCCGCTCCGCGGCCTCGAGCAGCGCGACGCGTGCATCCCGCTCGGACGCGTTGCCGCGCTTCACCCACCGCTCGAAAGCGGCGAGGGCCGCGACCCGCACGTCGGGACGCGGCGATCCCTTCAGCGCGATGGCGGCGGCGCGGACCGCCTGGGCCCCATGTGACGTGAGCGCAGCGAGAAAGATCTCGTCGTCGACATGCAGCGTGAGCTTGGCCAGGGCATCGATGGCGGCCTCTTTGACGTTGTCATTCGCGTCGCGTGCCAGCGCGCGCAACCTCGGCAGATCGCCGACAGCAGCCGCGGCGCGCGCCGTGTACATCCGAACCTGCCACTGACGATGCGCGGCGAGGGTCTCGAGGCGACGGCGCGCCTCGTCGGGACGCGCGCGCGCGAGCGCCACGATTCCGTGCGCGGCGGCGTGCCATGACACCTGCCCCTTCGGCCGACTCGAGGCGTCCGCGGGAAGTGCGTCGATCCACACGCGCAACGTCGCCACGAGCGCTTCGTCGGCGCCGCACGACGCGGTGATCAGATCGGCGCCGCGCAGCCGAACCGGCCAGGCGCTGTCGGCCAGCGCGGCCCGCAGCGCGCCACAGTCGCTCTGCGGTGTCAGCGCGCGAAAGCGCAATCGCCAGGCGGGCTCCGACCACACCGGCGATGCCTTGATAGGCCTCGTCGAATCCCGCGCGGCGAACCGCGGATCCCGAATCCGATCGCGTGCTCGTTGCGCGATCGCCCTGACGCGCTCGTCGCGGTGCGCCGAGCCTTGCGTCAATGCCGCGTCGGTGGAGTCGCGCCGGTCTTCGGCGCGCAGGATGCGCCCGATCAGCGCGGAATCAGCGGGAGAGAGACGACGTGTCTGCGCCGACAATGCCGCCGGCACTGCCAGAAGGGCGAGCCATCGCACTCGGGAAATCATTCGGACATCACTCTAGTGCGTCTCGTTTCGGGTGAGCGCCGCCGGCAGGATTCCCTTGCTGCCGAACCGCTCCCGCACGCGGTCGACCGTGCGCGCCAGCGCACGATCCCGGTCCGTTTCGGAGAGCGGGTCCGCGGCCGCGAACAGCGTGAGCTGGTCGGCCTTGGGGTCCTGCGCGAGGGACGAGAGCGCGACACCGATCAATCGCGCCGGGACGCGCCGGGCGACGCGGAGCTTGGCGAGGAGCTCGCGCGCCACGCGCAGGATGATGCGGTCGGACACCACCGGCTCGAGCAGCGTGCGCTGCGCCGAACGGTTGCGAAAATCCATGTCGCGGATCCGCACGGTGATCGTCCGTGCCGCCAGACCGTCGCCGCGGAGGTCGAATGCCGCGCGGGTGACCAGCGCCAGCAGCTCGCGCTGCAGATCGCGATCGTCACGCAGGTCCTGCGGGAACGTCTCATCGCGGCTGATGCTCTTCGCGTCTCCGCCGGTCTCGACCTCCGAGTCGCTGACGCCGTGCACGCGCTGCCAGAGCCAGTGCGCCTCGCGCTCGCCCAGCCATCGAGTGAGCGTCGGCACGTCGTGCCGCAGGACGTCGGGGACGGTCTTCATGCCCAGTGCCGCAAGGCGCTCCTGGAACTTGGGGCCGACGAGCGGAATTTCGGCGAGCGTGAAGGTGAGGAGGAATGCCTGCTCGCCGCCCGGTGGCACGATGTGCACACCATCGGCGTTGGTGCCCGGCTTCGGCTTGGCGCGCTCCACCGCCAACTTCGCGATCAACTTGTTCGTCCCGCCCCCGATCGAGACCGAAAGACCCGTCTCCCGCTTCACCGCTTCGCGCATGCGATGCGCCGTGTCGGCGATGGGTTCGTGGTGATACACCCCCTCCGTGCCGCTCAGGTCCATGTACCATTCATCGATGCTGGCGCCCGCGACCTTCGGAGCGAAGCGCTCGAGCACCGCGCGAATCTCGCGGCTCTTGGCCCCACACGCCTTTCCCGGAACGGGGACGCACATCGCGTCTGGGCACAGCCTGAGCGCAGTCGCGATCGGCATCGCGGATCGCACGCCGAACTTCCGCGTCTCGTAGGACGCCGAGCACACCACGCCGCGGCTCTCACGCGTTCCCCCTACTATAAGAAGGGGGGTCTTCCCGGCCCCTTCCGGATCGACCATGCGAGCGACCCCGACGAAGAAGGCGTCGGCGTCGGCGAGGAGGATGCGTCGATCCGCGCTCACGACCTAGTTCCAGCGGAAGGTCGCGACGGCGCCGGCGGGGAGCGAGTAACGCAGTGTTCCGGAGCTGGCGCGAATGGCGAACGCCTTTTCCACCGAATTGGTGTTGAGCACCACCAGCACCTTGGAGCCATCCTCGTTACGAAAGGCGACGTTCTCGATCCCCTCGACGCCGGTGTTCGACTCGATTCGCCGAGCCCCGGAGCGAACGAACCGACTGGCGTGAGCCAGCGCGTAGTACTCCTCGTTTCTCGTGATCCTGTGATCCGAACTATTGATCGTGACGACGCCGCGGCAATCACTGCAACCGCCGAGATGCGGCCCGTGCCGCTCGTCCAGCGCGAGGTTCCACATCAGGACACCTCGTGCCCAGTTGCGCGTGGACCCGATGACGAGATTGCGCACCGTCCACGCGAGGTTGTCCGCGAATTTCGGCGCCCAGTTGCCTCCCGAGCATTCGGTGAAGAACACGTCCTTGTCGGGATAGGCGTCGCGCACCTTGCTCTGCGCCGAGACGTCGCCACCATAGCAATGCCAAGCGACCCCCGAGACGAAGCGCCGAGCGGTGGGATCGGCGAGCATCGTCAGAGGCGAATTCGGCTCGTCCCAGTTGTGGTCCCACTCCAGGATTCGAGTCGCTAACCGTGAACGGGCGAGCAATGGTCCGAGGTACTCACCCACGAGCTTCGCGCGCGCGGCGGGATCGAGCCGCATCCCCGGATAATTCTCGGGCTCGAAGTGCGGTTCGTTCTGCACCGTGATCGCGAATAGTGGTATCCCTTCCGCGGCGTATGCTTGAATGAATCGCTTGAAGTATTCGGAGTACGGTCCGTATGCGTCCGGACGCAGCGTTCCCTTGACCAGACTGCCGGTGGTCTTCATCCAGCCGGGGGCGCTCCACGGCGACGCCATGATCGCCAGTCGCGGGTTGAGAGCGAGCGCGCGCTTGAGGATTGGGATCGTCTCCTTACGGTCGCGATCGATCGAGAATCTCGCGAGCGAGGGATCCCTCTTGCCCGGCGGCATGTCGTCGTAGGAGTAGTGACGCAGCGAGAAATCGGACGCTCCCATGTCGATGCGCACGAAGCTGAACCCAACCCCTGGCTCGGGACCGAAGAGCTCCCTGAGCAACATCTCACGTTGCGACAGTGTCAGACTATTCTGAATGAGCCATGCGGAGGCGTCGGTCAGCGCCGCGCCAAAGCCGACCATGCTCTGGTAGCTTCGCGTTTCATCGACGGCGATGGTCGCGATTCCTTGCTCTGTGTCGCCGAAGCTCGCGTCGGGCTCGCGGCTCAGCAGTTTCGTGCGATCGCCAGTCGTGACGTACACCTCGACGGCGTTCGATGCCCGGTTCTGGCGGGAGGTGCCGAGCTGTCTAACGATGAGAGTATCCGTGACGAGGTTCCACCACGTGTCGGGCATCCTGCCGGATGCATAAAACCTCCGCGGAAACCCGTACCGGCGATCGATCTCCATTCGCACACCGCCCAATTCCGTCTGCCGCAGACCACGTTCGACCTGGTCGAACAGGCTATCTACGGTCCACGGGTAACGGTTGTAAAAGGATCGGGAGCGGTCGCCCGCGCCCTCGTCACGGGCGACGATGCGGCCGTCGCGAACCGTCAGCAGCGAACGTCCGGAGATCGTATCCCGTGAATCGTGGGGGCAGAAGCATTCGGAGTGAGTCTGGATCTGGTATTCCCGAACGCGAGCGTTTGCCCAACGCCGCCGCCCTGCAGCGAGCGAGTCGAGAGCCGCGGCGCGTGTCGTCGCCTGAGCCCGCTCGCCGAGCTGAGCTTCCGACGAAGCGTACGGAGCGAGAAGCGCAATGAACAGAAGATAACTTTTCACTGTGGGACCTCTGACGGCGACAAAGCCGCGAGCACATCTTTAAGGTCTTCTCGACACACGAACAATGATACAATCACACACCCGCCGAATCTCCGCGACTCTGCTGGCCGCGATCGCGATGGCGGCCTGCAGCAGCGCCACGCAGGGAGTGTCGCGGTCCTCGACCCCGCCGCCCGGACAGGCCAGTCCCAACGGAATCGCCAAGGCGAGGGCCGACAGCGCGCGTCTTCCGTACACCGCGGCCGACATTCATTTCATGTCCGGCATGATCGGCCACCATGCCCAGGCCATCGCCATGGCCAAGTGGGCGCCGACGCACGGTGCCAGCAGCTCGATCCAGACGCTGGCCGCGCGGATCATAAATGCGCAGCAGGACGAGATCGCCCTGATGCAGCGCTGGCTTCGGGAGCGCAATCAACCCGTCCCGGACGCGAGCGTCATGGGGATGAAGATGATGATGAACGGCGTCGAGCACGTGATGATGATGCCCGGCATGCTCAACGACGCTCAGATGAAGCAGCTGAACGAAGCGCGCGGCGCGGAGTTCGACAGGCTGTTCCTCACCTTCATGATCCAGCACCACCGCGGTGCCGTCTCCATGGTGACCGACTTGTTCGGCACTTACGGCGCCGGCCAGGACGAGACAGTGTTCAAGTTTGCGTCCGACGTGAACGTCGATCAGACCACCGAAATCGATCGGATGCAGAAAATGCTTGCCGCACTCACGCTCGGGATATCCGTGCCGTGACAACCCCTTCCCTTCTCAGCCGTAAAACATGCGCCAACACTCTGTCCTTCTGAATCTGTCGCTCGCCGTCGGACTGTTGTCCGCGGGGGCATGCGCCACTGCTACCTCCTCGTCAGGGTCGTCCGGCCCTTCGGTCATCGTGCCCGAAGCGCCGAGCCCCGATCCGCGCGTCGGTCTGCGCGCCGGTATGTTCGACGCCGCCGAGGCCACGTGGAACATGCGCGTCGTCTCCAAGACGCCGCCGCCGAAGGATTTCCTCGGCGTCACGAACTCCGACCTCGCTTTCATCGGACCGTACGCCATTCAGGGCAACTACAACGGCTATCAGGTGTGGGACATCTCGAATCCGAACCAGCCGGTGCTGAAGAAAGGTTACGTCTGCCCGGCATCGCAGAGCGACGTATCCGTCTACAAGAACCTTCTGTTCGTTTCCGGTGAGGGGAACAGCGGGCGACTCGACTGCGGGGCGCAGGGAGTGAAGGACACCGTGAGCCACGATCGGCTGCGCGGCATCCGCATCTTCGACATCACCGACATCTCCGATCCGAAGTACATCGCCAACGTGCAGACGTGCCGCGGATCGCACACCCACACGCTGCTCGTCGATCCGAAGGACCCGGACAATGTGTACGTCTACGTTTCCGGCTCGGCTGGCATTCGCTCTCCGAACGAGCTCTCCGGCTGCGTGCGCGCCACGCCCGACAAGGATCCCAACTCGGCGCTGTTCCGCATCGAAGCGATCAAGGTGCCGCTGGCGCATCCGGAGCAGGCAGCCATCGTCAGCTCTCCGCGTATCTTCAATGACCTGACGGCACCGCCAGTCCACGCAGAGGCGCCAGAGGACATCGCGGCCGGCAAGAAAGAAGCAGCCGAGGCGCGCGCCAAAGGTGGGTTCGTGGCGACGTTATTTGGAATGGAGCGGCCCCTGCCGAACCAGTTCTCGATGATGCTGCTGGACAGCATCGTCAAGGCTCGCGGCGGGACGGGCGCTCCGACCGGGGCGGACAGTGCCGCGCTCCGCGCGAACGTTCAGAGCATCATCGACAAGATGTTCTCTTCTGCGGGTCCGCGGACCGGACCGACGCAGTGTCACGATATCACCGTGTATCCGGCGATTGGTTTGGCCGGGGGCGCGTGTGGCGGATACGGGCTGCTGCTCGACATCCGCGATCCCGCGCATCCGGTGCGCATGGCCGCGGTGGCGGACTCCAACTTCGCCTACTGGCATTCCGCGACGTTCAACAACGACGGCACCAAGATCCTGTTCTCGGATGAGTGGGGCGGAGGCGGCGCGCCCAAGTGTCGCGTGACGGACAAGCACGAGTGGGGCGCTGACGCGCTGTTCACGATCGTGAACGGCAAGATGGTGTTCCAGAGCTACTACAAGATGCCGGCCCCGCAGACGTCGCTGGAGAACTGCGTCGCGCACAATGGATCGCTGATCCCGATTCCCGGGCGCGACGTCATGGTGCAGGCGTGGTATCAGGGTGGCATCTCGGTGTTCGACTGGACCGACGCCGCGCATCCGAAGGAGATCGCTTACTTCGATCGCGGACCGGTGGACTCGACCAGAATGGGCAACGGCGGTTCCTGGTCGGTGTATTGGTACAATGGCGTCATGGTGAGCTCCGAGATCGGCCGCGGTCTCGACATTTTCGAGCTGACCCCCAGCTCCCTGATCTCGCAGAACGAAATCGATGCCGCGAAGACCGTGAGGTACGAGTACCTGAACACGCAGGGGCAGCCGAAGATGGTCTGGCCGGCGAGCTTCGCGCTGGCGCGCGCCTATCTCGATCAGCTCGAGCGGTCGAGAGGCCTCAGCTCCGCGAGACTCACCGCCGTGCGGCAGGCGCTCTCCGGGGCGGAAAGCGCGATGGGTTCCCAGCGGCGCGACGCGCTCACGCAGCTCGCTACGCAGCTGGACTCGGACGCCGGCGGTTCGCGTGACGCAGCCAAAGTGCGGATGCTGTCGCGAACCGCGCGGGACCTCGCCGCGGCAGCGCGATGAGACCCGTCGGCTACTGTCCGCTGACTTGCTGTTCGAGCAGGGCGAGGACGTGAGCCGCGAGGGACGCGGTATTGTACCGCGTCCCGTCCACGGCGAGCCAGGAGCAGTCTTCAGAGGAGGGTTCGACGGGGCGGAGCACCAGGTCCGCAACGACGCTCGCACCCTTTCGGCTCTTCGGCGCGCCGCGGCGCGTCACGGTGCCCTTCCAGACGACGACGTGTAATTCGCCGAGGGCCGCGTCGGTGGCGGCCTCGGCGAACCACGACACTGTCACCGCGGCGTCGGTAGCTTGAAGCACACATCCGCTGGGCGTCCGGTGCTGTTCGACCTGGCCACTCAGATGCTCCACGCGCTTCAGCACGCGTTCTGGTGCCAACTCGTCGAGCAAAGCGGTGACGGAGCGCTGGACGGCGTTCTTGGCTTTCGCGCTGGGCGACGCGCTCCACGGCGTCGTGATCGGATTCGTTGGATCTGTCATCTGTCCATACAAAGGTAGTCACCGGCGAGCCAACTCGGCATCTATCGGCATGTCACAGCGCGCCAGCACCATGCTCCTCCAGCTTGGAATGCTGGCGGTCGTCCTCGTGGTGCTTCCCTTCAAGCTGTTCGAGCTCGACCGGTACTTCGTGCCGAAGGAGCTCGTACTGCACATCGTGGCGCTCCTCGTCGCGGTGTTGCTGCTGGCGCGCAAGCGCACAGTGACCGTCGATGCGGCCGACACGCTGCTCGCCATGTTTCTCGTGTGGAGCATGCTCTCCGCGCTGTTCGCCACCAACCATTGGCTGGCGCAGCGCGCCCTCGGCGTCAGCGTTTCCAGCGCGATCGTCTTCTGGACGGCGAGGAGCATCGGCGCCGCGGGATCGTATCGTCCGGTGCTGGTGGCCGCGGCGCTCGCCACCGTGTGCGCCGCGGTGACCAGTCTGGCGCAGACCTACGGTGTGGAAACCGATTTCTTCAGTCTCAATCGCGCGCCCGGTGGCACCTTCGGCAATCGCAACTTCGTGGCGCACGTCTGCGCCATCGGATTGCCGGCCCTGATCTATTCCGCGCTGACCGCACGACGCTCAGGCGGCGCGTTGCTGGGATCTCTCGGAGTAGCGTGCGTCGCCGGCGTGCTGGTGCTGTCACGATCGCGCGCCGCGTGGCTCGCGGTGGCAACGTCGTTCGCGATGCTGGCAATCCCATTGCTCGCTTCTCGGAAATACTGGAGTGGCCGGACGATCGGCGCCCGATTGGCGCATTTGTCGGTCGCCGCGGTGATCGGCGCGACGTTGGCGATCTTCGTCCCAAACCGGCTCAACTGGAGCAGCGATTCGCCGTACCTCGATTCCGCGCGCGGGATGGTGGACTACAAGAGTGGTAGCGGGCGTGGCCGGCTGGCTCAGTACGTCAACTCGATGCACATGGCCGCGGCGAATCCGGTATTCGGAGTGGGGCCCGGCAACTGGCCGGTGCGCTATGTACGATTCGCGCCGGCGAGTGACCCGTCCATCGCCGATGATGGGATGACCGCGAATCCGTGGCCGAGCAGTGACTGGGTGGCGTTCGTCTCGGAGCGCGGCGTCATCGGGGCGCTGCTGCTGCTCGGGGTCTTCGCCGTGCTGTTCATTCGCGCATGCCGCCGTTGGTCGGAGCTCGGCGACAGCGACGCGGTTCTGGCGAAAGTCGTGCTGGTGGGAACTATCACGGCGACTTTGGTGGCGAGCGCTTTCGACGCGGCGCTCTTGTTGGCCGCGCCGGCACTCCTCGCATGGGCGGTGATCGGTGCGACGAGTGGCATCGGACGGCGCGGGCGGGAGGTGACCTTCGCGCGGAGAACCTGGGCGATCGCCGTCGTCGTGACGCTGCTGGTGATTGCGACATCGGCGATCCGCAGCGCGGCGCAAACCGTGGCGATCCTGACCGTCGGCGGCGGTGGTTCGCGCGCGGGTTGGGTCGGCGCGGTGAGTTGGGATCCGGGGAGCTATCGCATCAACATGCGCGTCGCGGATCTGTATGCGTCGGGTGGCCGGTGTACGTCGGCGCGATCCTACGCGCGCAGGGCGCAGGCCCTGTTCCCCTATGCGGCGGCGCCACGCGAGGTCCTGTCGAGATGCCGTTGACGTAGATCGCCGCTCTGTTCGGCACGAAACGTGACTTAGTGTCGAGCGCGATGAGACGCCTTTTGGGAACGTCGGTGAGTGCCGCTGCGCTTCTCCTGTCGATCGGCTGCAAGGACGCGGTTTACACCCCCGGTTCGGCCAAAAGCGTGCTCGGCGTCAGCATGCCAAACGTTCGGACCGCGATCGCCGCCCGCCTCGACAGCGGGAAGTCGCCAAGTTGGGTGACAGCCGATCGCTGGAAGCGCGTGAACGGGCTCTACAAGAGATTCGGCAATGCGCCGCTCTGGCTGGAACCCGACGGGGTGCGCGATCGCGCGGACGCGCTGCTCAAGGCCATCGACGAGGCGCCAACCCACGCGCTCGCTACGGATGCGTACCCGCTGGACTCGATTCGCAAGGTCGTGAATTCCGAGCAGCTCACCAAGTCGGCCACCGCGCAGGTGCTCGCGGATGCCGACGTCTTGCTGACCACCGCCTACGTCGCATACGCGTCGGACATGCTGGTGGGACAGGTGAATCCCAAGAGCGTGTCGCAGTCCTGGTTCATTCCGGCGCAGATGCATGAGGTGGACAGCGCGTTGGTTCGCTCGCTTCAGAATGCGTCGATGCAACAGAGCCTCGCCGCGATGGCACCGCAGGATTCCGGCTACACCGTGCTCCGCGAAGCGTTTGCGCATTACAAGAAGATCGTCGCCGCGGGCGGTTGGCCGGCGGTTGGAGGATCAAACGGCGCGGGCGCGGGGTCGCTGCGTTCGCGTCTCGCCGTCGAAGGGTACCTGTCGGATACGAGTGCCGCCGGCGCTACGGACACACTGAGCGGCGCGATAAAGGAATTCCAGGAGCGTCATGGGCTCGCGGTCACCGGGCGTCTTTCGAAAGGCACGCTCGAGGCCCTCAACGTTCCCGCCGAGGAGCGACTCACGCAGATCGCGTCGAATCTCGAGCGGATGCGCTGGCTCCCGCGGTCACTCGGCTCACGGTACATCTTCGTCAACGTCCCCGCGTTTCGCCTCGAGGCGTACGACTCGGGTCAGAAAAAGCTCGAGATGAAAGTCGTGGTCGGATCCGAATATCAGGGACGCTCGACTCCGGTGTTCAGCGACTCGATGGAGTTCGTGGTGTTCAGGCCGTACTGGAACGTGACGCCGAGCATCGCCGCGAAAGAATTCTTTCCCAGATACGGCACCAATTTGCCGGCGGGGTACGAGACATATCGCGAGAAAGGAGCTCTTCGAATCCGACAGCGCCCGGGCGACAAGAACTCGCTCGGTCTCGTAAAGTTCCTGTTCCCGAACGATTTCAACATCTATCTGCACGACACTCCCGCGAAAGCGCTCTTCGATCAGGCGGAGCGCGCAGCCAGTCACGGCTGCATTCGCCTCGAGCATCCCGATCAGCTCGCGGAATTCGCGCTCGGCTGGCCCAACGATCGTGTTGAGCAGGCGATGCACGGCTCGGACAATCGGACGTATACGCTGCCCAAGAAGATCCCGGTGTACATCGTCTATTTCACGGCGTACGGGCTCGACGGCCGGCTGTATTTCAGCGACGACATCTATGGTCGCGACGACGCGCTCGAGGAAGAGATGGGAGACACGCTGACCAAGAAGAGCGCGTAACCAACGCCTTGTCGGCGTGCTCCGCGTTCCACAGTTTTGGCGGTAGAAGCATGTCTGTACTCACTCTCCCACTGAGCCGTCGCCGATGAAGTTCCGCTTCGCTATCACACTCACCCTTTGCGGCGTTGTCGCGCAGTCCACGGTGGCGCAGCAACCGTCAGACGATTCGACGCGAGCTGCCGTCGACCGTGTCTTCGCCCAGTGGAACCGCACGGACTCCCCCGGCTGCGCGCTCGGCGTCTCACGCGGCGGCAAGGTCGTCTACGAAAAGGGCTACGGGATGTCCAACCTGGAGTCGGACATCGCCATCACACCGGGCTCAATCTTCCACGTCGCGAGCGTCTCCAAGCAGTTCACGGCCATGGCGGTCATGTTGCTGGCGCGCGACGGCAAGCTTTCCCTGAACGACGACATACGGAAGTATCTGCCGGAGATCCCCAACTACGGCCAGACCATCACCGTCCGGCATCTCCTCACTCACACCAGCGGTCTGCGCGATCAGTGGGACCTCCTGATTTTCGCGCGCGGCCGCTTCGAGGAAGATCGGATCACCGAAGCGGACGTGCTGGACATCGTCTCGCGCCAGAAGTCGCTCAATTTCGTCCCGGGCGCCGAGTACCTCTATAGCAACACCGGATTCACGCTCCTCGGCACGATCGTGAAACGCGTGAGCGGAAAGTCGCTTCGCGACTTCTCCGACGAGCGAATCTTCAAGCCGCTCGGCATGACGCACACGCACTTTCACGACGACTACACCATGGTCGTGAAGAATCGGACGTCGGCCTACGTGCGCACCGACGGGCAGTGGCACGTGAGCATCCCCAACTTCGACACGTACGGCGCCACGAGCCTGTACACCACTGTCGGGGACCTCCTGAAGTGGGAGGCGAACTTCGAGCACCCGGTGGTGGGAGATGCGGCGTTGCTTGGCGCGATGCAGACGAGCGCGGTGCTGACCAACGGCGACAGCACGGCATATGGTTACGGCATCGCGACCGAGATCTACCGCGGCGCGCGTCTCATCGATCACAACGGCGCCGATGCAGGCTATCGCTCCTTCGCGGGGCGCTTTCCGCAGCACGATCTCGCCATCGCGATCGCCTGCAACACCGTCGTGAACACGGGAGCGGTCGCGCGCTCCGTCGCCGACGTCTACCTGGGGAAAGTGCTCGAGAGCCCGCCGCCCACCGTCACCGCACAGTCGACGCCGACTGCGGACCAGTTAGCGGCGAAGGCCGGGGTGTACGTCAATCCTGTCACGGGGGCGCCGACATGGATCATGGTGCGCGACGGCAATCTCGCGCTCGGACGCACCGTTGGTCCGCTGCTGGTCGCACTGTCGGATTCGCGCTTCAGGGTGACGGGCGCGCCGGTGGAGATGGAGTTCAAGCCCAACGGTGAGGTGACGCAGAACTTCCTTGGCTGGCCGACGCGCCGGCCCGTGACGCTCGTCCGCAAACCGGCGGTGACCCTCACGCGCGCGGAGTTGGACCGCTATGCCGGCAAGTACTACAGCGAGGAGCTGGATGCCACGTATACCGTCGCTGCGACCGACACGACGCTCGAGTTGCGCACGCGCATGGGCGGGCCGAAGACGGAGAGACCGGCCTACAAGGATGTCTTCGTCGGCGACTTTCTGCTCGAGTTCATTCGCGATGGTCGCGGCGGGATAACAGGGATGTCGATGAGCAGTGGCCGCGTCAGGCGGGTACAGTTCGTCCGGCGGTAGAATGTCATGAGTGTGGGGCGCCGATCGCCGCCATCATTGACTCGTAGCGGCATCACCTTCTCCAGAGTCGGATTGCATGGCCAAAGACACCATTCTGATCGCGGATGATGATCGAACGATCGTGACGCTGGTGGGTGAGTATCTGCGCAAGAAGGGCTTCCACGTCATTCCCGCGTTTGATTCGATGCAGGCGATGATGGGTATCCGGCAGGCGGCGCCCAAGGCCGTCATCCTCGACGTCAATATGCCGGGCGGCACGGGGATCGACGTCATCAAGAAACTGAAGGCGATGTCCAAGACGAGCCAGATTCCCGTGCTCGTGCTGACAGCGTCGGACGACCCCAAGCACGCGGATGAAGCGCGGGCGCTGGGCGCCGATGAGTTCCTCACCAAGCCGGTCAACCTCGGGCTGCTGCACGCGGCCCTCTTGCGGGCGTTGGATCGACCGGCGGAGCCCGGCGTCGAGTAGTTACTCGTGGTGCTCGAAAATCTCCTGCAGCGCTAGCGCCAGCGCGGTCGGCGTGATCGGCTTCTGCAGAAATGCCGCGCCGTCGTCGAGCACGCGGTGGTGGACGATCGCGTCTCCCGTGTACCCGGACATGTAGAGCACTCTCGTCTCGGGTTGTTTGATGAGGAACCGCCTGGCGAGCTCGCGGCCGTCCATGCCGGGCATGATCACGTCCGTGAGGAGCAGGTCGATGTCCGCGGTCACGTGCAGTGCTTCCTCGGGTGTGGGAGCGACCAGAACGTTGTAGCCGCCGCGCTCGAGGAGACCGAGGATCAGATGCCGCAGCTGCGCGTCGTCTTCCACGAGCAGAATCGTCTCCTTGCCTCGAGGCGTCACCACTCGCGTGGACATCGGCGTCCGGCGCACCACGCCCGGCACCTCGGTTTCTTCGACGCACGGGAAGTACACCTTGAACGTCGTCCCCTTTCCTGGCTCGCTGTAAACCCAGATCGAGCCCTCGCTCTGCTGCACGATGCCGAAAACGGTGGAGAGGCCAAGCCCGGTCCCTTTGCCCACCGGTTTGGTCGTGAAGAAGGGCTCGAAAATGTGGCGCAGCGTTTCCTTGTCCATCCCGCTTCCGGTGTCGCTCACCGCGAGCATGACGTGCGGTCCGGGCTCGGTGCCCAGGTGGTCGCGAGCGTATGCGTCGTCGAGCTCGACGTTGCCAGTCTCGATCGTGAGCTGGCCGCCGGCCGGCATGGCGTCGCGCGCGTTCACGGCCAGGTTCATGAGGATCTGGTCGATGTGTCCCGGATCCGCTTTCACGCGACCCAGCCGCGGCGTGGCGACCGTGCGCAGCTCGACGTCGTCCCCGATCAGGCGGCGGAGCATTTTGTCGATGCCCGCGACCGACTCGTTGAGGTCGATGATTTTGGCCTGGGTGACCTGTTGGCGGCTGAACGCCAGCAGCTGCTTCGTCAGCTCGGCGGCGCGATACCCCGCGTTCTGGATCTCCTGCACGTCGGCGCGCGTCGGATCGTTCGGCTTGAGACTGTCCATCGCGAGGCCGGAGTAGCTGATGATCACGGAAAGCATGTTGTTGAAGTCGTGGGCAACGCCGCCGGCGAGGCGTCCGATGGCCTCCATCTTTTGTGCATGCCGCAGCTGCTCTTCGCTCTTGGCGAGCGCCAATTGCGCGCGCTTCCGCTCCGTGATGTCCATCGACAGGATGCAGGTGCCCTCGGGCACCGGAACCAGCCTGAGCTCGAACCACCCGATCGATCCGTCGGGGAAGGTGAACTCGTTCTCCATGCTGTGGTGCGTCCGGTCCGACATGCAGCGGCGGAGCGCGAAGAAGACCGGCGTGTTCTCGATCCCGGGGTAGCACTCCATCATCGTTCGGCCGATCAACTGCTCTTTGGAGCGCTGACCCTGGGCCGCGACCGTCGCGTTGACGTAGAGATACCTGAAGTCGAAGCCGATGACCTGGCACCCTTCGAGGAGGCTCTCGAGGACGTCGCGCGCGACCTTGCCCTGGTCGCCCAGTGGCGCGTTGCGCGATTCAGCGCGCTGCGATGCGCTCATAGCGTATGCTCAAGCCGGAGTATCACGACCTCGGGTGCCCGAGAGAAAGACGCGTCAGACGGGAAAACGTCAGTTTTCTCGGTCGAGCGTTTCCCTCGCCTTTCGCGCGAGCGCTCCGCTCGCAAAAGGCTTTTCGAGAAACGCGCTCCCCTGCTCCATGCGCCCGTCGTATACGACCGTCGCGTCGCTGTGGCCCGAGAGGAAAAGGACTCGTACGCGCGGGCGACTCCGCCGTATCGTTCGCGCAACCTCGGTGCCATTCAGGCCCGGCATCATCAGGTCCGTCACGAGCAAATGGATTGTGCCCTCGTAGGTCCGCGCGATCTCCACTGCTTCCCGTCCATTCGACGCGGTGAGCACGGTGTAGCCGAACCTCTCGAGCGTGCGCTTCGCCAGGCGACGAATGGCCGGTTCGTCCTCGGCGAGCAGAATCGTCTCGCTCCCGGTCCCGCTGCCTGAATCGACCCTCCCCCAGCCGCCGAGATGCGTCGTCGCATCTACGACGGCGGGAAGAAAGATCTTGAACGTGGTGCCCCGCCCCTTCTCGCTGTACACGCAGATCTCGCCGCCACTCTGTTTGACGACTCCGTAGACCGTCGCGAGTCCGAGTCCCGTCCCTTTGTCCGGCGCCTTGGTCGTGAAGAACGGCTCGAAGATTCTGGCTTTCGTTTCCGCATCCATGCCCTCGCCGGTATCCGACAGGGCAAGCATGACGTATTGGAACGGCGCGTCTGACGCATGTGCCTGCGAAGGCGATTGATCCAGCTCGACGTTGCGTGCTTCGATCGTCAGTCTGCCGCCCGCCGGCATCGCGTCGCGCGCGTTCATACACAGGTTCACGATCACCTGCTCGACCTGTCCCGGATCGATCTTGACCTGCGCGAGATCCGGATCGGTGCGGACGCGCAGCTCCACGTTCTTGCCAATCAGGTGGCCGAGCATCCTCTCCATGTCCATGATGACGTCGTTCAGCCGTACGTTTTGCGGTTGCAGCACCTGCTCTTTGCTCAACGCGAGAAGCTGCCGTGTCAGGCCTTCCGCCTTGCCGGCGGCCTTGAGAATCTCCTCGACCTCGCCTCGCAACGGGTCGTTCGCCGGCAGATTCGAGTGCACGCTCTCGCTGAATCCGGTGATGGCTGAAAGCATGTTCTTGAAATCGTGCGATATACCGCTGGCAAGACGGCCGACCGCGTCCATGCGTTGGGCGATGCGTCGAAAACGCTCATCGGAGTCGCGCAGCTGTTCTTGAGTCTGACGCAGATGCCAGCGTTCGGACGCTAGCGAGGCAACCTGCAGGAGGCGATCGACGTTGACCGGCTTGACCAGGTAGTCGACGCTGTGTTCGCGGAGCGCACCGATCGCGCTCTCCACGCTCGCGTTGCCGGTGAGTACGACGACCTCCGTCAACTGCGACAGTTGGTGCAGCCGCGCCGCGAGCTCCAGTCCATTCATATCCGGCAGACGGAGATCGAGTATTGCGAGCGCCGGCGAGTGCCGTCGCGCGATATTCAGCCCTTCCTCTCCAGTCGCCGCAACGGACGGTGCGTATCCGTGAAGGCGAAGGATGTCGGCGAGTGTGCGGATGATCGCGTTGTCGTCATCGACAACGAGGATCGGAAGGGGCTCAGTCGCTAGCGCGCATTGCATTTGTCGGGCGTCTCCAGCATCGGAAACCGCACCACAGGAATCGTGGGTCTAAAATCGTGGTTAAGGTATATTCAATTCATCTCGCGTTTAGAAATACTTCCTTGGCACGAGACGCATGAACATTGTTGCGCGCGCGCGACGGTTCTGGGACTGAAAGGGGCCCAATTGTGACCATGCTCACCTCATAACCAACATGATGGTTATGCGCTTCAGGAATACCCTGATGGGCCATTTGTTTTCCGGCCTGTACATTCGTTAAGGTGCTGCAACGCCTGCGGTACTTTGCGCTCGTCGCGGAAGAGGGAAGCCTGAAGCGCGGTGCCGCCAAGTTGCGGCTGGCGCAGCCCGCACTTTCGCGACAGCTGAAATCGCTCGAGGGGGAGGTCGGCGCAACGCTTTTCGAGCGCGACCATCGTGGCGTTCAGCTGACCGCGGCGGGAGCGGCGCTGCTGGATGGTGTGCGCGACGTCATGAGTCGGCTGAGTCAGGGGGTGCGTCGTACGCAGCAGGCGCACCAGGGAAGCCTCGGTCGGGTGCGCGTGGGACTGTCTCGCGTCGCGGTGGACAGCAGTCGAATCGGGTCTGCCCTCGTCGCTGTTCGGGAACAGTACCCCGAAGTGAAACTCGTCGTCACCGAGATTGCGCCGTTCGCGGAAGCCGTGGCCTTGCGCGGAGGGGACCTCGACGTGGTGATCGGCTTCGCCGCTGACGACAACCGCCGCGTCACTTCACTCCTACTGTACGACGATGCCATCGACAGCGTGCTGATCGCTCGGTCGCATGGCCATGCACGCAAAGACACGCTGCATCCCGACGACCTTCGCGATATTCCTCTCCTGGTCGTTCGGAATGCGATCGAGCGCTTACCGAACTTCTTTGCGGACCTCAGGAATCTCGGAGTGTCGTGGGAGGAGGTGGACTCAATCGACACGGTATTCGGCATGGTCGTCGCTGGCCTTGGATGGGCCGCCGTGCCCGGGTCGCTGAGAAATGCGCCTCCGCATGGTACAGCGGTCATTCCATTGGTCGGATTGAAAAGCGCATTGCCGATGATGCTGCGGTGGCGCTCATCCGAGAGCTCCGCGCTCATCGGAAACTTCGTGGACCTGATCTCGCGACGATTGTCCGGGAGCGAAGCTCGAGCGCGCAAGCCCGCGAGACGAGCGACTCCCCCTCGGCTTCGTGCACTGCCACACGGGCTCAATACGGACCTCAGGCTGGTGCAGCTTCGGTCGTTCGTTGCCGCGCTGGACGAACACTCGCTGACAGAAGCCGCCGAGCGTCTGGGATTGACGCAGTCAGGGATTTCGCGCCAGATACGCGCGCTCGAGAGCGCGTTGGGGTGTGTGTTGCTTCAGCGCGACTCGCACGGCATCATCGCGACGAGCGCCGGAGAAATCTTTCGCGACGAGGCGACGGCGATTCTGGAGCTCGTCGATGCGGCCATCAGCCGGTCGCAGCGTGCCGCGAGAGGACACGAGGATTCTTGCATCATCGGCAGCCTGCCGCCGGAGCTCACGAGCGGCATTGTCTTGCGCAGCTTGAGAGTCCTTGCCGAACGGCATCCGAGCATCGAGATCGAGTTGCGAGAAATGACGACGACCACGCAGATCGCGGCCCTGCAGTCGGGGGTGATCGACATCGGAGTGGCCGGCAGTCAACCGACGACCCTCGAGGATCCCTCCATCGAATCGGTGCGGCTCGTCGATGATCCCATCGAGTGCATTCTGGTGCCGCAGTCGCATCCCCTGGCGTCGCGCGCCTGGGTGCGTGCTCCGGATCTCGCGGAGTATCCCTTCGTATTCTGCTCGCGACCGTTCAGTCCGAGACTCTATGACCTCGTGACGCAGAGCTTCGCGCAGTTGGGATTGGCGTCCACTCCGACCGGCGCGGCCGATGGAATTCGGGCCCTGTGGCGGCTGACCGCGGATATGGGCGGATGGACGCCGGGCACGCGGTCATCCCACTCCGCTCCACCGGCGGGACTCGTTTCGATTCCTGTTGAAGGACTGAGCATTCCCTGGGGCATTCGACTGCTCTGGCGGCGCGATCGGATCAATCCTCCGGCGCGCGAAGTGCTCGATGTGCTTCGGGAGACACGAAGCCCCGCAGCGTGAGCGGAGGCGCTCGGCATTTGGCTCGGCTACTGTGGAATCCCTACATCGCCGTAGTAGTGGCGAATGCATTCAGATATCAGACTCTCGAGATGGCCGTCGTCGCCCAGGGGCTTTGCCAGACGCTTGATCTCGATGATCACGCTGGCCGCGTCCGCGCCTTCGCGATGTCGATCGCGGCAATAGTTTGCGACGATCCGCTGCGCCTCAGCCATGTAATTGGGGTCGTCGCGCAATCGCATGAGCGTACGCTGCAGCTCTTGTCTACGCTCTTCGGCGCTCATCTGCCAATCGGCGCCGGCCTCGTCGCTGTTCAGCGCGTCATCCCTCACGGGTGACTCAAGCTGCAACCCTGAGGCCAGTCGCCCGAAAGAGCCTTGGTATTCGCTAATTGGCCTTTTGCGCCGAGACGAGGGTACGGTAGTCGGCGATGGCGGCGTTGACGACACGCGAGGCGTACTCGCTGTCGTAGATCTGTTGGACCTTGATCTGCGCGTCCCGCACCCCTTTCACGATCTTGTACGTGGAGAAATAGTGCTCGAGGCGCTCGACGAGGATCTTGGGCAGCTCGTGGAGATCGGTCAGCCCGTCCCACATCAGATCGCCCTCGAGCACGGCGATGATCTTGTCATCAGCCTCGGAGCGGTCGAGGAGCTGAATGCCACCCACGACGCGCGAGGGCACGATGATCTCCGCGCGGGTGATCTGCCGTTCGCTCAGGACGCAGATGTCCAGCGGATCGCCGTCGCCGCGTTTGGCGCCGGGGCAGAGGCTCGCGACCTGGTCGCCGCAAAATGTGCGCGGGATGAAACCGTACAGCGCGGGCGGCTGCGACGAGGTGCGCTGCGGCCGATCCACCTTCAGGTAGCCGGACGCCTTGTCGACTTCGTATTTGATGACGTCGAACGGGGTGAGCTCGACGTACGCGTTCACGTGCAGTGGCGGTTCCTTGCCGGAAGGCAGCCCGTGCCACGGGTGCGGGCGCCACTGAGAGAACTCTGAGGGTGACATCGCACGGAAACTTACCCCTCAGTGTTGCCTACAGCGAAGCATTGTGCGCAAGGGTCACGGACAACCTGTTCCGAATCCTCTCGAATCTCCCGAATCAACTTCTTTGAATTCTGAGCTAGGCCAACGCGAACTCCTTGCGCAACGCCGGTGCGACGCGCGTGCCGAGCATTTCGATCGCTCGCATGAGCTTCGCGTGAGGGAGTGACGCCGCGTTCATCTGAAAGGTGATGCGCGAGATGCCGCCCAGCGATTCACTGTGCCGCAGGATTTTCTCGGTCACTTCGTCGGGGCCGCCGACGAGCAATGCGCCCTGCGGACCGCGCTGAGCGTCGAATCCCGCTCGGGTGACTGGAGGCCATCCGCGCTCTCGCCCTATGTCCGTCACCGCGCGGGCGTAACCGGGATAGAAGTCATCGGCGGCCTCCTGCGTGGTGGCAGCGACATAGCCGAGCGAGTGGACGCCGACCTTCAGCCGATCCTCCGAGTGCCCCGCTCGCCTGCCGGCTTCCCAGTAGAGATCGACGAGCGGACGAAAGCGCCGCGTCTCACCCCCGATGATGGCGACCATCAGGGGAAGCCCGAGCACACCCGCGCGAGCGAACGATTGCGGAGTGCCGCCGACCCCCAGCCATATCGGCAAAGGATCCTGCAGCGGTCTCGGATACACTCCCTGCCCCGTGAGAGGCGCCCGATGTTTCCCCGACCAGTGAACGTGCTCGTTCTCACGGATCTTCAGGAGCAGGTCGAGATTCTCGGCGAACAGCGAGTCGTAATCCTCGAGCCGCAACCCGAACAGCGGGAACGATTCGATGAACGAGCCGCGGCCCACGACCATCTCCGCCCGCCCTCGTGATAGCAGATCGAGCGTGGCAAAGTTCTGAAACACACGCACCGAGTCGGCCGAGCTCAGGACCGTCACCGCGCTCGTGAGACGTATCCGGCTCGTTCGTGCCGCCGCGGCCGCGAGAATGACGGTAGGCGCGGAGTCGAGGAAATCCTTGCGATGGTGCTCGCCGATGCCAAAGACATCCAACCCAACCTGATCGGCGTGTTCGATCTGGTCGATCAGGTTGCCAAGCCTGTCAGGTGCGCTGATCGCACGACTGGTGTCGTCGTGCGCCGCCGCGAAGCTGTCAATTCCGATCTGCATGGTCACGCACCAGCGGTGGTCGTTGGCGGCGAGCGATGACGGATCGCGACATTCGCGAAGCCGCCAAGCGCTCCCGCGCCCAATACGAGCCAGGTGATGACCGGCGTCCAGCGATCCGCCATTCCCAGCCACGCGTCGAGCGAGTAGCCGCCGAATCCCGTGAGGGCGAACACGAGCGCGGCGGTGGAGTACAGTAGCGGCACTTCGACGCCGTTATTGGCGGCGAACAGTCCGTGTTCCCAGTGTACGGTGATCATGGCGACGATCATGACGGATATCATGAGCGCCGGACCGATCGGGCCGAGTAATCCGAGCGCAACGAGCAGCCCACTCGTGATCTCGGTGACGGACGCCGCGGTCGCGAAGGCGCGGCCCGGGCGAAAGCCGAGGTGGACGAAGAACTCGCCCGTCTTGTTCAGACCGTGGCCGCCGAACCAGCCGAACAGCTTTTGCGTGCCGTGGGCAGCCATCACTAATCCAATCACGACCCTTGCGAGCAGAAGTCCGATGCTCAGCGTCTGCAGATCAACTGTCTCTGCGTGCATGGTACAATCCCCTGAAGTAGTTTATGGTTACTGTTGGTAACTAACTAGTTACCGATGGTAACTAACAACACCGCTCAGGGGCTGAAAGAAGGCACTTGAACGTGCCCCGAACACATTGGAGTAACCAATGGCCAAAACCACAACCAAGCGGCCGGCAGAGCTGGAGTACACACCGGCGAACTGTCATGCCCGCGACATCCTCGCCCGCATCGGCGACAAGTGGTCGGTGTACATCATCCATGTGCTCGGCGACGCGCACACGCTGCGGTTCAATGAGCTCCGCGGCCAAGTGGATGGCATCAGCCAGCGGATGTTGACTGTGACGCTGCGCGGGATGGAGCGCGACGGTCTGGTGGCGCGGACGGTCTATCCCGAAGTGCCGCCGCGCGTCGAGTACGCGCTCACGCCGCTGGGCGCGACGCTGCGTCAGCTCGTTCGTGGGCTGGTCGCGTGGTCCGGCGCGCATCTCGTGGAAATCGACGCCGCGCGTTCCGCGTACGATGCAAAGCACGGGGGGAGAGCAACCATCGTGACGCCGGCGACCCGGCACGCGCCGCAGTCCCGCGGACGTTCGGCGCGCGCGGCGGGATAATCAGCGAGGCGAAGTTCGCTCTTGAACTCCGGCATCACGCGGCAACAGGCAATTCACTGAACGCCTCGAGCATCGGCTTGCCCGCGTAGCTCTGCGGGACCGGAACGCCGAAGCTCCACAGAATCGTCGCCGGCACGTCGAGCAGCGACGTGTCCGGGCGGAGCACTCCGGGGCGCACGCAGCCGCCGGTGACGACCAGTGGGATGCGCACGTTCAACGGATGCTGGCTGTCGTGGTCTTTCGGGTCCGTCCCACCTCCGCCGTGATCGGCAAGCGCGATGAGCAGGGTAGCCGGATCCTCGTCGGCACGGCCAAAGGCGGAGATCAGACCGAGCGCATGATCCAGTCGCCGTGCGGCCGCGAGGTACGCCTCGCTCATCCAGCCATGTTCGTGGCCCGCGTGGTCGGCGTCCGGAAGATGCAGCACGCTCAGCCCTCGACGGCCGCTCGACAGTTGGCGGCGCGCCGCCAGCACGATGTCGCCCGCGGTCTCACCCACGAAGTGTGGCGCGGCAACCCCCAGCGCATTGCCGATCCGGGAAGCGACTCCGCGAAACAGCCAGGGAATGTTTCGGATGTACGTGGTGGTAGGAATACCTGCGCCCCGCAAACAGCGCGGCAGCGGATGCACGTGTTTGGTCGAGCGCGGCACATGGAAGCGGTCCGACTGGATTCCATGAGTCTCCGGTGCTACGCCCGTGAACAGCGACGCCATCGCGGCGTTCGTGACGCTCGGAGAGACCGTCGTCGCGGCGAGCGTGGCGGCGCCGCGCGCGGCGAGCCGGTTCCAGCTCTGCAATTGAAGGAGCTCAATGGCATCGGGTCGCAGTCCGTCGAGAACGACGAGGATCACGCGCTCGATGCCGATCGGTGACGCCATGGAATACTCCGCTGAGGTTGCCTCTCGCAAAACGGGAAGCGGCAACACTTTCGGAGCGTGTGGCGACGGCGCGCACACAAATGAGTAACGGGTTGGTCAGAGGTGAACGCGTTCCGCCGCGAGTTGGCGTCGCGCCATGGCCGTCAGCATGAGAACGCCTCGTCACACGTTCGTGACAATCGATTGGCGGCGAGACAATGGAATGGCTATGAATACTGCCCCATTTTTCGTTCACGCTGACGATGCCGCCAGAACTGACACCCACCCGACTCGCCGAGCCAGCGCCGCGGGCCACACGCGCGCTCGCCGCTGAACGTCTCGCGCAGGTCTCCGCCGCTTACGATCGATTCGTGGCGGGGGAGCCGACTGGATTGCACGACCTGCGCGTCGCGCTGCGTCGTCTCCGCAGCTGGCTGCGCGCGTATCGCCCAGAAGTGGACGACACGCTCCGCAAGAAAACGCGGCGCCGGCTCAACAAGCTCGCGAAAGCGACGAACGGCGCGCGCGACGCGGAGGTGGCGCTCGAGTGGATCGCGGCGCAAAGCGACATCACCGCGCGCGACAAGCCGGGGGCCCGCTACATCGCCGAACGTCTCGAGCAGGAACGTGAGGCGGCGCTTCAGGCGACGCACGCGACCCTCGACAGCGACCTGCCGAAGCTCGTGACGTCGCTCGCGGAGGAGCTGGAGACGTATTGGCTGAGACGGTCGGTGGCGGAGCCCGACCCGGTGATTCGGATGTCCTCGGTGACGCGCGACGTCCTGGTGGAGCACGGCGAGCGTCTCGTTCGAGCGCTCGGCCGCATCGAATCACCTGCTGATTTCGAGGGGATCCATCGCGCGCGCATCGCGGCCAAGCGGCTGCGGTATCTGCTGGAGACGCTCAACGGCGATCCGGCGGCCGTGGCGTTGGTGAAGAGGTTGTCGGGACTGCAGGACGCGCTGGGCCATTCTCATGACGCGCATCGCATCACCAGCCGTCTCGTGCGCGAGCTCGGTGAGTGCGCGGCGCGGGACGCCCGCCTCAGCGCGTTGCGAGCACTGGAGATCGGCGAGGATGCCGACGGCAACGTGCCGTTCTCCAAGGTGCGCCCCGGACTGACGGCCCTGGCGAAGCGCGCGCATCAGAGCGACCGGAAAGCCTACGATCACATTCGGCGCTCGTGGCGCAAGCGGGACGCGCAGAAGGCGCTCAGTGCCGTGGAAGCGCTCGCCGAATCGCTCGTTTCGGGGTAAGTCGCGGTGTCACAAGAACGGCAGACGCGACGTAAGGACAAGCATGAATACTCCAAAACCGAGTCGGCAGCGCGAGCGCTCGATCAATTTGAGTGAAACCACAGACCAAGTAGTTGACACCGATGAGGCGGATCGAGCTGATCATCGCTGATGAATCTTGACTTGAAAACACAAGAAGACTTATCAGCGTTGATCAGTTCAATCAGCCTTATCCGCGTCACCTTGGGCTGAGAGACTTCAAGGGTCGTAGAATGCACCGCAGCGTCGGCAGGACTGCCGCATCGGGGCCTCGGGGTTTCTGCGCCTCGGGTGTCGATTTCGCCGATGCTCGTTCGACGATTAGTAGAGTCAGGCTCCCACACGGTCAGGAAATGATGACATGACAGCACCCGCACACGTCCAACAGCCTCACCTCACAGCGATCGTTCATGCCGCGGATGGCGTGCGTTTTGTCGCCACGGCCAGATGTCCTGAACATCTCTCGGCGCAGGTGGTCAGCTACATCCAGGAGCGCTGCGATTACGCGCTGTGGCCGTCAATTGCGCGCGAAGTTCGCTCGCTGATCGACGCCGCCAAGCCGTATGCGGCGATCGCGATGTATTTCGCCCATGTTGGAGAGCGATGGGACGCGGAGCGGCTGGAGCTCGGTGGTCTTGCATTCGGTGATCTCTCGCAAGCCACCCGCGGCGCGGTCACAGCCGTCTGAGGTTCTTCCCCTGCGTCCTGGCGTTCGCGACCATCCGATTCACAAGCTCCACGAGATCCTCGCCGATGCGTTTCATCCCGATGCACTGGACGCAGTTGCTGGCGCCCTCGAGCAGCAGATAGAACAAGTTGGCGGCGAGCTCCGGATCCTGAAATCCGGCGTCGCGACACAAACGCAGCACGCGCTTGTGCTCGCGCACCTTGTACGCCTGGATCGCGCGCCGCGCCGGATGGTCGGGCTCAGGTAGCTCGGCGAGCGCGTTCGCGAGCGCGGAGCCACGCGATTCCATCCCGGCCAGCTTGGCCGCGACGCGCTGGCTCCAGTCGATCAGCTGGCCTCGCGGATCGCCGCGATGCTTCTCGCTGAGGTCCTGCCACTCCTCGTCCTTGTGCGCGACGATCCCCTTCACCCACTCCGCGATGAGCTCGTCCTTCGACGCGAAGTAGCGGTACAGCGTCATCTTGTTGGTGCCGGCGGCCTCGGCGATCGCTTCGACGCCGATTCCGCGGATCCCCTGTGTGTGGAACAGGTTACCCGCCGCGACGAGGATTCTCGCGCGCACCGGAAGAGCCGCCTTCGGCTTCTGTCTCGTTGTTGTTGGCTTCATGTCACCACCTACAGCATACCGCATTTCCGTCCGTATTCCTACGGGGCTTGACTCCCATGTTACCGCTCGGTAACATAGCAGGTGTTACCGATCGGTAACATGCCCCGTTTGAAATACGCATCGGTGCATCGCTTCGCTGGACCACCCCGTTCCTGGCTCATGGAGTCCCGCAGCATGTTTGATCTGACGCAGTCCGCGCGAGAGCTTGGCTCTCGGATCCCGGCCCTCACACTGCTCGTCGCGCTCGGCGCTCTCGCCGGTGCCTGCCGCGACAAACCGCAGCAGCCGCCGCCACCCCAGGTCACCGTCGCGCCCGCGATCGAGCGACCGGCCGTGGACGCGGACGAGTTCACGGGACACTTCGAAGCCGTCAACGCGGTCGAGGTTCGCCCGCGCGTGACGGGATTCGTGCAGCGCATCGGCTTCGTGGAAGGGGCGCTCGTACATCAGGGCGACGTGTTGTTCTCGATCGACGCGCGTCCCTACGAGGCGGATGTCGCCCGCGCCGAGGCGTTGCTGGAACAGGCGCGCACGCGCAAACAGCTCGCCGATCTCGAGGTGGAACGGGCGCAGAAGCTGGTGAGCACGCAGGCCATCTCGCGTGAGGAGCTCGACGCGCGCACGAGTGGTCGCGCGGAAGGCGACGCCGCCATTCGCATGGCGGAAGCGGCGGTGCGCATCGCGCGGCTGAATCTGGAATGGACCGTCGTCCGCGCTCCGATCGCAGGGCGGGTAGGCCGCGCCGAAGTCACCCCCGGCAACCTGGTCCAGGCGGGCGCGCCGTCGCCGACGCTGCTCACCACGATCGTCTCTGTCGATCCGATCTACGTGTACTTCGATACCGACGAACAGGCATACCTCAAATACATCAGAACGTCGGGGCGGACGAACGGCCGGCCCGTGTTCATCGGGCTCACGAACGAAGCGGGGTTCCCGCATGAGGGCACCCTCGACTTCATCGATAACCGTATCGATCGTAGCGCGGGAACGATTCGCGTGCGCGCGTTGCTGCGGAACGGCAACCGTCTCTTCGCGCCCGGCCTGTTCGCGCGCGTCCGGCTCCCTGGAGGAGAACGTCATT
>Ga0070696_100000091_pt1 | contig 44490 bp, 35 predicted proteins | sample KBSK1253metaG_FD_65474 | JGI IMG/M metagenome (GOLD analysis project Ga0070696, IMG submission 65474) | Corn, switchgrass and miscanthus rhizosphere microbial communities from Kellogg Biological Station, Michigan, USA - KBS K1-25-3 metaG | ecosystem: Host-associated > Plants > Roots >... | reverse complement strand
CGTCGCATGATCGCCTTGGCTTCCTCATTGCGGCCGTGCGCCAACAAGAAACGCGGTGATTCCGGGATCCACCGATTCAGCAGCACGAGCAACACACCGGTCGGCAAGCCGATGAGCCACAGGATGCGCCAGCTGAGCGTGGGCACGAGCGCCGCGGCGAGCCAGCTCGTCACGATGTACGCGCCGGCGACATCCCCTCCGATCAGCACCAGCAGCCAACCGCGATGTCGTGCTGGAATGGTCTCGGCCATGAGCGTGAACATGATCGGGAGCATGCCACCCACGCCGAGTCCCATGACGAAGCACATGAGCATGTTCAGCGCAAAGTTCGGCATCGAGCCGCAGATGCTCGTCGCGATGAAGGTCATCGCGGCCATCATGATCGAGGCGCGCCGGCCGAGCCGGTCGCCCATCCATCCCCAGAGAAATGATCCCAGCACGGTGCCGGAGATGCCGCACAAGGGAAGCAGGGCGGCCGGAATCGTTCCCGCACGATTCAGCGGAGATTTGAGTCCGTATTCGTGCGTCATCCCCGGCAGCACGAACGAGAGCGTCGCGGGCTTCATGACGTCGATCGTGACCGCGAGCGCCATGACGAGCATGAGCGCGACGTGCGCACCGCGAATGGGGACATCATCCAGGGCGCGCACGCGGATGTGTACGTCTGACGCCAGCACTGGCGAATGGTCGCGCGGGATCAGTCCCCAGATCGTCGCGGCCAGTCCGGCCACGATCAACATCATGCCGACGATCATGATGTTGTCGACGGGCATCCCAGCAAGGCGGTAGCCCATGTCGCGGGCTTCGACGTACATGGGGAGATGGAGGAGGACGCCCAGGGTGACCGCCGCGGTTCCGGCCCAAAATGCCCCGCGATGTCCGAACGCTGCGGCCTGATTGGCTGATGGCATGCGTAATCTTACGTGCCGAGCAGCCGAAAGCGCGCTAGGAGGCCCTGCTTTCAGGATTATTGGACTTGGCGTCCCGCGTCCTTCGTGGAGCGCTCGCCGCCTCCTCGAGAAGCTGACACAGCTCTTCGCGCGATAGGTCTCTCCATCTCTCGGGAATGGGAGTAACGCGCCGGATCTCGTCCGCGCACTGCATCGCCAGCCAGCCCTCATGATACGGTGGTGGCAGCGTGCTCCGGCCGGCGGTTGCGCGGGACGGATGCACGGGGAAGGCGTCCCACAGCACGCCACGGTCGTCGACAAAGAACCGGTGCGCCTCTGTATCAGACTCGCTGCTTTCCTGCTGCTCTCTATGGAGGCGTTGCAGGACCGCGATCGTGCTTCGCGCCGCTTCGCGCGCCTCCGTCAGTGATTCCTCGAGTCGCATCAGCTCCGCGCTGTCCGCCCCTTCGACGTCGGTGTCGCAGGCCTCATCCAACGCAGCCTCGAGCGCCTTCTGCGCTTGTTCGAGCTTGGGTCGGAGGGCTTCAACTGTCTTCGCGGGCATCGTCCTCGATGTGAGATCAAGCGTTTCCATTGCCGCAACAGATGTGCCTCTAGACGCTGTTCAGGGCGCTTTTTCATTGCCCCAATCGTATTGCCAGCGTCGTTACTGCCTGTAGTGCTGCCAGAAACGCCACGATCAGGAGAAAAGCTCTCACCAGATTGCCGATCGCCCACTCCCGCGCCGCGCGTCGCAGGCGTGCCGCGTCCTCCGGCATCGGATTCTTGAACATGATCGCGAGGCGAGGATAGTGAAACGTGAAAGTGATCACCTCGAGCAGCACCAGGACCCCGAGGGCCGTCAACAACCGCCAGCGCGCGGCCGCGACTTGCCAAGAGGCGACGACGCTAGCCAGCAGGAGAAGTTGAGTGAATGGCGTCAACAGTCGGAAGTAATTCGCCGGCGTCGTCCGCTTCAGAAATTGTCGCGCAACATCAATCGAGGCCGGAATGTCGCGCTCGTAGTTTGGCGCCATCACGACTGACTCGTAGACGGTTGCACCGAGCAGCAGAGCCAAACCGCAGAGGGCGAGCGTAGAGAGCACGTTCGGGATCATCAGTGACCAACCTCCTGGGGGAGAACCTCGAGAGCCGCGTCGTTGCTACTTCCTGACTAGTGGATGATCACGAAAGAACGTCCACATCAGACCCGATGCGTCGATGCTGTGGCTGGTGCGCCCGACAAACCACTTGGGGTGGCGGCCGCCGCCGGGCCACGTGTGTCCGCCCCCCAGCACCGTGTAGAGCTGCACGTCGGCGTTGTTGGCGCAGCTCACATAGACGCGCAGCGTGACGTCTTCGGCGATCACGGTGTCACGCGGTGTCGGCGCGCAACGATTTCGCTGGGCCCAATTCGCCACCCAGATCAACTGGCTGGGAAATCCTTTGTAGCGCGGCGCAACCCAGGACGTGCCGCCTCTGTAGGGAACCGCTTGATCGGACGTGCCATGAAAGTCGATCATCGGCACGGGCCGACGATCGGTACACCATTTCCACGGGAGGAATTGCGCGGAGGCCACCAGGCCCACCGCCGCGATCCGATCCGAGAGCGTGCAGGAGAGGACGAAGGACATGCCGCCTCCGTTGGAGAGTCCGTTGGCGTAGATGCGAGCAGGGTCGATGTTGTAGTGCGTCTCGAGCGTGTCGATGAGCTCCGAGATGAACCTCACGTCGCGCTTGAGGCTGGGAGTATCCTCGGTGTGCCAGGCGCGAACGCCTCGTCCGCCAATCGCGGACGGGTACACGACGATGAATCCTTCGCGATCGGCGGTCGTGTTGAACAGACTCATGTCCTTCTGCACAGCTCCCCAGAGTCCACCGCCGTGCAGACTGATCACGAGCGGCGTCGGCCTCGTGCCGTCGTAGCTCTTCGGGACATGGAGCAGGTACTCGCGCTTCACTCCTGATGACACGAACGAGCCATTGTCGGCATTCGCCGAGTAGAACGCGACGGCTTCGATGGGCACGATCACGACCGGAAGGCCGATGAGCGCCAGCGCCGCGCCGAGGACGAAGCGTCTGTCTTTCATCGATGCCGGTTCCATGCGAGCGCCAACGGCGCCGCCGATAGTCGCGCGAGCGGGATCGCGAGAATGGCGAGGAGCATGAGCAGGTAGTGCGGGATGTGCGGCGTATCGAGCATCCACACGAGTACGCCGTACAACGCGAACACGGCGACGCACCAGCACGCCGCGCCGGCCACGAGCGCGCGGTCACTCACGAGACGGCCGCGATAGAGACGCGTGGCGATCCAGACGGCCGCCGACATCTTGACGCAGACCAACAGCGTGAAGATCAACGGAAGCTTGCTCCAGAGCCGCCCCAACCGGCGCGTCTCGATGAGCCACTCGGCGATGGGTCCGATGAGAAACAGGACGGTGAGCGTCACGAAGATGCTCCCCTTGATGAGCCCCGCCCGGCCTGTGAGGCCGATGTAGAGTGTCTGCACCAGTTGCTTCCAGGTCGAGGCGATGAAGGCCGCGACGACGAGCAGCGAGAACACGACGGCGCGGGGCGTCCCGACGGCTTCGGCAAATCGGCGCGTGCGCTCGAGCACCAGCGGCATCTCTCCGGACCACGCGAGTGCGAGTGGCACGGCGACGATGATCAACAGCCACGCGAGGGCCGTGCTCGCGAGTGTCGTCTTGAGCTTGGCCGCGATGAGCTGCGCGTTGGTCAGCGGCCGCGTTGAGATGAAGGGCGGCACGCCATACGAATCGCTCATGTTCGCGCTGGCCCTCCGCACCGTCGCCGCGGCGAAGGTGGCGATCATGATCGGCGTGAGAAGCACGAGGATGAGGTACTCGAGGAGGAGCGCGGAAGCGGTACCGGCGGTCCAGAACAGAAGCAATTCGAACGGGAGCACGACGCCTATCCACACGGGGAGCGACTTTCCGCTGAGACGCCACTCGAACCACGCCTGCGCGCTCGCTGCGGACCGGAAACTCCTGCGCGGCTGCGAACCTCCCGAGGTGCGGAGCCACGGGATCGCGCCGCTCCAATCGGGGACGTCTCCGCGACGCGCGCGCGCTACCGCGTAACGCGCGACGAGATACGCGAGCGGAATCTGCGGCAGCAGGAACGCGATCATGGCCGCCTCGGACGCCCGAAAGTGGAGCGCCAGGATGACGATGGCGTCGATCGCGGTGAGCCAGAGTACCATCGCGAGGACCCGCACGCCGGGCAAGCCGTAAGGCATCCAGGTGAGCGCTTGCGCCCAGGCGAGCAGTACCACGGCCAGAAAGCCTGGCCAGACGACTGGCACCTCGAGGGACGAAGGCCAGAGCGCGAGCAGGCGGGTGGCGGTCCAGAGGATCACCGACGCCGCGGTACCGTAAAGCATTGGCCACCACGCGAGCGCGGTGGTGCTCACGGGCCGAACGAACATGCGCGCCGGATACATCGACTGGCGCGCGGCGATGTCACCGTCGAGGCCGAAGGTGAAGACCGCGATGAAATACGTGAAATACGACGAAACCGGGATCACGAACGCGAACGCGAAGGTCTCCGGAGAATCGAAGTCGATGGGGAAGTCATGCGTGACGATGACGAGCTTGATGGCCGCGAGGACGATCAGATACCCCACGAAAGCCACGAGCCCCCAGCGATGCCGCTGGCGAAATTCCCAGCCGATTGCGAGCGCAGGAGACCGCCTGTCTGTGACTGTCATCCTGGCCGGAATTGTCATCCTGAGCCCTTCGCTCCGCTCGAGGGCAGGCTCCGCGAAGGATCTTCTGTCCTACCAACGCGCGCGACGAAGATCTCATCGAGCGAGGGAACGCGACCGTCGACGCGGTGAGACTGCTTGATCTCGTCGAGTGGCGCGCTCAGCACGATGCTGCCTTTGTTGATCATCGTGACGTGATCGGCGACTTCCTCGACCTCGTCCAACAAGTGCGACGAGAAGAGCACGGTGCGGCCTTCGTCGGCGATCGTGCGAATGACAGCACCGAGGATGTCGCGGCGAACGATGGGGTCGAGGCCGGACGACGGTTCATCCAGCACCAACAATGCGGGCCGATGTGCCAGCGCGATCAGAAGTCCCACCCGCGCCTTCTGTCCCTTCGAAAGGCTCTTGATTTTCGCCGAAGGGTCGAGCGCGAACGTCTGCCGCAGCTCCTCCGCGTACGCGTCGTTCCACGAGGGATAGAACGCGCGCGTATACCGAATGAGCTCCTCGACCCGCATCCAGCCGGGGACGTCGTTTTCTTCTGACAGATAGCCGATCCGCGACAGGACACCGACGGGATCAGCGACGGGATCGAGGCCGAAGACGCGCACCGAGCCGCTTTCCGCCCGCAACAGACCCAGGATGTGTTTGATGAGCGTGGTCTTGCCAGCTCCGTTCGCGCCAACGAGGCCGTAGACCGCCCCGGCCGGCATGGACAAGCTCACCGAGGCGAGGGCCTTCGTGGTGCCGAAGCTACGCGACAATTCGGAGATGGAAATGATTGGTTCACTCACTCTCGAACCACCTTAGTCGAGCCAACCCGTGTGTCAAATGCGTATGCTCCTGTTGACAGCTAGTGGAACAGCCATCATCTTCTAGTAGACATCTACAGGAATCAATTCCCAGCTGCTCGTGACCATTCGCCCCCAGACCGACGCCCTCCGAGGCTCGCTCGACCTCCTCGTTCTCAAGACTCTTTCCCTCGCCCCAATGCACGGGTGGGGAATCAGCCAGCGCATCCAGCAGACGTCCAAGGGCGAGCTCGAGGTCAACCAGGGGTCGCTCTACCCCGCGCTGCAGCGTCTCGAGAAGACCGGCTTGATCGTGAGCGATTGGGGTACCACCGACAACAACCGGCGCGCGCGCTACTACCGTCTCACCGCGTCCGGGCGTCGCGCGCTCGGCGAGGAGCTCGAAAGCTGGAAGCGCTTTGCGACCGGCCTCGACGCGGTCCTGCGCAGCACTTGAATCCCGGCGCGCGCTGACAACGTTGGAGACTCCATGAGCTGGGTTGAAGGAGCGCGAGCGCGGCTGCACCTCATCTTCGCCGGGCGCGCCGCGGAATCGCGGATCAACGAAGAGATCCGCTTCCACATCGACATGGAGACCGATCGCCTGGTTCGCGAGGAGGGCCTTCCGCGCGACGAAGCACAGCGACGCGCCCTCATCACCTTCGGCGGTGTAACCCAGCACAAGGAAACGCTCCGTGACGGTCGAGGCCTGGCCTGGCTTGGCGGGATGCGGCTCGACTTCAAGCTCGCCATGCGGATGCTCGTCAAGCATCCCGGCCTCACGCTCGTCGCTGTCGTCGGGATGGCCGTGGCCGTCGCGATCGGCGCTGTCTCCTTCGGCGGCGTTTACAGGATCGTCGACGGCAGGCTGCCGCTCAGCGAAGGGGACCGCGTCGTCGGCATTCGGAACATCGACTTGCGCATCGGCGATGAGGGGCGACGCACACATCTCCGCGATCTCGCCGTGTGGCGGGAATCGCTGACCGCCGTCGCCGAGCTCGGCGCCTATCGCACCGTCGATCGCAATCTGATCACTGCCGACAGACAGTCGGAGTCGGTGCGCATCGCCGAGATGACCGCGTCGGGGTTCCGCATCGCTCGCGTTGTTCCACTGATGGGGCGCTACTTCCACGACGACGACGAGCGCGCCGGCGCGCCCCCCGTCGTCGTCATCGGCTACGATGTCTGGCAGAATCGCTTCGCCGCGCGAAGCGACATCATCGGCCAGACGATCCAGCTCGGCGACATCAGGCACACCGTGATCGGCGTCATGCCGAAGGGATTCGCCTTTCCGATCAACAACCGCGTCTGGACGCCGCTGCGACTGAATCCGACCGACTACGAACCCGGCCTCGCGCCCAGCATCGACGTGTTCGGGCGCCTCGCGCCTCATGCGTCCATCGCCGACGCGAGGCGGCAGATCGCGACCGTCGGGCAACGCCTGGCGGCGACGTCTCCGGAAACGCACGCCTTCATGCGGCCACGGCTCGTCCCGTATACGAGAATGTTCATCGACAACGCCGAGGCCACTTGGATCTACCACTTGGTCCAGCTTCTCGTCACGATGCTGCTCGTCGTGATCGGGACGAACGTCGCCATCCTCGTATACGCGCGGACCGCGAGTCGGATGGGAGAGATCGCGATCCGCAGCGCGCTTGGCGCCAGCCGCAAGCGCGTGGTTGCGCAGCTGTTCGCCGAAGCTCTCGCACTCTCGGCTATCGCGACGGTGGTCGGACTCGTTGTCGCGCACTTCGCGTTTCAGAACATCAACGCGGCAATCGAGCGCATCAAGGGAGAACAGGTTCCGTTCTGGCTGCATTTCCATGTGACACCGGGGGTCGTCCTGTATTCTGCCGGGCTCGCGATTTTCGCCGCGGTGATCGTCGGCGTCGTCCCGGCGCTCAAGGCGACGCGGCATCAGGTGAGCTCGAGCCTCCAGCAGCTCAGCTCCGGCACCTCCGCGATGCGCCTCGGCAAGACCTGGACGTTCCTGGTCATCGCCCAGGTGACCGTTGCCGTCGCCGTCCTTCCCGTCGCGATCGCCGGCATCTCCGCCTGGAGGCGCCTCGCGTCCGCCGAGTCCGCGCTCGCGACCAAGCAAATCCTCACCGCGACACTTCTTCTGGATCGGCCGGAATTGCCATCGCAGCGGGCCGCCACCAAGCGCTCGGTGTTCCGCAAGATTGCGACTCTCGGCACCACGCACCCCGACGCCGTCGACGACGAGCGCGACTTCGCGACACGATACTTCAACTTGCGCACGGAGCTCGTGAGACGACTCGAGGCCGAGCCGGGGGTGACCAACGTCGCGTTCGCGTCGAACGCGCCGAGCAACGAACCGACCGAGCGGGTCGAGGTCGATGATGGAAGAACTGCCAGCGCGCCATCGGCGAAGGACAGCAGCGCTGGGTACGTAAACGCCGTCGTGGGCGTCACGCGCGTCGATCTTCGCTATTTCGACGCCCTCGATATCCACATGGTCGCCGGCCGCGCGTTCGAATCCGGCGATCTCTCCACGACGACGACCGCGGTGATCGTGAACCGCTCGCTCGCGAAGAAGTTGTTCGGTGGCGACAGCCCACTTGGCCGGCGCATCCGCTCCGCCTCGATGCGGCCGACCGCGAGGACCGACACGGTGCCTCCGGCTGCGTGGGAGGAAATCGTCGGTGTCGCTCCGGACTTCCCCGTGGATTCGGGCACGCCCGCCCCCAAAGTGTATCGGCCCATGCTGCCGGCCGACGCGGACCCCGTGACCATCGTCGTGCGCGTGAAGGGTATTACGGCCGCGCCATTCATGACCCGCCTGCGCGAGTTGACTGTCGGCACGAGCCCCATGTTGCGGCTCGAGAGCGTCAAATCGCTCGAGCAGGTTCTGGTCGACGAGAGTGCCAGCACGCGGCTCGCCATTCTCGTCATGGAGCTCGTGACCATGAGCGCCGTGTTGCTGTCGGCGGCGGGGATCTACGCCCTGATGGCGTTCACAATCACTCGGAAGCGACGCGAGATCGGAATCCGCTCCGCCCTCGGCGCAGGGCCGCGCCGCGTGCTCACGAGTGTGCTTGCGCGCGCGATGGGGCAGGTCGCGATCGGGATCGTGATCGGCATAAGCCTCGCGACCATAATTGACCGCGCGCTGCAGGGCGGGTGGACGGGGAGGCGAGGGGAGCTCGTGTTACCGGCGGTAGTTGCGATGATGGCGGCCGTCGGGCTCATGGCGGCGATCGGGCCGGCGAGGCGGGCGCTCCGAATCCAGCCGACCGAGGCCTTGAAGTCGGAATAGCGGGCGAAGGCGCGCAGGTTAGACTGTCGAGTAGTTGCTTCCGCAGACCCTTCCAACGACAGCGGGGTAGGAGGCGCATGATCCGATATTCGCTCATCGGTCTGTTGCTCGCCGCCGGCTGCCAATCGCAAAGCGTGACGGCCCCGGCGACCTCGCTCGATGACTTTCGAGCGCATCTCGAGCGTCTGCGAATCGACGGTCACATTCAGGCGATCAGCGCCGTCATCGCCAAGGATCAGGCGATCGCCTGGAGCAGTTCGTTCGGCGGTGGCGCTGCTCCTCCGATCAGCGACACGACGGTGTTCCATCTCGCCTCGTTGACGAAGCCGTTCGCCAGCACGGTGATCCTTCAATTGGTGGATGAAGGGAAAGTGTCGCTCGACGATCCGGTGTCGAAATACGGAATCGTCCTCTCGAGCCCCGGAACGGTCCTCGTGCGGCATCTCATGAGCCATACCTCTGAAGGCGTGCCGGGCTCGCACTACGCGTACAATGGGAATCGATTCAGTCTGCTGGATTCCGTCGTCGCGCGCGCGGCAGGGAAGCCATTCGCCGCCGCTGTTCAGGAGCGCATCATCGTTCCGCTCGGGTTGAGGCACACGGCCCCAACTCCGCAGTCAGCGGCGTTCGCTGCGAGTGGACTGGACAAGACGGCGTATCTCGCGAACGTGGCGCCGGGCTATACATGGAACGGGAGCGGATTCACACCGACCGCGTACGAAACGTCTTTCAGTACGGCGGCGGGGCTGACCGCGTCGGCGCGCGACTACGCGACGTTCTCGATGGCCATGGATCGCGACGCGTTTCTGACGCCGGCGACAAAGGCGCGAGCGTACACGCCGGCGGTCGGCCCGTCAGGCGAGACGTTTCCGTATGGGCTGGGATGGTTCGTGACGGACTACAAAGGAGTGCGCGTCGTCTGGCACTATGGCTACTGGACGGCCAGCTCGACGCTGGTCATCAAGGTTCCGTCGCAGGGCCTGACGTTCGTCCTGCTCGCCAACACCGATGGACTCTCGGCGCCCTATCCGCTCGGCGCCGGCAGACTCGATACGTCGCCATGGGCGCGCGAGTTTCTCGAGACGTTTGCGATCGCCAAGTTGCCGCTGCCGTAGCAGTGTCACTGATTGGCTGGTCCGCGTGTCGACCGCCTACTTGACGGTCCAGGGCACCGACAGCTCTTCAGTTCCCCAGGCGATGCGCAGCTCGCCGCGCGCGGGTCCCGGTTCGAGCGAAGGAATCAGCCACATGGTGAGACTCTCGATCGGGGACGACAGCTCCCGCCGGCGCAGATCCACCCGCACGACGTCATTCGCCGCGTTGTACGCGATCTCGTCCTGGCCGGCGTTCTTCTGCACAGCCAGTTTCCAGCCCGCCCTGCTCGGCAGCGCGAACAGCACGTACGTCCCTTTGGGAACCGTCGCGCCGCCGAGCACCAGATCGACGTCCGTCGACAATGTGGTCGAGTTGTTGGCCCCCATGCGCCAGGGCTTCTCGTATGGCACGAGGCTGTCGGTGAACAGCTTTCGTCCGCGCAGATGCGGCTGCCCGTAATCGATCTTGATCACGCTCGGCGCGGCGGCTGGCGCGGTCGATCCCGGCGGGCGCGCCGGCGCGAGCCGGACTTCGGAGCTGCCTCGTCCACTTGGCGCCGGGCGCAAGGTCGGCTGCGCGCCGAGCGCGTGCGCCGCGAGGACAAGAGAAAGAGCAGAGAGAGTCAGTCGCATAGGAGACGGATGAAGTCGGAGAAATCTTAGCGGCCGGGAGTTCGGGTTGGCAACGAGGTCCGCGACGCTCAGTCAACGGGACAGATGTACGACCACGCCGACCTCCGAGCCGTCGGAGACCACCCGGATGCTCGACGCTGTGCTGTTCGCGCCGAGGAACCAGCGGTCGATGCGATTGCCCTCGTGCGTGTGGTTGAAGCGTACCACCTTGAGACCGGCGAACGCTCCGATCGCGGATCCGACGACCACGTCGCTGGCCCAGTGCTTGTCTTCGTAGATGCGGGACAGCGCGACCAGCGCGGCACCGCCGTAGAGCGCGGGACGCAAGATCCACTGGGCGTGCGGCCACCATTCCGTGGTTTCCGCTTCGACGGCAGCCGCGGCGGCGAAAGCCGTCGTCGAATGTCCTGACGGAAAGGACTGATAGTCGGTGCCCTTCAAACCGCGGCCCAGCGAAAAGTTGTGGGGATTGGTGTCCGCGGAGGTGTACGGTCGCGCGCGCCCGAGCACGACCTTGAGGACGCCGGACACGCTCTGGCCCACCGCAATCGCTTCGGTGCCGTGCAGTCCGAGCGCGGCGGCGCGCTGCACTTTCCCGAGACGCCCGATCGCGTACATGGCTCCGCCGATGATATATGGCCCGGTGCCGCCGAAAAACCGGAAGATGCTCGATGCGCGTTTGAGATCCCTGTTTGCGACGAGGTCTTCGTCACGGATCACCGACGCGAGATGGCGATCGAGCGGAAACATCGCGACCGTCGCCACCGCGTACGCGCCGAGGACGTAGGCGTCGGAGTTGACGAAGAGCGGACGCTCAGGGGCGCCGCTCTGCGCCAGCGCTTTCGTATTGCCGACCAGCACGGCGCACAACACGAGTCCGAGACGCATGTCAGGGAATCTAAACGCGATTCGAGCCGCGCCCGTGCTTTCGCTCGCTCACGCCAGCGGGCGCGCTCTCGACTGCGCTCGCGCCAGCGGGCGCGCTCTCGCGGAATACGCTGCGCTCCTCGGTCGCTCGCTGCCGCTCCGCTTCCCTGCGGTGCTTGCTGACATCGGCTTGCGCGCTAGGTGGCGCGCTGCGCCTCTGACATTCCGCTCCGAGCGCACCCGCTGTCACTCGCGTCAGTGTGCGCCCGAGCAGCACGCTGCCGGCAAGAACATCCGCGTCGCTTCAACGCTGAAACAGCCACGCGCTGATTCTTACAGCTTATCTGCACAGCGCGAGGGGAGGCTAGCGGCCCGGGTCGTCGCCAGACGGTCCGTAGATGGATGGAACTTTGCCTCCCATCGGGCGGATGTACGTGCTCAATTGCCCACGATGGTGAATCGCGTCGAAGAAGAGATACCACAGGAATTGTCCCAGCGGTGGCTCCTGCATCAACTTGCCTTCGACGAGGAACTGCACCTTACGGTGCCAGGCTTTTTCATCCAACGCCACCGCCCGCTGACTCAACGCTTCGTAGCTCTGCTGGAAGCTCGACACCAGCTCTGCGGGAGTGCCCGAGGGGGGTTGATGGTGCCAGTCGATACGCCCGACGTCGATGATTTCGCTACACGCGCGGCTCTCGCCCGCGAGAGTCCATACGAGCTCGCGCGCTGACTGTGAGCGCTCGTGTGGGCGGTAATCGAACTGGTCCTGGGGCAAAGCCCCGATCACGCGGTCGAACGCGCCGCACTCCACGGCGCGGCGCTCCACGAAAAACTCACGTTGGGACATGCGGCCTCCGGTGGCCGACGAGGAACGTGCTCTACACTCTCTGAATCTTGATGGCGGTATAAGTCGCTTCGAGATCGGCGACGAGTCGCGCGAACTCTGACTCCTGTCGCACGTTCTCCAGACGCGGATCGATCCTGAAAAAGGGCCAGCAGGGATTCCCGGTATCGGCGCTCCGTTGAAGCCACGCCATCGCCTTCGCTTTCTCACCCAGTAGGGAGTATACGCAGGCGACCTCATAGTAGGTGTGGTGGGCATGCCCGGCAGTAATCGGAACGTCGAGGGATTTCCGAACGAGCTCGAGCGCGGCGTCGGGCTCATTGCGCCGCGCATGTAGAGTGGCCTGCAGGGTTATAAGCATCGGTTCATTCGGCTTCAGCTTCAGGCCCGCAGCCAGACGCTTCTCGGCCAACGTCAGGTCTCCGGTCATCAATGCCGGTTGCGCGGCATAACTCAGAGCGGTCCAATTGGTCGGCGATTCTTTCAGCCAGACCTGCGCTGCCTCCTCGGCGCGCACGAAATCTCCGCTGTAAAGATGGATGTACTCGAGATTGTAGGTGCGATTCTTCGGGTTCGAGCGCTGTGCCTGCACATGAGCCATGCGTGCCTCGTCGAACCGTCCGATGTGCAGGCAGATCGCCGCCATGCGGTTGTGCGCACGGTCGAAATTGGGGCGCGCGGCCAACACCTGTTCCAGCGCGGCGATCGCCTCGGCGTGTTGAAAGTTCTTCGCCGGACTCCACAGGATCGCTGACCGCGCCCAGTATGCCTCGGCGCATCCCGGATCCAGCTCCAACGCGCGGTGGCAGTGTTTTTCCGCCTTGTCGAGCCACGTTCGATCGGCGTCGAAGTAAAAGGAGATCTGCATGGCGACGTGAGCAAGCCAGGCGTGGGCGAGCGCAAACTCGGGATCGCGCTCGATGGCGGTGGAGAGATGGGCCGCGGCGCTCTGCAGCACCTCGTGCTTGTCCGACGCGCTCTCACGCAAGCCAGCCATGAATTCCCCGTACGCTTCCGGGTCGCTGCTGTACCTGTCGCGCGACTTCGGAAGAGTCGCCGAAAAGCGGCTTTCGAGAGATGCGACGATGCGGCGGCCGATCTCGTCCTGCACCTCGAATGCATTGTCTAGGTCGAAGTCGTGCTTCTCGGACAGCGTGACTTTGTGCGTCGTCGCATCGAACAGCTGGACCGACACGCGCCAATGCGAGCCGAGTCGCTGGACGGTGCCCTGCAGAGCGTGGCGAACGCCAAGATCGCGACAGACCTGCGCGGGCTCGGTGTCGGACGCGTAGTGCAGAATCGCCGACGTTGGCGCGACGACCACGTCCTGCAGATTCCCGAAGATCGTGATCAACGAATCGGCAAAGCCCAGCGACAGGGCTCGCGTGTTGTCGGCGTCGTTCAGAAATACAAAGGGAAGGACCGCGACGGACGTCAGCAGTGTCGCCGATCGGGTCGACACCGGCGACTTCGCTGATGGCGTCGCCAGTGCGCCGAGGACAGCCTCGGCGTGCGGATACCGTTCCGCCGGGTGCTTGCGGAGCAGCGTCTCGACGACGATGGCGAGATCGGTGCCGACCACGGTCGAATCCATCACCGGCGGATCGTCATTGAGAATCGCGTTCATCGTCGCCGCCGAAGTCGGCCGTGGCCATGGGTGGCGACCGGTGAGCATCTCGTAGAGCATGATCCCGAACGCGAACAGGTCACTCCGCGCATCGACGTCGTCGCCTTCGATCTGTTCGGGCGACATGTAGGCGAGGGTCCCGACAATCTGTCCCGTGCGACTGAGCCCACTGAACTCGGCGCGCTCCGCACGATTGCCGCGCGAAGTTGGCAGCCACTTCGCCAATCCGAAATCCAGCACTTTGACATAACCGTCGGCTCGGACCATGACGTTCTCGGGCTTGAGATCGCGATGGATCACGCCTGAGCGGTGCGCGGCTGCAAGGGCCTGGAGCAACTGTCGCGCGATGGTGAGCGTTCGATCCAAAGGCAGGCCGCGCTCGAGCCCTTTGCGCAGTGTTTCGCCGTCGACCAATTCCATGACCAGGTAATCGGCGCCGACGTCATGGACCGTGCAGATATTCGGATGATTCAGTGCCGCGACCGCGCGCACCTCGCGATCGAAGCGCTCGCTGAATCGTTCCTCCGCGACCTTGATCGCTACCTCGCGACCGAGTCGGGCGTCGAACGCCTTGTAGATCTGTCCCATGCCGCCGGCGCCGAGCAGGCTGAGAATCTGATACGGCCCCAGCTGTGACCCTGGACCCAACGGGGAGTGGCCTAGACGTGCTTCGAGCTTGGCAGGGTTCTCATGGGTCATGCATTCCCGCGACAGTCTAGGTACTGCAACGTACGGCCGCGGACTGGCGGCGGCTATACGTCCTCCCACGTTGCGGCCCGCGCCACCCGCTACGCGAGTACCTATCGCGCTCTGGAGCAGCCCGCCGCCGCGACCTGTACTCGCGCCAGCGGCTGCGGAGATCGCGCGCGGTCAATGCCGAGTTCGGGCGACGCGTTGACGTGAGCGACAGTGGGTGCGCTCGAAGCGGAATGTCTGAGGCGCAGCGCGCCGCCTAGCGCGCAAGCCGAAGCCAGCGAGCACCGCAGGGAAGCGGAGCGGCAGCGAGCGACCGAGGAGCACAGCGTATTCCGCGAGAGCGCACCCACTGGCGCGACGTAAGCGAGTGGCGCGACCAGCTGCGACTAGGCGCGCGGCGCCTCAGTGAGCCGCTTGACCAACTCGTACAGGAACGTCTGGCCCTCGTAAAACGACTGCACTTTGAGCCGCTCGTCGCGACCGTGGAACCGGATGTCGTCGCGATCGTAGAAAAACCCCTGGACGCCGTACGTCGGAATCCCCGCCGCGCGCAGATACAATCCGTCCGTCGCGCCCATGACCATCATCGGCACGGTCTGAACGCCTGGCCACAATTGCGTCGTCACAGCGCTGATCGCGCTCATCAAGTCGCCGCGCAGCGGAGACGCAGGGCCGTTGCGCGGTACGCCGTCGACGATCACCGCAACCGCGGTGTCGGCGATCACCCGTCGCAGCGCCGACGTCACGTAATCGACGGAATCCTCCGACAGCACACGACAGTTGACCGTCGCGGCCGCGAGCTGCGGAAGCGCGTTCTTCGCGTGTCCTCCCTCGAGCTGGGTCGCGACGCACGTGGTCCGCAGCGTCGCGTTCCAGGCGGTCGACGCCTGTGCCACGCGCCGCATCGCCGCCGTGTCGCTGGACGCCACCGCCAGAAGATCAGCCCCCACGGCACCCTTCTCGATGTTCGACATCGCGCGGAAATACGCGCGCGTCACCTCGTTGGTCTTGAGCGGGAAGCCGAACCGTGCCAGCCGATCCAGTGCGCCGGCGAGGTGATAGATGGCGTTGTCCGCCACGGGCAGGGAGCTGTGACCGCCCTTGTTGTGGACCTCCAGCCGATAGTTGATCACGTACTTCTCGCTCACCTGCACGTCGTTCGAGAGACGAGTGCCATTCGCCGATTCTCCCCAGCCGCCCTCGTTGAGGGCGAGCTCGGCGTCGATCAGCTGGCGCTTGTTCTTCAGCAGCCATTCCACGCCGTTGTACGGGCCACCGCCTTCCTCGTCGGCCGTGAGCGCGACGATTATGTCGCGGTCGGGCTTGAACCCTTCGCGCTTGTAGCGAATCAGATTCGCGATCCACACCGCAGCCTGCGCCTTGTCGTCCCCGGTTCCTCGTCCATAGAAGAAGCCGTCCTTCTCGGTGAAGGTGTACGGATCCATGCTCCAGTCTTCGCGCTTGGCTTCCACGACATCCGTGTGCGCGAGGAGGAGAATGGGACGCCGGCGCCCGGTGCCGCGGTACCGCACGACGACGTTCGCTTTGTTGGGGCTCGCGCCACCGACGAAGATGTCCGCTTCGGGGAAGCCGGCGGCTCTGAGGCGCCGAGCCACCGCTTCGGCGATGGGCGTCGTCGTGCCGGTCGTGTAGCCCGACTTGATCTCGACCATCTCCTTGTAGATCTCACGCGCCAACTGGCGTTCGCTCTCGGGTGGCATGGCGCGATCCTGCGCCGCGGCTGCGGTGGCGCAGAAAAGAGTGCACAGGACGAGGCGCTGCATCATCGTGAGAATCCTTGTGAGCCAGTGATCAGGGGACCATCAATCCGAGTTGGTGCCGAGCGCAGCGAGCGACGATCTGACCCACTCCTTGCATTCCTCGGATGCACAGAAGGGCGCGTTATCCGCCTCGGCGGCCGCGAGCACCTCTTCGTACGGCGCACCGGCCTTGAGTCCCGCGTACATGTACGCCGCCGCGGACGCGCGCGGGCCGGACCGGCACGAGATCAACGTCGGCCGAGGGAGCGCGTCGAGAACCGCCACCTGCTGGCGCGCCAGCTCGAGGCTCAGGACGCGCGGCGGATCGCTGATGACGCGTGCGCTGTGATTCACGGCCTGCTGCACCTGCTCGTACGACATGCCACCCGGCATCGACGCGAACTCTTCGCCGACCAGAAACAGCCAGGAGGCGCAGCCACGCTCTCGCGCGTACGCGCCCGGGTCCTGGATCTGCTCGCGATTGAAGGTCAGATCCGCCGGCAAACGGAACATGGGCAAAGAAGGGAATCCTGGGACACGAGCGCGGATGCGCGATAAATAGAATATGCCCCCCTGAGCGAAGGCGCCAAAGGCCAAGCCGGGGTCATCCAGTAGTCTTTCGCCAACACAACCGACTGATTCAATGCGGCGCGCAACGAGCGACCCCTGAATCCGGACTGACGTGCATCTGCACTCGCGGCTGCGATATTCCGGAATCGCAATGCGGGCCCCAAACGAACCCCAATAAGACATGAGCGACCTGTCCAGACGCGACCTTCTCAAGGGCGCCGCGCTCGCCGGCGCCGGCCTCGCTGCGGGCGGTCTTTTTCTGCCCGCCATCGCCGAGGATGCGGCGGCGGTGCTGCATCCCGATCTTCCGCCGCCGGCGCCCGCGACCCGCGCGACGATGAAGGGAGTGCCCTTCGAGCGCCATGCGACCGTCCGCATCGGTATCGTCGGGACGGGGCTGCGCGGACGCTCCGTGCTCAACGAGCTGTTGGCGCTCGACAACGTCGCGGTCATAGCGATCGCCGACGTCGTGGCGGAGAAGGCTGCGCTCGCGGCGAAGATGATCACCGACGCAGGGAAGCCGGCGCCGGCGAGCTATGTCACCGGCGATCACGGATTCGAGTCGCTCGTCCGGCGCGACGACGTGGACTTCGTCTATACCGCGACCCCATGGGAGTGGCACGTGCCGGTGATGCTTGCCTCGCTCGCCGCGGGGAAGCACTGCGGCAGCGAGTGCCCGATCGGGACAACGCTGAAGGACTTGTGGGCGCTCGTCGACGCCTCCGAAAAAGCCCGACGCCACTGCCTGCATCTCGAGAACTGCAATTACGGGGAGACCGAGATGCTGGTGAACCGGATGGTCCACGACGGTGTGTTCGGCGAACTGCTGCACGCGGAAGCGGCGTACCTCCACGACCTGCGTGAGATCCTGTTCGAGAATCGCGACGAGGGACTCTGGCGGCGCGCCTGGCACACGCGCGCGAACGCCAATCTCTACCCGACCCACGGACTCGGACCCGTGTCCTGGTATCTCGACATCAACAAGGGGGACCGCTACGACTATCTCGTATCAGTCGCGGGACCGGAGCGCGGGCTCGAGGTCTATCGCGAGGCGACGGTAAAGGACAGGAACGACCCGAAGTGGCGCGAGCGCTACGTCACCGGCGACCACAACACGTCCATCCTCAAGACCGTCGGAGGAAAGACGGTGATGCTGCAGCACGATGTTTCCAACCCGCGGCCGTATACTCGGCACAACCGCGTGCAGGGCACGAAGGGAGCGTTCGAGGACTATCCGCCGCGCGTCTATGTCGAGGGTCAACCTGGCGGCGAACGCTGGACCGGCATCGACGAATGGAAGAAGACGCACACCGATCCCCTATGGACCACACTCGGAGAACGGGCAAAGGGTGGCGGTCATGGCGGGATGGATTTCGTCATGGCGTATCGGCTCGTGCAGTGTCTGCATGAGGGTCTCGTCCCCGACTACGACGTCTACGACGCGGCGACGTGGAGCGCGCCCTTCCCGCTGTCGGAAATGTCGGTGGCAAAGGGAAGCGCGCCGATGAAGTTCCCCGATTTCACGCGCGATGCCTGGAGGAAATGACTCGTGACTCTCGGAACGCCTCGCCCCCTTTTCGCGACCGCGCGCCGCGTGGCGCTGCTCGCTATGGCCGCTGTCGCGTCGGCCGCCGCGCAGAAAGCCCCGCCCCTCGGTCCGTCCGTGTCCACTGCCAAGCCGGCTACGGCCGCAGCCGTTCCCTCCGCGCCGGCCGCCCCCGGTGTGTTGACCGCTGCCGACGTGAATGCGTGGCTCGACGGGTACATGCCTTACGCGCTGAAGACGGGAGACATTGCCGGCGCGGTTGTCGCCGTCGTGAAGGGTGGGGACATCCTGACGATGCGCGGCTACGGTTACTCCGATGTCGCCAAACGGACTCCGGTGGATCCGGCGACGACGCTCTTCCGTCCGGGGTCCGTATCGAAGCTGGTCACCTGGACCGCGGTGATGCAGCTGGTCGAGAGCGGAAAGCTCGACCCCGATGGCGACGTCAATCGCTACCTCGACTTCGAGATCCCACCGCGTGACGGCAAGCCGGTCACGATGCGGAATCTCATGCAGCACGTCGCGGGCTTCGAGGAGCAGGCGAAGGACATCATGTCCACCGACGGCGGGCACGTTCCGTCATACGACACGCTGCTCAAGCGCTGGACGCCGGCGCGCGTCTACCCGGTGGGATCGACGCCAGCCTACTCCAACTATGGCGCGTCGCTCGCCGGCTACATCGTGCAGCGCGTATCGGGAGAGCCGTTCGATGCGTACGTCGAGCGTCATATCTTCGCGCCGCTCGCGATGACCCGGTCCACCTTTCGCCAGCCCCTTCCGCCAGCCCTCGCGCCGCTGATGTCGCAAGGGTACAAGGTCGCGTCCAAGCCACCGTTGAAATTCGAGATGGTCGGGCCCGCGCCCGCGGGTTCCCTCTCGTCGAGCGCCGAGGACATGGCGCACTTCATGATCGCGCATCTCCAGAATGGCACCTACGGAGGAAATCGCATTCTTCAGCCGGCCACCGCGCATACGATGCACGATTCGCCGCTCACGATGCTGCCGCCGCTCAACCGGATGCAACTCGGCTTCTTCGAGACCAACATCAATGGCCGCGAGGTCATCGGCCACCTCGGCGACACCGAAGCGTTTCACACTTCGCTGCACCTGTTTCTGAACGACGGCGTCGGTTTGTACATGTCATTCAACAGCGCTGGCAAGAATGGGGCGTCGGGCTCGCTGCGCACGGCGCTGTTCGAGGACTTCGCCGATCGCTACCTGCCGACGACGGAGCAGGATGGTCGCGTGGACAGCGTCACCGCGGCCAAACACGCCGCCCTGCTGGCGGGCAGCTGGATCAACTCACGTCGCGCCGAGACGAACTTCCTCAACGCGGCGACGTTCGTGAGTGAGATGAAGGTCGGCGCTCGCAAGGGAGAGATCGTGCTTCCGTTTCCGGGTCTGAACGGCGAGCCGCGCAAATGGGTCGAAATCGCTCCCTTTGTCTGGCGCGACACCGAGAGCCACGAGCGGCTCGCTGCCAAGGTCGTCGATGGCAAGGTCGTGCGGTGGAGCATCGACCTGTTGTCGCCATTCATGGTGTTCGATCGCGCTCCGTGGTACCTGAACAGCGCGTGGCTGCTCCCGCTGCTGGTGTTCGCCATCGTGGCGCTCGCGATCACCGCCGTCCGGTGGCCCGTCGCGGCATTCGTGCGACGGCACTATGGGGCGAAGCTCGCGCTCGAGAAAGGCGCGCTGCCTGCCTACCGCGGGAGCCGCATCGCGGCGATCGCAATCGCAGCCGCGATGATCGGGTGGGGGCTCGTGCTGGGCGTGTTGCTGTCCGACGTCAGCCGTTTGAGCTCGCGCTCCGATCCGATCATCAAGTTTCTCCAGGTGTTCGGCATGATCGCGTTCTTCGGCGGCACCGCACTGATGCTGTGGAATCTCTGGGTGGTATTCAGAGGTCAGCGTCGCTGGCCCGCCAAGGTGTGGAGCGTCGTGCTGACGTTGTCGGCGGTGACGGTCCTGTGGGTCGCGCTGGCATTCAAGCTGACAACCTTCGGAGTGAACTATTGAGCTGAATTAACGATATCGCTTCTTGCCGCGTCGGGTGTAAACACCTATGCTGGAAGCTCTGTCCGTGCCGGCGGAGGTCGCTATCGCATCCGCCCCATCCGATGTCGCTGGTCTTCTGAAGCGCTGGAGCGCCGGGGACGAACGCGCCCGAGACGAAGTCATTTCGCTCGTCTACGACAGCCTCAGACAGCTGGCACATCGAAAACTGCACGGCGCACCCGCAGAGAAATCGCTCAACACCACCGGACTCGTTCATGAGGCGTACCTCCGGCTCGTCGATGCGGCACGCGTTGATCTGCCGGACCGGGCACATTTCCTCGCGCTTGCATCGGAGGTCATGCGAAACCTGCTCGTCGACCGGGCTCGCGCACGTGTAGCGGAAAAACGCGGGGGTGGAATGATTCCGCTCGGCCTTGACGAAGCGATGTGGATCGCGGACGAGAATCTCGACAGTGTGACCGACCTCGATGAGGCGCTCACGCGTCTCGAGGCACTGAGCCCGCGACAGGGACAGCTGCTGCAGCACCGCTACTTCGGCGGCCTGTCACTGGAAGAAAGTGCTGCGGCGATGGACGTGTCGCTCGCCACGGCGAAGCGAGAGCTGCGCTCAGCGCGAGCCTGGCTCGCGCTCGAGCTGAAAGGCGAGCCGATTCAGTGAGAAGTCCGACGGATCAGCGCCGCTGGGAAGAGATCCAATCCTCCTTCGACGAGCTCGTCGAGCTGGACCCGGACGCACGCGCCCAACGTCTCGCGATACTCGCGGGCACGGACCCCGACTTGCGGCGAGCAGTCGAGGAGCTTCTGGCGGCAGACGCCAAAGCCAGCGTGTCGCTCGCTCCGCTCGACACGGTCTTCCGGCTCGACACACCCGCACCGATCGACCCGCTCGGACTTTCCGGCCGCACCATCTCGCACTTCGAGCTGCGCGAGCGGCTGGGGGCCGGCGGAATGGGCGTGGTCTATCGTGCCGAGGACTTGCAGCTGGGCCGACCCGTTGCCCTCAAGTTCCTTCTCCCGCAATACAACTTCGACGACGTCGCCAAAGCGCGGTTCCTCCGCGAAGCGCACTCCGCGGCCGCGCTCGATCATCCAAATCTCTGCACGATCCACGAGGTCGGGACGAGCGAAGACGGGTGGCTCTTTCTCGCGATGCCCCTGTACCCGGGCGAGACGCTCCGCGCGCGGCTGGCGCGAGTTGGCTTCTTGCCGATTCATGAGACTCTGGAGATCACGCGTCAGATCGCTGAAGGGCTGCAGGCCGCGCACGCCGCGGGGATCGTGCACCGAGATTTGAAACCCGCCAACGTCATGTTGCTTCCTGACGACACGGTGCGGGTTCTCGACTTCGGGTTGGCCAAGGCGCGCGACCAAAGCCTCACCGAGTCGGGCGTCATGGTGGGCACTGTGTCGTACATGGCCCCGGAGCAGATCATGGGCGGCAAGGTCGATCACCGAGCGGACCTGTGGGCTCTTGGCGTCGTCCTGTACGAGATGCTGATCGGCCATCCGCCGTTCGCTGGCGAACAGGACATCACGATCGCGCACGGGATCCTCCACGACGAGCCAGCGCTTCCATCGACGCGTCGCGCCGAGGTCACCGCGACGGTCGAGGATCTCGTGCTCACGTTACTGCGCAAAGACCCCGCTCGGCGCTACGCTACGGCGGCCGATATGCTCCGGGATCTCGCGCGCACGGGTACTGTCGAAGTCAGCGCGCGTCACGCGATGCGCGGGCGGCTGCGCCGTGCCAAACGCATCGTCACCAGCCGCAGTGGACGCATGGTGGCGGCGGGCGCCGCGCTGTTGCTGCTGGGTGCCGGCGCATATGGTCTCTTCCGGTCACTTCCGGCGATCGCCGGTGCCCCGGCCCTCGCGACCGCGACGGCGTCAGTCGCCGTTCTGCCCTTCACCAACGTCGGTGGCGATTCCACCAACCTGCCGTTCAGCGACGGGATGGCGGACGAGCTGACGACGGCGCTGGGCAAGGTCGAGGGACTGATGGTCAGCGGGCGTACATCGGCGTTCAATCTTTCGCGCAAGGGACTCGAGCCGCGCGAGATTGGTCGCCTGCTGCGCGCACGTTACGTCGTGGAAGGCCGCGTGACGACGTCGAAGGATCGCCGCCGGATTGGCGTCGACCTCCTCGACATAGCGAGCGGCCGGGAAGTGTGGTCGGGCAACTTCGAGTACGACGCGCTGAATCGCTACTCGTTCACCGTTCAGGATTCGATCACCCGGTCGATCGTGCGACAGCTGTTCCCGCACCTCTCACGCGCGGCGATCGCGTCATCGGCGAAGCACGCTACGGAGAATCCCGCAGCGCACGATCTGTACCTTCAGGGGCGCTACTTTTTCGAGAAGAAAGATTCCACAAGTTTCGCCAAGGCGCAGGACTATTTTCGGCGCGCGATCCGAAGTGACTCGCTCTACGCCCCTGCCTATGCCGGCCTGGCCGACACGTACAGCCAGCAGGCCACGTATGGTTTCGCTCCATTGGCCAGCAACTTCTCGAAGTCGAAGGAATACGCGTCGCGTGCACTCGCGCTGGACAGCACGCTGGCGGAGGTGCATGTCGCGTTGGGTTTCATCGCGTTGTTCTATGAGTGGGATTGGCCAACAGCCGGCCGGCAGTTCGAGACGGCGCTGAGGCAGAACGAGCGATCCGCAGGGGCGCATCTGTTCCATGCCTGGTATTTCATGGCGGTCGACAGCATGAGCGCCGCGATCACCGAGGGGCGTCGCGCCGTCGACCTGGAGCCATTCTCTCCCCTCATGAACACGCGACTCGTCGGCTTCCTGATGTATGGGGGACGAAATGCCGAGGCGCTCGAACAGGGACGCAACACATTCGAGCGCGACTCGAGTTTCTCGACCCTGCGCCAGGAACTCGCTCGCGTCTATGTGCAGCTCGGTCGCTGCCCTGAAGCACTGGCCGTACTGCAGTCCTCTTCCGATCAGCACGTCGCGGCACTAGGCGGTATTCGGGGATACACGTACGCGAAGTGCGGCCGTCGAGCGCAGGCGCAGGCTGAGCTCGAGCGTTTCCGCGTTCAGGCAAGGGAGGGCCGGTACGTCTCAGCCTATGTGCTCGCCGTCATCTACGCGGGGCTGGGCGACACGGACCAGGCCATGGCCGAGCTGGAGAAAGCCTACGTCGAGCACACCTGGGCGATGTACATGATCAGAGTGGAACCAGCATTCGCCGCGCTCCACTCCGATCCGCGCTTCATTGCACTCGTGCGCAAGGTGGGCCTCGTCACCTGACAACAACGGCGAGCTAAAAGCGCACAGTGTAGCTGCTGAGAATCAGATTCCGGGCGAGTCCGCCGCCGCCCGGCCTTCCGGCCGCTTCGTCGACATAACTCGGTTGAAAATTCATGTACACGCGCAGCGGCACGCTGAACGTGAACGAGTGCGCGCCGCGCGTGATCCCGACGCCAGGCGACGCGTACCCCACGGTCGCCGGCAAGCGATTCCCCTCGGCACCACCGCCGATGAGGTCCCGGCGGGGCGTTCCATACGCCAGCGCACCCAGATTTACCGACAAACCCAGCGCCGATGAAACCACTGTGCTCATCCCCGCGTTCGCGTCCCACGTATCCGGCGCGGACCAGGGGACAGTCGAGCCTGGAGAGCGCACGACATTTGTCGTTTTCTTCGGATTGAGCGTGTACGAGCCGCCGCCGTACACATAGCTGCGCTCTTTCATGGGGCGAAAGCCTTTCGTGCTCAGCACGAATCCCCAGCCACCGTCCCCCAGCTCGATTGCGGGAGCTACCGGGAAGGGAACCGAGGTGCCGTCCGCTCTCCATGCTTTCCCTTCGACGTCGTTCTTTCCCGTCGGAGCCTTCACGCCAAACCCGACCGCGACGTTCCCGCCCGGCTGCAACGCGTGCGCGTTTCTCAGCCAGTAGCTCGTGGAAAGCGAAATCTCCCCCAACCCCGCCGAGGTGTTCTCGTGAAACTGACCGTCGGGGTACATCAGCCTGAGACTGCCGCGTGAAATGGGCGTGTTGAGGATAACGGACAGCCGATCCGTCACGCCGTAAACGAGGCTCACGTTCATCGATTGCGAGTGCACGATCGAGGGTTGTCCTCCAGAGCCGAGATCGTTCCGCACGCGATGACCCACGATCACCTGATTCGAGTTCACGTCGCGATACGCGAGTCCCACCTGCCAGGTGCCGCCGCTCAGGTAGATGTCGCCTCCACCTCCCCCATGCGCGCCGATCGCCGGACTTGTGAATCGACTTGGCAAACACCCCTGCGCCAATACACTGCGACTGTCGAACGCAACGACGCTCAGGAGACCCGCGAGCGCCAACCATCTCGCGCGCCAATCATTCATCGAAAACCGCATAGGAACCTCACTGGGGGAGACGGGCCATACATGCGCGAACGGGCTCGTTTGGGACTTACCCCTGATCGTCGTCGCAGAGCTAGCCGAGACGAGGGGTCACGAGAGAATCCTTCCTGTCTATTGAAACGGAATCTTGCCTTGAAACGGCTCACGGCAGCTTGCGGCTGCTGCGTCTCCAAGGCCGCTGCACAGCGCGGGAGCGCCCTGTCCGCTAGGCGCCCAGCAACTGCCTCACCGCGCGATCCGCCTCGCGGATCGAGTTGCGGTGATCCATTGCACCCGCGAGATCGGTGTTCGCAAAAGCGATTCGGCCGTGGGGTTGGTTGCGCAGGACATCGCGCGGCGCGGGCTTGCCGTCGACACCAAAGAAGAAGCCCGGCTGCGGATTCACATACGCGTGCCCCCAGCGATTGAGAATGATTCCGGCGATATCGCGCCGAGGATCGAAGCCGCCGGGGGCGAACATGTCGCCGAGCTGTTCCCGGAAAGCGCGCTCGTACTGCGCGAACGACGTTCCCAGCAACTCCGCGCGTCCTCGGCTGCCTTGCTCTCCGACTGGGAGCCCCGGTTTCGCGAACAGCACCTTCATGGTCAGCACCGTGGGTGAGTCCGGACCAATGGTGCGACTCTCGCCGCCGATCGTCGCCATTCGTCGCACGGAGAGGTAGTTGCCGAGACCCTCGAACCAGCGGCAGCCGGACATCCCCATCTTATAAAGGAAGCGCCAGTTGCGAACGGCGATGTTCGCCATCAGGCATGGCGAGCGGTAGAACTGCGCGTACGCGTCGCGATGGCTCCCCGGCAGGTCGCGCACGATGTGCTTGGTCGTCCAGTTGCCACCGGCCATCACGACGCTGCGCGCTCTCACGCGATAGAGGCGTCCTCCCTTCACGTACGCGATCGTGACGTGTGGCGCGCGGGCGGGATCGCCCGCGTGCTCGACGCGCACCACGGTGGAGTTCAGACGAATGCGCGTCGGCTGTCCGGCGCGATCCAGCGCCGCGAAACGAACGCGATTGCGCCACACCGCGTCGACGGTCCGCGGTCCGGCGAACGCATCGGGAATGAGCGTCTTCACCATCAGCCGCGCGAAACCGGTGTTCCCATCGGGGAACATCTGGTCGCCGAGTGTCTCGTCGCCGTCTTCGGGGAACTGGGTCTCGATCGCGTAGGCGCAGTACGCCGAGAGCACGTCCGGTCCGAGTCCGTAGCCGCCCCCCTCGACGGGGGAGAGGAAGTTGCGCACCGTCTCGCGGCTGATGAGATGTCGCGCCATCAGATGCTCCTCGAGCGTGATGCTGTCGAGCTGGCGCGAGATGGCGTCACCCTCCGTCTGTGGTCGCGGCAGATCCTCGTGCACCGTGCGCCAGCGCATCAGCTCCGTCTTCTCAGCGTCGCTCAGCGGCGCACCCTCGAGCTTCCGCCCCCACGGATCCATCACCCACACACCTGGGCGCTGCCCGAACCGCGAGCCGAAGTAGAAGCCGTAGTTCCTGGGCTCTTCGTATGGACTGTGGCTGAGGGGCATCTCCGGTGTGGGTCCCCGCCAGCGCTGGTACTCGAACGCTGACCGATCCATTCCGATGAGATCGTAGACGCGATCGGTGTAGCCGCCTTTTTGCGGCACGAGAAAGATCGCCGAGCCCTGGTGCGCGATGACGGTCTGGCCGTCGACGAGAAACTCGTTGCGCTTCGCCTCGCCGCCGAACATCGCGTGATTGTCCAGTACGAGACAGCGTCCGCGCGGGCCCTTGCTCTTTCCGAAGAACACCGCCGCGGCCAGTCCACTCAATCCACCGCCCACCACCACGAGATCGTACATCTCGCCCGTGTCGACGGCGCTCGCGAAGCGCCGCTCGAACGCGCCGTCGCGCATGGCGTGCGCGACGTTCATCACTTCGTAGGTGTTGCCGTTGGAGTGGCTGTAGTCGCCGACGCCGCCGTATCCGTTCCACGCGTCGGCCGGCGAGATCGTGGCGGGCAGCTTGCCATGCAAGAACAGGCCGGCTCCCACAGCGAGGGTGCCGTTGAGAAAGTCGCGCCGGGAGATCGGCTCGTTCATCCCGAGTCGATCGCCATGACGGCCATGAGCGCTCATTGCAGCGGCGCGGTGCGCTCCAACGTGTCCACTTTCCAGCGAATGGGAAGGTCGGGGCGCCGCGTTTTGATCACGAGATACTCCAGCGGCTCCCCGCCAGTCACGACGAATACGTGAGGGACGGCAGCGGGAATCCGAACCAGGTCGCCTTCGCGCACGACGATTTGATAGGTCGTCGTGAGCTGTCCGCCGCGAAGCTCGCCGGGGGCGCGAAGCGTGGCGCCCACCAGGCTGTCGCCAAACACGATCACTCCAGTCCCCGACCTCACCATCACGATGTCATCCCACCGGGCGTGAGCCTCGGGCTGGCTCGTCGTGGTGCGTCGGACGATCACATAGGTCGTTCGTTCGTCGGCCGCTGTCAGCACCGTCATGCCGACGTAATGGCCGCGCGCGAGCCATGAGACCTTTTCGCCGAGATCGCGTCCTTCGATGATGTCCGGACGGCGGCGGCGCCACTCGGGGTCTCTCATGAGGGCGCTCAGCTTCGTGGTGGCGCGGAACGTCTTGCGTGCGCCACTTCCCGAATCGGATTGCTGAGCCGAGGCCTTACCGGAAACAACGGTGAGGGTGACCAGTGCCGCGAGCAGGTAGCGCATACTGGTTTTCTCCGGGTTCTCCTTCCGCAGCGACGTCGCGCCGCCCAGAAAAGATGAGCGGGGCGGATTAACGCAGAAGGTCCTCCTCATTAGGAATGGATTAAGGAAGGGACTCGAACCCGGCGGGCAACATATGGAGAGGTCGAGTAGAATGGTCCCATCGATCGCATGGAACTCCGGCGTGAAAACAGCTTACACCACGAACGACGTCATCATTCGTCCCGCGACCATCGACGACACTCCCGTCCTCGGCCGGCTCGGCGCACTCCTCGTCAAGACGCATCACGACTTCGACCCGCGGCGCTTCCTTTCCGAGACCGGGCGGACGGAGGCAGCGTACGGAGCATTCCTCGGTTCGCAACTCCAGGAGCCCAATGTCGCGCTCCTCGTCGCCGAGAAGAACAGGAAAGTTCTCGGCTACGCATACGCCGCCGCCGAAGGGGTCGACTACATGGCGCTGCGCGGCCCGGCTGGCGTGCTGTATGACATCATCGTCGACCCCGCGCATCGAGGGCACGGCGTCGGCCGCATGCTGCTGCAGGCGGCTCTAGCATCGTTGAAGGAGCTTGGTGCGCCGCGCGTCGTGCTCTCCACTGCCGAGCGGAATGAGCCTGCGCAGAAACTCTTCGCGAGCGCGGGCTTCCGGCGCACGATGATCGAGATGACGCGCGAGTTGGACTCCTAAGCTCCCGACAATCTCGTCAGCTACGAGCCCGTGGCAGGGACATTGGACACGTTCTTGACGTCGCCCTACCTTCTGATGCTCCGCCTTAGCGGTCGGCCCTGAGAAAACATCATGGAAGACTCGAATAATCGATCGCTGGCAGCGGCGGGGCCCGGTGTGGCTACGCTCGACAAGGACGCGCGAGCCACGACCACCGCGCTGGTTACCGGCGCGTCCTCAGGCATAGGCGTCGAGATTGCGCGTGAGCTCGCCCGCAGGGGCCACGCGGTCACCCTGGTTGCGCGAGAGGCCGACCGACTGCGCGATGTTGCAGCGGAGATCAGCGACCAGCACGGCGTTCGTGCTGAGTGGATCGCCATAAACCTCACTAATGCGTCCGAACGGGACCGGCTGCCCAGCGAGATCGCTGGTCGCGGGCAGGTCGTGGACCTATTGGTCAACGACGCGGGAATGGGGACAAAGGGGCGTTTCCAAGAGCTTCCTCTGTCGCGTGAGATCGAGCTCGTCCGGCTCAATGTTGAGACGGTTGTGGCGTTGTGCGGGGCATTCGTGCCGGGCATGGTGAAGCGCGGACGAGGCGCAGTCCTGAACGTCGCTTCTGTTTCTGCGTTCATGCCCGTGCCGCGCCAGGCAACCTACTGCGCGTCGAAGGCGTTCGTGCTCGCATTTACCGAGGCGCTAACGCTGGATCTGCACGGGACGGGCGTTACCGCCACTGCACTTTGCCCAGGGCCGGTCAAAACGAATTTCGGCGGACTCATCGCGGGTCTACCTGACGCACTCTTCGTGGATCCCGCGCGCGTCGCGCGCGAGGCGATCGACGGCTTGGAGCGCGGGCGCCGGACCGTGATCCCCGGCGCGGCCAACGCGCTCAACGCGATTTTCGGGCAGTACGTCCCGCGAGGTGTGTTCCTGTCGTTCGCCCGCCGCTTCTGGCCGACGTGAGCGGTTGGCGCCTGCCGTGTGCGGCAATAGACAACATGTCGGATCGCGCCCACCCGTAGCAGGAGGGACCGGAGAATGACCGTACTGATCACCGGCGCGACCGGCCAGGTTGGCAACGCAATCGCGCGGCGACTTGCCGGCGACGGGGTCGAGGTTCGCGCGCTGGTGCGCTCGGGATCGCGCGAGCATGCTAGCGTGCTGCCGGCCGGTGTGAAGACTGTGTTCGGCGACGTGACCGACGCAACGTCCCTGCGGGCCGCGCTCGACGGCTGTGCCACTGTATACCACGCAGCCGGGATCCCCGAACAGTGGCGCCGGGATGTCGGCGAATTCACGCGAGTGAACGTCGACGGAACCCGTAACGTCGTCGAGGCGGCGCTCGCGGCTGGGCTCAACCGGTTCGTTTACACCAGCACCGACGATGTATTGGTTGCAGCGCCCGGCGTGCCGTTCGACGAGCCGGTTGTCGATACGACTCCAGGCAGGACGCCCTACCAGCGCTCCAAACGTGAGGCGGACCGGATCGTCACAGCGGCCTTGGATCGGGGCCTGCCCGCGGTGTTCCTGCACCCGTCTGGTGTCTACGGACCGGCGCCTTTCCTCACGCGAGGACTCAACGATCTCCTGGTTCGGCTGGCAAAGCGCGAGGTGCCTGCGCTGCTGCCTGGCGGAATGACGCTGGTCTACAGCGATGACGTGGCCGATGGCCACATCCGGGCGGCGGCCAGCGCAAAGGTCGGCACTCGCTACATCCTCACGGAGTCGTATCAGCCGCTCATCGACATCGCTCGAACGGTTGTCCGCGCAGCGTCACTCTCGAAGTTGCCCCGGGTCATGCCGCTCGCGATCGCCCGAGCCGTCTCGATGGTGGGCGAGCAGGTGGCAAAGGTTACAGGCAGCCCGCCCATGATTCCGGGAAGCTTGCTTCAGTTCTTCGAGCGGGATGCTCGCCCCACTGGAGCCCTCGCGCGCGCCGAACTGGGGTGGAACCCGACGCCGTTCGTCATCGGTGTCGAGCGTTCACTGGCCTACTTCCGGCAACGAGGATGGACCTGAATTCGCGGCCGCCAGGCGTGCGGCCGGTACGCATCGTCTGCCTTGGCGGGGGTTGGGTCGCGCTCTATCTCGCGCGCGCGCTCCGCAGGGCGATCCGTCGAGGCGAGGTCGAGCTCACCATCGTGAGCCGGGAGAACTTCCACACGTTCCACGGCTTCATCCCGGAGATGCTCGTCGGGCGGATCCAGCCGCAGCACATCGTGACGCCTTCCCGATGGGTATTCCCGCCGGCGCGCTTCCACAACGCGGAGATCGAGTCGATCGATCCCGTTGCGCGAAAAGTGGTCACGAGTCGCGCGATCGACGGCCGGCAGTACGTGCTCGAGTACGATCACGCGGTCGTGAGTCTTGGCTGCGTCGATGACCTCTCGCGGTTCCCGGGATTGGCCGAGCACACGCTGCGCGTCAAGACCTATTGGGATTGCGTGAAGGCCCGCAGTCATGTGCTGAGCCTACTCGAGATGGCCGAGATCGAGGCTGATCCGGAGGAGCGTCGCCGCCTGCTCACTTTCGTCTGCGTTGGGGGGAACTTCGGCGGCATCGAGGTCGCCGCCGAGCTTGCGGACTACTTCCACGTGTTGGTGAAGCGCGAGTTTCGCCGCCTCAAGCGCGAGGAATTTCGTGTCATCGTCGTTCACAGCGGCCCGGAGATTCTGCCCGAGCTTGGCGCGAGCCAGCCGCGCCTCGTGAAGTATGCGCGGGACTTTTTGACCAGGCACGGCATCGAGTTCCGCCTCGATACCCGACTCACCGCCGCGACGTCAGAAGAAGCTGTGCTCAATCACAACGAGCGCATCCGTACACGAACGATCCTCAGCTGCGCGGGATCGGCATTCTCGCCATTGCTCGAGCGTCTCCCGAACGAGAAGGACGAACGCGGGCGGATCAAAGTGGACGCGAGCGGCCGTGTGCTCGGGAGCGATTCACTCTGGGCCGCTGGTGACTGTGCGGCGATGCCCCACCCCAAAGGTGGCGTGAGTCCGATGATCGCCTCGTACGCGATGTTCGGTGGCAAGCATGTCGGAGAGAATCTGCTCCGGCTCATCCGCAATAAACCGCTCCGCCCCTTCCGGTTCTCCGGAATCGGCGAGGGCTGCTCCATCGGCCATCGACGCGCGGTGGCGCACCTGAAGGGCATCCCGATGTGGGGAATCCCCGGCTGGGTGGCATGGCGCGCGACGTTCATGGTTTTCATCCCGTCGTGGGATCGCAGACTGAGGATCCTCGTGGATTGGATCCTCACGGCGTTGTCGGGACGCGAAATCGCCAACATCCGCATGAATGAGCCCTTCGGCGTCCGGAAGCAGATGTATGAGCCCGGCCAGGTCATCGTGCGTGAGGGCGACGTCGGCCTGCACATGTTCGTGATCGCCGAGGGCGAGGTCGACGTGGTGCGTCGCACCGAGGATGGGACCGAGGAGCACCTGGCAACGCTCAGGCCCGGACAACACTTCGGTGAGGTTGCGATCTTCAACCACAAGCGACGGACCGCGACAGTGCGGGCCCGTTCACGTGTCCGGCTCCTGTCACTCGGTGGAAGCGAGGCGCTGAGCCTGAGCGATGTGATGCTGCCGTTCGGCGAGAGTGTTCGCACGCTGCCGAAGCAGACACCTGCCGGAGGAGTAGGACGTGTAGAGTGAGATAGGTGTTACGGAACTCTCACAGCCTCCAGCGGCCGTCCGCCGAGTGTGACGAATCCCGTGGCGGCTCCATTCACCACGTCGAAGGTGATGCGGCCGCCGATCGGAGCCGCAATCGCGAACACGTGTGACCCCTGACTCAACAGCCGGCCCACGCGCGCGGAGTCGACCCGAAACATCAGCTGGCCGTTCTCTTCGAGAATGCGAATGCGTCGTTTGGTTCCGTCGGGACGCGTCTGGTCGTACGTGCCGACGTACCGCGCCCGTTCTTCGGCGGTCAGCGGCAACTCCTTGGGAGTTTGAGCGGCGACCGTTGGCAGTCCGAGCAACGCACGGACGATCGCGTTGGCAACGACCCCCGGCGCTTCCGAGGCCGTGTTTCCCAACGCCGCCACGACGATCGAATCCTGCGGAACGTACGTCAGCTGGGAGGTGAAGCCGTTGATGCCCCCCCCGTGCGAGATGATTCGGCGTCCGCCCAGCGTGTCGGCGGAGAGTCCGAAGCCGTAGGTCATCGGCCGCCCCGTCGCGAAGCGCACCGGCGTCGTCATCTCTCGATAGGACGACGCGGCGACGATCTGGCCGCTCGCAAGCTTTCCGGTCCAGGCAACCAGATCGCCCACGGTGGAGCAGAGCGAGCCCGCGGCATACGGTAGATCCATGCTGATGAAATCGGCATTCACGAATCCGTTTGATGTCCGCTCGTATCCCTGCGCGCGATGCGGGATCAGGCGACGCGTGCCGCAATACATCGTCGACGTCAGTCCGTTCGGGGTGAACAGTCGCTCGGCCAGGTAGTCACCATACGGTTTGCCCGTCACCTTCTCGAGCAGCATGCCGAGGACGTAGTAGCCCGTGTTGTTGTAGTAGAAGTGCGTTCCGGGCTCGAACATCAGTGAATCGCGCGCAACGATGGCGACGAGCGAGTCGTGCGCGAGGTCGAGACGCATGACGGTGGCGAAGCGCGGCCCGACGTCGGTGTAGCTCGGGATACCCGACGTGTGGTTCAGCAGATGACGCACGAGTACTCGCCGGCCGTGCGCCGGAACGTTGGGGAGGTACTTCGTGATGTCGTCGTCGAGATTGATTTTGTCTTGCTCGACGAGCTGCATCACCGCCGCCGACGTGAATTGCTTCGTGATCGACCCGATGCGAAACACCGTTTGCGGTGTGACCGGCACCTGGTTCTCGAGATCGGCGAGGCCGTAGCCGCGCATGAGCAGGGTGTCGCGCCCTTTGACAACGGCAACGGCCAGCCCCGTAACGCTGCCGCTCTTCACCGGGGCCGAGGCGATGGAATCGAGTCGGGCCACGAGTGCGGCGCGGGATTGGGCGCGCGCCGGCGCGCCGAGGGTCAGGAGCGCGGCGGCGGTCGTCAGGATGCAGGCGTTGCGTTGCCCACTCATTTCAGAATCTCCTTATCGCGAACACGCGAATTGCGCGAGACACACGAAGACTCCAACAGCTCACTTCACGGGCCCCATGACGAAGATCGTGTTTCCAAAGGGATCGATCACGTCAAATGTCCGCGCACCCCATGGCTCGTTCTTCGGCGGTCGTCGAATCTCGACGCGATCTCGCCATTCATCATAGTATGCGTCCGCGTTTTCCACCTCGAGAGAGACGCACGCCTCGCGGCCATGGCCGGACATGGGGCAATCGAGCGTGATGGAGATTCCTCCGCGATCTACGCCCAAGAGGCCATCCGTACCATCCTCGGTCGCTTCGAAACGAACTGTGAACCCGAGCCGATCGACGTAGAACTCCTTTGCAACACTGAGGTCGTCTACGGGCAGGACTGGTATGGCTTTCTCCATCGTCGTGTCTCCCGTTGCGAATGCAGTTTCGAGTGACTGGCAGCTCAAGACGCTCGCTTCTTGTTCAACCAGACGCGCCACGTGAGCGGCCCGGCTTTGTCATCGCTCATGGGGCGGCCCGCCACTTTGAGTGCCAGCTTGATCTGACCATGATGATAGCCCTCGTGCCAGAGCATGTGCTGCAGCATGAGGACCGGGTGGTCGTAGTGAAGTTCCATGTCTCGGCCCGACTCCACTCTGCTCTTGACCGCATCCCGCACCGCCCTGGCGCTTTCGTTCAACATCTGCGCGACACGATCACGGTCTCGCTCGACTGACCACTCCTTCTCGGGCAGATCTCTGGCGAACTCGGGGGCGTCTTCGAGGACGAACACCAGTCGTACGTAGTGGATGTGCGTGAATAGCTGCGCGATCGATGGACCGCCCTCCGACGCCCTGGCTTCCAGGTCACCCTCCGAGAGGGCGCGCAGCAGGTTGAGCAGAATGATGTTGCTTCGGTCCCACGAGTCCAGCAGTACGTCTAGCAAACGTTGATCCGATGCGTCCGACATGGCGTTGCGATTGTTGGTACTACGGTGTTCCCGACCTCACTCCTGCCGGGGCCGCGTGCTCGAAGGTTGCCGTCATCAGGATGAACAGGCTGCGTCCCTGCGGTGCGTCCGAGTTCCGGAAGACGAAGTAGACGTCGTGCACACCCGTCGTCGGTCTGAGCACCGCTCGGAGCTGCGTCGGTGCCCCCATCGTCTCCGCCGGCTGGATCGCTTCGGTCTCGCCGACTAGCGGGCCGGCTGCCGAGTCCAGTCGCACTTCGGCCTTGCCGCCGAACGCGTTGAGCTGCGGCTTGGGGGCCATGGCGGAGAACACGATCGCGGAGACCCCTGTCAGGTCGAGCTGTTTGAAGCCGACGTACGCACCGGACTTGCTTCCGATCGCAATTTCGACCGGCACTTCCGGGCCCTTGTATTTCTGCACGCCGTCCGCGATCTCGCCGCTCGCGACGACGACCGTTGGGGCAAGGAGCACGACGGTCTGCTCCGCCGACACCGCGGGCACTCCGTTCGCGCCGCGATCGGTGTACGCGGCGCGCAAAACGACTGCGCCTCCGCCCCGCGCCATGCTGTCGGCGGGGACGTACGCCCCGCGCGCTGGCAGTGACGCCGCCGCCTTCTTCTCGTCGGCCAGGCTGAGGATGTAGGCGACGATCTGCGAGGTCTCCGCCTCGCTGAGCTGCGGATGCGCCGGCATGTTCACGCTGCCCCAAACCCCCGACCCGCCTCCGCGAATCTTTTTCACGAGGCGCGCCATCGCGGTGCTGTCGTCATGATACCGCTGCGCCACCGCGGTGTACGATGGCCCGACCGACTTCGTGTTCATCTGGTGACACGAGAGACAGGTGCCCGCTTCGATCAACCGCCGCCCCGCGTCGTGCGCCGCCGTTGCGGACGCTGCACGCAGGGCCCCGCTGGTCTGGTTGGCTGCGCTCTCCTTCGGGACACCTTCCTTCAGATACTCGGCGGTCACCGCCACGCGTCTCGCCGGAATGCGACCGTTCTGCAGTGAGCCGTCCTCGCGGTCGGTCACGCGCACGGCGTACCGCACCGGAACACCGGGGAAGTAGAAGGACCGGTTGCTTTCGGCTCCCACGACGTCGATGTCCAACTTCGGTGGCTCGTTGCCCGCGGCGATCCGCACCTTCGCCGAGTCGCGCGCGCCTTGCGCATCAGTTACGACGAGCGACGCGGTGTACACTCCCGCATTCGGCAACGTGACCGTCGGATTGGGATCGGTGAGCGTCCGCACCACGGTGCCATTTGCTCGAGTGATCGTCCACGCATATCGCAGCGAATCTTCATCGAGGTCCATGGTGCCCGACGAGGAGAGCGCGACGCGAAGCGGAAGCGCGCCCGCCGGCTTGTCGACGCCAACCGCTACCACCGGCGTGCGGTTGCCGGCGTTGTACTCGATGCGCACCAGCCGAGCGTCGTCGTTTCCCGAGAACCAGGTCGTGCCGTATTCGAGCATGTAGAGATCGCCGTTCGGCGCGAACTCCATGTCCATCGGGTTGCTGAATCTCGTGCTCGGCATGAACCGCTCCATGGACGCGAGGTCGCCGTTCGCGTCCATGGTCACAGCCATGATCCAGCCGCGCATCCACTCGTAGATGAACAGTTTCTTGTCGTAGTAGTCGGGGAACGCACGAGTCGCGCGCTGAAAATCGTCGCGATAGTAGACCGGTCCGGCCATCGCCGTGCGGCCGCCGGTACCGACAATTGGAAACTCCGCGGACGGCCCGTACGGATACCAGATGAACGCCTTCTGCGCCGGCGGCAGCTGGGTCAGACCCGTGTTGTTCGGCGACAAGTTGAACGGGTACTCGGGGTTGAACGGAATGGTCGCTTCCACCGTCACGGAGTCGATGAACCTCGTCTTGAAGTACGCTTTGTTGTCGCCGACGAAATGCGGCCAGCCGAAGTTCCCCGGGCGGCGGGCCTGTCCGATCTCGTCGTACCCCATGGGGCCGCGCAGCAGCGAGTCCACCGATGCGTCTGGGCCGACTTCGCCCCAATAGACCCAGCCCGTGTGCTTGTCGACCGCGATGCGGTACGGGTTCCGGTGACCCATCGTGTAGATCTCGGGCCGCGTCTTTGGCGCCCCTTTCGGAAAGAGATTGCCTTCCGGGATCGTGTACGAGCCGTCCGGCTCCGGATGGATGCGGATGATCTTGCCGCGCAGGTCGTTCGTGTTCGCCGAGGACTTCTGCGCGTCCCACGGCGAGCGCCCGGGTCGCTCGTCGATCGGCGCGTAGCCGGTGGCGAAAGGATTCGAGTTGTCGCCCGTTGAGAGGTACAAGTTCCCACGCGCGTCGAACGCGATCGAACCGCCGGTGTGGCAGCACTTCAACCGCTGCGTCGGCACCTCGAGGACGATCTTCGCGGATGCGAGGTCGAGTGAGTCGCCATTCATCGTAAAGCGAGCCAGCACATTCTTCGCCTCAGGTCCGGCGGGCGAGTAGTACATGTAGACCCACCCGTTCGTCGAGAAGTTGGGATCGGCGGCGAGTCCCAGCAGACCGTCCTCGGCGTCACTGCTATCCGCGTACTTCGTGCTCACCGGGATCGTCGCGATCTTCGAGTAGCGCTTGATCGCGGGGGTGTAGAGGTTCACCGCGCCGTGGCGCTCGATGAAGAGCACGCGCTCGCCTGGCAGCACGGCAAGCTCCACCGGCTCGTTGAGCTTCTCGGCGAGAACGACCTTGGTGAAGCGGTTTTCTTCAGGGCGCGCGCGCCGGTAGTCGAGCGGGCTCGTGGCCATCGCCCAGCGCAGCCCGCCGAGCAGGTGGCGGAGGAACGGCGCCTCGGCGAAGGTGGCGTCCGTGTGTCCCATGTTGGTGTAAAACGCGCGCCCGCCGTTGAAGGTGTGGTACCAGCTCATCGGATGGCGGTCGCCGTTGGTGCCGCCCTGGTAGCTCTTCTCGTCGATGTCGACGAGCACGTGGAGGTCGGGCGCGATCGACTTGAAGTTGTAAAACTCGTCCTCGCGTTGCCAAGAGTCTGGAAGCTCAGCGGTGCCGGGAAAAGTCTTGTCGAGCACGCGGAAAATGCCGCGCCGGACGTTGGGGTCGTTCGGGTGGCCGTTGAAGTACGCGCCGGCGAGCCGCCCGTACCACGGCCAGTCGTACTCGGTGTCGGTCGCGGAGTGGATGCCCACCCAGCCGCCGCCCGCCTGGATGTAGCGCTCGAATGCGTCCTGCTGCCGCGCGTCGAGGACGTCGCCCGTTGTGCTCAGGAAGACGACGGCCTGATACTGTCGGAGGTTCCTGTCGGTGAAGGCGCCTGCGTCTTCCGTCGCGTCGACCGCAAAGCCGTTTTCCTGGCCGAGTTTTCGGATCGCAGCGATGCCGGGCTCGATGGAGCTGTGCCGGTAGCCCGCGGTCTTCGAGAAGACGAGGATGCGGGGCTGGCTCTGCGCGGCGACTGAGGTAACTGCCGTGAGGAGGAACGCGGCGGCGGTAACGAGACGGAGCGACGAATGCTTGGTCATGTCGCCCAAAGTATCCCGCGTCGAGGCCCCCTGCTATACGGAAGTTACGGCCAGTGCTGACTTGCGAGGGTCACGTACTGCCTGTTCCGAATTTCCCCGAATCTTCCCGAATTTCCCCGAATACATCGCAGGGAATTTCCTCGCACAGCCCATCACTCACGAATCGTTCTTTCCGTTCCAGCACATACGGGCTGATTCGGGTAATTCGTGCCGATTCGGAACAGGACGTCCGTGGCCCCGGCGCGCGAGAGTCACGTACTGCCTGTTCCGAACTTCCCCGAATCGCACGAATAGTTTCACCGTAGTTCGGAGTTTCCCTGAGCCTTTGCACCACCCGTATCGTTCTTTCCTTATCCAGCAGATACGGGCGCATTCGGGTGATTCGTGCGGATTCGGAACAGGCCGTCCGTGGCCCCGGCGCGCGAGAGTCACGTACTGCCTGTTCGAGTGATTCGTGCGGATTCGGAACAAGTCGTCCGTGGCCTCAGCGAGCCCAAGCCCGACTCTCCCCTTGCGTGGCAAGGGCAACCCTTTTACTCTCCCTAGTGTCACAAGGGATAGACAGAGGATGACCATGGCCGACACCGAAATCGATCTCCTCCGCAGCAGCATGGACCTGCTCGTGCTCAAGGCGCTCTCCTGGGGACCGATGCATGGCTACTCCATCAGCGAGTGGGTCGAGGACGCTACCGAATCGCTCCTCCTGCTGGAGGAGGGCACGCTGTATCCCGCACTGCATCGCCTCGAGCGCCGCGGCTGGATCGCGAGCGAATGGGGGGTCTCCGACAACAACCGGCGCGCGAAGTTCTACCGGCTCACCACCGCGGGGCGCGCGCGCTTCCGTGCCCAGGCGCCGCTCTGGCATCGCCACGCCGAAGCCATCGCCGTGGCGCTCCGACGCACGTCACCGCAACCGGCATGACTCCGGCGCAGCCCCCAGGCTGGCGACGCCTCCTCCGACTCCGGCTCGGAGATCGCTCCATCGAGCGGGACGTCGACGACGAGCTCGCGTTCCACATCGCCATGCGCGAGGAGAAGCTGCGCGGCCTCGGTCTCGCGCCGGAGGCGGCACACGCCCGCGCGCTGGATCGCTTCGGCGATACAGACACCGTCCGTAACGAATTGCTCACCATCGACCGGCAACATGCCCGCGAGGTGCGTCTCATGGAGTGGCTCGAATCCCTCTGGTCCGACTTCGCGTACGCGCTGCGCACCTTCCGGCGCATGCCGACGTTCACCGCGGTCGCGACGATCACGCTCGCACTCGGCATCGGCGCGACCACGGCGATGTTCACGCTCGTGAATGGCATCCTCCTGCGCCCGCTTCCATACCCTGACTCGGATCGGATTGTCCGCATCATCCAGTCGTATCCGGAGATCGGGCTGGACACCTGGGGCCTCAACCAGATGAACGTCGCGATGTACCGCGACCGCTCCACCGACTTCGCGTCGTTCGCCGCCTATCGAGGCGGGAACGCGACGGTGCAGGGACCCGACGGGCCGCAGCGTATCTCAACTCTACGCGTCACCTCCGACTTCTTCCGGGTGATCGGCGTGGGTCCTGCGATCGGCCGGCCCTTTACCGCCGAAGAGGATTCGCCCGGCAAGAACACCGTCGTGATCCTCAGCTACGGCACATGGAAGTCGCGGTTCGGCGGCGATCCGGCGATCCTCGGCAAGACGCTGGACATGGACGGACAACCTGTCCGCGTCGTCGGTGTCATGCCCGCGAGCTTTGCCTTCCCGCGGCCCGGCATCGGCGCGTATGTCCCCATGGGGCTGAATCCCTTGTTCCGGTTCGGCTTCATGAACTCCGGAATCGCACGGCTCAAGCCGGGAATCACTCCCGAGCACGCCGAGCGGCAGACGACGTCGATCATGTGGGACTGGGCGCGGGAGCAGAGCGTCGCCCAGGGTGCCAACGATCCAAGCAAGACACGCATGAAGACGATCGTGCGGCCACTGCACGAAGTTTTCACCGCGGGCAGCGCGCGCCCACTGACTGTTCTGCTCGCGGCCGTGGTGCTCATTCTCCTCATCGCCACGGCGAACGTCGCGACGCTCCTTTCCGGCCGCGCTACGGCGAGGCAGCGCGAGATCACTCTCCGCGCCGCGCTCGGTGCGAGCGGGAAGCGCGTGCTGCGTCAGCTGCTCACGGAAAGCGTCGCCCTCGCCCTGCTGGGCGCCGTGGCGGGTGTGGCGCTGGCGATCCTGGCGGTTCGACTTTTCACGCACTCCACGCTCGCCACGCTGCCAAGAATCGACGAGGTGGCCGTGGACGGCCGAGTGCTCGCCTTCACACTCGTCGTGTCCATCGCGAGCGGACTCCTGTTCGGTCTCCTTCCCGCCATCCACGCGGGCCGGGCGCGGTTGACGTCGGACCTCACGGCCGGCCAGCGCGAGAGCTCGCGCGGCGTCTCGCGCAAAGCCAACAACGCGCTCGTGGTAGCTCAGCTGTCGCTGTCGGTCGTGCTGCTGATCGCGGCTGGGCTCGTGCTCAAGAGCTTCCAGCGATTGACGCAGCTCGACCTCGGATTTCGGCCCGAAGGGATTACGTCGCTCAGGCTGCCGCTGCCGCAGCGCATCGGCAACGACGCGGCTCGGATCAACACGTTCGTGAATGCGACGTTGACACGAGTGCGCGACATCCCCGGCGTGCAAAGCGTGGCGCTTACGTCGGCGCTGCCGATGGGGAACGACTCGGATTACGACGGCTACCTCATCGAGGGGCGCCCGGCGCCGCCGAACGGGAGTGAGGACCAGACCTATCGGGTCTCGGTCAGCCCCGAGTACTTCAAGGCGGTTGGCATTCCGCTGCTGTACGGCCGCGACTTCGCCGTGAGCGACGACTCCGGACGCATGAACGTCGGCATCGTGGACGCGACGCTGGCGGACCGATATTGGAAGGGTGCGGAGGCGCTCGGCAAGCGCATCCGCACCGGCGGCGACACGACCTGGTTCACGATCGTCGGCGTCACGGCGGCGATCCGGGACGGCGATCCGGCGCTGCCACCCGAGCCGCACATGTACACGAGCATTCCGCAGACCGGGGGCAACCCGCTGTCGCTCGCGATTCGCACGAATGGGGGAGGACCGACAGCCGGTGTCATCGGCGCGGCGCGTCGCGCCGTAGCGGAGGTGGAGCCGCAGATCCCACTCGACGACGTGAAGTCGCTGTCCAGCATCATCGATCAGTCAATCGCGACGCGGCGGCTCACCAGGATGCTGCTCGGCGGGTTCGCGCTCGTCGCGCTGCTGCTCGCGGCCGTCGGCATCTATGGAGTCATGTCGCTGCATGTGGCAAATCGAAGCCGCGAGTTCGGCATCCGGCTCGCCATCGGCGCGGATCCGCGGGCGCTCGTGCGTCTGGTGCTGCGCGAGGGAGCGCTGCTTGCGGTACTCGGCGTCGCTATCGGCATCGGCGGTGCGGTCGCGGTCAGTCAGTCGCTCGCGAGTTTGCTGTACGACGTGAGCCCCACCGATCCGGCCGTGCTCCTGGGTCTCCCACTCCTGCTCGCGACCGTGGCGTTGATGGCGTGCTACTTACCGGCGCGACGCGCGGCGAAGAGCGATCCGTTGACCGTGCTGCGCGCAGACTAGGAGAAGAGTGGCGGCCCCTCTGCCCGCTCGGTGCGTCGCGTCACAAACCGTTCCGATCCTGCGTCACAAACTGTTCCGATCCTTACGACGGCGTCATCCTGAAGAAATGAAGGTGTCATTCCCTCTGTAGTAGCGTAGATGCGCTGGACATCTGCCACCGGGGCGACGCCGCTCCAGGGGATGACACATGTCACAATTCTCAATCGAGGCTCCAACCCTCGAGAAACTTCGTGCTGCTTTCCGCTCCGTTCCGATCGATGAGGCCTCGCTGAAGAGCGCCGTCGACGCGTACGTCGACGATCGGCGGAAGCATAACGTTCACGTCGAACAGGTAATCCAGGAGATCCGTCGCGTTGCGGAGATCGAGGATGGCCCGATCTATCGCGCGCTGTACGAGCCCGATCTCAGGGACCATGCGCGCCAGCTGATCAATCGCGCGATCATCTGGTCGTTCGAGCGGTATTTCTGGCGGAACCAGGCGTAGCGATTCGAACCAACGTTATCGTGGGCGATCGTCGGTGGCAGGCGCCTAAGCGACCGCCCCTCGCTGCAGTTTCTCCACGAACTGCACCGTCGGCCTCTGGGGCTCGGCGTCCAGCTCGCGCCGCATCATGTCCGCTGCGCACGACGTGGGCCCCGTATCTTGCCGTAATCTGCGCGCGATGAACGAGCCCGATGACATCGAGGTCATGAGAAGCGAAGATTGAGCTGCTTGGCGCGCGCTACAACGAACCGTGACAGCGCACATCAACCGTACGGACAACCATGCGCATCGGCATCCTCGGCTCCGGCCTCATGGGCGGAAAGTTCGGAACCATCTTCGCGCGCGCCGGACACGACGTCGTCTTCAGCTACGCACGCAGCGACAAGAAGCTCGAGCGTCTGGCGCGCGACGCCGGCGCCAATGCCCGTGCGGGTACGCCAGCCGACGCGGCCAGGGACGCGGACGCGCTATTGCTTGCCGTGCACTGGTCGCGCGTCGACGACGTGCTGAAGCAGGCGGGCGATCTCACCGGCAAGGTGATCGTGACTTGCTCGCTGCCGATGAACAAGGCGAACACCGAGCTCGCCGTCGCGCACACGTCCTCTGGCGCTGAACAGCTGGCGAAGAAGGTGCCGAAGGCGCGCGTGGTTCAGGCGTTCAACACCGTGCCGAGCGAAGTGCTGTTCAGCGTTTTTGCAAAGCGTCGGCGCAAGAATCGACCAAGCCTCATCTACTGCGGCGATGACAGGAAGGCAAAGAAAGTGGCGGCTGAGCTGATCACCGACGTCGGCTTCGAGCCGGTCGACATCGGTGCGCTGCGCATGGCGCGCTTTTCCGAGCCGTTCACGATGATCATCGCGCAGCAGGCATACGAGACCGACCGTGGACCGGCGCTGGCCTATCGCTTCGAGTGGTACAAGGAGAAATCATCATGAGTGCTTTAACGAGGAAAGCGTTCGCCGCATCCGCCGTCTTTCTCGTGGCTGGCGCCATTGCGCTACGGGCGCAGGCGCCGTCGGCGAAGACGTCGTTCACCGGCGATGTCGGTGTCATCAGCGCATCCGGCAACACGCAGTTGCGTACCCTGAGCGTGGGCGACAAGATCGCGCACACGAATGGCCGCTGGATATTGAGCCAGCTCGGCGCGTACATCTACGGCGAGACCGGCGACGTCTCCACCGCCAACCAGCTGCGCCTCGCCGCGCGGTCGGACTACCTCTTTCATCCGCGTGTGAGCGCATTCACGAGCGCGGCGTTCGAGCGCAACACCTTCGCGGGATTCGACCGCCGCACGGATGAGAATCTCGGCCTGTCGTGGAAAGCCCTCATGGCGACGTGGGATTCACTCAACGTGGACCTCGGCGGCGTCATGACGCAGCAGTCGAACGTGGATGGCACGAGCAGAAGCTTTCCGGCGGGACGGTTGGCCGGTGCTTACAAACACGCCTTCAGCAAGGCTTCCTACTTTCAGCAGCTCGCCGAATACATCCCGGATCTCGAGAGCACCGGGGAATACCGCGTGAACAGCGAGTCGGCCATCGTGGCGCCGCTGTCGTCTCACGCCGGCGTCAAGGTGGGCTACGTCGTGCGGTACAACAGCCTGCCGCCACTCGGTTTCGGCAGCACGGACAGAGTGCTCACGAGCGGCATCCAGGTGTCATTCTGACTTGGGTCCTGCTACCTGGCGCCGCCGGCTGCGACGTCCAGCAGCACCTTGCCCGTCGTCTTGCGACCTTCCAGTGCGCGGTGCGCGTTCGCTGCCTCCTTCAACGGGAACTCGGCGCCGATGCGGACCGACAGCTCCTTTCGCGCGATCCACTGGAACAGCTCTCCCGCGCGCCAGAGCAGGTCTTCCCGCGTCGCGACGTAGTGCGCGAGCGTTGGACGCGTAAGAAACACGGACCCCTTCTGGTTCAGCAGCTGAGGATCGATCGGAGCAACAGGACCGCTCGATTGTCCGAACAGCGCCATCATGCCGCGCGGAGCGATTACGTCGAAGCCGGGGAAGAAGGTCGTCTTTCCCACGGAGTCGTAGATCACCTGCACTCCACGACCGTCTGTCAGACGCTTCACCTCCGACACGAAGTCCTGATGGGTGTAGATGATCATCTCGTCTGCTCCCGCTTTCCGCGCGAGCTCCGCTTTCTCCTCGGACCCCGCGGTGCCGATGACATACGCTCCCCGGCGCTTGGCGAGCTGCACCAACAGCAGGCCGACGCCGCCCGCGGCCGCGTGCACCAGGCAGCGATCCCCCTGCTTCAATGGATAGGTGGACGCCGAGAGATAGTGCGCCGTCATTCCTTGCAGCATCACCGCGGCGGCGATCCGTGTGTCGACATTCGCCGGGACTGGAACGAGACGCCTGGCCGGCACCACCGCGTACTCCGCGTACGCACCGAGGACCGACGCCCAGGCGACGCGATCGCCCGCTCGAACCTCGGTCACGCCATCACCGACCGACTCGACGGTTCCCGCGCCTTCTTCGCCCAGCGTTGCCGGCAGCGGAACTTTGTAGAGTCCACCGCGCTTGTAGATGTCGATGAAGTTGACGCCGGCAAACTCCACCCGCACTCGCGCGTCGCCCGGGCCTGGAGCCGGAAGTGGCACGCGCTCCTCCAGCAGCGACTCAGGGCCGCCTGGCGTCCGAATGCGCATCGCGCGCGTGGTCGACTCAATCATCACACGTTATCTACAAGAACTATGTCCAAGACTCGACGCGGATGAGCACCGATCGAACCGATCTTCACCGATAAAACAAAGTACAATCGGCGTTGATCAGCTCAATCCGTCTGATCCGCGTGAGACTTGGTCAGAA
>Ga0070696_100000087_pt1 | contig 45866 bp, 53 predicted proteins | sample KBSK1253metaG_FD_65474 | JGI IMG/M metagenome (GOLD analysis project Ga0070696, IMG submission 65474) | Corn, switchgrass and miscanthus rhizosphere microbial communities from Kellogg Biological Station, Michigan, USA - KBS K1-25-3 metaG | ecosystem: Host-associated > Plants > Roots >... | reverse complement strand
GGTGCTCATGCCGCGCGCGCGTCCTCGATGCCGGCCATCCGCTTCAAGGCGCGCGCCAGCAGCACGCCCGCAAGGTGCCGTTTGGTCTGTGGGCTGCCGTGCTGGTCGGCGGGCGGATCCAGATCGGTGGCCAGCGCGGCCTGGGCGGCGGCGATGGTGCCCGCGAGCACCTGCTGGCCGCTGATGGCTGCCATCGCCGCCTGCGCCAGCACGGGGCGCTCGCCGAGCCCGAAGAAGACGATCTGCGGGTCGACCAGCGTGGCGCCGGCGAGCCGCGCCTTGGCCGCAATGCCCGCCATGGCGTAGTCGCCCGAGCGCCGGGCGAGCTCCAGGATGACGGCGCGCTCGCCGGCCTTGGCGACGGGGAACTCCACCGCGGCGATCAGCTCGTAGGGCCTGAGCGCGGTGGTGTAGAGGCCCGTGAAGAACTGTGCCGCCGGGATGCGCCGCTCGTCGGCAGCGTTGCGGGCAATGACGGCGGCGTCGAGGGCGATGCAGCAGGCCGGCAGCTCGGCGGCCGGATCGGCGAACGCCAGCGAGCCGCCGATGGTGCCGCGGTTGCGGATGGCCGGATGGGCGATCAGCGGCACCGCCTCGGCGATGAGAGGCACGTGGCTTCGGATCAGCTCATGCCGCCCGAGCTCGGCATGGGTGGTGAGCGCCCCCACCCGCACCGCCGCGGTGCCGACCTGTGCGATGCCGCGCAGCTCCCGCAGCCGCGAGATATCGATCAGGGTGCCGGGGTCGGAGAGGCGAAAGGCGAGGGTGGCGAGGAGCGTCTGGCCCCCGGCCAGCAGCCTGGCGTCAGGCCCGGCGCCGCGCCAAAGCTGGAACGCCTCGGTCAGCGTCGCCGCGCGCACGTAGCTCAACGGCGGCGCCTTCATGGCTTCCCCTCCTGCTTCGGGCGAGCTGCGTCGCCTTTGTCGCCACTCTAATGGGGCACCCCTCAGGGGTTCAAGGCTCGCACGCTGACTCGCGCGTTGTCCGGTGCTCAAAAACGGTTAGATTGCCGGGCCATGGCTAGCCGTCTTTCGCTCGCTCAGCTCCGGCGCCGGCATGTGGCCGAGGCGCGCCCGCTCGACGCGGCGACTGAGGCGGTCTTGCAGGCCGATCCGCGTCCCGGGGCTCAAGCCATCCTGGGCGCCGTCGCCCGGCGACGCTCGCAGAACCGGTCGGAGGGCCAGCGTCTGCGCAAGCTGCTGCGCTACGAGACCGCCCTCTGGATGGGTGGTGTGCTACGGGTGGCCGGCGTCGACGAGGCAGGCATGAGCCCGTTGGCGGGGCCGGTCGCGGCAGCCGCCGTCGTATTTGCGCCGGGATCGCGGATACCCGGCATCGACGACTCCAAGAAGCTCGATGCCGGCACGCGCCGGCATCTGGCTGCCGAGATCAAGGCAACGGCCGTGGCGTGGTCGGTCGGCTACGCCGAGGTGGAGGAGATCGACGCCATCAACATCTACTGGGCCGGCCTGCTGGCGATGCGCCGGGCCATCGAAGGGCTCGCCACGGCGCCCGAGCATCTTCTGATCGACGCCCGGCGGCTCAGGGACGTGCCGATCCCGCAGCAGGCGATCGTGAAAGGCGACTGCAAGAGCCTGACCATCGCCGCCGCCTCGATCCTGGCCAAGACGGCGCGGGACGCGCTGATGTGCGAGCTCGACGCCCGGCATCCAGGCTACGGCTTCGCCAGGCACAAGGGCTATCCGGTGCGCGCGCATCTGGCCGCGCTCGACAGGCTCGGCGCCTCGCCCGTTCACCGGCGCTCGTTCGCACCGGTCCGCGCCCTGCTCGGGCTCTCGCCCCTGCTGCCGGCGGCGTGCCCGGGCGGCGACGCACATGGTGGCGTGGCGACCTGAAGCAGAGTTCCCTCCCTGCGCGAACGCTTGGCAACCGTTCCTTGCGTCCGCTTTCAATGCTTTCCTACCAGGCGGTCGCCCATTTCCCGGCGACTTCTGACCCAGATCGGACTCTCCTGACACGCCAAAGTCTCAGCGAATCTTGGCCATTGACGTTGCCACTTCCCTAATGTGCCCGATTAAGTGCTCGACGACAGGACTGAGAGTTCTATTTTTCAGTGTGACGAGAGAGATGGGCACCGGCGGAGTGCCTAAATCGACCGGCAGGGCCTTGAGCGACCATCGCTCCGCGTTGTGTCGCAACACCGAACCCAGCATGATGGTGAGGAAACGCCCGGTTGAGAGCAGTTGCATGCGGACATGGAAGGAGAATGACGTCACGCTCGCCCGCGGCATCTCCCAACCCTTCGTGGCAATGGCCTTTGCCAGATACGAAGTTACCAGAGCATCTGACGGGAAAAGAATCCACCGTTCGCTCATCAGCTCCGATACCTCGATCTTGCGACGGCGAGCCCACTGGCTGTGTGTGCCGGCCGCCACCACATGTTCGTCCCTGCACAGCACCTCGATATTCACATCATCGTTGGCAAGGGGGCGAAGGAGGACCCCCATCATCAGATCGACACGACGCTCCCTCAGCTCGCGCAATTCCTGTTCGACTGTCTGCGCATTGACTACATGCACGACGATATGCGGGTTGTGCCGCGACACGCGATCAAGGATTGCCGGCACGAACCCGGCCGTCATCGATTCGGGACAACCCATTCGCACCTCTCCGACCGTGGGATCGGCCAAGAATTCGATGTCCCGGATGCCTTGCTTCAACTCGTCGAACACCACGTGTCCGCGCTTGAGAAGGGCGCGTGCGTAGATCGTCGGCTCGACGCCGCTGGGACTGCGATCAAGAAGACGGACACGCAGAGCAGCCTCCAACCCCGCAATCGCTTGCGATACCGACGGTTGCGACATTCCAAGATGAGCTGCGCCTTTGGCCATGCTGCCCCACTGCACGACAGTGGAGAGAATGTGCAGATCACGCAGCTTGACGCGCCGCCCAAGGCGGCTCTCCCACTCCAGGATCGGCTTGACCATTGGGTTTGCCTATATCGCTAGAAGCATTTCCGCCGTTCCGTCTATAGCACACCAGGGACGATCATGGGGGTATTCAGGCAATCAAGGGAGGAACGCCGTGGCTCTCATCCCCCGTCAATTCCTGCTTTGTGCAGGCGCCGTCGCTGCCATCTGCAGCGCATCGACTGCCGCATGGACGGAAGCTTACCCGGCCCGGCCAGTGCGCATTATCGTTCCCGTGTCGGTGGGCGGTCCCACCGATACGATTGCACGTATCATCGCCCAAACTCTTCCCTGGTCCGATCAGGTCTACGTTGAGAATCTGGTTGGGGCAGGCGGCAACGTTGGCACCGGAGTTGCCGCAAGGGCGCCAGCGGATGGACACACCTTGGTTCTTGTCTCAGGCAGCTTCGTGGTCAACCCCTCGCTCTACCCCAACACACCCTACGATCCCGTCAAGGACTTTGCCGCCATCACCATGGTGGTGACTTCACCTCACGTCCTCGTCGTGCATCCATCGGTCCCGGCGCGTAGCGTGAAAGACCTGGTCGCGCTCATAAAGGCCAACCCAAGCAAGTATACCTATACTTCGCCGGGCAAAGGGCAGTCGGGACAGCTCGCAGCTGAACTTTTCAAGCTCACTACCGGTCTCCCGGACCTTGCGCATGTTCCGTTCAATGGTGCCGCCCCAGCGATTATTTCGACAATCGGCGGACACACGCCCATTGCATTTGTGGGGTTGCCGGCCGCGGCGTCAAACATCCAGGATGGGAAATTGCGGGCGCTCGCAGTAACGAGCAGCAAGCGCTCTCCGGCGTTCCCCGATGTGCCGACGATGGCCGAGGCGGGCTTCCCAGACCAGGAGTCCGTCTTCCCCATGGGATTATTGGCTCCTGCCGGCACTCCCAAAGAAATTGTCGATATTTGGTATCGCGAGATCGTCAGGATTGTCGCACTGCCCGACGTAAAGACACGCCTGGCAGCATTGGGCTTCGAGCCGGTGGCAAACACGCCTGCGGAATTTTCTTCCTGGATAGAGAAGGAAGTGCCGCGGTGGGCGAAGGTCATTCGCGACTCGAAAATCAACTGAATCGCACGACCTCCAACCCGTAGATGAAACATGCCCGCCAATATTCTCCCTTCAGAAGAAATCACGCAGACCATAGAAGTGCCTGCGCAATGCCCCAGGCCACGATCACTGCTCACCAGAGTCGTGGCCTGGATAGGGAACTGCGCCGACTACTACGCTGCAGCGGCCATGTACGAGCAGCTATCGGCCTTCTCCGACGCGGAGCTGATGCGGCGCGGGCTCTCGCGCGCAACCTTGGCGCACGATGTACGCGCCACATGCGACCGGCGTTTTGAGCCTTGAGCCAAACCGACGTTGCTTGAAGCAAAGCTTGCCACTCGATTGGAGATGATGCGATGACCATGGAAGAGATCACGTTGGCGCTCTTCGCAGCGTGCAACAGCGTTCGAGTGGTGGCCTACGTCCCGCAGATCCTCAAGGCAGCGGCCGACAAGAACGGGGCTTCCTCGATCTCATGCACGACATGGACACTGTTCCTGATCGGGCACATTTCGACCGTCGCCTACGCGCTCGTCAATCGCTCCGACTGGGGATTGGCGGCCTGCTTCACGGTCAACGCCATCTGCTGCATCGCCATATTGGGGGTCGCCTATTGGAAGCGAAGGAGATTTGCTAAGCGGTTAGGCTACTCGGACCAGCCAACCCCTTGTGTGGCCGCATGAGAAGTTCGCCGAGCGGCGGGACGACGACTGCTTGTGGCACACTTCCACCGGTCTGCGTCCGTCAGGTTTCGGGCACAACGGTCCTCGCTGGCTTGGGCCAGCGCCGAGAGCCTGCTCAGCCTGTCGGATCGCCACAGCCCGCCCAGGAGGGCCCTCGCTCACCCAACGTGGGTCGGGCGGTGCTGCGACGTCATCCACAACTCCAGGGCCGCGAGCGCGGCGACCAGGATCCCGATCACGACGTAGACGGGCATGGCCGAGCTGTTGTGGAAGCCGAGCACCCAGGGAGAGATGAGGGTCCAGAGCCCCAGAAGCAGGTTGAGCCACTCCTCCCAAAAGGCGAATGCCGCAAGCGCGGCAATCGACAGCACCGCAATGATGAGGCCGGTGATGACGGCATTCTGCGTCTGCGGGCCGGAGGCAAATCCGAACATCCAGGGCGAGAAGAACAGGATCGCCCCGAGGATCAGGTTTGCCACGTCGCAGAGCTTTGCGTTGGTCCATTCGTTCATGGCGTACTCCCGCGGTTTCTCTCTCCCTCCACGTTCCAGGAGCGCTCGACACGGGCGCTGCGAGTCCGCGCGCACACAAGGGCGATGCGGGCTCTGAACGCCCTGCTGGCCGCCTCGCCGCAGTCCCCGCTCCTCAGGCGCAAGGTCTGCCGCCGTGAGCGCCGCCTGTCTTTTCAACGAGCCTGAATCCAAACGGTTCCAATGGCTTAGGTCCTGGGCGTGCGGAGATGCCTCGGCAAAAGCAAAGAGCGGCCCCGCCAGCGAAGCCGAAGCCTGATCGTGCTATGCGGGCAGGGCTGTGGACAGCCGCCGACGCCGCTTTGCGGAAATGCGTCAGACCCTCCGAGCCCCGGAGGGTCTGACAGCCACGCTTACGCCCGGGCGGGCTGGGCGGCGCCCATGCCGACGCTGCGGCCGGCCAGCGACCATGCGCCAGGTCCGCTGACGTAGTAGAAGAGCAATCCGCCGATCAGGGCGATGTTCTTAAAGAATTGCCCCCTCTGGGCCATGTATTGAGCCTCGGGGTATTGCCAGAACAGGTGCGCGATCGCAGTGGCGGCGACCACGAAGACGATCATCGCCAGTGCGGAGAAGCGGGGGAAGATGCCGAGGATGAGTGCAATCGGTCCCAGCACCTCCACCGCGATTCCAACCAGCGCCCACACCTCCGGATAGGGCAGTCCCGAGTTGGTAACCGCACGCAAGAAGCCCGTGTAGGCCTGATCCTGGTTGATGTAGCCGATGGCCTTGGGAACGCTCGCTGTCAGGAACAGCGAGGCCATCAAAAGCCGCCCAAGAAGCAGGGCGGCATCGTTCACGCGCTCCATAGTAGTCCTCCTACTACTTTAGTCGTTCCCGCACGCCGCCATCGTATAGGCCGGAGATTTCAGCCGTGCCACAGCTTTCGCGGGTGGAGGTGGTGTCGGACAGGGTCTCAGGCCCTTCCGGCTGCGCAGACCCTCGCTGACGAAACGGAGCGTGCCACAGCGTCCCCTCCCCCCTTGTGGGGGAGGGACAGGGTGGGGGGAAACCCCAGACATCGAATATCGGGATTCCCCCCACCCCTAGCCCCTCCCCACAAGGGGGAGGGGAAGCCGCGCAGCGGCTTGCAGGTTCCCAACTCCGCCGCCTCAGTTGGGTCAGTTTCGCGTCAGACCCGGAGCGTCCGACACCGCCGAGCGGATCAGGCGCTTGGCGTCCTCGCTGTCCCACTCGGCGGGGCCGAGCAGGCGGCCGATCTCGCGGCCCTGGGCGTCGAGGAGCAGCGTTGCCGGCAAGCCCACCACGCGCAGCTCGGAGATGGCCCGCCCGCTGGCATCGACATAGAGGCCGAGTCGCCCCACCTTGGTCTCGTCGAGGAACTTCCTCGAGGCGTCCAGGCCTTTGCGGTCCACGCTCAGCGCCACCACCTCGAACTTGTCGGAGCCCAGCTCCTTCTGGAGCCGGTCCAGCGAGGGCATCTCCTTGCGGCAGGGCAGGCACCAGGTCGCCCACAGGTTCAGGAGCACCACCTTGCCGCGCCAGTCGGCCAGCGTGCGCTCCTTGCCCTCGGCATCCTGGAACTTGATCGGCGGCAGCGCCTCCGGCTGCTTGCGAAAGACGAAGGCGGCCATGTGACCCTGGCTCAGGGGGTTGGTGCCCGGCCCCTTCGGAGGCTCCTGTGCCGAGGCTGGAGCGGCGACCTGAGCGATGGCCGCCGCCGTCGCCGCAGCCGGCATCGGCGGTGCGGCGTTGTCAAGCCGCCCGACGGTCACGTATACCGCTGCAAATCCAACAACCGCGGCTATCGCCGCCGTGGCCAGGGAGGCGACCGCCGTCCTCAATGCGCTCTGTCCAGGAGTCCGGTTGTCCATCCGCTCCACTCAAGCTGCTCGCAACATCAGGTAGAGACCCCGTGACCGACAAATCCGCCAACAAGATGTGGGGTGGCCGCTTCGCGTCGTCGCCAACCGCGATCATGGAGGAGATAAACGCCTCCGTGGGCTTCGACAAGGCCTTGGCGCCCCAGGACATCCGCGCCTCCAAGGCGCACGCGGCCATGCTCGGCAAGCAGGGCATCATCTCCAGGGACGATGCGGGGGAGATCGCCACCGGCCTCGACCGCGTGCTGGCGGAAGTCGAGAGCGGCACCTTCGTCTTCCAGCGGGCGCTGGAGGACGTACACATGAACGTCGAGAGCCGCCTCAAGGAGCTGATCGGCGAGCCCGCCGCGCGGCTGCACACCGCCCGCTCCCGCAACGACCAGGTGGCGACCGACTTTCGCCTCTACGTGCGCGACTGGATCGATGCCGCCGAGGCGGCCCTGTCGGCCCTGCAGCTCGCCCTGGCGCGCAAGGCCGAGGCGCACAGCGACCTCATCATGCCCGGGTTCACCCACCTGCAGCCGGCCCAGCCCGTCACCTTCGGCCATCATCTGCTGGCCTACGTGGAGATGCTCTCCCGCGACCGCAGCCGGCTGGCCGGGGCCCGCGAGCGGCTCAACGAGTGCCCGCTGGGTGCGGCGGCCCTGGCCGGCACCTCGTTCCCCATCGACCGCGATGCCACTGCCGCGGCGCTGGGCTTCGACCGGCCGTGCGCCAACTCGCTGGACGCCGTCTCCGACCGGGATTTTGCGCTGGAGACGCTGGCGGCGGCCGCCATCGCCGCCATGCACCTGTCGCGGCTGGCCGACGAGATCGTGCTGTGGATGACGCCGCAGTTCGGCTTCGTGCGGCTGTCCGACAGGTTCACCACCGGCTCGTCGATCATGCCGCAGAAGCGCAACCCGGATGCCGCCGAGCTGGCCCGCGCCAAGGTTGGCCGCGTCGCGGCGGCGTTCCAAGGCCTGCTCATGGTGATGAAGGGCCTGCCGCTGGCCTATGCCAAGGATATGCAGGAGGACAAGGAGCTCACCTTCGATGCCCTGGCCAGCCTGAGCTTGAGCGTTGCCGCCATGACCGGCATGGTGGGCGACCTGGAGCCCGACGGCGCGGCCATGCGCGCGGCGGCCGGGGCCGGGTTCTCCACCGCCACCGACCTGGCCGACTGGCTGGTGCGGGTGTTGGGCCTGCCGTTCCGGGAGGCGCATCACGTCACCGGCCGCATCGTGGCCGCCGCCGAGGCCAGGGGCGTGGGCCTGGACACGCTGCCCCTGGCGGCCATGCAGGAGGTCGAGCCAGGCATAACGGAGGACGTGTTCTCGGTCCTTTCTGTGGAAAGCTCGGTCAAGAGCCGCGCAAGCTATGGTGGAACCGCGCCACAGAACGTGCGGAAAATGGCCAAGACCTGGATAAAGCGGTTGGAAAAGCAACAGGGAAGGGGCTAGATGACGGCTTGACGGCCCTTGACGCCCCTGGGGCGCTCTGCTTTCGAGGGCGTGAGGGGCGTTGCCAACTGGGAACAGGGTTAGCGAGCCGCACATGCGCAGCCGCCTGCCGCTCTGGCTCGTGACGGCCACCACCGTGCTGGCATTGCTTGCCGGCGCGGGTTGCGGCGTGCGCGGGTCGCTGGATGCCCCGCCCAGAACGGCGAGCGATACGCCGCCCAGCAAACCGGGTGAGCCGGCGCCGCACAAGCCCACGATCCTCGACCCTCTGATCCGCTGACGCGTTCGTCCATGCACCATTTCGCCTACCGTGGTGGTGTCCTCCACGCGGAGGAGGTCAGCTTGGCGCGCATTGCCGCCGAGGTGGGCACGCCGTTCTACTGCTACGCCACGGCCACCATCGAGCGGCACTACCGGGTGCTGCAGGAGGCCTTCGCCGGCCTCGACGCCCTCATCTGCTATGCCATCAAGGCCAACTCCAACCAGGCCGTCATCGCCACCCTGGGGCGGCTGGGGGCCGGCATGGACGTGGTCTCCGAAGGCGAGCTCCGCCGGGCGCTGGCGGCCGGCGTGCCCGCCGACCGCATCATCTTCGCCGGCGTGGGCAAGACGCGCGAGGAGATGGCCTTTGCCCTGAGCCAGGGCATCCTCGGGTTCAACGTGGAGTCCGAGCCCGAGCTGGAGGCCCTGAGCGAGGTGGCCGCGGGCCTCGGCCGCAGCGCCCGCATCGCGCTGCGCGTCAACCCTGACGTGGACGCCCGGACGCATGCCAAGATCTCCACCGGCAAGGCGGAGAACAAGTTCGGCGTACCCTACGACGACGCACCGCGGCTGTGTGCCAGGGCGGCCCGGCTGCCGGGCATCGAGCTGACCGGCGTGCACATGCACATCGGCAGCCAGATCACCGACCTGCAGCCGTTCCGCGACGCCTTCACCCTCATGCGCGACCTGGTGGCCGACCTGCGCCGCGCCGGCCACCGCATCGAGCATCTCGACATCGGCGGCGGCCTCGGCGTGCCCTACCGCAGCAGCGCCAACGACATCGCGCCCTCGCCAAAGGCCTACGCGGCCGTGGTGCGCGAGGCCCTGGGCGGCCTGGGCGCGAAGATCGTGCTGGAGCCGGGCCGCGTGATCGTGGCCAACGCCGGGGTGCTGGTGGCCCGCGTCCTGTACGTGAAGCGAGGCCGGGGCAAGACCTTCGCGGTTGTCGATGCCGCCATGAACGACCTGATCCGGCCCACCCTGTACGAGGCCGAGCACGAGATCTGGCCGGTGCGCGAGGCCGCGGCCGGCGCCGTCCCGGTGGTGCAGGATGTGGTGGGCCCGGTGTGCGAGACGGGCGACTATCTCGCCCTCAACCGCGCGCTGCCCCCGCTCGCTGCCGGCGACCTCGTCGCCATCATGTCCGCCGGCGCCTATGGCGCCGCCATGTCCTCCACCTACAATTCGCGCCTGCTGGCGCCCGAGGTGCTGGTGAGGAGCGACGCGTGGTCCGTCGTCCGCCCCCGCCCCGCCTACGCCGACCTGATCGGCCTGGACCGCCTGCCGGATTGGCTCGCGTAGCTCAGCCCCCAGCCGGCGCCTCGTAATCCACCTGCACCAGATAGAGCCCGCGCGCGGGCGCCACGGGGCCGCAGGCGGCGCGGTTTGCCGCGGAGAGGGCGGCGGCGAGATCGGCGGCGGTCCATTTGCCTTCGCCCACCAGCTTGAGCGAGCCCACCATGGAGCGCACCTGGTTGTGCAGGAACGAGCGGGCCGAGGCCTCGATGAGGATCTCCTCGCCCGCCCGCGTCACCGCCAGGCGGTCCAGCGTCTTCACCGGCGATCGCGACTGGCAGCCGGCGGCGCGGAAGGTCGTGAAGTCGTGGCGGCCGACCAGAACCTGGGCGGCGGCCGCCATGGCCGCGGCGTTCAGCGGCTGGGGCACCCACCAGACCCGGTCGCTGTCCAGCGCCGACGGGGCGCGCCGCGCCAGGATGCGGTAGCGGTAGTGGCGCGCGGTGGCGCTGAAGCGGGCGTCGAAGCTGTCCGGCACGACGGCGCAGTCGCGCACGACCACCGGCTCCGGCTTGAGATGGAAGTTGACCGCATCCCGCACCGTGTCGGTTGGCCACGCGCGCGCCAGGTCGAAATGGGCGACCTGGCCCAGGGCGTGCACCCCCGCATCGGTGCGGCCGGCGCCGCGCGGCATCGGCGATTCGCCCGAGAACCTGGCGATCGCCTGGGCCAGCCGCCCCTGCACGGAGAGGCCCTTGGCCTGCACCTGCCAGCCGACAAACGGCGTGCCGTCGTATTCGAGGGTGACGCGGTAGCGGGGCATGTGAGCGGATCGATGCCTGGATGGAGCGGGGTCAGACCCCTTGCCGACACCGCCGTATATCAACTCTGGCGCATATGCGAGGGGTCTGACCTCGTCTCCAACTATGCCGCCGAATCCCGGAACGCGGCCACCTGCCGGATGAGCAGGCCGAGGCGGGGATGGACGACCTCCAGCGAGAAGGTGAAGCGGTCGTCGCTCTCCTGGATGTGCCTGACGGTGAGCGCGCCGGGCGTCGCCCAGGCCGGCAGCGTCACGCGCCAGCGGCCCACGCCGACGAAATACCGGCCGCTGCGGAACACCAGGGCGCGCTCCTCCGCCGCCACCTTGAGCGTCATGCCGAGGCCGCAGCGCACGTGCTCCTCCAGGCCGGTCGGGCCGCGGAACAGCTTGCGCGAATGCACGACCTGCGGGAAGGCGTGCCTGCGGCCGTAGACCCGCGTCCAGACCTGCCCGCCGACGGACGCATCCTCGGTCACGCTCACCACCGCCGGCACGCCCGCGTCGCACCCGGTCGGCAACGGGCCGCCGATCAGCCGCAGCGCCTGCGCGAGCAGCCAGCCGGCGCGGCTCATGCGCGCCTCCACCACCTCGCCGGTGTAGACGGCCGTTCCCCCGGCGGCGAGCCGCTTGGAGAAGCGGCGGCGCACAGCGGGCGGCAGCCGCGCCCATTCGGCATCCGACAGCAGCGACCGGAACCGCAGATCGCCGAGCGGCTCCGCGACATCGCCTCGCGCCGGAGCGGTCTCGCGGAGATCCTCGCGCAGATCCTCGCGGAGATCCTCTGGCCTGGCTGCAGCACGCTCAACGCTCATGCTCCCCCTCCGATCCCGTCCGCGACGGCCGCTTGCCCCTGCCTGCGGGCAGGAACCTCACGATCCGCGCTCCCAGCCGCATCAGCGCCGCGAGCTGCGGGCGCGGCACCGCCAGCATCTGCGTGAACCAGCGGTCCGCCGTCTCGGTGAACTCCAGCATCTCCTTGAGGCGCCTGGCCGCCAGCGGGGGCACCGAGGCATCTCTGCTCGCGTCGCTCACGCAGGCCTTGAGCGCGGCCAGCGCCGGGTCGATCTCGCGCGCCTTGCGGCCGGCGGCGATGCGGGCCACCAGCTCCCAGATGTCGGCCTCGGCCTCGAAATGGTCGCGCCGGTCGCCCTTCACCGGCACGCGCCGGATCAGGTTCCAGGCCAGCAGCTCCCGGATGGAGGTCGAGACATTGGAGCGGGCCACGCCCAGGACGGCGGCGATGTCCTCGGCGGTCATGGGGGCGGCCGAGACGTAGAGCAGCGCGTGGATCTGGGCCACCGTGCGGTTGACGCCCCACTGGCTGCCCATGTCGCCCCAGTGCAGCACGAACCGCTCCACCGCCGGGGGCAGCCGCTCGCTCGTCGTGTTTGTAATTTCTGTCATGACAGAAATATCAGACGAGCCGAGCAGAGTGTCAAGCCTGTGGTTGGCGGCAAGCGCCTGACTGACCTATGGGACAACTCGTGGAGCCCAGAACGCCTGAGCGGAGGGCGCGCAAACGAGGTCGCCGCCGTAGCCTACCTATGCGGCCTTAGACTTAACTGCCTCAAAATCCAACTCCACCTTGTCACCCTGCCAAAGGACGATGGGAACCTTCTTTCCATCCTCCTTCACCTCGATCGCGACGATTCCCAACCTCTCCAGGCTGCGCAACGTGCGAGTTAGATTTGGCAGGGCGCGATCGGCGATCTCAGCCAATTCGGTCAATGACTGGGGCTGTGAATTTCGGATGATCTCCAGCAGCAGCATGTTCTTCTCGGTCAGCACCTTGAAAAGCGCATCGAGCGACGACACCCAAACCTTCGGCTCGTGGGCCAATGGCTTCTCCCCGCGCGCGATCCTTATCATTCGCTCCCGGACGTAACTGGGCGGAGCGATGCCAACTCGCAAAGTCTTCGTTACAGCCACGGCACGCCCTCCTCTTTCATCAACGCGCGCACGTCGGGTCCAAAAGTCTTCCATCAGTTGGGCAGGCGACTCGAAATCGTACCAGGTGACGCGGTTCCGATAGTGACGATGATCACGCCCGCGACCTTTTTTCTGAGCCCGCTTCGCCGGCCCGCTCCCGATCCTGGGAAAATGCGCATTGTCATAGCCGAGTATCCTGCTTCCTCCAGGTCGATGCAGAGTCAACGTGTAGTTGATCCCATGTGGTCTCATCTCATCCGTAGGCACCCGGAAAGCCCTGACCAATACCCAGTAGCCTCCACCGACCTCATCGGTCCATCCGTGAAGACTGAGCAGGGTCTCGACCCCGATGTCGCCGGAATCGTTCGACACGTCCTTATCAGTACTTGATAAGTGGCCATGAATCAAGTACCGGACGGGCGATGGCGAGAACGCCGGGTGGCCAGGACTACTATGTCCGCACGGCCTGTCGTTGAGGTGCTCAAGTGCCAGTCCGAGGCCCCAGGTAGTTGGCTGCTTTGAACCGACCCCTTCAATCTCCGCGCCTCCGCCCCGCGAAGAACGCCGCAATGGCGGCCCGCGGCTCGTCGGTCTTGTAGGCTTCCGACAGGGCGTCGATGCCGGCGAGGATGCCCTCCTCCACCGAGACCCGCTGCCAGCGGTTCATCAGGGCCTTCTGGGCGCGGACCGCCCGCGGCTGCGCCCGGCAGATGGCGGCGAGCCACGCCTCCACGGCGGCGTCGAGGTCGGCGGCCGGGGCCACCTTCTGCACCAGGCCCATGGCCAGCGCCTCGGCGGCGGAGATGAGGGCGCCGGTGATGAGCATCTCGCGGGTCCGGCCCCAGCCGATCAGCCCCGGCAGCAGCGCCGCCTCGATCACCGACGGGATGCCCATCGCCACCTCGGGCATGCCGAACCTGGCCTCGTCGGCCGCCGCCCGGAAGTCGCAGCTGGCCGCCAGCTCCAGGCCGGCGCCGAGGCAGAAGCCGCCGATGCGGCCGATCACCGGCACCGGGCAGTCGCGAATGGCCCGGCACGCCTCGTGCAGGCGCGTGATGAACAGGCGGGCGCTGTCAGGCTCCAGAGCCCCCAGCTCGTTGAGGTCCGCCCCGCCGATGAAGGCGCGGTCGCCGGCGCCGGTCAGAACCACGGCGCGCAGCGCCGCGTCCTCGCCCAGTTTGGCGAAGGCCTCGGCCAGACCGAGAATCAGGGGGGTGGACAGACAGTTGAGCCGACGCCGGTTGTCCACTGTCACGACCGCGATTGCGCCCTCCGGCCGCTCCTCGCGTCTTACCAGCACGGCTGCTTCGCCCATAGTCCTCCTCCTCGTGCCAGGCCCGCTCTCGCGCTTCGCGGAAACGGCGCCGGCATTCGATATTGTGCACCCTGTTGGCGCGTCGGGGTTGACCCGCGTGCCCGATGCCGGCACGGCAACTCGACCTCAGGAGGTCTCGGAGTCCGCAATCTCCAAAGCAGGGCTCCGAATGCCGCAAAGCCGGTTTCTACCCGGGCACGCTTCCACGTCCAAAGAGACGGCACAAGATGGCACCCGCGTCCAAGGCTGCATCCATGGCTCCGGCCCTGGCGGCTGCGTGCGGCCTGCTCCGGCCGGGGCTCGCGACCACGGCGCTTGCCCTCCTGCTGCTGCAGGGGCTCCCGGCTCGCGCCGAGCCGCAGGGCGCCGCGGAGCTGGGCGCGGTCGCCGGGGCGGCTGGCTCGGCGCCCAACCCCGAGCCGCGCCCCTCCGCCGCCAGGATCTGTGGGGTTCTGGCTGAGGCCGCGGCCGACAACGGGCTCCCCGTCGAGTTCTTCACGCGCCTGATCTGGCAGGAGAGCCGCTTCAAGCCCGACGCGGTCAGCCCGAAGGGTGCGCTCGGCATCGCCCAGTTCATGCCGCGCACCGCCTCCGGGCGCGGCCTCGCCGACCCGCTCGAACCGCTGACCGCCTTGCGCGAATCGGCCAGCTATCTGCGCGAGCTGCGCACCACGTTTCGCGGCAATCTGGGCCTCGCCGCGGCGGCCTACAACGCCGGTCCCGGCCGGGTCGAGGCGTGGCTGGCCCGCCGGCGCGGCCTTCCGGAGGAGACCCGCAGCTACGTGCTCTCCGTGACCGGCCATGCCGCCGACGCCTGGGCCTCCGACCCGCCGCCGCAATGGCAGGTCTCCGGCGGCCCGCTGAAGGTCGATTGCGCCGAGCTTGGCAAGCTCATCACGGCCGGTCTGCGCGCGCGCCCGGTCTTGACGTCGAGCCCAGCCTGGGGGCCGTGGGGCGTGCAGCTGACCGCCAACTGGTCCGAGGGGCCGGCGCTGGCCGCCTACGAGCGGCTGCGGCGCACCTACGAGGCGGTTCTGCGCGACCGGCTGCCGCTGGTCCTGCAAGCACGCCTGCCGGGCCGGCGTGGGGCCACCAAGTACATCGTCCGCGTCTCCGAGAGGAGCCGCGCCAACGCCGATTCCCTGTGTGGGAGGCTGCGAACCGCCGGCGGCGCCTGCATGGTCCTGCGCAACCCGTCGCGCTGAGGCCGTCGCGCTGAGGCCGTCGTGCTGAGGATTGCCCGCCATGACCGCATCGATCGAGCTTTCGGGCGCCGCCGGCTTGCGATACGGATAAGGACTGCCGAGGTCGCAATGCCGGGGTCCATGGACAGCCGATCGAGCCGATCCCTGGGGCGGATGTCTCCGCTCCAGAACCGCGTGGCGCCCGACGGCGAGATCATCGCCACGCCGCACCGTGGGCTGATGATGGGCAACCGCGGCGGCGCCTTCCATCTGCCCGACCAGACCCTGGGGTCGCGCCGCTGGGCCACCCGCCAGTGGATCGCCTGCGTCCTGGAGTTCAAGGGCCGCAGCCGCGAGGTCATGCAGGCCAACCGCTACACCGAGCTGTTCTTCCTGGACGAGGCGACCGCGCTCGCCGCCGGCCATCGCCCCTGCTTCGAGTGCCGCCGCGCCGAGGCCGAGCGGTTTGCCGAGCTGTGGGCCGGCAGCCAGGGGAGGGCCCCGGGGACGGCCCGGCGCGAGCGGGCGCCGGCCATGGACGAGGCGCTCCACGCCGAGCGCGTGGACGCCGGGCGCCGCAAGGTCGTCTACCGGGCCCGCCGCGGCGACCTCCCGAGCGGCGCCTTCGTCCGCTACGCCCGCGACGGCGGCGACGCGAGACCCTATCTGACCGTGGGCAATCATCTCCTGGCCTGGCACCCGTCGGGCTACACCTCGCTCGTCATGCCGGCGCACATCGGCGATGTCGTGGAGGTGCTGACGCCCCGCTCCATCGTTGCCGTACTTTCGGCCGGTTACCGTCCCATGCTGCATCCCACGGCCGCAGCGTTGCTCGGCTGAATTTTGTCCGGTTGGATATTGCACATTCACGGGAGAGCAGCCTTTGACCAGATCCAGATTGCAGCGCACGCTGCGGCGCATCTATGCGCTGCTCGTTGTCGTGCTCGCCGTCTCCTTCCTCGCCAAGATCGTACATCCTGTGCCGCTGCTCGCCGACACCACGCTGGGGCGGCTGCTCGTCGATGCCTACGAGTTCCTGCGCGACATGTCGCTGCTGATCGCCACCGGCGGCGTGGCCTACATCGCGAACATCTACCAGAAGCGCCAGAGCTTCATCGACGCGCTGAAGGAGGAGTGGCGCGACATCATCGCCGCCAAGTCTGCGCTGTTCACGTACACGCAGCTGGAACGGCCTACGGCAGAGCAGTATCTCGCCACGTTCTGCACGCTGTCAGAGACCATCGACAACATGCGCTCGGTGTACAGGAACGTGGGCGAGACCGATGCGCTCATCGGCCTCTACCCTTACGCACCGCTGCACGACATGCGCCGTGCCCTGCAGACGCTGGACCCGCGCAAGAGCCCGGCTCCTGACTCGGACATGCGCGGCCTCGCCCGGGATGCCATCCTGCAATCGTTCTACGCCCTGCGCGAGACTTTCCTGGAGGAGCTGGACCTGGAGGAGCCGGACCATCCGCTGCTGATCTCGGGCGGCCGGCGCATCAAGGTGAGCGGGGCGACCGGCGACGCCCGGATGGCCCAGGACGACCAGCAGACCCGCCGGAACGGCACCCCCTCGCCGGAGCCCCGCATCGACGCCCTGCTGGCCGAGCTCTACGCCAAGGAGAACACCACCGCCAAGCCCTGGCGCCAGCCCGCCGCCCACCTCGCTTCTCAGGGCGACGCCCCGGCGGGGGCGAACGGGCGAGGCTGAGGCCACGGCGCACACTCGGGGTGAGCGGCCACTCGAATAGCGCCCTGCTCCCAGGTGTCAGCTGCCGGAGGATCGCCTGGCGGCAAGCGTGCGGGGCATTCCCGTAGCCCAGCCCGGCATCTTTCGGAGCAAATCCGCCATCAGGTCAACGTCCTGCGGGAGGGCGACGGCTTTCGATGGTGCGGGAGCCTGGACTCAGATCTATCGAGTGCGTCCCGGCACGCTGTGCTGGTCCTGAGCCAGTGACCAGGGAGGATCAGTTCGCAGCGGACACCCTGCGGCGCAAATACGAGGTTGACGGTGCCGCCGATCTCGTAGGGAATCAGATTGCGGATTACGCTCGTCCCATAGCCAGATCTCTTCGGGGCGACAACCGAAGGCCCGCCGTCTTCCCGCCATACGAGTGTCAACTGACCATGCGAGTTCCTGGTCGACCGCCAATCCCAGCACACCGACACGCGACCATGGTGGGTGGACAGAGCCCCATACTTCGCCGCGTTGGTGACCAGCTCGTGGAGCACCGTGGCCACCGCCTGAGCTGCCTCTGCGGTGAGCACCACGTCGGGCCCCTCCACGGTGGCGTTGTCTTTCCCCACGCAGGGGGCCAGCTCACACTCAACCAGCGCTGCGAGACTGGCGCCCTGCCAGCAGCCGCGGCTCAACAGCGCCTGAGTGTTGGCCATTGATTGAATGCGACCGTCAAGAGCTTCGAGGAATTCGTCCATTGAGGGACGGCCATCGCGGCTGCGTTGTGCAATAACGGAGACACATGCCAGGGTGTTCTTCACTCGATGGTCGAGTTCTGCAACAAGCAAGCTCTGGCGCTCTTCGCCGCGCTGGAACTCGGTCACGTCCCGGGTCAGCCCTTTGAGACGCACGACGCGTCCGGCCGCGTCGAACTCGGCCTTTGCCGTTTCCTCAAGCCACAATGCCTGACCGTCCGGACGAACAAAACGGAATTTGGTTGAATACGTCGGGCTATTCGGGCTCACGCCATAGACATGCGCACTGAAGTCTGCCCGATCATCCGGGTGGACGCGTGCCAGGAAATCGTTGCCTTGTCCGTAGCTGAGCTGACGCGATTCGATTCCAAGAATCTGCGGCGTGTTCTCGCTGCGCTGGGAAAGTCCGGTACTGGAATCCCATTCAAAGGCCATTACGTGACCGGCTGCCAGCGCTTGCTGCAGGCGGGCTTCGCTCTGCTTCAGCGCAAATTCCGCCTCTCTACATTCGGTGACGTCGACCACCACCCCAGGGAACCGCCGTGGCTTTCCTTGGCGGTCATAGAAACATTGGCCGCGCGCGATTACCCAGCGCACGCTTCCGTCCTTCTGAATCATGCGACAGCCTTGGGAATATTTCTCTCCCGTTGCAATCGCGTGCTGGATCGCCGCTTGCAGACGCCCGATATCCTCGGGATGCACAGCCTCGAAAAAAAACGAAAGGGGAGCGCCTTCCTCACCTTTTTTCGGATCGACCGAGCACAACGCGGCGAGCTGCGCGTCGCAATAGACGGTGTCCGAGGGAATGCACCAGTCCCATGTTCCAACCATCCCTGCCGCATCGAGCGCACAACTCAACCGGTCCCGGCTTTCGCGCAGCGCTTGCTCCGACAAATGACGCTCAATCGCCAGCGCCACGGTGTGTGTGACGAGAGCAACAGAATCCAGGTCCTGTTGGGTCGGGCCTCGTGGCTCGTGATAGTAAATAGCGAAGGTACCGAGGACGCGCCCGTTCACCGCCTTGATGGGCGTGGACCAGCAGGCTCGCAGCCCGTGGGTCTTTGCGAGATCTCGGTAGTCGACCCAAAGCGGATCGTCGGCGATGTCCGTGACGATTACAGGCTCGCCACGAAACGCGGCCGTGCCGCACGACCCGGCAGCTGGACCAATGGCAGCCCCGTGGATGGCATCGCTGTAGGCCTGGGGCAGGCTCGGTGTGGCCCCGTGCAGAAGGTGTTTGCCGTCTTTGTCCAATATGAGGACCGAGGCCATCATCTCGATATCGGACCGCTCTTCTACGGCGCGCAGCAGTTCATCCAAGACGTGCGCAAGCGGAGCGCCGGCAGAAATTTGGGCAAGCACGCGCCGTTCGGTTTCGACCTGTTTATGCAGTCGTTGTTCCGCGTGCTTGTGCTCGGTGATGTCGCGGGTGACGCCGAGCAATCGCACAGGCACATCCTTGCCACTGCGCACAATCGAGCCCTCAAATGCAACCCAGCGAAACTCACCGGCATTCGGGTGGCCAGGCGGATGCACCACCCGGTATTCGGCGTTCCATACGCCGCCACGGCGCTGTGCCTCTGCAAATGCAGCGTCTACAAGCACGCGGTCATCCGGATGAACGAAGCATCTCCCCTCCTTGAGGGTCTTGGGCGGCTCGTTGTGTCCATGAATTTGAGCAGCCCGCGCATCGCACTCGAGACCACCCGTGTCGAGGTTCACGCTAAACGCCCCAAGCTTGGCGCCGCCGAGGGCCAACTGGAGGCGTTCGTTGCTTATCCTGAGTATCGATTCATTCCGGCGCCTCTCCGCGAACAGCGCGGCGAGGACCAAAACCAAGAACGCTGCTCCAAGCACGAGGGTTTGAGCGGAGAGGATGCGGTCCGCAAGGTCGGTGCTTGCGTCTCCGAAGTGCCCGAAGCTGAAGGTTATCGACCAGACGACAACCAGGGCCACGATAAACGCTGCGGCCGCTGCGAACACCGGCCGACAACGTACTGCAATCCACAGGAGAACGGGGAACACCAGGGCCACGGGCAAGGCCGTCGCCCAAGGCGCCTGTGGCAGGGACGTGACAAGTACGCTCAACACGACCAGCGTCGTGAGCGCCACGGCGCCTTCGATCAGCTCGTGGCGCGGCAGTCGTTCGCGCTTGGCCTCGCCCAGTCCAATCAGAAGCGGCGCGACCGTGACAATGCCCAGCGAGCATGACGCAAACCAGAGGCGCCACGCGTTCAGAGAGGATGCGGCGGGTTGGACAAGGCCGACGGCAACAGCCGCGCCGATCGCGGCCAAAGCTGCTCCAATCGCGGTTGCGACGAGGAGCCCCAGCACTTGGGCCACGCCGTCCAGCCTGAATTCATTGCCAAACCTTCGCTCGATCAACCAGGCTGTGAGCAGCGTCTGACCCGCGTTGACGAGGCCGAATGTGACGGCGAGCCACGGGTTCCTGGCAATCAGGAGGTTGGATGCGATCGTTGCTACTGCCACGGCAACGGCCACCGGTAAGCGCGCACTCGGCCCGAGCACAATCAGCGCACCCACCGCGATGCCCGCGGCCGGCCAGAAGATAGCCACTCCTTCCGGCTTAGCGCGAAGCGCTAGGCCAAGCCGCGCCGCCATGAAATAGGCGAAGCCGATCGCGACCGCGAGCCCGACCCCGCCAAGCCACGCGTGGCTGGAACTGTCGAAGCGGATCGCTGCCGGCCGGCTCTTCTCGTGACCTGCCCGAGGTGCTTTCAATGATCCGTCGATAAGTGAATGCAGGGACGCGATCCTTGGCCGGGTGCGTCGAATCTCTCCATCGAGTGTTGTCTGTAGATTGCAGGGTGGACATCCCTTAGGGTCAACTCAGTAGCCGGTCCGGCGGCTTCCGAAGCGAACCTGCCCGAGCGCGGCGGGTAGGGCGCAGCTGGCGCGCCAGGCGCCTATGTGCTACTTGGCCCCGATTGATGCAGTGCAGCGAACCCGCCCCTGCCCGGTGCAGCGGCGGGGCTGCTCCCGCAACTCCCCCAAAGGCCCCAATGGACCTTCGCAACATCGCGATCATCGCCCACGTGGACCACGGCAAGACCACGCTGGTCGATGCGCTCCTCAAGCAGTCGGGTGCGTTCCGCCAGAACCAGAAGGTGGAATCCCAGGCCCTCGACAGCAACGACCTGGAGCGCGAGCGCGGCATCACCATCCTCGCCAAGTGCACCTCCATCGTCTGGCAGGACACCCGGATCAACATCGTCGACACGCCCGGCCACGCCGACTTCGGTGGCGAGGTGGAGCGCATCCTCAACATGGTGGACGGCGCCATCGTGCTGGTGGACGCCGCCGAGGGGCCGCTGCCGCAGACCAAGTTCGTGGTCTCCAAGGCCCTCAGGCAGGGCCTGCGCCCGATCGTCGTCATCAACAAGATCGACCGGCCGGACGAGCGCCACAACGCCGTCCTCAACGAGATCTTCGACCTGTTCGCCGGCCTCGACGCCACCGACGAGCAGCTCGACTTCCCCGTCCTCTACGGCTCCGGCCGCGAGGGCTGGATGGCGCCCGACCCGGTGGGTCCGCGCGCCGACCTTGAGCCGCTGTTCGAGCTGGTGCAGAACCACGTTCCTCCGCCGATCGTCGAGGACGGTCCTTTCCGCCTGCTCGCGACGACGCTGGAGGCCGATCCGTATCTGGGCCGGGTGCTCACAGGGCGCATCACGTCGGGCAGCCTGAGGCCGAACCAGGCGATCAAGGCCCTGCGCCGCGACGGCACGCTGATCGAGACCGGGCGCGTCACCAAGGTGCTGGCGTTCCGCGGCCTGGAGCGCACCGGCGTCGACTTGGCCGAGGCCGGCGACATCGTCGCCATCGCGGGGCTGACTCAGGCGACGGTGGCCGACACGCTGTGCGACCCGTCGGTGGAGGCTGCATTTGCGGCCCAGCCCATCGACCCGCCCACGCTCGCCATGCTGTTCCGCATCAACGACGGGCCGTTGGCGGGCCAGGAGGGCGACAAGGTGCAGAGCCGGGTCATCCGCGACCGCCTGCTCAAAGAGGCCGAGCGCAACGTCGCCATCCGCGTCAGCGAGCTGCCCGACACCAAGGACGCCTACGAGGTGGCCGGCCGCGGCGAATTGCAGCTCGGCATCCTGATCGAGACCATGCGCCGCGAGGGTTTCGAGCTGACCGTCTCGCGTCCGCGCGTCGTCATCAACGCCGATCCGGAGACCGGCCAGAGGCTGGAGCCGGTCGAGGAGGTCATCATCGACGTGGACGAGGCCTACTCCGGCGTGGTGGTGCAGAAGCTCTCCGAGCGCCGCGCCGAGCTGATGGATATGCGCCCCTCCGGCGGCGGTCGCCGGCGCCTCGTGTTCCACGCCCCCACCCGCGGTCTCATCGGCTACCAGGGCGAGCTGTTGACCGACACCCGCGGCACCGCCGTGCTGAACCGCCTGTTCCACGGCTACGCCCCGTTCAAGGGCGAGATCGGCGGCCGGCGCACCGGCGTTCTCGTCTCCAACGCCGCGGGCGAGGCCACCGCCTACTCCCTCTTCAACCTGCAGGAGCGCGGCGCCATGATGATCGAGCCGCAGACGCGGGTGTACGAGGGCATGATCGTGGGCCAGCACACCCGCGACAACGACCTCATCGTCAACGTCATCCAGGGCAAGAAGCTCACCAACGTCCGCGCCGCCGGCAAGGACGAGAATACCATCCTCACCCCGCCCATGCGCCTCACCCTGGAGAAGGCCATGTCCTACATCGAGGACGACGAGCTGCTGGAGGTGACGCCCAGGTCGGTCCGGCTGCGCAAGCGCTGGCTCGACCCGAACGAGAGGAAGAAGCGCGAGCGGGCGGGCGCGGCCGCATCGTAGGCGAGGCCGAAGACCCGACACGGGTGGGGCGACGCCTCGAAAATGTTGGGTCTGCGCTTCGCTTGACCCAACCTACACGTCATCCTATGTATATCCCATCAGGATATACATAGGCACGCCCATGGCTGATCGAGTCTCCACCTCCACCGTCTTCATCACCAACCGCACCCAGGCGGTGCGCCTGCCCAAGGCCGTCGCCTTCCCCGACGACGTGCAGCAGGTCGATATCCTGAAGATCGGCAGCGCTCGCCTGATCGTCCCCAAAGGCAAACGCTGGCATGATTTCTTTCACGGTGGCCCGCGTGTCAGCGACGACTTCATGGCAGAGCGCGAGCAGCCCGCGCCCGAGGAGCGCGAGCCACTCTGATGCTCGCCTACATGCTCGACACGAACATCTGCATCTACGTTATGAGCGCTCGTCCGCCCGAGTTGGAGGGGAGATTCAACGACCTCGCTGAGCAGCTCTGTATCTCCACCATCACACTTGGCGAGTTGCACTACGGTGCGGAGAAGTCGACCCGCCGTGCCAAGAACTTGGCGGCGATCGAGCATTTCGTGGCACGCCTGGAGGTGCTGGCGTTCGGCGATAAGGCTGCCGCCCACTATGGTCAGCTGCGGGCGGAACTGGAGCGGTCGGGAAAGCCCTGCGGATCGTACGACATGCAGATCGGCGCCCACGCCCGCAGCGAGGGGCTGATTGTCGTCACCAACAACATGCGCGAGTTCGGCCGGATGCCGGGCGTGCGTGCGGAGAACTGGCTTTGAGGTGAGGCGCCCACTGCTTCTCCCCGTGACAGACTGGGCAAGAGGCGGCCGACATCGACTTACCCCCCGCTCAGCACCGCCTTCACCTGGCCGCTGGCCTTGCCGAAGTCCATCTGGCCGGCGTGACGCTCCTTGAGCAGGGCCATCACCTTGCCCATGTCCTTCGGGCTCGCGGCGCCCACCTCCGTGACGGCGGCGGCGACGGCCTCCTTGGCCTCGGCCTCGGTCATCTGCCTGGGCAGGAATTCCTCGATGACGGCGATCTCGGCCGCCTCTTGCTGCGCCTGCTCGGCGCGGCCGGCCTTCTCGTAGATGGCGAGCGATTCGCGGCGCTGCTTGATCATCTTCTGCAGGAGCGCCGGGATGTCCTGGTCGGGGATTGCAGTCTTGGCGGCGATGTCGGCTTGCTGCAGGGCGGCCGAGATCAGCCGCAGCGCCGAAAGGCGCTGCTTGTGCTGGGATTTGAGGGCCGCCTTGGTCTCCGCCGCCAGCCGGTCGCGCATGTCGGATCTCCCGTTGCCGCTGCTCATTTATGGGCAGCGGGCGGCCCTCACAAGCCCCGCTACCTCAGGTAGGGGCAGAGCTTCTTCTCGCCCGCGTAGGTCGTGTAGAGGCCGCTGTCCCACTCGAAGGAGCGGAACTCGCGGGCGCATGCGGCACGCGGATCGCCCGACGGGGGCGGGCCGTCGTAGGCCTCCTCGTCGTACGCGTAGCCCGGCGAGCTGCGGTAGGCCTCCGCGGCAATGATGCCGCCGATGATGCCGAGGCCCAGCCCGATGCCGACGCCCCGTCCCCGGTGCCCGTGGTGCCTGTGGAAGTGACGGTAGCGGCGCACCTGCAACACCGTGCTGCCCGCCTCGGCCTTAGCGAAGCCTGGCGACATCGCCACCGGGGCTGCCGCCACCGGGGCCATCGGCGTCAATCCGAGCGACAGCACCAGCGCGCCGGCGAGCGGCAGTCTCCATCCTTGCATGTCGTACGTACTCCTTTTCACTGGGGCTGTGAAATCCGGTGGCCGCAGCAGGCGAGCCCCCCGGATACCACCCTGGGACCTCGTTAACGGTGATAGCGGCCGCGGCCCGTCGGTCCCCACCCGGGCTTCCCGGATGCGGCATCGGATGCACCCGTGGCATGGTTGCTGCGCTGGGCTCTCCGTGCTATGCGCGGGCTGGCGCTTCAAGGGCGCCGTGCGGCACCGCTGCGGGCTCTTCGCTTGAACGTGCGGCTGTTGGGGCGAGGCCGCAACCGTTCATCCAATGTTCCGGGGCGAAAGCGCTTCTACGTGACGACCGACGAACCCATGATGGCGAGCATGGCGGGCCGCTACGCGGCAGCCTTGTTCGACTTGGCCAAGGAGGAGCGGCAGCTGTCGCGGATCGAGGCCGACCTCAAGTCGTTCCAGGCCATGCTGGACGAGAGCGCGGACCTGCGCCGCCTTATCCGCAGCCCCGTGATTGCGGCCGAGGACCAGGCCAAGGCGCTCGCTGCGATCCTGGCCAAGGTCGGCGTCTCGCCTCTCACCGCCAACTTCTTCAAGCTGATCGCCCGCAACCGGCGTTTGTTCGCCGCGGCCGACATGATGCGCGACTTCCGCGCCCTCCTGGCGCGGGACCGTGGCGAGGTGAGCGCCGATGTGGCGACGGCGCATCTGCTGACCGCGGAGCAGCTCAACGCCCTCAAGGATGCGTTGCGCGTCCAGATCGGCAAGGACGTGCAGGTCAACACCCGCGTCGATCCGGCCCTCCTCGGCGGGCTCGTCGTCAAGGTCGGCAGCAAGATGATCGATAGCTCGCTGCGGACCAAGCTCAACAATCTCAAAGTCGCGATGAAAGGTTTAGGCTGATGGACATCCGCGCCTCAGAGATCTCCTCGATCCTCAAGCAGCAGATCAAGAACTTCGGCAAGGAGGCCGAGGTCTCCGAGATCGGCCAGGTGCTGTCCGTCGGCGACGGCATCGCCCGCGTCTACGGTCTGGACAACGTCCAGGCCGGCGAGATGGTGGAGTTCCCCGGCGGCGTCCGCGGCATGGCGCTGAACCTTGAGGCCGACAACGTCGGCATCGTCATCTTCGGCGAGGACCGCGGCATCAAGGAAGGCGACACCGTCAAGCGCACCGGAGCCATCGTTGAGGTGCCCGTCGGCAAAGGCCTGCTGGGCCGCGTGGTCGACGCGCTGGGCAACCCGATCGACGGCAAGGGCCCCATCAAGTCCGACACGCGCATGCGGGTGGACGTGAAGGCGCCGGGCATCCTGCCGAGGAAGTCGGTGCACGAGCCGATGGCCACCGGCCTCAAGTCGGTCGATGCGCTGATCCCGATCGGCCGCGGCCAGCGCGAGCTTATCATCGGCGACCGCCAGACCGGCAAGACTGCCATCATTCTCGACACCTTCTTGAACCAGAAGCCGCTCAACGAGACGGGCGACGAGAGCGTGAAGCTCTACTGCGTCTACGTCGCCATCGGCCAGAAGCGCTCCACGGTGGCCCAGTTCGTGAAGGTGCTGGAGGAGCGCGGCGCCCTGCCCTACTCCATCGTGGTGGCCGCCACCGCCTCAGATCCGGCGCCGATGCAGTTCCTGGCGCCGTTCGCCGGCTGCACCATGGGCGAGTACTTCCGCGATAACGGCATGCACGCCGTGATCGCCTACGACGACCTCTCCAAGCAGGCCGTCGCCTACCGCCAGATGTCGCTGCTGCTGCGCCGCCCGCCCGGCCGCGAGGCCTACCCCGGCGACGTGTTCTACCTGCACTCGCGCCTGCTGGAGCGCGCCGCCAAGCTCAACGAGGCGCACAAGGCGGGGTCGCTCACGGCGCTGCCGGTGATCGAGACCCAGGCCAACGACGTGTCGGCCTACATCCCGACCAATGTCATCTCCATCACCGACGGCCAGATCTTCCTTGAGACCGACTTGTTCTATCAAGGCATCCGCCCGGCCGTGAACGTCGGCATCTCGGTGTCGCGCGTGGGCTCGGCCGCGCAGGTCAAGGCCATGAAGCAGGTGGCCGGCCGCATCAAGGGCGAGCTCGCCCAGTACCGCGAGATGGCGGCCTTCGCCCAGTTCGGCTCCGACCTCGACGCCGTCACCCAGCGCCTGCTGGCGCGCGGCGCCCGGCTCACGGAGCTCTTGAAGCAGCCCCAGTTCTCTCCCCTCAAGGTGGAGGAGCAGGTCGTGGTGATCTTCGCCGGCACCCGCGGCTATCTCGATCCGCTGCCGGTGGCGGCCGTATCGAAGTTCGAGCAATCGCTCCTGCGCCACCTGCGCGAGTCGCATGCCGATATCCTGGGCGACATCGCGACCAGGAAGGAGATCACGTCCGATACCGAGAAGAAGCTGGTCGGCGTGCTCGACGCCTTCGCCAAGAGCTTCACGGCGTAGAACCCCCTCCCCGCAGGCGGGGAGAGGGAGAAGAGGATAAACGGAAGGCCCCATGGCGAGCCTGAAAGACCTCCGCAACCGCATCTCCTCCGTCAAGGCGACGCGCAAGATCACCAAGGCCATGCAGATGGTCGCCGCGGCCAAGCTGCGCCGCGCCCAGGAGGCGGCTACGTCGGCCCGCCCCTATGCCGTGCGCATGGACGCAATGCTCGGCAACCTCGGCCGCCGCGCCAACCCCGAGAGCGCACCCAAGCTGCTGGTCGGCACCGGCAGGGGCGACATGCACCTCCTCATCGTCATGACGGCCGAGCGCGGCCTGTGCGGCGGCTTCAACTCCAACATCGCCAAGCTGGCCAGGGCCGACGCCAACCGCCTGCGCGCCGAGGGCAAGACCGTCAAGATCCTCACTGTCGGCCGCAAGGGCGCCGACAACCTGCGCCGTGACTGGGGCAGCCGCATCATCGACCGCGTAGATCTGCGCGGGCAGAAGCAGATCACCTTCGCCGTCGCCGGCGCGATCGCGCAGAAGGTGCTGGCCCTGTTCGATGCCGGCGAGTTCGACGTGGCGACGCTCTATTTCTCCGAGTTCAAGTCGGTGATCTCGCAGAAGCCGACCGCCCTGCAGCTGATCCCCGCCAATCTGCCGCCCGAGACCAACGCCCGGGCCGCCGCCGGCCAAGGTGGTGGCCCAGGTGCGGCCATTGCCGCGGTCTACGACTTCGAGCCCGACGAGAACGAGATCCTGGCCGAGCTGCTGCCACGCAACCTCGCCACCCAGGTGTACCGCGGCCTTCTGGAGAACGCCGCTTCAGAGCAGGGCGCCCGCATGAGCGCCATGGACAGCGCCACCCGCAACGCCGGCGACATGATCGACCGCCTCACCCTCAACTACAACCGCAGCCGGCAGGCCATGATCACCAAGGAGCTGATCGAGATTATTTCCGGCGCCGAGGCGCTGTAGCGGAATCGAACAAATATGCAGAACAAAGTGCGAAAATGAGTAGCATGGCATGCAGAAACGTCGTACATTCTCTCTGCTGAGCCAGAAGGAGGTCCGCCATGCACAGCCGCGACTTCAAGGAGGCTAACGCAGGGTATCTGTCCGATCCACGCGAGCTGGTGGGTCAATTTCGCCGCTTTGGCGATGCCGGTCCTGCATATGAGGTACTGCGCATCGACAGCGAGGACGAGGCTTGGATTCGTGTTGTGTTTTCAGAGGAGGAACTGGCCTATCCGATCGCAGAGATCGTCGTCGACCCCATCGCCGAAACCATCCCTTAATTGCGGTCATGTTCGCCATAGCCTTCGACATGACGGTCGCCGACATGGTCCGGCATCACCCCAAGGGCGTGCCGCAGGCCTACCGGGACATCGCCAAAGCGCTTGGTCCGTTCGGCTTTGAGAGGATCCAAGGGAGTGTCTACCTGACGAGGAATGAGGACCTGGGCAATCTCGTCTCTGCGGTCATGTCTCTCAGGAGGTTGCCGTGGCTTCCCGCATGTGTGCGAGATATCCGAGGCTTCAAGGTGGAGAACTGGTCAGACTTCAAACCGGTTATGAGGGGGCAGCAGTGATGAGGTCCTTCTTCGGCGCTGGTGCCCGTTCACGGAGGAGCAGCAAATGACCGGAGACGCCGAGAGCGCGATGCTCGACATGCTGCGCCGCATCCGGGCCTCGCAGGAACGGACGGAGCTGGACGTAGCGGATGTCAAAGTGCGCATGTCCGCGCTCGAGCAGCATCAGGGACAGCTCCTGGCCTTGCTCGGAACGCTCAGTCAGCGGCTGGACCGCTTCGACGAGCGGTCGGGGCGGATCGAGCGCCGGCTCGACCGGGTCGAGGCATGAGGAATACTAGGTTGGGTTAGGCCCGAAGGGCCGTAACCCAACATGGCAGGGTCGGCTGGACCTGTTAGGTTTACGCGCTTCGCGTTGACTCAACGTATCGAACGGCACGAGAGACAAGACGAGAACGTAGGAAGAGCAGTCATGGCAACCAACAAAGTCGGCAAGATTCGCCAGGTCATGGGCGCCGTCGTGGACGTGCAGTTCGAGGACCATCTGCCCGAGATTCTGAACGCGCTGGAGACGAGGAACCAGGGCGGCCGCCTGGTGCTGGAGGTGGCCCAGCACCTGGGCGAGCACTCGGTGCGCACCATCGCCATGGACTCCACGGAGGGCCTCACCCGCGGCCAGGACGTGACCGATACCGGCAACCCCATCGCCGTCCCCGTCGGCGACGAGACGCTGGGCCGCATCATGAACGTGATCGGCGACCCGGTTGACGAGGCTGGCCCCATCAAGACCGCCTCCAAGCGCGCCATCCACCAGCCGGCCCCGTCCTTCATCGAGCAGTCCACCGAGGCGCAGATCCTGGAGACGGGCATCAAGGTCGTGGACCTGCTCGCCCCCTACGCCAAGGGCGGCAAGATCGGCCTGTTCGGTGGCGCCGGCGTCGGCAAGACCGTGCTGATCATGGAGCTGATCAACAACGTCGCCAAGGCGCACGGCGGCTACTCGGTGTTCGCGGGCGTGGGCGAGCGCACGCGCGAGGGCAACGATCTCTATCACGAGATGATCGAGTCCAAGGTCAACGTCGACCCCAAGAAGGCCGGCAGCGCCAAGGGCTCCAAGTGCGCCCTGGTCTACGGCCAGATGAACGAGCCGCCCGGCGCCCGCGCCCGCGTCGGCCTCAGCGGCCTCACCGTGGCCGAGCACTTCCGCGACCAGGGCCAGGACGTGCTGTTCTTCGTCGACAACATCTTCCGCTTCACGCAGGCGGGCTCGGAGGTGTCGGCGTTGCTGGGGCGCATCCCCTCGGCGGTGGGTTACCAGCCGACGCTCTCCACCGACATGGGCGCGCTGCAGGAGCGCATCACCACCACGCAGAAGGGTTCCATCACCTCGGTGCAGGCCATCTACGTGCCGGCCGACGATCTGACGGACCCGGCGCCGGCCACCTCCTTTGCTCACCTCGACGCCACCACGGTGCTGTCGCGCGACATCGCCGCCAAGGGCATCTACCCGGCGGTGGATCCGCTCGATTCCACCTCGCGCATGCTGCAGCCGGGCATCGTCGGCGAGGAGCACTACCAGGTGGCGCGCTCGGTGCAGCAAATCCTGCAGCGCTACAAGGCGCTCCAGGATATCATCGCGATTCTCGGCATGGACGAGCTGTCGGAAGAGGACAAGCTGACGGTTGCGCGTGCACGCAAGATCGAGCGGTTCCTCTCCCAGCCCTTCCACGTCGCCGAGGTGTTCACGGGTTCTGCCGGCAAGCTCGTCGGCTTGGCGGATACCATCAAGGGCTTCAAAGGGTTGTGTGCCGGCGACTACGACCACTTGCCGGAACAGGCGTTCTATATGGTCGGCACTATGGAAGAGGCGGTCGCCAAGGCCGAGCAACTGGCCGAGGCGGCGTAGGCGGAGAGGGAAGCGGCTATGCCAGCAGACGACGCGGGTGCCGAGTTCGGCAGCTGTTGCGACGGTCTCAAGGACGCATTGACGAATACGGAGTTCGAGCCGCTGTTCGCGGTGGATGAGACTGGCGTGCTCTACATGTCGGTCGGGGTCGCGGACGTGGCGGGCGAGGACGAGCCCAACATGGTCGATCACCCCGTTTACTTCTGCCCCTTCTGCGGCACCAAGCTGCAGACCGAGGAGGAGGTCGAGGCCAAGCTGAACGCCCAGGCGGCGTGAGCGGGTGTCAGACCTCCGGGTCTGACACCGTGGCTCCAACGCAGGTTGTGGAAGGGGTCAGACCCGGCGGGTCTGACCCCTGGCTCCGGTGCCGACTTCTGCACGAACGGCTCCAACGCCGGTTGCGTTATGGGTGTCAGGCCCGCAGGGTCTCGCACCGCGAGTAGGTAGCAGGGAAGAATGGGAATGGCAGGCACGTTCAAGTTCGAGCTGGTGACCCCGGAGCGCATGCTGCTGTCGGAGGATGCCGCCCAGGTGGTCGTGCCCGGTGTCGAGGGCGAGTTCACCGTGCTCGCCGGCCACGCGCCGGTTCTCTCCGCTCTGCGCCCCGGCGTGGTGGACGCCAGGCTGGGCGATTCCCGCACCGTACGTGTGTTCGTGAAGGGCGGCTTCGCCGAGGTCGATGCCGAGCGCCTGATCGTACTGGCCGAGCGCGCCTTCGACATTGGCGCCATCGACGCCGCCGGCATCTCCGCCGAGCTGCAGACGGCCGAGGCCGAGCTCGCCGCCGCAACGACGGATTCCTCCCGCCTCGCCGCCGCCTCCGCCGTGGAGCACCTGCGCGCGCTGCAGCGGTAAGCCGAGAGACATAAGCAATCAGCCAAGTGATCGAATGGAAGCTCGCCAACGCGCCTTGCTAGTTCTTCGTTACGCGGCAAGTCGATGAGGTCTGTTTTTCACTAATGATACTCAGCGGCCCCCCCCACCTTCCGAGTTGAGTCGAATTTTGTCGGCGCCTGTCTCTTGTATGTGAATCTCGGTGGCGTTGCAGACCAAGCCCTTCGGCGTGCGCTCAAATTTGAACGTAGTCTTGAGTGCGCCTTTCTTGAATGTCGCAAGTAGGTCAATGTGCTGTTCATGAGCACGTATGCCGAATAACCGCCTCCGAGGCTTGGGTTCGGCCAAGCCCTACCGAGTTTTCCTGTACGATTCACAATTATCGGCGGGGAGGCACCCTTGTTGCTATGCCACCTGAATATTTGGGTTCGTTGAATGAGGTCTCCGGGACCAACAACTATTCTCACATCGCTTTGTCTTGTTCTAGAATATCGCTTGCCATTCGATTTTATTACTTGGGTCCTGAAGATTCGCGACTCGATAATTGCGCCTTGGAGCTCAGGGAAAGTCACCTCCTGTGCCGAGCCGGGCGCTGCAGACATGGCCGCGCAGACCAAGCATGCTGCCGATACCGCTCGGTGAGCACGCATCGCCGTCAATACCAACCTGTGCGCCAACAGATGCGCTCGAAGGATGGGCACATCGTCTACAGCTTCGTTACCCGGCAGGTCGACGAGACCTGCTTGCTGCTGACGACCACGGTGGGGCGACCGTTGGAGAGCGAATCCATAGCGATGCTGTCGGCACCCAGCTCTCTCAAGTAGGTCTCTCGGGACGTGCACGTCAGACCGTTCGCAGCTCGTGCGAGCCTGATCTCAATCTTGTTCTTGACTCGATGGCGGCGCCGTCGAGCTCATCGAGCGTAACGACTTGGGCCGATGCCGGCGGCGCCAGTACAGCAGCAAGCGACGCTAAGCTCCGCCGAGCCCCAGCACCGAGCGTCCTCATTGTGTCCTCAATCACTCGCAGAAATGGCGCCCCTTGAAAGAGAAGCAGGCATCCAGGATCATGAGCCTGAATCTGCTTGCGCCATTGGTCGGGTTCAGCATCGAGCCAGCCAGCGGCACCATCGTTCGTTGCGACCGTTGCTCGACAAGGCTGCAGCGTCGGCGCACTGGGAGGTTTACGGTTTCATCACGCGGCAGGTCTGGGAGATCTGCCTTTCCTTGACGAGTACGAACGGGGCTTTGTTCCGGAGACCGACCGACGCCGACGATGCTGCCTGCCCCCGTCTCCCGCATCCACAGCCGGCGAGCCGTGCACGCGAGACCGTCGGGAGTGCGCGTGATTTTGATCTCCAGCTTCCGGCCGCCTTTGCTCCCGGTCTGTATTTCGGTGAGGGTGCCGTCCAGATAGACGAGAACAGCGTGCCCTGCAGTGATCGTCCTGACCTTGCCAATTTCCTTCGCATACGTGCCCGTAACCTTCGGGCCTTTCCGGCCGAGAGTTGTCCGCGCCCACGTAACCTGCACGACGTCATTCGGGCCGAAGGCGAACTCCTTCATGTACTCGAAACGATCAAAGCGATCGATGTCGCCTCGCCGCAACCACCATTGATCATAAACGATCGTGGCCGAAACGGTCGCTCCGCGCAGCTCTTCGAGCTTGACCTCCCGGGCGAAGGCAGGCGTCGTCAGGATGGCTGCCGGCAACGGCAGGAGGCACAAAGCCTTCGCACGCAATGTCCCCACTCGTCCCTCCCTCACGGCGATGGCCTTGCGAAGCGATGGCTGCACCATTCTCGATACGCGGCGCGGCCTACTCGCAGAAATGGCGCCCCTGGAAGGTGAAGCAGTTGCTGCCCGCCGGAGCCTTGGAAGGAGCTTACTTGCTTGCTGGAGGCTTGGCGGTGGCCGGTACCAGGGCGATGCTGTCGCCGCCCGGCGAGCCATAGATCCAGGGCTCCTGCGCGTCCTTGGTGGCCGTCAGAACTGCATCCTTCACGCGTCCGAACATGCGGATCACGTCGAGCCCCGGCGTGGCCATGTGCTTGAGGAGGGCCTCGGCATAAGGGCTGTGCCGGCCGTGGCCGTCATAGGCTACGGTGCCGGCCTTGGCGGAGTAGGCGACCAGCACCGGCACCGACCGGCTCCTTCCGGCGCGGAGAGCCATCCTCTCAATGAGGGGGTTGTTGCGGCAGGCATCGAGGATTACCAGCTTGAGCCGGCGTGCGCCATTCGCCGCGCTCAGCATCGAGGCCAGCGTGATGGCCTCGTTGGCGAGATCGCTATCTTGGGCGAGTCCGGCATCGACGGGCATCAGATAGTTCTCGCCCGCGACCTCGAAGCCGTGTCCGGCGTAGTAAATCAGAGCCACATCCGCGCTGCGCGCCGACGGCTCAAACCGGTGGATCGCCCCGCGCATGCCATGATAGTCGAGATCGGTCTCGATCAGCACCTCGTCGAACTTGCTCGCGTCGAGCAATTTGGCGATGGCCTCGGCGTCGTTTCGGGGGTTCGGCAGCACTTCCGTGTGCTTGTAGGCCGAGTTGCCGATGACGAGGGCCACGCGCCTGTCGGCCTCCGCCTGCTGCGAGCCGGCAAGGATCGCGCAGATCGCTGCCACCAGATGGACCGCAAAGCGCACGATGCACTCTCCCCGGAGCATCAGCAAACCAAACAAGCAACCCTGGCACTCACCACGACGCGCCGGGTGTTGACAAGGCCGCGCCCCCCAAGGGTTTGGAGGCCACCCGGCCTACTCCTCCATCCCACCTCGGTTGCGGATCGTCTGGGCGTCGTAATTCTCGCCGACCGACATGGCGCAGATGCGGGAGAGCTGCGTGTAGGGCAGCCCGGTCTCGCGCGCCCAGGCATTGAACCGGTCCTGGATCTTGCGCAGGTCCCCCTTGGACGATGCCTTCTCGGAGATGTCGAGGCCGGCGTCGCGCAGGCAGGCCACCACGTCGGTGGAGACGACGTAGCCGTCCCAGCCGACGAAGCGCAGGAAGTATTGCCCTGTGCGCCCACCCAGCCGCGCCCCGCGCTTGCCCAGCACATCCAGCAACCCGACCTGATCGTCCGCCGGCCACCGGGCCAGGAACCCGCCGAAGCTGCCGTGCTCCTCGGCGATGTCGGCGACGAAGCGGGCGTTGGTGCGCACCGCCATGATCTTCTGTGGGTTGCGGACGATGCGCTTGTCGCCCGCGAGGCCCTCCCAGAACTCGTCGGGCCGGGCCAGCAGCCGCTCAGGCGCGAACGCCAGGAATGCGGCCTCGAAATCCGGCCACTTGGCCTCGATCACACTCCACACGAACCCCGCCGAGAAGATGCGCTTTGTCATCTCGGCCAGCACCCGGTCGTCGCCGATGGCGGCCAGCGCCTTCGGCTCCGCCACCTTCGGCAGCAGCGCGGCCAATGCCGCCTCCCCGCCCTTGCGCCTGGCGGCCCGCGCGCGGATGGTCTTGAAGGAGGTCATTGCGCCGAAGACCCTCGGATCGGGGTTCACCGCTCTTCCGGCTGCCAGGGCCGCGTCTGCAACCTACGCCGCCTGCCGTACCCGCCGCGCCAGTTTCAGCAGTGCATCGTCATCGCATGGCACGATCGGCGCGAAGTCGCGGTGGGCGATCCACTCGGGGCGGGTGAACTTGGTGATGTGGTTGGAGACGGCGCACAGCGTCAGGTACACGATCTTGCGCGGGTAGGGCGTGATGTTGGGCGGCGATGCGTGGGCCAGATTGCCGTGAAACATCAGCACGGTGCCGGGCTTGCCCGTAGGCGCCACAATGCCGCCGTCCTCGACGAGCCTCGTCACCGTCTCCTTGTCGAGCGTCCACAGCGGATAGCTTGTGGTGGCCTTGTCGTGGCCGGCGGCCAGCGTGCCGCTCTTATGGCTCCTGGGAATGAACATCAGCGGGCCGTTGATGGGCATCACCTCGTCCAGGAACACCGAGATGTTCATGGCGCGCGCCTCGGGCATGCCGTCGTCGCGTTTCCAGGTGCCGTAGTCCTGGTGCCACTGCCAGACCTCGCCGTCGAAGGCCGCCTTGGCGTTGATCTTGTACTGGTGCATGTAGACCGGCTCGCCGAAGAACTGCTCCAGCGGCCTGATCAGCCGCGGGTGCCGGCCCAGGATGCCGAACGCCTCGTTGTAGGTGTGGGCGGCGAAGGCCGTGCGCGGGGCACCGGTTTTCTCGCGCCACACCTCCTGGCGGTCGGTCTTGTAGATCGCCTCCGCCTCGGAGCGCAGCACGGCCACCTCCTCCTCGGAGAAGCAGCCGGGCATCACCAGATAGCCCAGCTCGTCGAATTCCTTGAGCTGCTCGGGGCTCAGCTGCATTGTCTCCTCCTGCGCTCTTGTCGATGCCTTGACGAAACCTTAGGTCATGGCGGCCGCGCGGACAACGTGGGACGCGCCCTGCAGGCGCTTCGAAAGCCCGCGCAACGTGAAGGGGGAGGCCGATGCCCAGTCGCCGGCGGGTTCTGCAGATGATGGCGGCGGTCGGCACCGTCGGCGCCGCCGGATGGGGCCTGCTGACGACGCGCGGCAACGCCTACTACAGCGGCCCGGTCTCGGACCATTTCGACGGCACGCGCTTCTTCAATCCCGGCCGCGTGGGGCCAAGGGGCGGGCTCGACTTCCTGCGCTGGCAGTTGATGGAGCGCGGCGCCTCCTGGCCCTCGCAGTTCCCGAGCCCGTTCCCGCAGGACCGGCCGCCCGCCAGCGTTGAGGGCTTCCGTATCGCCTACATCGGGCACGCGAGCTTTCTGGTACAGACCCGCGGGATGAACATCCTGATCGACCCGGTGTGGGCCAATCGCGCGGGCCCCTTCGACTTCATCGGGCCGAAGCGGGTGAACCAGCCGGGCATCGCCTTCGACGACCTGCCGCAGATCCACCGCGTGCTCGTCACCCATAACCACTACGACCACATGGACGTAGGCACCATCGAGCGCCTGCGGCAGCGCTTCGCCCCGCGTATCGTCACGCCGCTCGGCAACGACGCCATCCTGCGCGCGGCCATCCCGGACCTCGCCGTTGAGACAGTGGACTGGGACGCCACGGTGGACCTCGGCGGCGGCGTGGCGGTGCACGCGGAGCCGAGCCAGCACTGGTCGGCGCGCGGCGTGACCGACCGCAGCCACGCGCTGTGGGCAAGCTTCGTGATCGAGGCCGGCGTGCGGAAGCTCTACTGCGTGGGCGACACCGGCTTCGGCGACGGCGCCATCTTCGCCCGCGTGCGCCGGCGCCATCCGGGTCTCACCATGGCGCTGCTCCCGATCGGTGCCTACGAGCCGCGCTGGTTCATGCGCGCCGCCCACATGAACCCCGGGGATGCGGTGCAGGCCCTGGAGCTGTGCGGGGCGGCTGAGGCGCTGGGCCATCACTGGGGCACCTTCCGCCTTACCAACGAGGCTGTCGAGCAGCCCGCCCTCGACCTCGCCGCCGCGCTGGCCGCCCGCGGCGTCCCGCCGGCGCGGTTCAAGGCGCTCCGGCCGGGCGAGGTGCGGATGCTGGAGTGACTGCCCCTCCCACGTCAGTTCATGCCGCGCGGCTCCGCAAGGCCAAGCTCCTCATAAAGCGCGCTCGCGTCCACGTCGTCGTCCACGCCGGGGTCGCTCAGGGCGTAGAGCGTGCCGTGGACCGCCTCGTAGGCGGTCGACCGCATGACAAGGCACAGATCCTGCCGGGTGACACCGGCCGCCAGCATCCGCTCGATCGCCGGTCCCGTGCCGCTGAAGCGGTCGTCGGGAAAGCGCCTGCAGTGCGCGACGATGTTGTCGAGCCCCTGATCGCGCGAGAGCACGTCGATCACCTCTCTCCAGAGATGGTCCAGGAATTCCTCTCTCGTAGCCATTGCACTTCCCTGGGAGGTGAAGTCGAAGCGCAACCTACACCGACGGCGCGACGGAAAGGCCGCGCACCTTGTGCCTGTCGATCAGGCTCTGCACGAAACCCGAGGCCTTCGTCTGCTCCACGAAGTCGCGCAGGAACGCGGCGGCGGCCGTGTTCTTCCGCGCGGTGCCGATGGCCTGCTGCACGGCGGTGAACTTGCCGTCGAGGATGCGCGCGCCGGGGAGCTTTTCCACGTCGGAGAGCAGGCGCGGCTTGAGCCCCGCCAGTGCCTCCAGCTTGTCGCTCACGAACCGCTCGCAGGCGCTGTCGAGCGTGCCGGTTTTCACCAGCGTGGCGTTCTGGATATGGCGGTCGAGCCAGAGGCCGTAGGCGCTGCGCCCCGTCACCGAGATGCGCACCCCGGCCTTGTCGACATCGGCGAGGGACTGGATCGGCGACCCTGCCGGCACCAGGTAGGTCGCCTCGATCTCGACGTAGGCCGGGGTGAACGCGATCTTCTCGGCCCGCTGGGGCTCCGCCCCGATCAGCCCGATGTCCCAGGCCCCGGTCTCGGCCGCATCGGCCAGCTCGCCCGGCGTCTTGTAGGTCACGTACTGCACCGCCACCCCAAGCCGCCGGGCGATCTCGGCCGCCATGTCGGGCGCGACCCCCGCCGGCTCCCCGGCCGCGGTCTTGTCCGAGATCAGCAGGAAGTTGGAAAGATTGAGCCCGGCGCGCAGGGCGCCGGATGGTGCCAGCTCGGCTTTGACTTGCTCCGACATGGGTGCCGATCCTCTGCGGTTCGAAAGGGCAATAAGGCAGATGGCAATATGCCGTGGTTCCGCAGGCTCGCCTACTGCCCTATTGCGTGGCTGCCCTGCTGCCCCGTTTCGAGCAGACTGTGCACCCGCTGCCGCAGACCGCGGATCGCCGGGTCATCGAGACTCAGCAGCTCCAGCCGCTCGGCGAGGTTCTCCAGATACTCCAGGCACGTGCCGCGCACGCCGCACCCCGTTGCGATCAGCCGGGCCGTCTCCTCGATGTCGAGCTGCACGTAGCGGCTGGACTGGCGGTTGATGACGAATGTCACCGCCTCCTCGATGCCGCCCTGGGGCGTCTCCACAGCCACGAACGTCGGCACGTAGCTGCCGGCCAGCATCTCGCGCTGCCAGAGGATCTGGGTCTCGCGGTCCACGTGCTCGGCTGGGATGCGCAGGGCGAGGCCGTTGCAGGCCCCGCCGCAGTCGAGCGCCGCCATCAGCGCCGGCCTGGCGGGCGAGCCGCGCCCCATCTGGCTCTTGAGGCAGAAGCTGCGGTGGAAGCCCAAGAGCGTTGCCGTCCTGATCTCGACGATGTGGATACCCGGGTCCCACATCAGCGAGCCGTAGGCGAACACCCACAGGTCCTTGCCCTTGCGCGCCAGCACGCCGGCGCGCGTCGCCTCGCGCTCGGCGTCGCTCAGGCGCCAGCTCTCGGGATAGCCGTTCTCGCGCGCCGCCCGGTCGAGGTCGGCCAGCCAGTCGCGCGAGCGGCGAAAGAAGGACCTCTCGGGTGCGAGCACCTTCCCGGCAAGCGCCGGCACGTGGAGGAAGGCTTCAGGCGGCAGGAGCATAGGTTTGCGAAATCGCGCTGTCTGCTGGGCCGACGTTGCGTGGGGAGAAAGGCTGGTGGAATGGCACACGACGATTACTATGGAAGCGACGCGACTTGGCAAGGCCTCGATGCGCGTGGGAGCGCGATTTCGCAGCTCGGCGTGGCGGTTGCGACAAGCCTCGCCGGCGATCTGCCGCCCGGATGGTCAAAGGATGCACGGCTCATGAGCGACAGCCCCCAAGACACACCCCAGGGCGCGGCCCCGGGTACAGTCAAGACGCCCGTACCCCCGCGCCCCGCCTCCACGGTGGCGATCCTGCGCGACGGCGCGACGGGCATCGAGGTGTTCATGGTGGTGCGCCATCACGAGATCGATTTCGCCTCCGGGGCCATCGTCTTCCCCGGCGGCAAGGTGGATGCCGCGGACGGGAGCGACGACTGGGCGGACCTGGCCGCCGAGGCCCCCACGACGCCCGACCGCGCCTTCTTCGTCGCAGCAGGCCGCGAGACCTTCGAGGAGGCGGGCCTGGTGCTGGCGCGCCGCCGCGGCAGCCTGGAGCTCGTCGATGCCATCACGGCCGACCGGCTGGTCGAGGCCCATCGCGCGCGCCTTCTCCAGGGCGAGACGAGCTTCGCCGACATCCTGCGCAGCGAGCGCCTGACGCTGGCACTCGACCTGATGGTGCCGTTCGCCCACTGGATCACGCCGGAGCCGATGCCCAAGCGTTTCGACACCCACTTCTTCCTGGTGACCGCGCCCGTGAGCCAGCTCGGCGCCCACGACGGTGCCGAGTCCGTGGAAGGCCTCTGGATTGCCCCGCAGCAGGCTCTCGCCGAGGCCGAGGCAGGCCGGCGCACCCTGGTGTTCGCCACCCGCATGAACCTCGCCAAGCTGGCGCGCTATCGAACCGTGGCGGAGGCAGTGGCTGCAACCCGCGCCAAGCCGGTGGTGACCGTCGTGCCGCGGGTCAAGCGCACGCCCGAGGGCCGCTGGCTCCAGATCCCCGCCGAGGCCGACTACGGCGTCACCGAGGTGTTCGTCGGAGACGGCTCCACCTTCGGCGTGACCGCGATGCGGACTTGAGAGGCGCACGCGGGCAACGTGTTCCTGAACAGGAACATTTCGACTAATTTTGGCATCCCAGACGGTACAAAGTTCCCGCACGGGAACAATCCAACCTAGTTCGGCGCGCGCTCTCTCCTATGCGGGCCCTACATTCGCGACATGCGCTTCGTCCATAGCTGGCTTTTCCGGTAGTCTTCATGTAGCCTGTAGGATACGCTACTTATGATCGAGATCCGAGAGACGGATGAGTTCTCGGCATGGCTCAGTGCCTTGAGGGACAAGCGCGCCGGCGCCAAAATCCTCGTCCGCATCGAACGGCTCGCAAAGGGCAATCCTGGGGATGTTGCGGCGGTTGGCGGTGGTGTCAGTGAGCTGCGGATCAATTACGGTCCAGGCTACCGCGTCTACTATGTCCAGCGCGGCACCCGATACGTCTTGCTGCTGGCAGGCGGAGACAAGGGCACGCAAGACCGGGACATCGCGCTGGCGAAGCGTCTGGTCGACGAATACGAGGAGTAGCCGATGCCATCAGAGGCCAAGCGGAAGTCGAAACCGTTCGACGCTGCAAAGTACCTCGACAGCGACGAGGCAGTCGCTGAGTACATCTCGGAGGCGCTGCTGACCGGCGATATCGATACCATTACGCGCGCTATCGGCGTGGCAGCCAAGGCGCGGGGCATGAGCGACATTGCCCGAGAGACGGGCTTGTCTCGTGAGAGCCTGTACAAGGCCCTCAGCGGTGAGGGGCATCCGCAGTTTGAGACCATAGCCCGGGTGCTCCAGGCGCTCGGGCTGCGGCTCCGCGCTGAGCCGGCAAACGAGGGTCCGAACGAGCGCGCCGCGTAAGTCTCACACCGTCGTCGTCTTGATGTCGACGAACTTGATCTCGGGGTTGCGCTCTGCGGTCCATTGCAGGTTGAAGGCCGAGGAGGCGAGGTACACCTTGGCCTCGTCGAGGTCGCTGGCGATGGACGAGCGGCTCTTCTCCACGAAGCGGGCGAGTGCCGCCGGATCGTCGCACTGGATCCAGCGCACCGTGTCGCACGGCGCCGGATCGAAGCCGGTCTGCAGGCCGTACTCATTGAGCAGGCGGTCGGCCAGCACGTCGAGCTGCAGCGCGCCGATCACGCCGACGATGGGCGGCGTGCCGTCGAGCGGGCTGAACACCTGCACTACGCCCTCCTCGGCCATTTCGCGCAGCGCCTCGCGCAGCTTCTTGGCGCGGATCGCATCCTCCAGCCTGATGCGGCGCATGATCTCCGGAGCGAAGCTCGGGATGCCGAGAAAGGTGATGTCCTCACCCTCCGTTACCGCATCGCCGATGCGCAGCGTGCCGCGGTTGGGGAGGCCGACCACGTCGCCGGCGTAGGCCTCGTCCGCCAGCGAGCGGTCCTGGGCGAAGAAGAATTGCGGGGCGGCCAGCGCCATGGTTTTGCCGGTGCGCGGCACCTTCACCCGCATGCCGCGCGTGAGCTTGCCCGAGCACACGCGCATGAAGGCGATGCGGTCGCGGTGGTTGGGGTCCATGTTCGCCTGGATCTTGAACACCACCCCCGTCATGGCCTTCTCGTCGGCCTCCACTGTGCGCGTCGCGGCCTTCTGGCTGCGCGGCGGCGGCGCATGGGCGATCAGCGCCTCCAGGATGTCGCGCACGCCGAAGTTCTTGAGCGCGCTGCCGAAGAACACCGGCGTCAGCGTGCCCTCGCGGAACTTGGGCAGGTCGAACTTGCCGCAGGCCGTCTCCACCAGCTCGATCTCGTCGCGCCAGGCGGCAGCTGCATCCGAGTCCAGCAGCTCGGCGATGGCCGCATCGTCCGGCCCCGACACCGGCGTGCCCTCGGGTTCCCGCTCCAGCTGGCGAATGCGCGGCTGCCCCTCTGCATGAGCCAGGTCGTAGGTGCCCTTGAAGTCGCGCCCCCGGCCCACCGGCCACACCATGGGCGCGGTCTCGATTGCCAGTGTCTTCTCGATCTCGTCCAGCAGCTCCAGCGGGTGCTGGCTCTCCCGGTCCATCTTGTTGATGAAGGTGACAATGGGAATGTCGCGCAGGCGGCAGATCTCGAACAGCTTGAGCGTGCGCGCCTCGATGCCGCGGGCGGCGTCGATCACCATGATGGCGGAATCCACCGCTGTAAGGGTACGGTAGGTATGGTCGGAGAAGTCCTCGTGTCCCGGCGTGTCGAGCAGGTTGAACACCGCCCCGCCGTATTCGAAGGTCATCACCGAGGTGACGACCGAGATGCCGCGCGCCCGCTCGATGGCCATCCAGTCCGACCGCGTATTGCGCCCGTCGCGCTTGGCCTTGACCTGGCCGGCGAGCTGGATGGCGCCGCCGAACAGCAGCAGCTTCTCGGTGAGCGTGGTCTTGCCGGCGTCCGGGTGGGAGATGATGGCGAACGTGCGCCGTCGCGCGATCTCGTGAGCAAGCGGGCTCGGCGCGGGCTTGGCCGCCTTCTCGGGCGCGGAATCCTCTTGGGCCGGCCGTGCGGCCGTCAGCGTGACCGGTGTGCTCTCGTCCATCAGCTCGCTCGATCGATGTGGAGGGCGCCTCTATAGCATCGTTCGCCTTCCGTGGCGCAACCGCCGGAATGTGGGAGCGCCCCGGCCAGATTTCACCCGCTGCGCGCTTCCGCAGAGCTGCGGTGGCCGGCTGGGACTCCCGGCGGCGCGCACGGGGCATGGCATGCGCCGTTCCCCTCGCAGGGAGAACCCAGCAAGGTGCGACGGGTGCGCGAGTGCCTACTCCGCAACCATTTTAGCGGGGCGGTTGCCCGCCCCAACGCGTTGCCTTTCAGCACTCGCGCAACCGGCGTTTTCTGGCAACCGCGCGAGCAAGCCGCCTGCCCTGGGAAGACCCCCGTGTCGGGTGTCTGGGCTGGCAGGATCGGGAGCCTTGAGCCCCGCTTCACGGTCGGCGCCATTGCTGGCAGCCCGGCGGTAGCCGACGCGCGGCCCCCCTGGATCTTGAGCCATCTCGCCTTCCAGGGCGCCGGCCGTCTGCACGTGAACGTCGGATGGCGCCATCCACGTCCCGTCGCAGCAAACGACGCGCATATTGTATCAGGCAGCTTCGCCCCACCGGGGATTGCTCCGGCGGTACAAATTCTCCGCCGCCTGCCGACATCGTTGACACGGCGTAAACGCGCATGAATCGTAGAATCGTAGGGTGCAATAGCGCGCCAGCGCGTATTGCACCTATGCGGCCCTTCGCCAGCACGCACGCCTCGTGTCGAGTGGCGGGCCTTCGCTTGGAGCTGGCGCGTGTTCATCAGACCTAAAGACACAACGGCGCGCAACCCGTGACGGAGAGGATCGCATGCGCACGAAGGCCACGGCGCTCTATCCGTTCGTACCCTCTGGGCCGGATTTCCGGCTGGCGCTCGCCTTCCTTGCCGAGCTCGGCTTCGCCAAGCAGTGGGAGCACGGCGGATTGGCCGGGCTGCGTTGGGGCGGGGCCTATTTCCTTCCCCAGGATATCGATATCCCGGAGTGGCAGAAGAACCAGATGATCACCTTCGAGGTGGACGATCTCGACGCCTATTGGACTGAGATCGACCCCAAGGACCTGGCTGGCAGGTTCCCCGGCGTCAAGCTGCGGCCGCCCACCGACTTCCCCTGGGGCCGCGAGGTTCACATCATCGACCCCGGCGGCGTGTGCTGGCACGTAAGGCAGGCGAGCCGTCCCGGCTGAGGCCCCGCGTACTGCGCCGCGCAAACCGGGAGGGGCTAGCCCGAGGCCTTCTTCTTCGCGCGCCCCTTGCCTGCCATCTTTTTCAGCCGCTGGCGGGCGCCCAGCGTGTTGCCCTGGATGCGCGTGACCTTGGCCCGCGGGATGACGCGGCGCTTTTTCTTCTTCTGCTTCTCGACGTTGCGCTCTGAACGGACGGCCATATCGAACTCCTGTCGGGGTCAGACCCCCTCGCAAAAAACCTGTGCGGAACGTCTCAACGGTGGAAGCGAGGGTCTGACCCCGGCACGCACCGTTGCGCCGGTGTAGGCGGCAAGTGCGCCCTCGATCAAGCCAAAAACGCCATGTCGTCAGCCATGCTGGCCCGGCTCCAGCAGGCGAACACGCAGGGGCGTCGGTAGGCTACTGAAAGTAGTTCACCAGCCACTGTATTCCGAGCTTTCCCGGCGCCAGCAGCACGGCGGCCCACAGGAACGCAGAGCTCCAGTTGGCGATCTGGAACCGCAGCCACGGCATTTCGGTGATGCCGGCGACGATCGGCACGCTGGCGCGCAGCGGTCCGAGGAAGCGTCCGATCACGATGGCCCAGGCGCCCCACTGCTTGAAGAAGACGCGGCCCCGCTTGATCAGATCGGGGTGGTTCTTGAGCGGCCACATGCCCTGGATCCGGTCGTGGTAGTGGTAGCCGAGCCAGTAGGAGAGCCAGTCGCCCAGCGCCGCGCCGATGCCGGCCGCCGCAACGACGGTCCAGAAGTTCAAGGCGTCCGTCGCGCCAAGGATCGGGCCGATGCCTAGCACCATGACGCCCCAGAAGGGGAAGATCAGGGAAACGAAGGCCAGGGACTCGCCGAAGGCCAGAAGCAGCACGATGAGTGCCATCCAGTTGGGGTAGAGGCGGACAAAGTCCAGGATCCAGCTCGTGAAGTCCGACGCTATGCTTGCGTAGGCTGCGAACGAGGACAACATGTCTGGATTCTTTCCCTGAAGCTTGAAGTCATATCTCTGTAAAGCATGCCGCGGGCGCTGTCTTGAGCGCCAGGGCCACAATCCGCCGCCTCCTGCAGCTGCGCCGGGCGGCAGTATCCCGCACCTATACCCTGCAGCGGCGCCTCCGGATCTCGGCCGTAAGCTCCCGCGCCACCTCGCCGGCGAACAGCGATGCGCGCGATATCTGGGCCGGCGAGAGGCCGCTCTCGCTCCTGAGCGCCCTGGGGGCCGCCTCGGCCTCCCTGCGCCCATGCACCAGCTCGTCGCAGGTCAGCTCCCCCTTCGCGCTGCGGAATGCGAAGAGCCGCACGCCGCTGGCATGGGCCTGGGGCGTGGGCGCCTCCTTCACCCACCGGCGCTCCTTGTCGGACAGCAGGTGCCTCAGGGTCATCTGGCGCCGCTCGATGCACTGGGGGGTATCATCGACGCAGGAAAGGCCCGCCCGGCTGTCATCGAGGCCGGGGCCGGAGCAGGCCGCGAGCGCCAAGGCACACAGAGGGGCGCAGAGGCCGAGCGCCACGCCGCGAATGGCGAATGGCGCGTGGCGAAAGGCGACCCACCATTCGCCATCGGTCATTCGCCTTTGGCCCCGCTCCCTTGCCCGCATGGTTGCCTCTTGAGGTTCGCGCGGGGAGCCCATAGAACGCGGACATGGCGGCGCAAGGGCGCCCAATCCCTGGAACGCAGGCGGCGCATGACGCCTATTGCCGCGGCGGCTCCAGCATCGAATCTCGTACCTCAATCTCGTATCCCAATCTCGCATCAAGGAGCGGCAAACGATGGTCCACGCGATCCGCGTTCATCAGACCGGAGGTCCCGAGGCGCTGACCTGGGAGAGCGTCGATGTCGGCCCTCCCGGCCCCGGACAGGTGCGGCTAAAGCAGCACGCCGTGGGCGTGAACTATATCGACACCTACCAGCGATCGGGCCTCTACAAGCTGCCCCTGCCGCTCATTCCGGGCAACGAGGGCGCGGGCGAGGTGGTGGCTGTCGGCCCGGGCGTGACGGAGTTCAAGGTGGGCGATCGCGGCGCCTATGCCGGCGCGGTGGGCGGCTATGCCGAGGAGCGGGTGATGCCGGCGGACCGTCTGGTCAAGCTGCCCGCTTTGATCGACTACAAGACCGGCGCGGCCATGATGCTGCAGGGCATGACGGTGCGCTACCTGCTGCGCCAGACCTACAAGGTGGGCCCGGGCACCACCATGCTGCTGCACGCCGCCGCCGGCGGCATCGGTCTGATCGCAGCGCAGTGGGCCAAGCACCTGGGGGCCACCATCATCGGCACGGCCGGCTCGCAGGACAAGGTGAAGCTCGCCAAGGAGGCCGGCTGCACTCATGTGATCAACTACAAGACAGAGGACTTCGTGAAGCGCACCAGGGAGCTGACCGGCGGCCAGGGCGTAGACGTGGTCTACGACGGCGTCGGCAAGGACACCTATCCTGCCTCGCTCGACTGCCTAAAGCCGCTCGGCCTGTTCGTGAGCTTCGGCAACGCCTCCGGTTCCGTGCAGAATTTCGACCTGCTGGCGCTGATGAACAAGGGCTCGCTCTATGCCACCCGCCCCACGCTGCAGACCTACGTCGCCAAGCGCGAGGACCTGGTGGCGAATGCCACCGAGCTGTTCGACGTGGTGAGCAAGGGCATCGTCAAGATCAACGTCAACCACACCTATGCGCTGAAGGACGCCGCCCAGGCCCACCGCGACCTGGAAGGGCGGAAGACCACCGGCTCCATCGTGCTGCTGCCATAACCGGCACGGCGACGCCCCGTTGT
>Ga0070696_100000086_pt1 | contig 46085 bp, 65 predicted proteins | sample KBSK1253metaG_FD_65474 | JGI IMG/M metagenome (GOLD analysis project Ga0070696, IMG submission 65474) | Corn, switchgrass and miscanthus rhizosphere microbial communities from Kellogg Biological Station, Michigan, USA - KBS K1-25-3 metaG | ecosystem: Host-associated > Plants > Roots >... | reverse complement strand
GTTCGCCCCGCTGAGCAAAGAACCTTACCTCCAGCAGAGGGGAGATCATCTATAGCTTCTTGGATTCCCCCCGAGACTGAGAGCGCCGCAAAATCATCCGCAAACCTAATCTGCCCCGGAGCTTCACTCCCTACTACTTGGCTGGTGTGCATGAGGGTGCTTAGGCCGCCACCACTCTGCAAGAGGTCGTAACCCCCAAACTCAACCCAACACTGACACAATCCTGTTGAGGATGAGGTGAGAGGGTTGGTGGTGGAGGTGCCACCTTGATCGTCAGCATAGAGGGTGGGCTTGGAACCTGTAGGGGTGAGGCGGTCTCCATCTGCAAGGGATAGGGTTCCGCTGAAGCCGCTTAGGGTGATTAAGGTGGTGGAAGTTACGGTGGCGGAGAAGGTGGTGGAGGGAGTGGTGCCAGTGAATACAAAGTCTCCTGTTTGGATCTTCCCCACATGCCGCACAGTTACGTTAAGAGGGGAGATTCCACTCTGCGCCCCATTGACTGTCGCCCCCTCACGATACACTGTAAGCGATACTCCGCTAACAGCATTGCCGTTGCTGCGGAGCATGTACTTATAAAGTCTACCAAGCTGCGCCATCTTAAACCTTTATGTAGATAGTGCCGAACGTAGATTTTGGCATAGGGAGGCGGAAGCGGGGGGTATCGTCGGGGTGGATTTCGTCCACCCTAATGAGCTTCGCCATTTCATTTTCGCAGTACTTAAACTTCTCCGCTGAGCGTTCGTGGTGGAAGAGATCAAGAAGGTAAAACTGTGCCTTCAGGATAATGTAGTTTTCAAACTCAATAGGGATGAGGAGGGTGTCGTCATTGTTAACAAGCTGGGGGATGCGGGCGTAATACTGGACGGTGATGGTGTAAGCTTGGTCAGGGACGGGGTAGAAGTCGATAACCCCATCTTGATCTACATTGCGGAGCGTATACATGTAAGGTGCGCCGCTATCAGTCTGCCTGTCGTAGCGGGCTTGATACTGTTCCCAGTCTAGGTATTGCAGGGTGAAGGCGGGCTTGGAGGAGTCATCAAGCCGCTGCACCTTACTCTCTTTGAAGAAGAGGGAGTCTAGGGAGTAGGTGCGGGTACCAGTGGAGGTGGTGATGTTGGAGCCCACGGTGAGAAGAGCTTTCCACGGGCGGGTATTAAGCTCCTTAATCACGCGGTTGATAAACTGCCCGCAGCGATAGAGAGACTGAGAGTCTAGTTGGCGGCCAAGGATGAGGGCTACTTGATCTTTAAGGTCTGCAAATCTAGCTGGCGTTGGCCCGGTAACGGACTGAGGCGCAATGAGAACTTCCGACATGGACGGCTTCTTCCAGTGTGGAGGCGATGCGGGGAGCGTTCTTCAGGATGGAGTAATTGGCGAGCACATCTTTAGAGGAGGCGTGGATTATGTCTTTGCGGAGGATGGGGTTTTCGATGAGTTTGATGAGGGCGCTTTCCCACCCAGCGTCGCCCTTTAGCTTGATGCCGGTGACTCCATCCTCCACGCAAGAGTAGGTACACTCATCGCTATATACCCCCGCTGCCCCCATCATGGTGTAGTCGAAGTATTTGAGGGGACTCTTAGAGCGGTTGAAGTCGCTGGGAACAAGGGGACTTAAGCCAATGTCGGGCGCGATGTAGCGCGTCACAGCTTGGTAATCAATCATGTCCGCCCACTGCAACACAAATGCGTCTCCTGCATCAATCCACTCCACAGCGAAGTCAGGAACAGTGGCGATGAAGATTAGCTTAACGCAGATGCTGCTTCCTTTGTAGCGCTTGATGATGCTTTCGAGGGGGCGGCGGATCATCTGAATGTCGCCATAGCGGGCGGTTGAGCCTGCCCATAGGATTCTAACTTCATTAGCGGGGGTGGGCTTACGCTCCATTGTCCAGGTTGAGGGCTCGATGTTATTCTCGGTGATAAACACGTTAGAGTTATATTTCTTAAGCGCCTCAGCTAGAAAGGCACAGGTTGTGGTTAGGGCGTCTGCGTGCCTGAATCCGGCTAGAGCAATCTTGATGCGGTCACTCTTGGAGGTGAGCTTCTGCTGGGCGACGTTGTACTTGGGGATATCAGTAACCAAATCATCAGTGTCGATGATGATGGGAATGCCATAAGCTTCACGTGCGGCCATGAGGGTGGCGAGGCGGTGAGGCTCATAACAGATTGTGCTCCATATCGCATCACATCCTGGAGCAATAGCGTCGAGGAAGTCATAGTCCAAACAATAATCCCGCTTCACACCTTTGTAGTTGATGGTGTCCTTGTAGCCAAAAGGGGACAGTGACGAGTGTGGGCGGGTGAGGATAGTGTGGCCCATGTCGTTGAGGTGCTTAGCAAACTGCCAGTGGCGGTAGTAGTTGATGGGGATATTCTGGTGAGTAAGCTGGAGTATTTTCATCGGTACAACCAAACTTGGTAGTCGCTTCTGCTCTCGGGGTCGTAATCTTCAGCGTTAGGGATAGGCGGACACTCCCACCCCATCTTCCACCCCAGCGCCTCGAAGGGGGTGATGTAGTCGTGGATGTTGGTAGAGAAGCGCATGTGGGAGGGGTTAGCATCCCCCGCATCTTCGTGCTCCATTGGGATGACGATAAACAACCCACGCTTCACCACCCTATTAAGCTCCTTCACCGCTGCGTCGTAATCCTTAACATGCTCCAGCGTGTGCGAACAAAATCCCCAATCCACCTCACCATCCCGCAAAAAGCTCATATTCTCAATCCTACCCGCGAAGGCGGGGAAACCTTTACTCTCACACACCTTGATATGTTCGGCGCTAATATCCACACAGATAGGGTTGAGGGAGGTTATACGCTTGAGCATGTCTGCAACATACCCTGTGCGCGAGCCAAAGTCCGCAACGGTGTCATCATCAAACAGGTTAGCTCCCACCACCTCAAGGAAGTTCTTAGCTGCGTAGAGAGCGCGGTTCACCCAGAAGCCGCTTACGTCGTTGTGCTCGGCTTGAACTTTGGTGTAGTAAGTATCATCCTTAACACACTTCTGATATGAAGCGGTATTCAAACTTCCCCCTTGGGAGCATGAAGAGGGGGAAAGCCTCCTCAATGCCATTGTCGCAGACGTTACGGGTGTGGCCGTGGAGGCGGCGCTCCTTACCATCCCTTAACCTAAGATCACTGATATATATCCTCTCACCCTCAGTAGGAATACGGTAACGATTAGTTTTATGGTCAGCCACATACCAACCTAGCTCCTTAGCGGCTTCGTACACCACAGGGTCGATGACCCACTTGGCGGCTTTGAATCCTTTGCCGTCGATGCCCATATCGAAGGAGATACGCATCTTGTCTAGTGCCTCCTCCTTTGTCCAGCTTAGCGTCTCCCCGTATGTGTGCCACCATCCGTGCATAGCAAGCTCAATCCAATCCTTCTCTTTAGCATACTTCTTGAGGAGAGTTTTGCTGCAGCGCTTGGGGATGGTGAAGAGTGTAACCTTAAACTCGGGGTCGTTTTCTTTCAGGGTGCATAGCATATTGAAGGGATCGTAAGTGTCGCAGAGGTCGTCGAAGTCCATTATTACCTTGGGCTTAGAGTCCATAAGGAACAAACTCCTCCATCCTGCGGCGCCTGAAGTATTCGGGGTTGTCGCGGAAGTGGTTGTCGGTGATGTGCTCGATTACGATATCCTTAACGTATACCATGGGGAGGTTTTCGGCGTGGCAATACACACTAATCTGTTGAGCTTCCCCCAAGGCTAGGGGGCCGTGGATGGAGAAACGAAAACTATCCCACACGCTGGGAAGAGTGACTCTACACGCACCACCTAGAGCTTCCACGAAATCATACTTAAAGTGGACAGTAGCGTGGTTCCCAAAGGACTTAGGCTTATGATTGAGACCGATGATATCAGGTGACAATACACACCCTTTTCCGAGTTCCTGCTGCGCTTCGATGGAGCGGGCCAAGAAGTTGTCAGTCTTGGGGGTAATGTCGTTATCCAACCTAACAATGTAGTCATAGCTGATGCCACTGTTTAGGATAGCATCAATGAGCATGTTGGAGCTTATACACTGGCCTTTATTGTCAAGGGAGAGGTTGAGGTAGTGGAGCCCCTGCCCTGCGAGCCACTTGTTAGTTCCGTCCACACTTCCGTTATCCATAACGTAGTGGTCATATTCCATCCCCGCCATCTCTTTAAGGAGTGCGAAGGTTCGCTGAGTATCGTGCAGCCTATCCCGCGTTAGTGTGTAGACCGCTATTTTCAAGGTCAAACCTCCCTACAGCAAGGGGCTGCTCCATAACGGGGCGAGTAAGCTGCAAGTTTTGTCCATGCCACCAATACTCGGTAAGTATCCTATAGACGGGTGCGGCGCTTAATCCCACCTTAGCCCAGCGATAGACGAAGTTCCAGTCTGCGAAGCGGCGCATCTCCTCATCCCAGCCACACTCAGTTTTGGAAGCGAGGAGGTAATAGGCGCCCTTCGTGTGCATGATATCGCTGGTGTCGATGAAGTTACCTTGCTCAAGCCGCTCCACCTCAAAGGGGAATATGGGAGAGGGACCGAGGGAGAGCTTCTTTCCCAGGTGGATAGGATCATACCCCTCCATAGCCTTATACTCCCTCATCCCATACACCATATCCACTTCTTTCTCTATGATGGCGGTGAAGAGTTCGCGGAGGTGGTTAGGCTTCCATACGTTGTCATCATCAAGATAGGCGATAAACTCCCCATTGCAATGCTGCACCCCCACATTCTTAGGCTTGCACTGATAGCCGCTATTCTCGCCCAACTTGTAAAATAGGAGGGGTATTCCCTTGAGGGTGAACGCCTTATCGAAACTCTTCACCACATCGAAGGTTGAATCTGTAGATGCATCATCCACAACCACACATTCAATCTCCTCTTTGATATCTTGAGCGAGAACGCTTGCAAGGGCGCGGCGGAGGAAGTTAGCTCGGTTATAGGTGGAGATGATACAGCTTATAGTGGGGTAGCTCATTTTATAATTATACTCTCTTTCTCGTTAGGAATCCACTCCCCCCCACGCGGCGAGAGTGCGTACGCCACTCCATCCATCCCCAACCATGTTACAATCTCGGGGGTTACCTTGATATACCCTTCAAGGAGAAGAGAGGTTAGTGCTTCCCTCCACCCTAACGCTTCAATCCCGTCATCCGCGCTTCTCACGGTGTATTCAGGGAATTCGTTGCGCGTCACGCCCATGATGTATTGATCATCGCGATACAACCCCGCGTTGCGGTATCCATTCATGCGCGACACCTCAAACTTGAGGGCCTTATCGGTGGGGTTAGCGCGCTCAATAAGCCCCTTAAACACCTCTGCTGGCATACTTCCGTGGAACCCGCTAGCCACAACTCTCCTTGAAAGGGGTGGGGGATTTTGGCGAGATCCCCCCTAACTCGTCCTGTCGGGACTACTTCAGAAACTCACCCTCGGGCTCATTCACGGTACGCATGTTAACGGGGAAACTCTCCGCATCAACATTCATCGCCGTGATAACTCCAATAGCGCCACCCTCAGTTCCCATCCCCGAGGGACCAACGTGGTTGGGGGAGGTGCCCCCAATACGCGGGCCAACATTGGGCGGGCCGGAAGCAGCGTTCTGTGCAGGATTCTCACTCATAACTATCCCTTTCCTGGCTTGTAAACATACTTAGTGTTTTGATCATTATCCACACTCACTCCCTTAGAGTGGAAGAGTGCGTGGGCGGTGCATTCCACCCCATTGCGTGGCACTTTACGTGCAATGCTGGGGTCGTAATTGTACTCATCGTCCCACACAGCGAGATCGGCGTCAGGGGGGATTGAAGGATACTCCTGTCCAATTCTCCCAGCGGGGACAGTCTGAGCTTGGTTGTTGCGGGGGTCGAAACCTTGATCCTTACCGGGCTTGCTGGCAAACTGATCAGCCATGAAAGCCTCCCTTACAACGCGGTGGACTTGCCCGAACTGATGGTAACGAGGCGGTTCGTGCAATCGAGGTTAACGGCGCTGAAGTAGATCTTAGCTCCCACAGTGGCAAGCTGGTTAACAGGGTCAGCCGTACCGGAGGAACCAAGCTGCTTCACGAACACTCTCGCGCTACCCTCATCAAGCTCCACAACTCCATATGCGCCCGGACCCATAGCGAAGCCCATGTAGGCGGAGTTGGCGGCGGAAGCGGGAGAAGCGGCGAGACCGGCCTTAACGTTGGTGCTACGCACAACCCTGAATCCATAGAGTTGTCCAACCTCTCCACGATACAAATTCTGCACCGTGTCGTTGGAGGCGTACTTGTTGATGTCGATCCAACCACCCGTTGAGGTATCCCCCTGGATATCCCACAACTGATAGGGGTGCAGCACCATCCCGAAGAATCCGTCTGGGAAGGTCTTGGCGTTGTTGACGTTGAGGGTACGCAGCGAACGAACAACCTCGCGAGCCTTGAGGCGGTCTCCATTCTTCAGCTTACCCACGACAGCGGAACCCGCCACGCTAACCACGCAGGCGGTGATCTGCGTGCCGAGTCCACTGATGACCTGGCGGATGCGCGAGTCGATCTTGAGGGCGAGGCTCTTCGAGACTTCCTGTACTGACCCCGCGATCACGTCGCTGATGGCGGTCATGACGAGGAAGTCGGAGTGCTTCACGGCGAGCGCGAAGCCGGAGAGAGTCGTGGACACGAGCGACGCTGACATGGCGCAAGTTCCAATCGGAGTACCTTCTGTAACGAAGTTACCAAGCGTCAGCTTAGTCCACTTGTTGAACAGAATAGTCTTACCACTGTTGGGCGGAACCTTGCGCTTCTCCCCGAACTGCCAAAGGTAGAGGTCGGGGTAGAGGTTGTCCAAAAGAAGGCGATCATAGTACGTGGGTACCAATCTCGCAATTGAGGTAATTGTTGGAGAAGCCATTACTTAGCTATCCTTTATCCTCGCCGGTTCCAATCATCCACTCTAGGGACGCCCATCTTTTTGAGAGCTTCCTCCATTTGTTTGGAGTTGAGCTTACCAAAGGCGTCCATATCGACGGTTTGACCGGCTGAGGGTACGTTGGTGTACGCTTGAGGCTGTTCTACAAAGACACGCTGCCTGACGCCCTGCGCGGCTACCTGAGCAGTAGCTTGGGTATTGGCGGCTGTGAAGGCCTGCGTTTCAAGACGCTTACTCTTCGCGAGTGCGCTAACCACGCCTGCGCGAGTATTGGCGTCCATGGTGCGGAGGCCGGGGTACTGGAGTTCGAGGAGTTGCTGCTCCTCGGGGGTGATACCAGCAGCAGCAAGTTGGGCCTTAGCAGCCGTCTCCTGAAGCTGGGATTGGAGGGATTCATACAAGACTTGCCCCACTCGCATAACACCTTCCTCAATCTGGCGGGCGGTGGGATAGTCATCGGGATTGGGGGTGTTGATGATGCGCTGAGCAGCCTGCTGAGGCGCAAACCCCATATGCTGCTGCTGAGGCTGAGTTTGGGAAGCGAGGGTATTAAGCAGCTTCCTATATTCCCCAATTTGGTTACCCTGGTCGCCCACAATCTTTTTGAGGTGGGCAATCTCATCTGCAAGGGGATTAGACTGAGGCTGCGCCTGCACAACCTGTGGGGCTGTAACAGGCTCATTCGTGGGAACCTCCCACGGATTAACCTGACTACTCAACTGCGCCACGTTAGAACCATCATCAAAGTTAGTATTCCCCGGTGTAGTCTGCTGCCCCACACCCTCAACGTTAGTACCATCCAAATCCCCATGCCCTAGATCAAGCTGCCCATCTTTCATAACCGGACTAAAACTAACTACCTGCGACATTTCCTCTCCCATCTACCGAGCGCGTCTTACGCCTACCAACCATCAATGCGAGTTTGGAGGATTGAGGGTCCGAGCGTTTCAACTGCCTGCCCGATGGTTTCCATTTGTGCGAGCCTCTTTTTTTCTTCGGCTTCGTGGCGGGCTCGCTTGGCCGCGTTGCCTGCTTCAATGAGACGATAGGGGTAGTTGCGCAACACCTGGATGGCGAACAAGATTGCTCGCTTCTCTTCGTCGTGGGTGGAGCCTGCGCGTGTAAGCTCGCGTATGACGCTTGCTTCGTAAGAGTCCATTTCCGCTTCGAGCGCCTCCCACACTTCGTGTTTGATGAAACTCTCGCTAATGCTGGCGAGGCGGATCGTTTCATCTAGAGTTTGAGGATTTCGCCCGTGCTGCTTGCTGCTTGGCCGCACTTGCTTGAGCAGCCGCTCTGATACGCTCACGGGCCAGATCAAAGGTTCCCTTGACCACGGCCACCTTAGTATCTGCATCACCCTCTGCATCAGCTTTGTTAGCATCAATGTGCTCCTGAGACATAACCTGACCGGCTGCCATTGCGAGTTGCATCTGTTGGGCAGCTTGATCGTTCTGCGCCACTTCCTCTTCGCTCATTACAAACTTGTCGGGATTGCGCCACCCGATATCGGTGACAATTTCGCGGGCGATGTTATTGAGGCGGAAATGCTTCATGAGGTCGGGGTTGGCTGCCATTGCGGATATCATTTGGTTCATCCCCTGAAGCCTATCTTCCTTGTTAAACGCGAATATCCCACTGTTGATGACAATATCAACGGGCTCTTGGATCATACTGATATCCAACTGAATCATCTGATTAGGCTGGCCCACAAGGCGAATGAGGCGGTCGGGGGGTAGGTGGCGTTGGTACAGCTTGAACATGCGATCAAGGAGTTCTTTCTTGAGAGTGTAGTCAAGCCACATCGTCATAAGCTCAAAGCGGGCATTCCCCTGCAAGGAGCGTGTATGAATCTCTGAGGCTGTGGCGCGGTTAGTCTCCATCACCCCCTGCACCAAAGGAGTAGCGGCGCTGGTGCTCTCTATCTGCTCACGCTTGTTAGCGCTCTCAGTGTATGCTTCGGGGATGATAGGCTTGCGGGGCATGGGGAATGCGACTTCGCTGGGGTTGCCATCAACGAAGAGTGCGCCACCTGGCTGAAGGAATAGCTTGTTGTCGCTTACTCCAGCTTGGCGGTTAAAGATAGTCTGCCCCCAAATCCCCAGCAGCACCTCATCCATTCTCCAGTTTTCGATGCGATTCATCTGGTCCGCAAGGGGGCCGATGTAACGAACGATACTCTCGCCGTACAGGCGACGTGGGATAGGGATGCTCTTGATGGGGAAGTAGGGGATGCGCAGGTCAGGCGTGGGCATAGGGATATCCCTAATCACAACCTGACCGTTGGCGATAACCTGCAAGCGCCATGCGATGTTGTCGGAGCCACGAAGGTTAGGTGGCACCCATCCCCAACACTGCCACAACCTCACCGTTGGTCCGTCTCGACTCAAGCGTGTGGTGTCGTAGGGAATCCCCTCAACTGTATTCTGCTCATTTCCAAAGTCTGAAGTAGTGTCTTGGGGGGTGATGGAGAAAGGATGAACCTGGTCAAGATTCTGATAGATGTTCATCTGCTCGTTAGCTTCAAGCAGTTGGTCATAGTTAACATCCATCTGCTCAATAAACCAACGATTGTTGCCGCTGGGGTCGGGCCATCCGTGAAATAAGTCAACCCAATCAAACATGGGGTCATCATAGGTGGTCTCTTTGTTAATCTGGGGCTCACTACTAACTCTCTGCCTCCCCTGCGCATCAAGGGAAGGGTATCCCATCTCATCAACAAGATTAACAGGGATGTCTCTAACCTTATCCCCCACCTCAGTGTGCCACGTAACCTTCCCCCAAACGTGCCCCATGATGCCGCAATACTTCAGCGCTTCATAAACTTTGGGAAACAGCTTCATCCTCTCCACACCATACATGAGGAGGGATTGCACACTTTGCTCATACATCTCCCCTGCGCCTGTGGTAGCTTGCACCGCGAACCACTCGGGGCCGCTAAACATCCCTATGATGTGGCGGGGGAGGATAGTTTCGATAACCTTGAATATTTCAGGCACCACTTCGTTGGAGCGCCACCAATCCACAGGATCGTTAAGTTCGGTGATACGCGCCCTATACCAACTCCAATACTTCGTCCACCAGCTTTCATGCAGGATGCGCAAGTTTTGTGAATCACTCTTCCTGCGCGTCCAAAGCTGTACTCTAGAATCGAGGGTGGCAGTCTCAGTCTGAGGCTTGCCGGTGCCGCTGAAAAATCCCATATCGGGCATTATCTAACTCTTATATAGTTAAAACGTATGCTGGGCATTTCTAGAGGCTTCCAAAACACCATTATTGATTTGGAAACAAGAACGGTTCGCCAGTAGTGAATCCAAATAAACCAATGTCCGGTACAGGTTTTGCGGATCAATGGGTCCAATCCGGGCGAATCACGCCCACAACACTACTTTTGAATTTTTCTTGCTGTGCGGCATATGCGCGGGTGCGGTCCTCACCTTCACTTGAAGCTGGGCGAAGGGGGGAGCCCCAATCATCATCACGATAGTGGCCGCGAGGCATAACCTTTACATCATCCAGCAGCACATCCGCTGCACCATCTATCAAATCGTCATGCGCTGTGTTGGGGAAGCAGGTAAGCTGAGTCACAAACTCTTTGTTGAAGGGGCACCCCTCAACCATCAAAAACTGCCCCAGTTTGAAATAAGGTTGGAGGCCCATAATGCGGTCGCCCTTTTTGGTTTTCACGTCGCGCTTGGGCATCACCAACCTTAACCCTAACCCTCTCCTGCTGCATTCCTCACGAAAGGGGCGCGAGAAGGTATCCTGCCCCACTGCCTCAATCACTACCGTGGACGATCTCCACTTAGCCATGAGATCACATATCGCAGTAATGCCTTGAAGAATGTCGAGCTTATTAGAATACACGCAATCGCGGCGGTAAATGTGCCCCAGATTATCAAATCCAAATACCTGAATAGCAGTGTAGTCACCTTTACCCCGAGTTTCCTCTCCCTTCCAAGCAGAGTCTATGGTGATGATGTGGCCTAAGTTGTTGGGAATCTGCGAAGGCCTAACCTCTCTTATCCAGGTGGGGTCGAACTTCACATCCCCGATGTTCTTGGGCTCAAGCATCATCTGATGCCAGAAGTTCCACTGCTCCGAGGAGTCCTCGGAGTTCATCATCTTTTCGAGGCGCTCCCACGGCCAGCGGGTTTGGAAGCGCGACTGCCACTCGCCGCCTTCTTTCTTGTACGCGATAGGGACACGATGAATGACGTAATCGCCGCGAGAGATAATCGGGTCGGCGTAAAGATCCTGATAGTGGTATATGGTTCCAACGACGTCCACCCATGATCCTGGATCAAGCAAATACTGGAACCTCTCCCACCATTCTTTCGTTTGGAGGAGCTGCTCCTCGGTGGTGCAGTTTTCATGATCAATCGGATCATCTATCTTCGCCCCGCTGAAATGCGGTCCAGCCATGCGAGAACCAGTAGAAACAGCCGTAATAGAGGCCTCGCGATAAAATTTGGTACGGCAGGGGACTGTAAACTGATCCTTAGTACCCATCTCCGCAAGAGTCTTTGGAACATATTCGGGGAAAAGCGCCTTTAAGCGTTCGTTGTTGCAGAAGAGGTGCCTAACATGCTGGAGGAGTTGGCGGGCGTTGTCGAGCTTGACGTTACCCAGTACAATCCGCTCATTGGGATCGATGAGGAGCTTTCGTACAGTGTCTCCCACAGTGACCACGTAGGATTTAAATGTATTTCTAGCGTATAAGTGCAGCTTTTTGCGAGCGGGAGCTTGTACGGCAGCGCACATGGCACGGTGGTATACCTCATCGTAGAGATCCAAACCTGTTTTAGCTTTGTAGTCTAAGCAGTCATCCTTGTACAATATCTCTGTACAAAGCCAATATAGGTCGGTGCGACACTTCTCCCGCTTAGCGTGGTGGATTAGCTGTTGGAGCTTTTGGACCCGCTGGGCTTGGAGAGCGGCGTCGATTTGCTGCTCCACCACATCTTGCTTTTTTCGTACCACGCGATTGTCTTATCAATACCACTATCGAGAGTTTCTTCAGGCTTCCAGCCAAGGAGGCGAAGTTTGGCGGAAGTCATAGCGTAGCGGAGGTCGTTGCCGGGGCGATCAGGGACGTATTCGATGTTGGGGATGACACCTAACTTGTTAGCGAGGAGGTAAACAATCTCCTTATTCGTCTGAGCAATCGCTGTAGTGACGTTGTAGGTTTCTCCCAATACACCACTATCCGCGGCCGCAATAATCCCTCGGACGTTGTCCGCCACATATACCCACTCTCTGATGTTCCCCCCGTCACCATGGAGGTGGATTGCTTCTCCACTGAGGAGTTTGGTGATAGCATGAGGGATGAGCTTCTCGGGATGTTGCCGTGGGCCATAGTTGTTGCAGCTCCTTGTGATTACAAAATTGAGTCCCCAGGTATGCGCGGCGGCCCTAACCGTATGTTCAGCGGCACTTTTGCTTACGCTGTAGGGATTAGTGGGGTTGAGGGGTGAACCCTCAGTGGCGCGCCCCTCGGGTAAGGAGCCATACACCTCATCCGTGCTCACATACACAAACTTACATGTTGGTGCATGCACCCTCACTGCCTCAATGAGGTTGAAGGTGCCGGTGATGTTGGTGTCTACGAAGGCTTTGTAGGAGTTGAGGCTCCTATCAACGTGGCTCTCAGCCGCAGCGTGGTAGATAATCTCAGGCTTGAAGTGGGCGAGGAGAGAGTGAATATCGGGATCTTCAACCCCGCATATGTAATGCTCGAATTTTCCCTCTACATCAGCTAAGTTATCCATAGAGGCTGCGTAGGTGATGGGGTCCACAACGGCAATAGTATCACCCTTCTCAACAAGTTGGCGTACCAACTCGGAGGCGATGAACCCAAATCCCCCCGTTACTAGGATTCTCATTTAGAAATCATCATAATGACCACCAGCTAATCCTTCCCGATCCAGTAACCAATATAAAAATATACCAACAGGTATAACTAGTAGAATAATCATACTACCCTCACCTTATCCCCTTCCACGAACTCAGCGCTATCTAGTTCCACGATGACGTTTCTTCGCTCAAGTCCCATGATATCGTGGGCAATAGTCGCCGGTATATACACAAGTACTCCATCTCCAGCTTTGAGAGGTATGATGGCTTCTCCGACTCGTGCAAGCACGCGTCCAGCAACGCACGCCCAGAGGGAGTTTTTAGTGGGGTGATAATGCGCCCCCTTCCAGATTCCTCGCTCACATCCAACGAGGGTAACCTGTTTACACTGGAACCCATTAGAACCTCGCCACGCCTCATACACCCACCCGCGATGATCCTTGTGAACTGGCTTCTGGAGAAGCATCGGCTGGGATAGTATGGGGTAGATCTCGTCGAAGGCAGGGTTTAACGTCACTTCTTGATTCTCGGGCGAAGTCAAACAAACTTCGTCGCTTTCCCCAAATACCAACAATTCCCGAAGTTTCTCCCTCAACGAGCTTAACCAACTCATTTGCAACCTCATCCGCGTACATTGCCCTGGCGTATGCGTCGGTGGGGGCTATATTGTAGGGGTAGGGGCGTTCTTTGAACTGGCTGCGAACGATAAGGCCTCCAGCGGCATGAGATGCAATTATCTCCCCACACCTCTTCGTCCGTCCATACCAATTCACCGGATTCACTGCATATGAGGAACTCATGTACACCATCTTGCAGCCTGTGCGGAGACACCACTCGACCGCATTGGCAGTACCCACCACGTTCACTTTCCACGCTAGGTCGCGTTCGCGCTCGCACGTTGGAACGTGGGTCATCGCTGCAAGGTGGATCAAGGTGTCGAATCCGCCGCTTATACCCCAAAATGAGGTTACATCGTGGCCCAAAGCGACGAAATTAGGACGGAGTTTGTGAATCTCCTTCCCTAACCTTCCTGTGGAACCTGTGACGGCGACGCGCATTCACCTACTCTTCCTCAATAATCGAGCAATATCTCGCTTTTCTTTGCGGAGGAGTGCTGCATATTCCTTATCGGTACGAATAGGTAACTCCCCATTCCATTTACGTACAAAGGTAATCCATTCTTGCCGGTGCTCCTCTTTAGTCACTTCGCCTTCTTCTTACTGGGGAGGGACTTAACCTTCCCTTTGTCGGCGTGCATGAACTCACACCCAACACTTTTAGGGATTCCAGAGCCACTTTTGCCACTACAAGCGGCGGCCATGGCACGATGCTGAGATTTACTCTTACTAGGCACGTTTCCCCCCACGCTGGACAATGGGGGCAACACGCGGGAGACGCCGCTGAGTTCCCCTTGCGCCTAGTGCAGGCTCAATTTCGAGTCGTTGCTGAGCTTTTCGGCCCTCTGTCATACGTTTTGATAGGGAATCGTAGGGAGTCTTGCGCGGCGCTTGAATCTTCATCCCCAGCTTCGCCACTAGTAATCTCCCCCAATAATCTTATTCTTCTCCTTTGTGGCCGCCTTAACAGTCTTATAGGCGGTCTTAATTCTCAAATCGTTCTTCCCACCCTTAGGCTTCGGCTTAGGTTTCGCTGCCACTCCCCATTCCTCCTCAAAATAACGTTTACGAGTGAGTCTCGATGACTCATAAAATCTTGAAACTAAACGAATTACCTCACTTTTGGTCATCACCCTTGCCAGAATTTTCAAGAAAATCTAGGGAGGAGCTTAACGTGTTCGACTCCAACTTGCTGGGGGGCTCCACCCCTCCCAAAGAATCTCCCACCGAGCCTAATAGCGCCCCATTCTCGCCACGTTGGCCTACAATCGCATCATTAGCGTTAGGCGAGGGTGAGGTATCAACTAGCGTGTGCGCGTGCGTTGTAGGGGCACGTAGCGCTTCGTATTCACGCTCCATAGCGCTGATGTCCACGCTTCCACCTAGCATGTTAATATTCACCTGCGCAGCGCGGCCTTGTTCAGGGGTCAAATACCCCTGCATGAGCGCTATAAGTTTGCCTGCCGCGATGCTATCTGTAGTCTTATCAGCACTTTCCAGTATAGTAGTCATACGCTCTAGGATGCGCTCTTTACTTGCAATCTTAGCTGCCAGGGAAGCGGGTTGTGTGTCCTTGTAGCGGGCGAACACACGCATAGCTGTTTGCTCATGAACACCAACTTGCGCAGCAATTTGCGTAAAGGTATTGCCCGCTTTGCGTAGGGTGAGTATTTCAAGTCGCTTGCTAGCATCAATCGTGGCTGGCACACGCCTTTACCTTATCAACAGGGACTAAGCCACTAGCCCAATCCGTACTTTCACCTATGAGGCTATCATACACTGCGGTATGCCGCAGGCAATAATCAGAACCGCCTAGTGCATAATCACCGCAAGCTGAACAGTGTTTTATCGGTATGTGCTTAATAGGCGGGTCTATATGAGGATCGCTCATGCTTAACAATGTATTACATTAGACTCAAGATGTCCACTAAATAATACACCCGTAGAAAGAAACTTTCTTCTTTTTTTATCTTGACACACTCCATTCTTGGGTGTACATTGTCAGCGTGATTGATTATCAACCAGCTAGTGGAGGTTAGAAAGATGAAACTATTTGATGATGCAACAGCGGCTCATCTTGATGCTTGGCTTAACCGTGAATTCCCGCATGCGGAAGGCCGCGAGAAGGCGTTGAATAACATTCTCCTGTTTTGCCATGAGCACCCCGATTTGATTGAAAAGGGTTACGGATGGCGGCAGATTCTTGAACTATCTTATAGGGAGTTGTAAATGTCAATCTATGTTGAGGAAGCGGAGAGGCGGGCGCAAGCGCCGAGCTTTTGCTACACATGCGTTAAGGTTCTATACCGTGAATCATGGGATATATCAGAACACGGACCATGTGACTGTGAGGAAGAGCTTTGCGATCACGTTGAACGTCACCGCGCCGCAGGCCACGATGTGGGGGAAAGGGGGAGCAAATGACTCTTGAGCCAATTGTGAAAGCTCTAGCATTGGTGGACAAAGCAGAACGCATCGCGCGCCGTCAAGCTATCAAAGCGGAGGATTCGGGAAGGCTGTCAGGATTCCCGCTGAACATGGACACGTTATCCCTTGCTAATGACTTGCAGGCGCTTCTAGAGGCTTACTCGCACCAATATGAAAGGGGGAGCAAATGAGCCGACAATCAGAGCGGGAAATGTTCATGATGCGAGCAGTAAAGATTGGGTTGTCGTGGGAAACAGCACAAAGGCTACTTAGTCTAGGTGTCACGCTACAACGCCTTGCAGAAGCTCAGTGTAATGGCGATTGGCCCGCCGATAATGGTGAGCGTGCGGTGCAGGAATGCCCGCGCTGTGCCTGCTATTGGACGCCTGACACTATCAAAAGGGCAGGCTGCCCTGATTGTAGGGCGCAGGATAGGGTGTTGAAGCTCCTCAAGGATTATGCTGATGTGTGTGTGGAATTCCAAGGTGATCCAAGAGGGGCTATTATGACGCTAAAAACGGCAGATGGGAGGGAAGTATATGTCCCCTAGAAGGGTTTATCCTCCCATCATCCTCTACTGCCTCCACTGTAGCGCCAAGCTAGGCACCTTAGCCATGGAGGATCAACTCAAAGATGGGCGCATAATTTGCGCGTACTGCAGGAAGATGGAGCATGGGCAGGCGTATATGGAGAATATCCCCACTAACTGGTGGGATGTTGCGGCGTTGGTCGCGTTATGTGTGTTCGCCTATGCTCTATGGTGTCTACTGTAGGAGGATAGGACAATGAAAATAGTTGAAATTGACCCAGCATTATGGGACCGAGGGCGGGGAGGATGGAAAGAGCAAGGAGAGGCTAGGGTAGCTTTATCCGGGGTTGCTGGGAGATGCTGCATGGGATTTGCCGCCTTGGCGCTAGGGGCTAAAATGGAGGAAATTATTGATAGATCTACTTGGTCATCTTGTGGAAATAAAGAACTTGCAGAACTTGCTGATCGGGTGGATTTTGTTCACCTATATGAAATCAATGATCTACCCGGCATAACTGATCAACAGCGTATTGACCAATTAAACACAGCTTTGGAGCATAGAGGACAGGAATTCCGTTTTACCCTTAAAAGGAGAAAATAGCCATGGCTTCAACTTTCGTACATTCTGGACTATGGGTTATTTGGATGACCCCAGAAGCAGCAGAACGCCATACTAGAAAGGTGATGAACATTCCCGAGGATTCTGGTATAGGATGGCAACCTTATCAAGTTTTGGTTAATACCCCTAATTGTCTATCCTATTGCGCCTTTAGGACAATGCTAGATTTTAGGCGGTGGGTAGGGGATCATAGGGTTGAATTTAAGCATATGGGGTTAGGGGTGCGACTTGGGAGGATATATGAACCTTTACACTCTTAGAGGAATATTGCTCACTGAAAGAGAATGGAAGTTGATGCAAGCATACTGGCAAATCATCGCGCACATTCCAAACCTGCGCGATTGAGGACCCCTATTTGATAAAGGGGGAGGAATTAAACAAGGGTTTAGGATCTTGTTTATATTCATGGGTTTAGTTAATTTGCGGGGCCGTGATTTTCAAATCGGCCCGCAAGTTTGATTCCGCGGTCCTTGTGATCGTCGGAAGTCCAAGTTGGTGTTATAATTAGCTTGGATCTTAGGCCGAAAGCGCGGGTTTTGTCAGGAATTATGTATGTGGGGCGCAATCCGTGGTAATTTCCAGCGGGCGCGAGATGAAACATTACACCATCAGTGGCTCCCGCCCATGCGGATGCGCCGCGCATCTTAAAGCGGTCGGGGTGACGGCCTTTGGCGTCGCGCTCAATGCGGGCGTGACGGAGAATTAGAATAGTGGTATCGTTGTTGGCTGCAACTTGGACTAAACGTAAGCCAGCTATAAGTTTAGAGGCTTCAGCATTATCATTCTCATCATTGACTCTGAAACAGCTTGAGGAGGTGTCGCAAATTATGAGGTTAGGACGGAAGGCTCGGGCTTCCTCACCTACGCAAGCGAACCAACCCGCAGGATGGCTTAGGATGGCATTTTGGCCGATGCGCAAGTTAGTGCTAAGGGCCTCTAAAGATGGTTCCCCCATACCCTTCCACGCCCATTTTAAGTATGTTGGTTGGTTGGCGGGGCCGTTCTCTTCATCGAGGTATAAGACGCGTCCCTGGTTAACTTCTAGGTCGAGGAAGTTGCGGCCACTGGCGACGGCGACGGCTAACGAATATGCGAATACACTTTTCCCAACTCCAGGGACCCCCGCGATGCAGATCAGGGATTGTTGGTATAGGAGATCCTTAACTAGCCATTTAGGGGGAGCAGCGGATTCACTTATTAATGATTCTAGGGTAGGCCAGCTAATGGGAGGCTCCAAAATAAAAAGCGCGTGTGAGGAAAATTTACGTTGACACACACCCAAGGTGGGTGTATGTTGAGGAATGTAACGTTTCATTAAGGGAGAGTCAATGAAAAGGATCGGGCTTGCAGCAATAGTGGTTGTGGGAATGGTGATGGTTGGCGCGACGATGGGAAAGGGGGAGTGCGAAGTAGTTATCCTAAGCGGCTACCCTTCTGCGCCCGCTAATTGGGACTGGAACAATCTTAGCTTGAATGTGGATGTTCACACTTCGAGCGCGAACGCCCCCACCTTTAAGACTGGGGATAACTTTGCGGAGGCGGTTGCGGAGTTAATGCGCCAAGGGTATAAGATGCAGGGGGCGGCGAAGTTTGATGAGGGTGGTTATGGGTGCACTGTGATGATGGTGAAGTGAGGAGGATTATGATTAGAAGGATTGGGAATAAGCCATCAAACTCAGACGCGCTGAGACTCACCCTCACCCTCAAGAAGTATGAACCCGCGAAGGGGAAAGGGGAGTGGATGAAATATGGGGGGTCACGAACTGAATCGTTTGAGTTGACGGGAGTGGTGACGCTGGATGAAATAATGTGTGTAATGCGCGAGGCGCTAGAGGGAAAATTCAATGGGTCTTAAGGTGTTAGTCAGCAGTAAGCCAAAGAGTGGTAAAACACTGTTCACACTAAGCGCGGCGGCGTTAGGCCCTATGGCTGTGGTGGACACTGAGTTTAGCTACCATCTTTACACAACGGAGGGGAATGAACCAAATTTGCGCCATCCAATAGAAAGAGTTGCGAAATTGCTTGACATACCGGTTGACTCTAAGATATATACTTTGCAGACGGCAAATCCGGCGAGCGTGAAGAAGTTTCTTGCAGAGTATGCAGCGCGGCCGGATATTGTGACTCTTGCGCTGGACAGCATGAGTGTGGTGTGGGATCAACTTACATCCACGGTCCAGGGAAGGCAAGATTGGCCCGCTGTGAAGCGCCCGCTGCGACAGTTACAATATCTCGCATTGAGCAGCGGCAAACACTACATCTTCACCGCGCATCGCAACAACCTTTATTCGGAGGACATGACAAAGAAGATTGGGGAGTTTCCATGGAGTGATAAGAAAGACCCGCACTGGGCTGATTTGATTCTTGAGCTTAAGTTTCCGCAAGGCGCATCGCGGCCCGATGCGTGTGTGGAAGGGGAGAGAAGTGCGGGGATTTTGAAAGTGGGAATGACGCTACGCAATCCCACGTTCCCTGAGCTTGCGAAGTTGCTTGGGCAGATTCCCGAGATGAAGAACGCAGAGATGCTTTCACCGGATGAGCTTGACTATCGCACAAACACACTAACAGGTATAGGAGGAGAATGAGAATGGAAATCATTGATCCCACAAAAACGGCGGCGGCAACAATTACGAGTGGTGGCGCGGGGTTCGGAGATGATTTCAACCCCAACGAGCTTGGGGAGGATAGCGGTTATACGAGCTTGGAGAAGTTTGATTCAAACATTGGCACAGTGGTGCGGGCGTATGTGGACAACTTCCGAAATGCGCGGATTGTTTACGAAATCAAGGAGAGTATTCTGCAAAATGTGGGAAAGCGTGCGGGGTTGCAGTTTCCGCTGGATGCACCCACGAACACTTTCACTAAGAATGCAGCAACAGATAAGTGGGAGAAAGTGCCTGTGACCGACCCCAACACTCTTGCTGCAATGCGCAAAGATTGGCAACGGGGGTGGGCGAAGATCATGCATGTGACGGGACTGAGTGTGCCCACGGCGGAGACGTTGGGCAACGATGTGCTTGCTACGGCGTGGCTGCAAACTGCGGAAGGAACGTCGGCGGTTTTCAGTGCATATGATAAGGACGGGTACGGGCAGATTAGTTGCAACGTATTTGGTAATGTAGATCGTAAAGCCTATGTGGCAATCGCGGGGCTAGATGATGCTGCGAAGGATAAGAAGCAGCGGTTTGGTGTGACACGCGCGGATGAGGCGCGGGCGAAGATTGCTGCGGAGAAGGCGAAGAGTTAAGGGGAGATGCCGCCGCTCTGTCCTCTATGACTAGCGAAATCCCTCCGCCCGTAGGTGCGGCAAACGGGCACCTAAAAGGAGAATGATATGACTCTGATTCGCTACATCCTAGTTGCTGCACTGCTTGGAGTAGTATATCTGATGAACTCGGTAGGAGTTTGGACGAGGATTTTGTGCTTGCTGAGGGGAGAGGTTTGTAAATGAGTGAGCGCAAGCTGGCGGAGGGGGTGGAGGGGGATTTGGACACACTCGCCACACTTCTGCGCTGCCACAGAGGATTTTGTAAGACTGGCAAAGATGGTGAGGCTGAACTTGCCCGCCTCCGCGCTTTGCTGGAGGTGAGTGCGGGGGAGGCACGCACAGAAGCCCATGAGACCATCACACTTCTGGAGCAGGCCCGCGATACCGTGTCGCGCAATCTTGCTACAGAGAAGGCCCACGCCGCCCTCGACGCTGCCGTTGCTGCTGCGGTACATGAGGCAGTGGGGGAAAGTATGCAATGGTGGCAAAAGAAGCTAGAGGCTGCGGTGAGGGAGGAGAGAGAAAGGCATCAGGGGTTCGTGAAATTGCTGGAACCTCTTGTTGAGGAGTGGCTGCGTATGCGCCGCTGCGAGGTGAAAGAGTGACCCCCACCCCCTTCGACAACGGCTGGAAGAGGTTGCACAGTGGATCAAGGAGTGTCCTATAGAGAGGGGGCTTTTGAATGAGCAGTAAGAGCGATGAATGTTATGAAGGCCGACATGAAGACTGCGACGGATGCAATCTGAATAGCTCCATGGGCTGCGAATGCCCATGCCATGACGAAGATGAGGAAGAAGACGATGGCCTTCAAGCAACTTGTCCCCGCTGAGCCTTGCTGGTGGTGTTCGCGTAGGCTGATGGCGGGGTTTACGACCATCGAGGCAGAGGGCTATCCTCGCAAGGTTCACAAAGGTTGCAAAGATGCCGCCCTTGGGCGTGCACAGTTCCCGGCTGGGGTGGACGATGCCCATTTCGACAAGAGAGTATGCCGTCGCTGTTTCGAATCAGACCCGCTGGACTGGTATTGCGGAGCACACGGTCACTGCCGCAAGTGTTCATTAGAAACGTGCAACCAGGGATTCATCGAGGCAGCGAGGAGGAAGCCATGACCCGACCTGACGATTCCTCTCCACGCAAGAAGCGGGCACGATGGTTCATGACCTATTGTGGCGAGTGTGCAGTATGCGGGAGAGATCGAGGCTGGAGGGAAGCTAGATATTCTGACCCGCCCCCGAAGGAGAAGAGGTATGTCCAACTTCCACAAGACGCCTGTTCGAGTCATTTTCTATGAGTAGACCTGACGATTACGGGATTGTGGCGGAGAAATTGAGGCGTGCCATCATACGCTGCGAGAATTACGAGTATCACAGGGAACATAAACAGCCGTGCGAATACGAGAAAGCCCTCGCCGCGCTGGAGAGGTTGGCGGAGGGGGATCATACAAGAAATTGCCTGTGTCATGCTAATCACTTCGTCAGCCACGATAAAAAAGACATGAATCTATGTAGACGCATTGTGGAAAATCATCCCCATCCACATATAGATTCCCGTTGCATCGAGTTCCGCCGCGACTGCCTCGCGAAGGTGCGGGGATGAAGTTCATCGGATTCATTCAAGCTATCCGTTGCTGGCAATGGGAATGCCTGCGCTGCAACTTGGCTGTCTACTTCTCGGAGAATTCAGCGGCTCCAAGACTCTGTCCACGGTGTGGGGATGACTGAAAAACCTTTAAGCCTAGCTGACAAAGTAAGATTGGATCTTTGGGCGTACATTAGAAAGTATGGCCCCCTTGGATATGATGATGTTAGTGATGTTATCAATAATATCGATGCTTTGCACGAACATTTACGTTGCTCAATATGCAGGATGAGGCATGGGAAGGAGTTGGAGCATGAATGTGAGTGATCCTCATAATGAGATGCAATGTGCGCGGTGTCCCTACACCATCGGCCCCCATCGTTATCTTAGCGAGAATGGGTGGTTGTGTCAGGAGTGTGAGGAGTTTGATGCTGAGCTTGAGGATTTTAAACGTGATGAGATAGAGGTGGATTATGAATAGCTTGGCTATCTTCCTCTTAGGGTGGATGATTGGATTGATGTTCGGCTACATCATTGGGTGCGCGGTGACGCTGAGTGGGGAGGAGTGATGATTGAGATGAGTGATGATGATACGGATGAGAGGTATACTCCCGATGAAGTATGGGTCCCCCTTAACCGCCTTTTCAACTTTGAACTTGATCCTTGCGCTGCTTCGGGTAATAGGTTAAACACCCCCCATTTCTATACTAAGGAGGGTAACGGGCTCCTGCAAAGTTGGAAAGCGATGAAATGCTTTGTGAATATGCCCTACTCTGATATATATAGTTGGGCGGAGAAAGCTGTTAAAGAGGCGTCCCTTGGGGCGTTTGTGGCTATCATTGTCCCCAATGATTCCACCACAAAGTATTACAGATTGTTGGAAAAAAATAAATGGGGGGACTGGAAGCCACCCTTTAGGGCGAAGTTTTTAACCCCCGACGGGCGCAAAGTTGACGTATCTAGGAGTCATATTGTGTTCTTTCTAGGAGGATTACCCTAGTGATTAGCGCCCTTTTCTGCCCCGCCTGCAAGATTGAGACCACTGACTTAACCCATTGGGTGAGCGACACCGCCCCTGAGTGTGCGGGGAGCGCACAAGCTAGAGCGTGGTGGCATTCACTTCTTAATCATGCCCTCAACGACACCAGGCATAGAGATGGTAAGATAACCGTTACGCGCCTCCTAACCTGCCCCCGCGAGTGGCTGCTTGCGGACTTCCTTCCCCACACGTTCGATCCACGCACGCAACATACCCCCGCAGTGGGAACCCTCGTTCAGGCTGCTATTGCAAAGTTTCCTCCAATAGGGTGGGTGGCTGAGAGGGAGGTTCAGGGGACAATCCTGGGCCTCCCTTTAAGCGCGGCGATTGATCTTAGCTTGATGTATGCTACAACAGGGTTGGAGCATGCAGGGTATACTAAGGAAGGCAAAATCTGCGAAGGCAAATTCCACTCCTTCGACAAAGACGGTTACAAAGAGTGGACGCTCAAAGATGATCATGCGTGTCAGGTTAACATGCAAAGGTTGTTGTGGGAGCAGCAGGAACCCGGCTTGAGGGTGGTGGAGATGGAAGTGGTGAGAAGTAGTATGGCTGGAGCGGGGAAGGAGATGAAGAGGTTCAAGGTGCCGGTGTGGGATGAGGAGAGGATTGCGGCGCATCGTCCAGGGGGTGGGGATTTCACTGTGGGGTTTATTGCGGGGAAAGCCGCAGAAGCGCTGCTCAATTTGAAACATGATTATGTAGCTAATCAAGGATTTTTAGGGGGAGCTAGTACTTATGTAAATGTGGGGGAAGTTGTCAAAGAGTCAGTTCCCCTCATCGGCCGCAGTATGTTTAACAAGAAGAAGTGCTCCGACTATTGTAGTCTCAAACAAGTTTGTGATAGGGTGGAGGGGATTTCTTGAAAAAGGAAATAGATGACGTAGAGTTGCCCGCTTGGATTGGTATTATCCGAGTGCGAGGTGGCTTTATGAAAGTTACTGGCGATTATTGCTCGATTGGGCAGGGGAAAGCGCACCTGCGAGCTCTTCTGACTGAGGAAAATATTGTGTGGGATGATGCTTTCCTTGTTAGGGTGGATTATGGAATGCGAAATGTAACAGGATGGGTGAAGGTTAAATGAGCCTCCTAATCCTCTCCCACCTTCCAGCCTCAGATGGAAGCTTTTATCATATCTGGAAAGGGTTGGGAGTTGATCCTTATCGAGCGCGGAGTGAGGGTGGGGTGGAGGGAGTTGAGGTTATGCCATGTACCGAGTATCCCACCTCAAATGCGAAAACACTCCTACTTCTGGGATCTGATGCGTTAAGGATATCATCGGGACTGACCAATCCCGCAGAGGTGATGGGGGCGGTTTGGAATAGGCAGGAGTTTGAGGCTATAGCAAACGCCAACAAGGTTGTGGATATACTTTATCGCACCCCCAATGTTCATAGTGTGGTGGTGAGTCTGCATCCCGCTGATGCGATGAAGGGGTCAAGATGGATGCTGCCGACGCTTTATAGATTTATTCAGCGTGCGGCGGCTTGGAGCCAGCGGGAATATGGGCCGGGAGTTTACTATGAGGGCAGTAATTATTTGCTAGAATACTATGGAGTGTTGCCCGGAGAAACTGAAACGTCAAGAAAAGTTGTTCCAGACTATAATCGTTTGCGGGGTATCACAATCAACCTTAACCCTATGGAGGATGACATTGAAGAAGCCTTCGCCGAAGATGATGGTGGACCTATTTCCATTGATATCGAGACTCCCCGTGGGAGACAAGGAGAAATTATACTCGTTGGTATTGCGCCCACACCTAACAAAGCCGTTGTGGCAGATTGGGGCAATGGAAGCCTCAGAAGAGCTATTGAGCGGGGAATACAAGGGAGTGGTAGGGAAATCGTGGGTCACAACTTTTACTACGATCATAGAGGATTCTCCCTTAACCAACTCGGTAACATCAGCCTACGCACACGAGTGCATGATACAATCACTCAAGCGTCCACTATTTACCCCCCCGTCGCAGACCGCAAAGTTGAAGCGGGCGAAGATGAAAACGGTGCGAAAAAGAAAAAGCTGAAGGTGAAGTGGTTGGGGTTGCAGAATTGTGTGTTGAGGGAGTTTGAGGATCAAGCTCCGTGGAAGAGGGTGGAGGAGTTGAAGTGGGTGCAAGCATACTATAAGATTGCTTACCCACAATGGAGTGAGTGGCAGTGGAATAAGCTCTATTGCGCAATGGACGTTATCCAAACGCGAAGGTTGCACGATAAGCATAAGGAGATGATGGGTGGGTAAAATCATCTTAGACTTGTGTGGGGGGACGGGAGCGTGGAGTAGACCCTATAAAGAGGCAGGGTATGATGTAAGATTGGTTACTCTCCCCGAAATTGATATCAGAAATTATATTCCCCCTTCAAATGTTCATGGTATCCTTGCTGCACCACCTTGTACTGAGTTTGCAGTTAGCGGGGCTAGATGGTGGGCCACTAAGCCCCCTGAGTTGTTAGCTGAAGCGGTGGATATTGCCGTAGCTTGTATGGACGTAATTGAATTAGCCTCCCCAGCTTGGTGGGCGTTAGAAAATCCCGTAGGACGTTTACGTAAATTCATTGGCCCACCTGTTACCATTTTTAGCCCATGTGAGTACGGTGAAGATTGGAGCAAACGCACTTGCTTATGGGGAAAGTTTACTATGCCACCTCGTAATAGGCACAAGTGTAAGCATGAATTTTGGGGATGGAGGAAACTTGGGGGTAAGTCTGAGCGCACGAAGAGGTTGCGATCTGAAACATCAGCTAAGTTTGCTCAAGCATTCTTCGAGGCTAACCCTTGAATAGCTTATGGGATCTCTACAATAACATCCTCGTCCCCGCTCAAGGGGCGCTGATGAGGATGGAAGCGGGGGGCATCAGGGTTGATCGTGATGCTCTAGCGGTGGCTAAGAAGGATGCCCGCAGGCGTAAACAGGTTGCGTCAAAGAGAGTCATCGAGCTAGCGAATGAGGTTCACTCCCGTAAGCTCTCCACCCTACGTAATCACCTTGAGGTGCTCGATGCAGAAAGGGCTCAGTGCAAGGCAGTTCGCGGAGACACTAAAGAGCTTACCCGCCTCATCAACCTTCAGAGACGGGAACTTGACAAACATGGAGAAACCTTTCGAGTTACTAATCTTAATGCATGGAGATGGTTGCTTTTCCAGGAGCTTATGCTTAGGACTCCTCCGCGATCTACCACGAAGAAAGGTAATCAAAAACTGGGTAAGGATGAATTGAAGTGGATGATTCAGCATTATGATGATGTGGAGGTGTTGAAGTATGCGGGTGAAATCCAGTGGTGCTCGAAAAGATTGTCCACCGAGTACAAGATCAAGATTGATCGAGCAGGCTATACGCACCCTTCATATAGCCTTCATCGAACTTCCACGAAGCGAGTGGCAAGCGGTTCAGACTTATCTGAATCCGGGAAGGGAAGGACTTCAGATAGCGGTAACTTGCAGAATATTCCCGAGGAGTGTAGGAGCATTTATGTGCCCGACGGCCTCAGCGATTGGTTCGTTAGCGCCGATTGGTCCCAAGTCCAAGCCAAGATTGCAGCGTTCCTCGCAGGGGAGTGGGGGATGTACGAACTCATCGAAAAAGGTGACATCCACACCCACAATGCGAGAATATTGGCGGAAGCGATCGGGGTCAAGCCGCCCCAAGATAAGGAGGAAGCGGAAGCCACCTTATTCCCCGGATCGAAGCATTCGTTGAGGAAGTTGGCTAAGCCACTCTCTTATGGGTGGGTGTTTGGGATGGGACCCTTTAAGATGCAGGAGCTTTATGGGATTACGAGGAAAGACGCATTACTTATCGATAGTGCAGCACGAAGCGCTTATCCAAATATTGTTAGATGGTGGGGTGAAATTCGGAGACAACTGGAAAATGGAGGGAACCTTATTAACCCATGGGGATTGCCTAGTTACTACTATAACTCCTATCCAAAGGCGGCTAAGTATGCTAAAGAGGCTGATTTCAGGGAGGCAATGGGATGGTTAGTGCAAAGCAGCGAGGCGATGATGTGCTTAGTATGTCTACCTTTACTGGAAAAGGCCGCAACAGTTTGTGGTGCCAGACTCGTAACCACCACCCATGATTCTTTTTTGACTAGTGTTCCAGAAAAAATTGTGGAGGATTATGCTAAAATCAAATGTGAAATTTTGCAACGCGAGTGGGAAGAGATGAAAGATGTGGAGCGTGGAAAGTTCTGGGCTAAGGCGGATGTTAAACGTGGGAAGAATTGGGGGGAGTTAAAGTGAACGAAGATCGCTGCCCCGCATGTGGAAGAGAAGGTGTCCCTAACCACTGTAAGGTTGTGTGCCCAAAGTGTGGGATTTTACTTTCAAATTGCAACGGTGATTAGTATGCGTTGGTGGAGGCATCCCCTTGAGATGTTTAGGTGGTGGTATAACGAGTATGATGCACCAGACTGGCGCACGCGGCTTCTCAAACCTTTCCTTCAGGGTGATTACAATATTCTAGTGGATAAAGCAACGGGCGAAGATTACTCAACCATTACCACATTGGAGAATGGAAATGTTACCTCTTCCCTCAACTTTCCAAAAGATCGAAGGAAGCTCCTACGTCTACAGAATCACAAGCCAGCAATGGATTCAGGTGGTGAACAAGGAGACGCTTGAGGAGTGGGAGCTTCCCTTGAAGCATCTTCCCACGTTAGCTGACTTGTTAACGAAGCATTATGGGGATGCGCTCAAGGTGGATGAGGTTGTCTAAATTTTTCCCCAAAAAAAGTTTGGGGGGGATCATGTTTAGGTGGGCTTATTCTGAGGAGGAGGTGCAAGGGTGGATGAAAACGGGGTGGATGGTGGTGGCGCGAAGGTGGCAGCCAAGCAAGAGTGTGTGGTGCATCCTATTAAGGCTAGACGAAACCACCACAGCATCAACGAACGAAACTACTCCCCTCTCAGAGAGGGTAAGGTAGAGTTTAAGGGGTATATGGAGTTAGACCATCTCCCCGAAGAGCAGGATAAATTTGCGATTAAAATTCCCGTGGGGATGTGTTTGAGATGTGCGGCGGTGGTGGTGGCGAATGTGGAGGGGCAGCGGATTCACAGGCTGGCGTGTACGGGGAGGAGATTGCGCTGATGGGCGTACCTAGATATCAACTCAATTATGTGGGTGGAAGATGTGGACTTAGTGCTAAGCAGATAAAGTGGGCTAGGGAGATATACGCATGGTGGGACCATGGAGGTTCTTTAAGTATGATGCCCAAAGAACCTGATGGTAAAAAAGAGGCGCGTGGGGAAACGTGGAGGAAGATGCAGCGGGGGTGGGTGAAGGATGCGTTGGTGAAACGTCAGAATCGAATCCCCCAAACTACTCCAACAAAGGGTTCCACATCTGCACGTTGATATTGGAAGTCGTACCCCATGCCTAATCCTGCACCCACAGTCCACCCAAACCTTGCAGGCTTGGTAGCTCGCAGCATATCAATCTCACCTTGCCTACGCTTAAGCTCAGCAAGCGCCTCGACCATGCTGGTGGCGATGCGCCCCGCTTCCTCAGCGCTGAAGCATACCTTACTTGGCGTGGGCGGCTTCTTCGTGGATTCTGCTGCTGAGATCGAGGATGCGAGTGCGGAGAGCATTAGTATCAAGAGCGTGGACGTTAGTTTTAATCTCATGCTTCTCCCTATCGAGGTCATCAAGCTCCTTGCGGAGGTCAACCTGCTTCACCTGCACCGCTCCAACTTTCTTCCCCTTGCAGTAGAGGGAGAGGCCTAGGAGGGCGCACACTACCACTCCAAGGGCGATTAAGATTAGTTTTGCTTTGAGACTCATAGTGGCTCCAGTTAGGGGGTGAGGACGCAGCTTCCGCTTATGCTGATATTGTCGAGGTAGATGTAGCGGGGGTAGAGGGAAGTATTCCCCGATATCAGAAGAAATCTAATAAACTCACTCGATGATCTTGCTTGAAAAATGGAAGAGAAGGGATAATAACCTGCCCTGGGTTCGCAAGTTCCCCCTGGGCAAGTTTCAGTACCAGGGTCAGGCCCACACCCATTTCCTACATGAGTACCGCCAACACACAATCCTACTTGGGGCATACCCATTTGCCCAAGAGGAAGAGTATCGCTGCAAGTATCATCCATGCAGATATAAAGAGGGTATAAGGTATCAATAGCGGTGGGGTTTTTCATCCACCCATTGATAATGTAATTATTCCCCGGGGCTAAACCTGTAAGATTAAACTTGAACCCCGGGAGTGCTGGGGGAGTGCAAGTAGTTCCAAGGAAATATTGCTCAAGTTTAACCGCATATGCTCCATCGGGGGCGCTGGGGTCAGCGAACACAGTGGCTCTCCCTCCCGTTCCTGCTGGCACGTCGGTGCAAGGAGAGGTTGATTCTGCGCCGCCTAGGTTGAAATCCCCAAGCTCAAAGCTACCATCTGTGAGGAAGGTGGGGGCCACTGTCACATACTCCGTCGCCCCCGCATCCCAAGCACTTCCAGTGAGGGGGTCGCCATCATCATAGCTGGGAAGGCCATGGGATGAAGCGATGGTGTTCACAATAGAAGCTGTGTGTGCTGCGGGCATGCCTGTGGCGGTGCCTATATTTTGTGCGGGGGAGCCTGACTGAGTGTGGTAGTCAAAGGTGGCGGTGTTGACGAAGTTGGGATCGCCACAGGCGTTACTTCCTCCCCAATTGCTGGCATTCAATGTGATGCAGGAGGAGTAGTTGTTGGAGTTGATGGTGGCAATGGGATTGTTGGGGGTGAAAATAAGGTTATTCTGGAACTTGTTAGAAGTGTCAGCGGGACTCCAATCTATAGCCTTCGTACCGGAGGGGGTGACGAGGATGTTGTTTTTGAATAGGGTTCCCGTTGCAGTGACGGTGCCTGTTTGAGTGCGTATAGCGGAGATGCCCCCCTCCATCTTAACAGTGTTGTTGAAGATGACGTTGTTGGTGTGGGTGCCTACGCCGAATGAAATACCCGCAGATTCATAATCCTCACTCCCACCTGTGGGGTTACGTCCGCAGCGGTAGAAGATGTTGTTGAAAACGTTGTTGTTGGAGATAAGAGTTTGACCGTCGAAGAAGAGGCAAGCTCCTGTTGCCTCCTTGATGATGTTGTTGCTAACCTGTATTCCGTTTACATTATTTTCAAGTCGAATTCCCGTTAAACCTGAGCGGTTAACTGTGGAATAGTCTATGAAGTTTCCATCGATTTTACTGTTAGAATAGTTTCCTCTACCCAAATAATCATCAGTGATGATCATTCCCTGCGGAGTTCCCCCCATAGCATCGGGGCCTAAGAGGGTGAGGTCGTTGGTGTGATGGATATAGTTATCTAGAATTTGTATGTTGGTGGCTGCATTGGAGGTTCTACCTTGAGTGTGAATTGCTTCTGATCCTGAATAGGCGAGGTCGTTTGCCTGAAGGGTGTAACCATCCCCCGTTTTTGCATATACTGTCATAGAATAATCCGAACCAGATGCGCCAGGATTACCGTTTATGTAATAGACATGGTTATCTACAAATTTAAGGTTAGTGGATAAATCCCCGTACATCCCCCAGTTTACAGCGTTCAAAACTATCAGTCCTCGTATGGTTATATTGGAGCTATTATAAACAAGCAATCCACTTGAAGGGTTAGTGCCGGTGACACCATTGAAAGTGGTAGGAGTTAGCCCCTGCCAGTTTACGTAGAGGATGTTGCCGTTGGAAAGGGAGCTTTTGTAAGAGGGGAAAACCTGCTGGGAGCCAGTACAAGTATCACTCCCTTGGCAGTCTGCGGTTGTGGAGCATGCTCTCCATGTTTGGCGCGGGGAACAGCGGCCACTCTTGTAGGTGGGCTGGGCGAGAGCGAGGTCAGCTAGATTAGATACTCTATAGGTGGGAGTGCCGTCGGGAGTGCGGGCGAAGAGGGCGCGATAGCCTACGACTGAGGTATACCACACCTTTGAGCATACTCCTGCTGGGATGCCATTACAGGTTCCGCTAGTGCAGGTTGTGCAGTGGGTCCACGTTACTCCACTAGTTTTGATGGGAGATATGATAGCTTGGTCCTCAGTGAGGGCACCTATAGCACTCCAATTGTTAGCTTGGATAAAGGTTTCAGAGGCGAAGGACTTATTAGCAATCTCCATACACACTGGAGCCCCGCACGTTGCGCCTGTACCATTAAGATCGGTATCGTCATAATTTCCTGGGAGTAGGTTGAGGGTGTCCCCACCGGCTAGGGATAGTTTGTTAACTCCCCCGCTAAAAGAGCAGGGGGCGGCAGAACTGGTACAAGGTGTAGTTGAGGTGGCTTTTGGGGCAGCGTAGTAAGTGGTTGCTTGAACTTGATCGGGCGCAACACACAACCACCCTGTTACGAAAATCCCCTTCAGCATCTTACAAATAAGTCCCTTCATCATTATCTATTCCCCTTCTTGTGCCCGTGGGTGGGGGGAGGAGTGGGAGGTGGAGGAGGTAGCGGCGCACTCGTTGCCGCCATGTTGATGGTGAGAGTGGCAGAGGTTGAGGTGCTTGAGATAAGCTGGACTGAAATGTGCCGGTAAGGATCGTAGAATGGATTTGCTGCTGTGACCGCGCTGGAGTATTCCCAAGCGTTCGGCCAGGTGTTGTTGACAAGGCTGAGGATACCGGAGCCTCGTGGTGAGTTGAAGCGGATGAGCACCCCGTTGTCTACCCAGTATTCGAGGGAGTAGAAGTAGTCAGGCACACTAGGGATTGGGATGCGGACCTCTTGCGTGAAGGGGGTGGTGGCGTCGGCGCGGGCGAGTGTAACACTCTCACTCGCTGTGGTAGTCTTGATGTTGGCCGCAGAACGCCATCCTAAGTCAGTCTGATACTTCAACGCGTAATGAGTCAACGGCCCAGCCGCGAACCCCATGGGATCATACTTATCCCCATACTCACTCCACTTGCAGGTGAGGGTGTTTTGGTAGATAACGTTGACATAATCCTCCCCAACATCCGCATCTGTGCACGTCCACGAGTTGGCGTGGGGGAGTCCCTGTGCGTGACCGCCTTCGTGACGCAGGATGTACGTAGCTTGCGCACCAGTCAACTCAGGACATGGTGCCCAAACAATCTGCGCATCCCCCGAGGTACCTGTGAAGCCGTCTGTATTTAGGTAGAGGACGGTGAGGCGTCTGTTCCAGTGTTCGCTGTAGCCATGCGCTACGGCTAGGGCGTCTGCATCTAGGAGGAGGGAGTAGTTGAGGCAGCTACCACTTCCAGCGGGACAGTAGTAGGAGAGGTTGTGGGGTAGCGTCCACCACCCCCAGGCGGGTCCCCCCGTGAGCCATTCTTGGCCCCTGGATTCAGCCTGGAGCCACTGGCTATATTGGTTGAATACGAGAGTAGCTGCATTAGCGGGGCTGCAAGGTTCCTCGGAATGATCAGCAAACTTAAGCAGCACAACTGCGGTGGGTTGAGGGCCTACAGCAGCTATACTGGGTATCGCGGATAGTATGCGCAAGATGATGGTACATATGACCAACTTTTTCATTATCACCTCTATGGGCTAAACTTAACCAGGAAGCCATCGTAACCACCAGGGCTGGTCATCTGTCCTCCACCGAAGTTGATACCAGCTGAATAGGTGCCACCTATGATGAGATTGCCGGATGAGTCGAATGCTACTCCATAGCCGTGGTCATCTGATAGATCACCATAGCGAGCTGAGGATATACATGCACCAGCTGAGGTGAATTTTGTAATCAACACGTTAGTGCTACTATTCTCTCCGAATGACCCGCACCCGAAGTCGAGAGGATTATCTAGGTCGCCCACCATTGAGATATTCCCTGAGCTATCAACCGCAACCGCACGGGGGGAATCAACTCCTATTGGTGAGCCGAATACCTTATCCCATGTCCATACTCCATTAGTGGTATACTTAGCTAGAAATATGTCTACCCCTCCCCCACTATCGGGGCGTACCCCACCTCCAAAGTTTATAGTGCCGTCAAAATACCCAGTGACAAGCACTTCCCCCGACGGCCCAATGGCAATACCTGTTCCACGATCATCACTAGTACCACCGAAGCGCCGCACCCAGGTTATGCCACCTGTGGAGGAGAACTTTACTACGGGAATATCTGCTAATCCGTTAGAGATGATGCTGCCACAACCAAGTTGTACGCTACTTCTATAATCACCTGTGACGGCGGCGACTCCTGTTGAGTCTATTGCTACAGCAAAACCGCGATCTGTTCCTGATCCACCTATCTGTTTCGCCCACACATAGGTTCCACTTGAATCATATTCAGCTACGAATATGTCGGAACTACCCGCACTAGTAAGTACACCTCCGCCGAAATTCACTCCTCCACCGAAGGAACCAAACTCACCTGATATCACGAAGGTTCCACTAGAGTTTACTGAGATGGCGTAGGCGAGATCATTTCCTGTGCCAGTTAACTGTTTCTGCCATACATAGTTACCCGCTGAATCTAGCTTGAGAACGAATATGTCAGCGTTAGCGGCGACTAGATTACCTCCGCCAAAGTCTACTGTCCCTTGAAATTGGCCGGTGATATAGACGTTCCCGCTGCTGTCGGTTCCTACGCCATACCCCACATCTGTTCCCGATGAACCAAATCTCTTCGACCATGCGTATGCGCCTGCTGAGGTGAATTTTGTGATGAAGATATCCTCACTAACTCCGGTAGCCACAAGCGCTGCCCCTCCAAAGCTGATACCCGCAGCACTGCTTGTGAATGACCCAACACTGAACGCATTGCCGGAAGTATCTACGGCTACAGCTTTAGTGTTCACGTGATCGCCTGAGTTAGGGCCGCCGAAGTGTTGCTGCCACACGAATGCTAAGACTGCTAGCAACATAATTTTAATCCTCGCTTGAAGTAGGAGTCATCTTCACGATCATAAGCGTCAGGGGGTGGAGCGGGGTCAGCTACGGGGAAGATATTGAGGGGGTTAGGCGGAGAACCATTTCCCGCGCAACATTGCGCGATATTTGAGGGTGAAGGGGATCTCCTCCGCATGGAACCTGTTCCCCTCCGTTTCTATGATAACCACACCTTGTTGCCAGTTCTCAGGAGCCGGGTTGTTCATCCTTCTATAATGCGGGGGGTTGAGCGCCAGATGGCCACATTCCACCCACAGCTTGATTCCACTATAGTCGCGCTTATAATATCGCGAGAGTCGGTGCGTGTGCCCGGAACAACCAGACCTACCCCACTTTTGCATTTCAGCAGCGGCGCTGGCTCCGGGACTGCTGCGGACGATGCTTCCGTGAGTAACGATGAAACTCCCATTAGCAAGCGCGATGAAGTCATTTTTGATGAGTCCTGGGTAGAGGGTTGAGGGAGTGAAGCCTTCTAGGCCTTCGAGTTCGGGGTGCTTGTCGAGGTATTCGAGTATTCGTCCTTCATGATTTCCGCGCAGATGGCGAATAGTTTCTGCTTTAAAGAGGTCGGAGACTGTGGCCCAAGCTCGAAGCTCACGAACGACCGCTCCTTCTCGTTCCTTATGAGGAACGAAGAACCTGGAAGCCCAGATAAAGTCACGGTTATCTCCGATGAAAATAGTGAGGTCGGGCTTGTAGGAGTCGAAGAGTTGTTTTGCAAGTGACACCGCCTTTGGGTCGTGATAGGGACAGTGAAGGTCGGGGACGATGAAGATACGCTGAGGCTTAGCCATTACTGCCTAATATACACTCTGTAGGGGCTAAGGTCAATGCTCGTCCTTCTTAGCGCGCTTTTTGAGCCCCTTGGTGAGGTCATCCACGGACTCGTTGAGCTTGTTGAGGCGTTGGCTTAGAGTCTCAACCTTATTGCTGGTGGAGGAGAGATCAATCCTAAGCTTCCCAATCTCCGCAATCTGAGACTGCCCTCGCCTAACCTCTTTAGTTAGAGCATTAACCTGCACAGCGAGGTTACCTAACTGATCCTGAGTTTGGGTAGCCATCAGCACCGCGCCATGGAGATCACGCTCAATAGCTGCGTGGGTGGCAGCGTGGTCTAACTGATACTTTTCAAGAAGGTTAAGGCGGTCCTCAGTAAGCTGCGCAACCCTTCCCCTATTCTCACCTTGCTCTTCATGATAGGCGAAGCGGGTGAGGAAGAAGGTAGCACAAGCTGTAACCCCTGCCGCTATCGTAACCACAACAGCTAGTGTTTTGAGTGGATTCTTGGTCATTTGGGGTCATTCGGCTTACCCATATCGCGGAAGCCTGCTATGGCTGCGGAGCCGAATACGGCCCCACACCATACGCTAAAGGCGCTCACGAACTCAACGCCAGTCAAACGGTGAGTTGCTAGGCTGAGGATGATCAAGCCTAGGGAGGTCATGGAGAGTATCCAGATCCCCTCCCCCGCCCCTATCCTATCTAAGAAGTCGTTGAACCTGTCACTTATCCCCATCACTACCCCTCTAATAGTGGAAGCGGGTCCACCGCTTCATTGTTTGTATGGACTTCAAGGTGGACATGATTAGTTATACCTGGATAGCGTACCCCTAAATCTTGTGCCACCCCTATAACCTCCCCCGCCGCTAGTATCTCCCCAACTGTAACCTCAGCCTCAACGTAGAGGATCTTGAAGGTGTACGCCCCCCACTCGTCCCAACCTTTAAGGTGGATGCTGCCTAGGGTATCCCCAGCATAAGCTAACCCAATGTGTGTCACCTCTAGAGGACACATAGCCACAACGTTGTCACCTGGAGAGGACACTATATCTAATCCAAGGTGTGGGCGCTTACCGTCATCCCGCGATGCCCCAAACGCCCCCGACCCATACTCATCCCTATCTCTAACCCCTCTATTAGACTGTACAGGCCACTTGAGAAGTCTAGGCATCTGCGTCACATAATCCGGTTCTTTCTGCTTGAGGAGGGAGACTAACCACTCCCAGAACTTACTCATTAGGGGGCTCACTAGGCCCGCTAAACTGATTGGCGATGGCGGCGGCACCAAGTTGGGGGATGGAGGTAGTAGCTAGAAGCATACCCAGTTTAGCTGCTGTTCTACGCGCCCCTGGGGAGGTTGCCATGAAGGCCATCAATGCCGCAGGCCCCCCTTGGTATGCAGCGAGAATACCCGAACCTGTAAGGCGCGTCATCAACTCCACCCCCCTCGATTTCTCCACAGCATTGAGGGACTTCTTAGCAGCTAGAGTAGCCACTTCATCTGCGTAGTCAATCCCCGTTTGTGCCCCAAGCTCATGCAGCATGCGCATGATGGTGTCGTTGGAGGCTGCCCTCTTAATGGCTGCTTCAGGGCTGGTGCGGAAGAAGCGGTTAACATTCCTGAGCACCTTGAGGCGGTTGGAGGTAGCTGCTTCAAGGGCCTTGATATGATTTCCCACCGCAGGGCCCATCTCCTGCACAATATGGTTATCAGCATCAGCGGCTAGCTGCCCCAACTTCTGCCGCAAGATTCCGTTGGAGGAATTAAATAGCTGCTGTTTAATGTTCTCCTTGAATGCTACAAAATCCCCTATACCTATCTTACCTTCTACCCTCTTGCTAAGTAACTCATCCCCAAGCTGTTGGAGGCGAGTGGCAGCTTGCTTGGCGGTGTCGCTACCAAACTGGGCGGTTTCGTCCACAGCGCCCATAAACTTCTCAGCTAGCTTCTCTACGTTGATTGCGCCACCAGCTTTGTTGAGCCCTGCTACGAAAGCATCCTTAGCTTCAGCGGAGGGTTGCATCGTCTTAAGGGCCTGTCCTGTTTTGGTGGCAATGGTGGTGCCAAGTTGCTCAGCTTCAGCGGGGACTTCTTTGGCGAATGGATTAAGTATCTTAGCGGCTTGCATGGGGCCTGAGTTCATCACCCTAGTCATAGCTGGCCCAGCCATGCCAACACTTTTACCTAGTGCCCTAGTAACTCCCCCCACTACAGCGGGAGCTACAGCCATTCCCCCAACTCTAGCAGCAGCGCCATACCACGTAGGACGATCCTCGGGCTTCTCAGCTTGAAGATAATCAATCCCCTCCTTCATAGCTTGGCCGGGAGCACCTAGAGCGTAGGGGAGCGCGTTAACCACATTCTGGGGAGGATGGGGGATGATGTTGAGCATGTTATCAAGTCCCTTCTCCTTATCGAAGGAGCGCCCAGCACCATGCGCTTGAAGAGTCTTCCCCGCCATACTAGCCTTACGCTTCGCTATATAGGCATCTACCGCATCATCGGGGATACCCTGATTATGGGACTCAATCATAAATTGTTTGATCGAGTCTCGATCATTCCAGTCAGTAGGCATCTACTTATTCTCTATTTTGCGTAGGCGCTCTTCAAAGGAGTCAGTGCCAGGAGGTGGGGGAGGAGGGGAAGGTACACGTTGTCCCACTACAGGTGCAGCAATTTCATCTTTATCTAGGTCGGCGTCTGCGGCGGCGAATGCCCGCATCATGTTAGCTTTCACGTTGGGGTCGGTGGCGAAGGAAATAATCTTCTCCCTCAACGCTGCCCTAGCTGCGGCACGCTGTTGGGGATTCGCACCGGGGAGGCTTCCGCTGATATCGAGGAGCATCTGAACGTTCTTATACTTCTCCGCCGCCACACTGGGTTCATCGCGGAAGGCGGGGAGGGTGGGTTTGATGGCCTGCAACACTCCTATAACAGCCCGCTTACTTCCACTCAGGAGGGGGGCAAGAGATGTAGCGAGTGACCCTCTGTAGGTTTCATGAAGCTGGGCATCCTTACCACCCTGCCCCAAGTATCCACTCATCCATGATACTGAAGGGTGCTCCTGAAGCTCAGCCCCAGCGAATCCACTTACCCCACGACTCTTGGTGGGTTGCCCCTTGGATGCGGGGGATATACCTAGTGCGCTCTCATAATGAGCCTTCATAATATCAAGCTGCTTGCGGGCTTGGTCAATGCGAGCGGCGGTGTCTTGATATTGGGCAGCAACTTTATCAGCAGCAGGATTACCTTTAGCAGTGGCTTCCTTTATCCGCGCAGATTCTTTCATTGACTCAAGCTGCTTATCATGCTCAAACTTTTGATTCTCTAAATCTACCCGCGCCTTTCTATCAGCTTCAGCGCGGGTGTCAGCGGCTTCCCTATTGCGCTTAGCTTCCTCAGTTTGTGAATCAATCTTCTCACCTGTACGCGCAGTAATCGCCGCCTGCTTCTCAGCAAGTTGAGCAGACAAAAACTGCTGCCTCTGCGATTCTCTCCCAAACTGATTTTCTTGCTGAGCATTAAAAGATTGTACTGCGCGAGTCTTATCTTCAACGGCACGGAACTGCCCAGCATAATTTTGTAAAGCCGCCTCGCTGCGACCTTGGGGGGCCTGCCCAAGATATATCCCCGCGAGGTCAGTTAAACCTCCGCTAGTGATTGCAGCACGTCCCGCAATGCGCTCATCTTGGGAAAGTGGGCTAGGAAGGGGGACTTGTGCGGGAGCGGAGTAGTTGAATGCTTCCTCAAGGGGAGAAGGTTGGCGCGAGGGATTGTTATACAATCTCCTAAGCACCTCTGGGTCTTCGAAGAGGTCTTTGAAAGTGGGATTACCAAATTGATCGGGCATACTTATACTGATCCTCCCCCGCCACCCTTACCACCAACCTTACCCATACCACCACTACTCACCGCGTTGCCCATGTTGTTTGAGGATTGAGTCTTAGCAGCAGCATTGGTGCCTGCGCTACGTTCCTTAATCCCCGCACGCCCACTCTGCCTACGCGCTATATCAGCCATGAAGGTTTGGAAGTAGGGAAGCGCCGCTGCTAGATTCTCACGCCGAAGTGCTGGGAGTTGTGCGAGGATGTTACTCTTATTAACATCAGTCTGATTTGCGATGGCTTGATTGTTGCCCAAACCAAATCCGCTTCCAGTGAGGCCACTGCGAGCAAGATTACCAGCGAAGGCACGCTGTTGGTTGCGGCCACCAATGTCAGCACTCCTCAGCGCGGGCTGAAGTTCGTCAAGGGAGTTTCCGCTCAGCAGCGCACCAAGGTTCTGAAATACACTCGCATCCTTTGTGCCGAAGAGAGGGTACGCGGCACCACTACTAGTGAGTGAAGCGGGTGATTGAAACTCTCCCGCAGCCTGCTTGAATCCTCGCTTAGCTCCCTTGCGCCCGCGCTCACCACCCGTGAGTCCAATAACCTGTCCAGCCGCTCCTAACCCTGCCGCTGCTCCCATGTTATCCTTCCTTGTTGATTAACTCGAATATAACTCTATTAGTCCATTTACCATCAAGTAGCTGGGATTCTTTGAAGCGCCCGCAATGTTCCCAGCCAAACCGTTTCATTCCCTCCCACACCACACGATTATCTTCAACGATGGTGGCCCAGAGGCGGTGCAGGCCTAACGTTTTGAAACCTAGCTTAGTTATAAGTTCCAAGCATTGTGTAGCCACACCCAATCTCCTCTTGCTAGGAAGCACCACCAACCCAATCCCTGCACTCCTATTAATCCAATCAATGAAGCCAAACGATGCTGCCGCGTAACACTCCCCATCATCATCCACCGCAACATACCACTTGATGTCGTAGTCTAAGAATTCCCTGAAGCTTATGAGTGAGCTATCGATGTGGTAGAAATAAGGCTCATTCGTTGTCGCTAGGTGGATGAACGGGAGTTCTGCTTCGTTTGCGGGGCGCAGTTTCAGCTTCAGCGTCGGTTTGGGGTCGCTCACGTATCTCCTGTAGCTCAGCGCGAAGCTGAGAGATTTGGAAGTGGAGAGAGCCGATGGTGGCTAGGAGGAAGTCTATGTCGAGCTTAACTTGATTCATATTAGGTGGAGGTATACTGATGCAGATCAAACTGATGCATCACGATGATGTTGGCGGGGTCTTGTGCGCTGAAGGTTGCTTGCATAGTCCATATCTGCGAGAGGTCGGCGCGATAGAGTTGGGGGTCAATGCTGGGAACGGTGGAAGCGGTGCGGATGTTTGAGCCGATGTCATCCACAATCCCCACACACTTGTTTGTGGCAGACTTACCATAACCTGTGGTGGTGATGTGCCCGTTGAGGGTGATGAGAGTGGCGGAAAGGTTATTGCCCAGCGTCCACGCGGTGAAGGTGAGCAGAGCGACAGTCTGTTGATTGGCAAAGAGTTTAAGGCCTAGTGTGGGAGTGCCAGTGGTGGAGACGCGGAAAGCGGCGTGGATTTTAATACTACGTCCATCGGCGAGTGCGCCATCTCGCAGGGTGAATCCGGTGGCGAAGGAGGTAGCGACGTTGGTGTTGGAGATGGTGTCGCCGCTTGCGATGGAGGTTTGAGAGAAGGAGAAGCCGTCGTTGTAGAGATGATGGTAGGCCATGTCTAGAGACTACTTATAGTGAGGGTTATGGGTTCACCAGATAGAGTGATGGTATTGTCCGCTCTCCACCCCTGCATCTTGAGGAGGTTGGAGAGTGCTTGGCCCACTAGAAAACCTCGCACAAGCTCAAAGTCGGCGCTTGTAAAGGAAGGTTTAGTTTGAGTGCCTTTGATAATGCTAGTGCCATTATCCTGCTGAAGATCCAAAGTGAGGACTAACTTTGCCATTAGCGAAGCTCCAATTAGTTAACGAAGTTCAAGGGCTATAGTTCCAACAGCAAGCGCATCACCCATTCCAGATAACCCTTGGATTTCAAAAACTGCATCCCCCGCGTAGGTTGCGGAGTTAAGCGCCTGCCACGCAGAGACCCGTGTGGCCCATAATCCGTTTGCAAGAAACGTCACAGCGGGGGTTAAATCTTGAGTGTTGGTGATGTCAACTATCTTAACCAAGATGGACCCAGAAGAGAGGGCGCTGTTGCTGCACCTTGCAATAATCCTACCCTGCCGGAAACGTGTGAAGTCGAGGTTGTGGAGGTTAGCTTGATTAGTGGTATCGAAGGAGAGATAGGTTCCAATCCCTCCAGGGTCCACATTCCATGTTGCAGCGGTGGTGTGAACAGCGAACATACAGTAAGCGAAGTTGGCACGCCAAGGTTGCCACGCTGCGCCATCATCGATCTCGGGGAGGTAGAGTTTGCTCCCACTTGTGGTGTGGACGTAGAGTCTGTTAGCAGTTGCGGCAGCGGGCTGATTGGCTGTGGTGTCCACCCCAACTGCGCGGGAAATGATGATAGCCACACGTTATCCTCTAAGTTGTTGGAGCGGTGGTGCCGGTGTCAATAACTTTAAGCAGCACATCCCCGGTGGCAGATGCGGCGCGAGTGAAGGATGCAAACCCTGTGCTATCCACAGTCATGGTCATGTCTTTGGTGCCGGTGGAGTCAATGTAGGTGCGCCAATATTCAGCGGTGCCTTGGGAATCTTTACACATTAACCCTTTAGCTGTGGTGGAGCAGAAGAAGTCTTGAGTGGTACACTCGAAGGTGTTGCCTCCTCTGAAGGAGCGGCGAGTGGTGCCACCGCTGTGGGTAGCTACTTCAACTCCTGTAGCAATGGTTCCCCCAGTGATAGCCGCTACATTAACTCCGTAACGGTTAGTCCCTATGGTGAGGGGGTCAACAAGGAGGCCGTAGAGGTTGGTTAGGGTGCCGCTAAAGCTAAGCACACCGCTGCGGGCGTAGAAGTTAGCCGCGTCAGTAACAGCGGAACGGGTGACATTGAAGGCACCAGTAGCGGTACTACCAGATTGGAAGTTAACCATAAGTGGGACTGTTGCTGTCCCCGCTGTTTGACTTTGAGCTATAGAAGCTGCACGGTGTACGATTATAGAACCGCGGAAATTATTATTACCAATTGCTCCACCCGTGACGATTATATTTGTTCCAAGCGCTGGATTAGTGGATGATGCTCCCGCCGTGGTCATGGAAGCTATTATGTTAGCTACTATACCTATAATTGCCCCCGAAGCTGTGCCAACATTTGTATTAGTCATGGTTGCATTAATAGAGCTTGGGGTGGCGGCGGACTCATCATAGGATTTGGTAAAGTTTAATAGTGCAGTATCACTAAGCGCTGTCCCCGCTAATGCTAGGTTCCCATACTTCCCCACCCTCAACGTGTTGGTGGCGTTGGGGGCTTTCAGCGCAAGGGAGTTTGCGGCAAAACTGTTATCGGCGGTGAGGAGTGCGCCTTCAGTTCCATCGTTACTAAGCGACACTACCCTTGTAGGGGTGCCTAGCGCGGGAGGATACTTAAGGGTACTGTCACTTCTAATGTAGGTGTCAAGCGCCCCATCTGCGCTAGCGGTGGAGTAGTTCCCCGTCCACGCCGCATGCCCCACCATGGGGGCGGTGCCCCCACTTGAGCCTGTGACGTTGAGGTTGAGGTTAGCAAGCGCCTGCACAAGCTCATCCACCTTGGCTCTAATCTGGTCAATCTGGTGAGCGATATTATGGGGGCGCAGTGCCCGCTCAGCCCGCCCTAACTTGCGAAGTAGAGGAGGAGTAGCCATTAGGATTCGATCATGCTTCCGTCGGCAAGGTTTTTATCTTCACCATACACTTCAGCATCAGCCGTGACGCTCACCACAGCGCGGTCGGTGGAGGTGATAGTTAGGGTGCGGGGGCCTTGCTGCACCTCAACCCCACCTCCTGTTATCTGGCGCACAGTGATGTTATCATCATCCCACAGCACTTTGAGTGCTGCACCGTTAGTGTTGAATTGGAGGGGGGTAACTTTGGGGATTACTTGGGAGATGGTGGAGACACCAAGCGCAATGGAGTTGGAATCCGCCTCCTCTATGGTGAAGTTGATTTCACGCAAACGCGCAGCAGCGTCGTCTGCCATCTTCACCCAGCCTGTTTCCCACTCGAAAGGGATGGCGCTTCCTGAGTAGTCGTAGCCTGTGGTTCCTTTAATCTTCACAATAATGTTGTCAACGGTGGTGGAGTTAGTAATCCCCCACACTTCGCGAGTGTTATCGGCGCGCAACACAAGGGTGGAGCATGCTAGGGGGTAATCCCACGGACCTGTTACCACTCCAACTCCATCCTCACCAAGGTGGGAGGGATGATAGTGGTACACATACGCGCTATCAACTACGTCACTGTCCACGCTGGGGAAGCCTATGATGATGATGAAGTTGGAAGTGTCATTGATGACGTGCACTAAGCTAGACTGAGAGGAGTTGTAGATAGTGTCATCCCATTGGATATCGTTGCTTACTAGTTTATCCACGCTTCCGTTGTTGAGGTGAAAGCCGCGCTGCGACACATAGAACGCTGCATCCTCATCATCACTCAGCTTGAGATTCTCGTAGGCATAGGCAGAGATGAAGCCGTGGGTGTCACTGATGCGGTCCTTGAGGGTGCTGAAGTCGAAGAGGGGATCAACTCCTACTATGGGGAGGTGGTTGATTGTCCATACACTATTTTGCAACCCCACCAGCAGCACCCTATTAACCTGTATCGCTCCCTGAAGCTCATCCCCATCTTGATCCTTAAAGGGGATGGCGTTGAAGTCACTCCTGAATACTAAGTTGCGTGGCCACATTTCGGGTTGGTCGGTGAGGGAGTAGTAGAGGACGTTACCCACCACACCTTCGCCAGTGACGTTACCCAAACTTGCGTTTGCAGTGGTGGTGCCGCCTGCGACAAGTTTATTCTCAAACTTAGCAAAGAACTTAGCAGGCGGAGGCGGGGAGAGATAATCAAGCACCTCGCCCGCAACTAGAGTTGAGTCAGGCATGGAGTCGGTGAGGACAGCGGTGGCACCAACTGTGTTGGCGTCGGGGGTGATGGTTACTTGAGAGTGGAAGTAGAAGGTTACTCCCCCATCGGTGGTGGCGTAGAAGCGAACGCTGTCGTGATTGTTGTTGACATTAGCTAGGTTAGGGTCAATGGCCCCCCATGTGATGGTTACAACAGGAACCTTACCCGCTATAACTCCTGTGGTTACGGTACGAAGGGTGACGCCATCGTTTGCGGGCATACTCTTAACATCGTTAACGCTATCATAGAGGGTGTAAGCGTAGCGGCGGCCTGTGACGAAGGTGAGCGCCCCCGCTCCTGCGACGTTGATGGTATAGGTTGTAGTAGCTACCCCATGCTGTTGAACGTCAATCCCCGCCTCGCGCACATCACTCGTAATCCCATTCCACGCCACAGGTGCACCCACCAAGCCTGCGCTGTTGGGGAGAGAAGGCCAGTAGAGGATGTTGTTGTATTGAGTGGGACGGCGTATTCCTAGGTACCCCCCTGTGCCCATCTGATTCAAGCCGATGGGGTCGAATGCTCCGGGTGATTCAACGTTGGTGGCGGCGAGGGTGCCCGTGGTGAAGCCTCCTGCTGTAGCGTCAACGGAGTATACAAACTTCCTAAACGTCTTATCTGTATCAGCGAAAAAGGTGCAGTTGCGGGGGGTGAAGAAAGCAGGATCAAGCACGCCCGCCCCCACATCAGTGATATCCGCTCTCCTCCTAAGCGTCATATCGTCGCGCTTGTAGTAGGCATTACGCGCATTGCGTAGCTTGGTGAGGGCACGCTGGGTGGGCGTGGCTTGGGTGTTGATGCCGCTGTTGATGGGGATGGGGACTTTAATCTTAGACAACGTTGAGGAACCCTGTCTGTACCCAATCTCCAATGGTTCCGTTCCATATGAGGCGCATGTTATCGCGTGGAGCTAGCGCCACACTAACTCCACTAAGGCGAAGATTCGAGGAAGCAAGGGTGCCTTGATCTTGAACGGTGATTGTTTCAGCGGTGTCCTCGTTGATGATGGTAATCTCCTGCCCCTCAAAGCCGCCGTTGGCGAGGGTGGGGGCAGAAGTGAGGGTATAGTTGCCGTCTGCGGTGAGGCGGATAACACAATCCTTTATGAGGGAAGGGAGGGTGATAGTGTTACCCACAGCGAGGATAGCTTGGATTGCACCTACAAACTTCCCCGTGCAGCGAAGGTTGGTGATGGTACCAGAGGTAACTAGTTCCGCAGTTTGAACCCCGGTGAAGTCACAATCATCCACATAAACCGGCCCTAGGGTGGAAGCGGCGAAGGCGGTACAGTTTAGGCCGTAGAGCATGAAGGTGCCAGAGGTTTTATAGGCGCGGCAATCAGCGAGGTGGATATCTTGGACGATAGCTCCCGCTCCCACTGTGGTGGTGAGGAAGAATCCACGAGAGTTATTTCCGCTTATGCCACAATCTTTAGCTATGCAACTGTAGAAGTTAACATCATACTGAGTTGTTCCTGTGGTTCCTGCGGATACCTTAAAGCCATCCCCCGTGCAGGTGTCAGCGATGCAACCATTGAACACCACATTACGCGCGGTGGAGGTGACAGCGGTGACACCACCTACATTGAAGCCTATACCGGGAACATCCTTCACCAACGTGTTGGAGATGATGGCATCTGCCAATCCACCATTTAGGGATACTCCCGCGCACGTGATAACAGTGCTCCCCGCTTTACCATAAAACTTACAGTTGGAGATGTTAAGTCCCGTTGATCCCGCTCCTGTGGTAGACTGATAGTGGAAGAACGCAATGGAAGCGGTATCGGCAGTGTTGATGTTACGGGCGATGATGTTGCTGAAGGAGAGTCCGTCAAAGGTGCCGGTAGTGTTTACGTTGACTCTAACCGCGCTCCCACTGTGAAGGGTGGAGTGTCCTTCAAAGGTGCAGTTAGAGAACGCCACATCTCTCCATGTTGCGGCCACGTTGTCGAGCAGCGCAATGAAGGTGAAGCGGGCGTTTTTGCTGACGATGTTGGAGAAGGTGAGGTTGCGGTTCCACTCAGCATCAGTGCTGTGGGCGTTGAGTTCGAGGGTGTAGTCACAGCCATCCACTGTGACGTTGGATACAGTAACATCAGCTACGTCAAGTAGAGAGATGCCTTCTCCCGCAGCGGTTGCCCCAGCAGCACCAACAGTTACGATATTTATATTGTTGATCGCCCCATGCTGCCCCCAGCCGGTGGTATTACCAGTGCTGTATATACTCATCCCATTACGCTGGGTTACGGTGGTGGCTTGACCTATATTGTTGAGGAAGAGATTTGAAATTCTGAAGTTACGACAACCATCAATATAAACCCCATCTTGTTTGGTGTTGATGATGGTGGGGCCGTCAATGAGAAGCCCATCTACATACTTAATTCTAATCCCATGCCCCACACTGCCCGCAAAAGCGGAGTAGTTACCATCTATGGTTCCCGACCCTGTGATGGAGATGTTGGAGCCGGTTGTGCTGGACCCAAACTCTGTGCCATTGCTACCCTTGGGGCTAGCGCAAATAACCCCTATAGCGGAAGCGAGTGACCCCGTTGCGCGCTGGATGGTGGTTCCTGCGGGAATATGAAGCTCAACACCAGGGTGAAGCCAGATGGAGGCAGTGGCAGCGTTCCCCCCGTTTAGGGAATATGTTCGCCCCGCTGAGCAAAGAACCTTACCTCCAGCAGAGGGGAGATCATCTATAGCTTCTTGGATTCCCCCCGAGACTGA
>Ga0070696_100000084_pt1 | contig 46414 bp, 74 predicted proteins | sample KBSK1253metaG_FD_65474 | JGI IMG/M metagenome (GOLD analysis project Ga0070696, IMG submission 65474) | Corn, switchgrass and miscanthus rhizosphere microbial communities from Kellogg Biological Station, Michigan, USA - KBS K1-25-3 metaG | ecosystem: Host-associated > Plants > Roots >... | reverse complement strand
GACGCGCTCCTAACCGGCCGCGGGTCGAGTCGGCCTCCTCCCCCGCTCGCGAAAGGCGTCGCTTGAGCGGCGCCGATTTGAAGTACGTCGGTGAGCGCACCGCCGGCGGGCTGCACGTCTACGTCGTCGAGGCGGGCGTGCTGATCCGCCCGCTCAGTCCGCGCCTCGACCTCTTTAACCATAGCCCGCTCGGGTTTGAGTGCGGTTACCAGGGGAGCGGTCCCGCGCAGCTCGCCCTCGCCATTCTCGCCGATCACCTCGCGACGCGGGCCGATGAAATACTCGCGGCATGTTTTGCCGGGTGCGAATCCGACGAGGTCGATTTGCGGCGAACCTCGCTCGCCGACCGCGTCGCCGTCCATCTGCACCAGGCGTTCAAGGCGTCGGTAATCGCCAAGCTGCCACGCGACCGCGCGTTCGCGCTCACGTCCGCTGAGGTCTCGAGCGCCATCGCCGAGTTGTGTGCGAAGAATCGGGGCGGCGCGTGACCCCGCGCGTCGCCTCGCCGGCGCGTCGCCGCGCGCGCGGTCGGCCGGTAAAAAGCGTTGCGCTCATCACACCGGGGGCATCGAAGGTGCTCGAGCTGCTCGCGGCGGAGGGCGTCATCGGTGCTTCGCCTGAAACGCTCATCATGCGGCATGCGAGCGGCGATTGGGGCGAGCTCGACGCTCACGACCGCGCCGTCAACGAGCGCGCGCTGCGCCACGGTTGGCGCGTCGTGTCCGCCTATCACTTCTGCGGCGGCACGGTCCGGATCTGGATCATCACCGACGGCGGCACGACGACGATCCTCTTGCCGGAGGAGTATTGAGCGATGCGCTGGACGACGCCCGAAGGCTTCGACCGGTGCCACGTCATCGAGGGCAAGGACTGCACGATCTGGCTTGAGCCGCGCGCGGGGTGGTGCGATCGCGGCAACTGGGTCGCGACGCTGAGTGTCCGCAAACCGCTCGAACAGCTCTGTCGCGACGGCTTATACATCGACGACGCCGACGGCTGGCCCCGGTACTACTTCGATCTCGACCGGGCGAAACTCGAGATCGAGGCGTGGCTCTCGAGGCGCGGGCAAGCCGTTGACGATAGGCCGGAGGGCATCGGGGCGCGTCGAGGTGCGACGCCATGAACCGACGAGACCGACGCCGCGCGCGATCATTGAAGGAGTTCATTGCGTCGGGCGACGGCGACCGCAAAGGCTCGCCCGAGTTCGAGGCGGAGGTCGAACGCGATTCGAAGCTTGCGCTCGAGCTCGAGCAGCGGATCCGCATGACCGCGCTTCTTCCTTGGCTCGCCCGCCACCCCGAGGTTGATTGGACGTGCACGGCGCCGGCCCTCTTCAGGGTCGCGGCGATCGAGATCATGGCGGCGTGCCCCGGTACCACGCCGAACGACGTCGGCACGATGGCGGCCGAGGTCGCGAAGTCGGCCCTACCCATCGCGAACGAGGTGAGCAAAAGGGCGGAGACCATCTTGGGCCCGGACGCGCCGCCGGCCGTGAAGAAGGCACTCGACGATCTCGCCGCCTCGATGAAAGTGGGCCCGCCGCCCGATTCGGATGAGTCGTTCGTGCAAAAACAAGTCCGGCTCGTGCTCGAGCAGCAAACGCGCGACATCGCCGACAAGCTGAAAACGTGGTGCCCGGCCGGCGTCGGCTTCTTGCTGTTCCTCGCGGACTACGGCGCGAAGGGGAACCTTGCCTACGTCTCGACTTGTTGCCGTGAGGACGCGATCAAGCTCGTCGAAGAGTGGCTCGGACGCCAACCGTCGGGGGGCCCATGAGCAGCGCCGCGTGGGACGACAACACGGTGTATCCGACGCACCAGTGCTTCGACGACGTGCCGCGCTACCTCGAAAGGCTCGTCGACGGGGGCGCCACGATCCATGATCTCGAACGCTACACGATCGTCCACGCCATTTGCCTGCACGAGGACGACGGCAGACCCTACGCCCACGCATGGCTTGAGCTCGGCGACAAGGTCATCTTCGCGGGGATCCTCCGAGGCGAGCTCGTCTACCTTCACACCGCGAGGGCGGAGTATGTCGCGAAGGCGTTCGTTTGGGACGAGACCCGCTACACGATCTTCGAAGCCTACCGCGTAGAGAAGCGCACCGGTTTTCGTGGCGGCCCGTGGAAGGCGGAGTACCGAGCTCTTTGCCCCGACGTGCAGCGCGGTGAGGCGCCCCTAGAACAGGTGCACCCCTCGCCCGGCAAAGGCGAACATGAGCGCGACCGCGCCAGCAAAGAAGAGCAGGCGCCCGATCTCGGCGACCTTGGCATTCGTGGCGAGCGCGTACGCGAGGACGCCGGCGACGGCGACGATCACGGGAACGAGAGCGTTCATGGGGACCCCCTATCTACAGGGTCCACCGTATCACCTGAGCGGCGGTGAATGAGGGCGAGGGGAGAACGAACATGGGGGGGGAGAAAAAACCGTACGTTGCGCCGAGGCTCCGACAGATCACCGATCCGGAACACATCGCGCGGATCCTTGGCTTGACGGCGGTAGAGGATCCCGCACTGCTCGTGAGCGCCTTGAAGCTCGCCCACCGCGCGAACGAGAACGCCAACGATCGCGCCCGCCGGTGGAAGGCGCTCGCCAAGAAGCTTTGGCACACGACGCACCCGCTCGGATCGATGGGCCGCCACGGGTGCGCGGCGATTGACGTGCGGATGACGCGGGCCGGGCGATGACGTGGCCGGAGGCGTTCTGCTCGGTGGGTTGGGCGGCGGCGTTGGCTAGCACGATGTGGGCTCTCGCATGGTGGGCGAAGCGATGATCGATCCGGTCGTGACGAAAGCTTTCAGCGAGATCGCGTACGTCCTGCGACCGCTCACCCGAGAGCAGCGTCGCGACGTTCTCAGCGCCCTTGCGTTCGTGCTGGACGACGCTGGATCCGGGCTCCCATCCGTCGAAGACTTAGTGCGCTCGGTGCTCTTGGAGGATGACGACGAATGAACCGGCACGAACGGAGAGCCGCCGCCGCGAGGGCCGCCAACGAAGCCGGCCACATGCAGCAGGAGTGCCCGTGCGGCTGGCTTGCTCCGCGCGAGACGTTCGTCGAGTTCGTGCACGACACCAACCATCCCCCGCCGCCACGCATCGTCATCGTCGTGATCTGTCCCGTTTGCGGGCAACGCTTCGACTGCGAGGTCGGGAAGGCGGCAACGGCATGAACCGACACATCGCGTTAATCGACGGGATCGTGACCGCTTATCTGGTGTGGCGCGAGCAGTACCCCACCGCCGAGCCGCCGCGCTTCACCTTGCCGCCGCGCGAAGTCGTCCTCGCCGTTTCGCTCGACGGGCGCATCGGGCAGTGCATTGCGAAGAACTCGAGCGCGCGGGAATTGCTCGACCGCGTGTGCATGGCGGCCAGCGCAACCGGCGACGATAGCAAGATGCCGACGGTCATGATGCTGGACGTCGCCATGCGGCTCGCTGGCGTCTCGGTCGAACGCGTGTCCCTCTCCGAGCTCGGGATCACCGTGGGCGGTGAGAAGGGGCGGAACAGTTGAAGGCCGAGCTCGCCGCCGAGCGCGACAAGGTCGAGCGCGAGATCGCCACGTGGCTACGCGCATTGGGGAATAACATCCCCGATGAGACCGATCCCCTTCACCCCCGTGCTGTCCTGCACGCACTTGCCGGGCGAATCGAACGGGGCGATCACCGCGTAGCGACCGACCACGATCCCCCCGACGATCCGTACGACGAAGTGCTCGGCGACGGGGGCGCGGTGATCAAGCTCCGTCACGAGCTGCTCGGGCACCATGTGCACGCCGATGTCTTCGTCGGTCCGAGAGCCGACGGCCTCGCGTTGTCCGGTCACGTCGTGATGAGGGTGCCCGAGTGGCAAGCTTTCGAGGGGGCGCTCGTGCTCGGCGCACCGCGGTTGCAATGGTGTCGCGTCGTCGTGATCATCGAAGAACGGAAGCCGCCGACGTGAGTTGTGGATAACCTTGCCCCGGTGTGATTTGCGGCGCAAGACACCTACAAAGTAGCCCGGATTTTTCTCACGAGCGCCCCGCTCTTTGACTTGCGTCCGTCGGCATTTTGTCCGATTGTGCGCGATCTACAATGCAAACGAGCCGCGACGAAATACGCGCGGCCCTCTCGCATGCACTCGGGGGCGGGTCGCAACTTCAACTGATCGCACGCAACGCGCTGATGCGCGCGGGCTGCGAAGCCGGCTCCAATCCGTTCCGGATCGCGACGGGGCTCGGTCGCAGTTGCCTGCCCGATTTGGAAGCGGACTTCCGCGCCGAGGTGCGCGGCAACCTTCTCGTGTTTCTTTGGAATGCCGAGGACTGGGCCTTGAACCTCGGCGCGGCGATCGTGGTGTCGGTGCTCGGTGAGCTGCACATGCCTGCCCCCCTCGAGGACGTCTATCGCATGGTCGGTCACTTGCTCATGCCCGCCGATTCCGCCGCCGGCACCCATCTACCCTCGTGGTTCGTCGACGCCTTCCGCCATCGCTCACACGTTTCGATGAGGCCCGCCCCCGCCATCGCGAGGTAAATCTACCGTTGCCTACGTGGCAACGCGTTTGCGTGTTGACTTCACGGTGCCGACGCGACTACGTTGCTCGTCGTGGTCAACGAGCGGGACATGGGGATCCGGCCAGAGCACGAGGCGCTGCTCGCCCTGGCCGAGAAGATGGACGCCGAGCGAGCGGTCGCGCGCAAAGCCGCTGAGCCGCTCTTTGATGAGCTGAAAGCCGCCGAGTTCGCGGGCGATCTGTCTCTCGCCGGCAAAGTCTACAAGCGCATCGCCGCACTGTTCGAGCTCGCGGGGTGCCACGGCGACGCGCAAACGTACCGGCTCAACGCGCGCGACTGCACCGACCGGCTCCGTCGACGCAATTGGATCGAACAGCAGAAAGGGAAGCGACGATGATGACTCACGCCGAGGTGCACGAAGAGGTCGAGCGCATCTGTTCGGGGACGCGGCTTACCAACTTCACAGTAACGACGCAGTCAATCCGAAGCGAAGACGGTTCGGTGACGGTCGAATGGGGCTGCGTGATCAGCTCGGGTCGCGCGCCGGAGTTCTACTACCGCTCGCGCAGCCCCAATGAACTCGTCTCGCGCGTCGCCGCGGGCGTCCACGCTCGGCGCCCGTACTTTGCGATGGTGTCCGAGTCGCTCAACACGCTTCGCACCGAGCCGCCGAAAGACGCGCCCCCGAGCGCGGGCGCTTGCCGGTGCCAACAGATCATGTCGGAAGACAGCTTGCGGCATTTCAAAGGGTGCCCCTTGCGACAGGCCCTTCCTGACGGCCACCCTGCGGCCGATACCTTTGCCACCACCGCTCGGCCCGAGGCGCCGTGAGCTTCGACCCGAACCGGCCCGGTCTTTACCCGGGGCTATCGTATGAGAGCTACCTCGCCGTGGTGCGCACCAACATTTCCAAGCTCAAGGAGATGGCGCGCTCACCGCTGCACTACCAATACCGGCTCGAGCACGACCGCGAGACGACGGCGCTCTCCCTCGGCCGCTCAGCGCACACCGCCGTCCTCGAGCCTGCGAAGTTCATTTCGCACTATGCGCTATGGGATGAGCGCACCGAAAGCGGCAAGGTGCGGCCGCGTCGCAGCAAGGACTGGGACGCGTTTTGCGCGGTCAACGCAGGCAAGACGATCATCAAAGCCGACGAGTGCAACTTCGCCCGCGCCATCCGCGACGCCGTCCACGGCAAGCGGGTCGCCGAGAAGTACCTCGCCGCCGGCGAGCCCGAGGTGACCATGCTTTGGGACGACGTCGAGACCGGGCGCCCGTGCAAGGGCCGGCTCGATTGGGTGACCCACGTCGAGGGCGTCGATTGCCTCGTCGGGCTCAAGACAGCGCGCGACCCCGCGGCGCGCGCGTTCTCGAACCAAGCGGCGAAGCTGCTCTATCACCTGCAATGGGCGTTCTACTACGACGGCTATTCGCTGCTGACCGGCAAGGAGCCGCGCGTCGTCGAGCTCGTCGTCGAGAGCGCCGCCCCTCACGACGTTGTTTGCAATGTGATTCCTGTCGAGGTGCTCGAGCTCGGGCGCGAAGAGTACCGGGCGCTGCTCGTCAAGCTCGCCGAATGCGAGGCGTCGAAGCGTTGGCCCGGCATGGCGGAAAACGAAGTCATGTTCGAGCTGCCCGCGTACCTGAAACGAGACGATGACGAGGACCTCGACGACCTCGAGCTCGAGGGCGCCGCGCGATCGAGGGCGGTCGACGCTCTGAACGAGGGACTTTGATGGACCCCGATCTGTTGCGGCTTTGGTTGACGGAAAGCGCCGAGCGCATCGAGAAGCGAGAAACTCGCGTTCGAGCCGAGAGCCTCTCACGCCTTGCCAATGAGCGGACCGCCTACGCGATGGCTATGTCGCGCTTGGCCGACGCCCATCGCGACGCCGCCGCGGTGTATCGCCGCGCGCTCGAGGAAAGCGAGAGCCAATGAGCGAGGACCTCAAGCCCCTGGCAGCAAAGCCCGTCGACTGGGACGAACTCTACGACGGCGCCTTTCTCAAGGCCGGCGAAATGAAGGGCAAGCGAGTCACGCTCACGATCAAGAGCGTCGATCTGTACGAGCTCGAGGGCGCGAAGGGCAAACAAAAGCGCGGCGTCATGTCTTTCCACGAAACGCCGAAGCTCGTCGCGCTGAACAAGATCAACGGCATTTGCCTCAAGGCGATGTTCGGCCGGCTCGTGCAAAAATGGGAGCGCAAGCGTGTGACCATCTTCCCTGACGTCGTGAAAGAGGCCGGCGCCATGCAGGGCGATCCGTGCATTCGGATCTACGGATCGCCCGAGCTCGCGCACGATCTCGACGTCGTGATCCAACTTCGCAAGCGCAAGCCCTACACGCTCACCATGCACAAGGTCGTCGCCGGCGGCGGGGCCAGGGGGGCGCCGCCGCAAGCGCCGCCGGCCGATGAGCCGCGTCAACCGGGAGATGATTGACCATGGGAGCCGTGATCGAATTCGCGATTGCACTGGTCTCGATTACCTGCGGGGAATGCGGAGTCGAATTCGCAATTCCCAAACATCTGCAAGCCACGCGACTCGTGGACAAGAAGACGTTCTACTGCCCGAACGGTCACCCGAGAGCCTACGTCAAATCGCGCGTCGACGAGCTTGAGGCGCAGCTTGAGGCGCAGAAGCGGGACACCGAGTGGCAGAAACAGCGCGTCGCTCGCCTGGATAAAGAGCTCGTGGCGCAGCGCGGGCAGACGACGAAGGCGCGCAATCAGCTGGCGCGCGTAGGCAACGGCGTTTGCCCTTGCTGCAACCGCACGTTTCAGAACTTGATGCGTCACATGGCGACGAAGCATCCCGGCTTCAAGAAAGCCGGCGAGCCGTGAAAGCCCTCTCGCTCCGTCAACCGTGGCTATGGGCCGTGCTCGAGCTCGGCAAGACGATCGAGAACCGCCGTTGGAACTCGCACTACCGCGGTCCGATCCTCCTGCATGCGTCGATGGGGAGCACCCTCGACGAGTGCCTCGAGGCGCTCGCGTGGATGCAATCGCGCCACCTGATCGAGTCGCGCGATCCGCGCTGGCCCGGCCTTAAGAACGTCGAGCGCGGCGGGATCTGCGGCTACGCCGAGCTCGTCGACGTCGTCGCCCCCGGGCCGACGACCGCGACCGTGCCGCGCGAGATGATCGACGAGCTCAGTCGCTGGCACATGCCGCAGCAATACGGCTTCGTCCTTCGCAAGGTGCGGCGGATCCCGTTCGCCCCGTGCCGCGGTGCGCTCGGCTTGTTCGAGGTGGCGCCCGACGTCGAGCGAGCGGTGCGAGGCTACCTGTGAAAGCGCAGCCCACCGCCGAAACCTTTCTCGAAGCGTTCGCCGAAAGCATCGCCGCGCGCGTGCTCGAACGGATCGCGGCGCTCATGCCGAGTGAACGCCCCGATACCCCGAAGCTGCTCGATCGGGCGGGATTGGCGATCGCGCTCGACGTGTCGGTGTCGTCGGTCGATCGGCTCATCGCGAAGGGGTGCCCGTGCATTTGGGTGCTTGATTCGCGGCGCTTCGAATTCGATAGCGTGATGGCTTGGCTCAAGAAAACCGGTGCATAGGACACGCGTTGCCAAACCGGCTACACTGTTGCCTACATGGCAACGCATTCAACGAAGCGCGGGCGCAAGCGATCTGGCACGCTCGAGTATACGAAGAGCGACGGTTGGCTCGTCATCTACCCTGAAACGGTCGACGGCGAGACTATCCGTCTTCGTCATCCCCTCGGCACGCATGATAAGCGAGTCGCTCGGATCAAGAAAACGCGTTTCATCGACGGCCTCAACGCCGGCACCATCGCGCCGAGCGACGCCGCGCGCGAAGCCGGCCGCGTCGAGTTTCTTTTCGAGGCATGCGAACGTGTGCTCGGCGACCGCAAGACGGCGGGGATCGTGAGTGCGGGCGACTCGCTCGGGCGCCTTCGTCTCTATGCCTATCCCGAGTGCCCGGTGAGCGACGGCGCCGCCGTCGACGAGAGCAACGACGAAAGGAAGATCGACGGTTGCGCCTATGCCGGCCGCGTCGAGGTCACCCAGATCGACAAGTCGCACGTCAACGCGATCCTCGACTTCTGCAAGCGGCAAGGCAAGAGCCGTCAAACGATCATTCACCTTCGGCGCGCGCTCTTCGACGTCTTCGCGGCGCTCATGCGCGAGCCCGCGACGGCGATCCTAACGAATCCCGTCGAGGGCGCTACCCTTCCGACGATGGCGGCGGAGGTGATCAAGGAACGCGCGGTGCTCGAGGATCACGAATTCGCGAAGTACCTCGGCTATGAGCACCCGCAAGAGGGCCATCGGATGGCGATCCTCGAGACGCAGATGATGGCGCTCGTATCGCGCCTCTTCGGCGGCATCCGCACGGGCGATCTCCACGTGCTCGATTGGTCGGCGCTCGACGCCGAGAACGGGCGCTTCGAGCGTGGGCGCGCTCCTCGGAAAAAGAGGCGCCGCTCGCAGCTGCTCGAGATCCCCGAGATGCTACGCCCCTTCCTTCGCGACTGGTGGGAGCGGCACGGGCGGCCGACCACGGGCCTCGTCTTTCCCGCGCGGCGGGGCGAGCGTGCGGGCGAGACGAAGATCAAGGTGAGCCATGCGGCGGCGTTCCGGCGCGATCTCATGCGGGCCTTCGGCCTCGAGACGTGGGACGCGAAGACGAGGAAGTTCAAGAAGGCGCGCGAGATGACGGCGCGCGAGCGCGAGCTCTTCACCGAGACCGCCGACACCTTGCCCGTCGACTTTCATTCGTGGCGCCGCGCCTACTCGCAAGCGCTCGCCGACGCGGGCGTCAACGCGCAGCAAGCGACGGCGCTCGCCGGACACGCGTCGCTCTCGGCCCACAAGCGCTACCTCGCGAGCGCGGGCAAGATGCGCGAGCTACCCGCGGGGGCGTTGCCGCAAATCACGATCACGAGCTCGGGCCCCGATTCGGATGAATTTAGCAGCCGAGATCTGCTGAATTCGAAAGCCGCTCAGAAAAACCTGAATGAATTCAGCGGGGCGGACGGGACTCGAACCCGCGGCCTCCGGCGTGACAGGCCAAAAGCACAGTTATCACGAGCAGTTACGGCACCTGAAAACGAGCGGTTACGACGCGGTGACGCGGATTCCGTCGTCGATAATCGTGGTGACCTGCTGAATGCGGCGGCTAAATTCGACGCGGTCGCCGCCGCCCTTCGCGTCGGGCTTGAGGGCGCGATCGCCGCCGGCCGAGTGACCGACGCGGCCGCTCTCGCGACCGAGCTCGCCGCCCGCGCCCGCGCGGTGAGCGATCCCAACGTCGTCCCCCTCCGTCGGCGGTAGGCTCACGCGCTCCCCCACCGCGCGAAGCCGAGCGGCGCACCGGTCCGGCTGAACCAACGCACGACCGGGCGTGGTCCGTCGACGAGCAGCTCGAGCTCGAAGCCGCCGCGGAAGATGCAGAGCCAGCCGGTCGGAAGGTCGCGCGCGTAGAGCATGCACCCACGTCGGCCGGCTTGAGATCGCGGTTGCTGATTAGCTCGCGGGCTCGCACCGGCCCGAGTGCCCCGCGTCCTTCGAGCACACGGCACCGACGCGCCCGCAACCGCGGCAAGGCTTCGTCGGATCGTAGGTCTGCGGTCGCATGACCCCGTCGGCGTCGCGGCCGTACGCTTGGCCCCACCCGTAGCAGCACGACGCGCAATGCTTCGGTGACGACTGACCGCCCTCGAGGCCGAGCGCGGCGACGAGGTCCGTCGGCCGGCTAGTCATGGTCGTCGCACGGGTCGTCGACGCTCGCGAGCCGCTTGTCGAACACCGGCTTGAGAATGCCCGCGGTGAGCGCCTCGTCGACCTGGAGGCCGAGCTTCCCCGGCGGGCCGAAGATGGCCACGCGGCCGCCGACGAGGCCGCCTTCGAGGCGATAGCCGTCGGCAAGCACGAACGGGACGGCGCTCGCACCCTCGGATGGGTAGAACGACAGCGCGCCGTCGGCGTCGGCGTAGAGGGTAACCGGCGTGCCCACTGCCCCTAACCTACACCCGGCCCGAATGCGCCGCGACTTCCTGTTTTTCTAGCGCGAGCGCGATTGAGGGTCACCGGCGCTTCAGGTCCTTCGCGCGGGGTCGTACAGACAAGCGGGCCCCCGGTGTTGAAGCACCGAGGACCCTGCCACGGGGCGAGACGTATCAACCGTCCACACCCGCGGCAACCACGCTTCGATCTGGAGATCGTCACATGGCACCTCGATTCGTATCAGATTTTTCCCGCGCGCTCCTCGCCCTCGTTCGCAAGGAGATCACCGAGTGGAAGCACGCGATTGGCTGGGGCCGCTTCGCCGTCGCGAGCGCGTTCGGTTCCCGCCGTGGCATCAAGCAAACCTCGCCCGAGACCGTATAAGCAGCCATGAGAACGCTTTCCGCCCTTGCCCTTCTGCTCGCCGTCGCCGGTTGCTCGAGCGCCGCAGACGCGCCGGGCAACTTCACTACCCCGACCCCCGAGGCCGACGCGGGCCACGACGTGATCGTGCCGCCCACACCGGGGACCGACGCGGCCCCCAAGGTCGACGGCGGTGCGGAGGGCGGGCAAGCGGCGGACGCTCAGCGCGAGGCGGACGCCACGCCGGCGATCGACTCGGGGGCCATAGACTCGGGTGTACCAACGACCGACGCCGGCACCTCACCCGAGGCGACCCCGCCGACGGTCGACGCTGCTCCCCCTGGCAACGACGCCATGCCCCCACGCGTCGACGCTGGCACCGACGCCCCCTTCTCGAACGACGCGGCACCGACCGACGTCGACGCGGGAAACGACGCGGGCGTCTTTCCGATCTGCCCGGCCCTCGACAATCCAAAGTGTCAGGCCGCGAACGATACGGACGCTCGGATCCGCGCCACGTTCACGAAACCGTGCAGCACGACGGTAGGATATCGGATGTGTGGCGGCGTGAATGGGCCGCCGCCGGACGACTACGTCACCGAAACGCTGCCCATGCTCTGTTTCAATGGTCAGTGGCGACTCGGCGGATCGTGGTCGGGTTCGCAGTGGGTTGCCTCGCACAACTGCTCGACGGGCTGCGCGGCCGGCCAGCTCTGCGATCCGTGATCTCTTGATCGCGCGCGGCGCCGCGTGCCATGGTGCGCCCGTCGGTGCGGCGATAAGGGGCCGTCGGGGTGCCGCACTCCCCCGACGGCACCACCGAACTAAGCAACACCCTTCGGCGGCGCCGGCTCGACGTCGGGGGGCGGCGCGGGATCCGTGTCGTGCACGACGAACTTCTCGGCGAGCTCTCGAAGCGACAGCGTCACGAGCCCTTGGGTGCGCATGGCCGTCGCCTCGTCGATCGGCGGCGGCTCGAGCACGGCGGGCAGCGTGCGGTCGAACTCGGCGAAAAAGAGCCCGAGCGCCCGCGCGTACACTTCGACGGGATCGGTGTAGTAGCCTCCCCGCTTGAGCGCCTCGGCGAACCCGTGGGGGGCGCCGGCTTCGATCTCCCCCCATGCGTCGGCGTACCGCTTCGAGCCGCGCAAGAAACCGAGGTGATCGATCGCCCCCTCGGGCAGCGTGCGGAAGGCGCGAAAGCGGGTCGCGGGGTGCGGAGGATCGTAGTAAACGTCCTTGCCGTTCTCCCGCTCGCGGACTCGGAACATCGTCCAGTCGCGGCAGTCGTCCTCGCGGCTCTTGACGTTGCCGATGTTGAAGCAGTGGAGACCCTTCTTCCATTTGCCTGTCTCGTGCGCGCTTTGGGCCAGCAAAACGAGGATCGACGCGCGGGCCGGCATCACGTCGAAGAGCGACCGCCAAGCGGCGACGAGGGCGCTCGCGAGCTCGTCGGCGGTGATCGGCGTGATGACGTTCGGTAGCTGTTCAGCCATGGGCGACCTCCCTATTTCGGCGTGCAGGTCACGCCGCAAACCTTGAGAGCGTCGGTCGTTGACGCTCGGTTGAGGCACTTCAATTCGAAGACGCCATTGCGGCGCCCGTTGCGACAGACGTCGACCCACGTGCCCGACGCGGGTTTCGGCGGCTCGCACCCGACGTCCGCGAGATGACCGTAGGCGGCGTCGCACTCTTCGCCGCCCGGCGGGGTCGGGGGCATGGGGCATCCGGCGACGAGGGCGACGAGGGCGACGAGGACGGCGAGATAGAGAGCTTTCATGCCGCCGCCTTTTCGACGAACGGAACGCCCGTCACCGCGAAGCACTGGATAATCGCGCGCTCGAGCAGCCCCCAAGAGATGCGCCACGTGCCGCGGGGAAGCTCGAGCAGGTTACCATCGGGCATGCCCCACTCGATCCCTTGCGGGGCATAGTCCCACCAATTATCGAGCACCGCGTAATCGTCGCGGCTCGCGTCGAGCACGGTGAGCATGTGTCCGCCCCCGTCGGGATCCCCATTGAAGATCGCGCCGACGATCTCGCCCTTATTCCACATCACGCCCGAGTCAACGAACATGGAAAGCCCGACGGGTTGCCGGCGCACCATGCACGCGCGGATCGATCCCTTGAACCCGAACGCGCCCGGGGTGACGTTCGAAAACTCAAGCCCGCGCATGTTGTACGCGAGCACGAGATCGTCGAGGCTCGGGCGGCGATTGGCCTTCGCTGGATCCCACGCGGCCGAGGTCGGGTCGGGATAGTCCGAGTCGAGCGCGAGCCCGACTTCGCGAGCACCTCGCAAGAGGAGCCCGGGTTGGGTGCCGACGTCTTGCAGCGGGGGGGCGTTGTCCGGATCGAGCGTGGCATAGGCTTGCGCGCGGCCGAGGTCGTACGCGCACTTGGCCGAGATCATGCGGTCGCTCTTAAAACCGTTCATTTCTTGCCAAAGCTGCACGCATCGCTTGAGAAAGGTGCCAACGCACATGCCGAGCCCGTCTTGCCAGATCACCCCCTTGCGAAATTCGAGGTGATTCGCTTTGTCGAGCGTCGGGGGCGCGGCCGCGATGAGTCCGCGATGCGACGGGTATCGGTAGTCTGCCGCGTCGCGGTTATATCCGAGCGGGAATTTAGGATTCATCATCGGCGTGCACCTCCATGAGTCGATCGAAGAGCTCGAGCCGCCGCTTGACGCGCGGATCGTCCGCCCGAACAAACGTTCCGACGTACACGCGGAGCGCTTCGGCCATTCCGCCCGGGCGTTTGGCAAGCCACGAAAGCGTCCGCGCCGCGAGCACGGAGGCGAGCCGGTTATCCGAACAGACTTCCTCCGCGGTGTGCCCCGCGAAATGGTAGGCGTGCAATTGGTAAATCCCGAAGGCCTGCCCGGCGTCGCATTCCTTCTCTTTGCATTCGCAGCGCTCGATCGCCGGGCGAAACCCCGACTCCACCGCCGCCGTCGCGACGAGCGCCTTCGCGGTGACGAGGTTCGGCGAGGCGGCGGCGATGTCGGCGGCATACCGGGCGCGGTCGACCTTCGAAACCCATGGGGCGACGAGGGCAATCGCGGCGACGACGAGTGCGGGGGCGATCACTCGGTCCCCCCGTCGCGCGCGCCACCGTCCAGCACCTCGGCCCGCATACGCGTCACCCGAGCGCGCAGCGCGGCGATCTCGATGGCGTCGCGGTGAACCGGCTCTTGCGTTCCGTCGGGCAGCTTGATCAAAATGAGCGGGCAAAGGTTGCTGGCCAGATCGATCACCGGACAGACCACCCGGCCCGCGCCGGGGCAGCCCAAGGTCAGCAATGCCCCGACGGAAACGAAGAAGAACGCGCGAGCAACGATCGGCCACGACGAAGGGAGCTTCGGCGGATCCGACGGGTCCGGGCGCTCCGAGTCGTCATCCCATACCGTTGGGGGGGACTTCTTCACGCCGAAGTCGCGGCCCTTGCGCATCTTGTTAACAATGACTTCGTGTGCCGCGATCGCGCCGCAACCGGCGACAAGCCCACCCGCGAGCGCGTCGTACCATGTCCCGCCGATCGCGATTCGATCGAGCGCGGCGAGCGCTACCGCCCACACGAGCGCCCAAGCCGCGCGGTTCTGCGGCTTGATGTAGAACTTGATCCGCGCCACCGCGGCATCGTTCTTCGACACGCGAATGATGGTGCCCACCACGACAGCGAGCAGCGGGATCCATGCGTGCGTGCGGACAAGCTGCACGATCTGATCGGCGGCAACGGTATCCATAGAGTCACTCCCCCTTTTCCGGCTTCGTCGGTACTTCCTTCGGCGTGCTCGGTCCGAGCTCATCGGCCACGGAGTCGCGGAGTTTGCGGACGCGCTCCTCCAGAAAGCCCACGGACCGCACCACTTCCGCGGCTTCGTTGGTGAGTCCCTGCGTCACTTCGGCGTGACGGTGAACGAGCCGCGCCACTTCGTGCACTTCGGCGGACAGCGTGTCGAGCCGCGGCGCGATCTTGCGCAGCTCCCCCTTGATTGCCGCCACGTCCTTCCCCCCATCGATCACCTTGGTTTCAAGGCGCGCAATGGCTTGAAGGATCAACCGGTACGGCTCATCGGGTTTCATCGGTGGCCCCGCGCGTTGACGAGATAGGTGTCGAGCCGGTCGTTTGCTTTAGCCGCATCCTTGCCCGCCGCGCTCACCTTTTCCTCGAGTGCAATCACCTTGCCTGACGTCTCGCCACGCCACTGTGGAAGCCCGCCCGTATTCGTTTTGATAATGGCCAAGTCCCCCCGCACTTCTAGAAACGCATCCTTCGTCGCCTTCGTCACCGCCGCGTCAACGGCTAGATCGAGCTCGACCCGGGTGATGAGTCCCTTAAGCCACACGTGTATCGCCGTCGTGCCGGCCGAGATGGCGAGTAGCGTGATGACGAACCGGTGAAAGTCCGACAGCCACGCGAGCAACCGGCGCCACCATGGGACCATTGCGCGCGCCGCCTTGCGATCGGCGGGGTCCGGCGGTGGGTGAAACGAAATGTCCACTTTACCTCCAGAAAAAAGCGATCTTCGTCCCGCCGTTGTTCGCCGTAATCTGCAAGAAAGTTTTTCTGCTCGGGGTACAACCGAAAGAGTTTATCGCCACATAGTTAACCGCTGCGTACGTCAAAGTAGCAGTGATCACGGGTATCCAGATGCCTCCCGCTTCAGTCTCATCCTTGAACCAAAACCGAATATCCGCTGTAACGCCATCGGCTAACGAAGCCGCTAATAGCGATCCTCGCAACGCTGCCACGCTTAGAGGTAGTAATCTCTTTGGCGGATCAAGAATTCTGTTTGCCGCGGGTGGCGTGACGTTGGGATCCGGATCAATCGCAATTGGTGATCCTTTGATCCACATATCCGCCGTCCAACGAGAACGCTTTGCCGTTGAGAGCAGCATGAGATCACTTTAAGTAAAAGGCGATCTTGGTAACAAGTGTCGCCGAGATTACTTGAAGGTGATACTTGCAACCCGACATGGCACCCATTAATGATGAGGCTGAGTTGGTACCTGACGTAGTGAGTGTTGCGGCGGCGCCGTTAGGCACCCACAAATCCTCGACCGCGTCGTACCACCAAAACCGAACGCTCGCGCTCGTACCGTCGACGCTAAACGCCGTAGCGTTCATTGCCGACGTGAGAAGGATATCCTTAGGAATGGTGATAATGCGACCTGTGCCGTTCTCGCCAGTGCCAGCGATGTTGGCTGTAAGTCCGGTGACAGAGGCAAGGGTGGTAGGATTGGTCGGCTCTGCAGCAAGGACAGCACCCGCTGCATTCTTGATCCAGCATTGCGCCGTGAAACCGTTTCGACGACCGTTCTTCGTAGTGAATCTCATCGCCCCCCCCTTACTCCACAATCGTGATGCGCAAGTAGGTGTCGGCCTCGCCCTTGACCATGAGCCACGTCGCAGTACCGGGCGCGCGACGCGGGGGCAGGCGCTCGCTTGCGTAGAGGCTTTCGGCTTGGTTGAGCGGGGTATCTTCGGCTGTCTTCGCTTCGTCGACGTCGCCCGACGCGGTGCCCCACCGGTACCAAAGATCGAAGTCGGCGGTGATGCTCAGCAGCTTTTGCGACTTGATTGCCGCTAGCAGCTTCGTGTAATTCGGATCGGAAAGATTGACCGCGCGGCTCGTCGCCGGCACCGCGATCACGAAGATGTCGCTTTGCCCTGGTGCAGCGGACGTGAGGCCCCACCTGAGCCGAAGGTGGCCGGGCTCGTTTAGATGCTTGGTTGTCATGGTGTCGTGTCTCCTATGCGAGTCCCGCGAACGTGAACCAATCGGTGCCGTCCGAGATGATCAAGCCGCGCGAGTTGTTCGGCGGCGTGTAATTGCTTGCCGCGCCGTTAATGAGATGCCCTGCGCGACCGATCGTGATGTTCGACGTGCCGCCGACGAGCACCCAAAAGAAAACGCGCCCATCGCTTGGCGATGGCAGATGGACGGTCCGCTCGAGGGACGCGTCGATCACGAGCAACGTGGCTTTGGATGTAGCGTCGAGTGTTACAGGGGACGCGCTGATGTCCAGCCGCGGCAACCGAAGACCGCCGACGATTCGGCTCAGCGCCGTTGAGTGACCGATAACCGGGCCTGACCCGAGGAATTGCGCGGATCGATTGCCGTCGTGCCAGATCTCGAGCGCCCCGCCCCCGAGCTCGTCATCGGAGATCACGATCGCCGCGACTCCCTCGGAAACCTCTTCGTCCCAAACGAGCTGGACGGCTTTCATGACGACCCGCGACTGTTCTTCGTCGCCGCTAATGGTCGTGACGATGTTCTCGTCGTAGCTATTGATAACGTCGCCGTCTAGCTCGACCTCGCCGAGGCGGACGCGGATGCGATCGCCCTCGTCGACCGGATCGAACGACTCATCGAACTCGAGGATCTCGCGCTTGGGGAGCTCAGTTCCATCGGCGGAGATGATGATCGATCCACCTTCGAAAAGTCCGTCTAGCCAGTGCGACATGGGTCACCCATTCCTCAGGCCACTGCCGCCCTCTTGCCAGTCGTCGACGACCCACGCCGATCCATCGGAGACGAACTCCAGGATCACGGTGTCGCCGACTTGGTTGCTCATGAACCAAGTTTGCGCGCCACGTGCGACGATGTATTTGTTGGGGCCCGTAACGTTTTGCGCATTGAATCGCACGCGTTGCCCAATCGCCGCACCCGTGTGGTTCAGCGTGACGTTGCGGTCCGCTGCTGGGTCGTCGGTAAAAATGTGCTCGTAACCCGTCGTTCCATCAGCGGTGAAATCGACGCTGCGGTTCGTGGTGAGAAGTCGGAGTTTGCCGTTCATCGCGAAGGTGCCGCCGGCTTCGAGCTCATTCGCGGACGTCGACGTGAGCACGTTCGTCCCGCCAAGCGAGACGCTACATGACGCTCCGCCGGTGAGATCCGTATTCCCTAGAGCGACGTTGGCCCCGGTTATCGTGATGACGTCGGCACCGCCGCCGATCTGGATCGCCCCCGCCGCCGCCGTGAATTGCCCGCCCCGCACGTTGAGCGCGGCTGTATTCACGTTGACGGCGACCGTCCCGGCGAGCGTCAACGTATCGCCGCTAACGACCATCTGATCGGTCGCGCCAATCGTCGTGTCGTCGCTCGCGAAGATGATGATGTCACCACTCGCGCCGAGGGTGATTGTCGTCACGTCCGCGACGATGGTCCCGTCGGGGAAGGTCGTGTTGCCGTGCAGGATGGCGTCGGTGAACTCGAAGCCGACCCCGCCGTCGATCCGATCCTTGAGATAGGCCGCGCGGTCGGCCAGCTGCTCGAGCGGGACGGCGACGCTCGCCGCGTCGAATTCGTCGTCGTCGGTCGGGATGGTGATCGTGACGGTGTAAGAGGGGTTGCCAGCGTATTCGGTCGACACGTCAGACCCCTTTCCAGTAGAGGGCGCGCCGATCGCGGTTCGCCGACAGCGATGCGGTGTCCCAGTATTCCCCCCACGTCCCAGCGGGGAGCGGCGGTGCGGCGTCCGTCGGGGCGAAGGCGTCCGCGTCGAACGAAATGATCACGTTCTGGCACTTCGAAAGCGCCGGCTTGAATTCGTCGACGATGCCGCGGATGCCGCGCGCCTCGGCGACCGTGGCCGACGATCCCCACGTGAGCCCCGGGCGGCTTCCCCACGTGCCGCTCGTCCCCCCATACGGCGGCACGCGTGTCCAAGGCACGCCGCCGATCGAGTAGATGACGACCCAAAAGCGCGCCCACAGGTCCGTTTGACCGTCCCAGTTCCAAAGGTCCGCCGCGACGCGCTCGATCAGAAAGTCGCCGTTCGGCTCGCGTGTGTAGACCATGCCGCCCTGCGTCCAAATCCGCATGCGCGCCTCGTTCGGCGTGAGGAACGCGGCGATCTGATCGAGCATGGCGCGGCCGACGCCGGCGCCCCGCCACGTCTCAATCCAAAGGCGAAGCCGCGGCCGGTAGCCAACCGCCGGCTCGTTCGGGCCGCGGACGATGCCGCGATCGCGACCCAAGTAGGGAAGCGCGTCCTCGGGGGTGAGATCGGGAAAGCCCGTCTTCGCCGCCTGATTCGCGACGCCGGCGATGATGTCGAGCGGCAGACCGACGAAGGCATAGACGAGCCGCGCCGCCCTCGCCGTTCGAAGGCGCGCGGGCGATACGTTCCAGGCTGCTTCGCGAAAGGTCACCATCTAGCTCACCAGGTTGACGGTCGTGTCGTCGACGTCGCCGCCCCATACGGGCACTTCGTTGCCCGCGATCGAGATGTCCGTTTCGGCGGTGAGCTGCGCTTTGAGCGTGCCCGGGATCGCGTTGGCGATAACGCCGAGCAGGGCCCGCCAGTAGATCTTGCCCGTCGCCGGCGAGATGATGACGCCCCCGATCGGCGCGGTGTTGACGTATGCCTGTAGCGCCTCGGCCACCTTGTCCTTCGCATCGTCCACCGACAGCCCGAGCGACGAGGGGATCCAGATCGTGCACGGCGCGGTGATCGACTCGTTCGTCGCGCTGATGGCGGTTGCATTGAAGCCGTGCGGCGAGACCTCTTCGTCGAAGATCTCCTGTACGCGGTCGACGTCGGGGCTCGGGATCGCTCCGCTAGCGCTGGCGATGTAGACCCCGCCGGTTCCATCGCCGATCGCCGGCGGGATGTAGACGCGGGTCACGCCGATGGGGGTGCCGGTCGTCCGTCGGGCGGTCTTCGCATAGAACGCGTACGCCTTTTTGACGCCGCCGATCGAGCGAGCCGCCACCGAGTCGCGACAGAGCTGCACGAGGTCCGGATCGGACTGCTCGTCCAGGCCGACGAGCGCGATGGTGTTCGTGCAAGTGACGCCGAGGAAGGTGGTGACGAGCCGAGTGATCTTGTTCGTGAGCGCGTTGCTTGCGCCGCCCGCCTCTTCGGCAATGATGTCAAGCTTGAGCGTCCCGAGCGGTGCGAGCGTCCCGGCGGTCGTGTTTCGATACGTCTTGTCGGTGTCTTCATGGGCAAAGACGATATCGCCCGCCTCGAAGGTGAAGAGGCCGCCGCCGGTGTTCGTGAGCGTGATCCCCTCGACCGCGCTCGCGTACGTCGCTTCGATGCGGTCGACGTTGTAGACCTGCTTCGCGAGCAGGGTGAGCCATGCGCCCTTGGCAAAGTCGAGAAAGTGGCTCGCCGCGATGATCGGGATGACGTCGCCGCTCGTCGTGTAGAACTGCGCGAAGAGGGCCGAGAGGGTGCGAGTGAATCCGCCTTCGACCCAATTCGTCGTATTCAGCCCAACCGCGGTGGCGACGTCGACGATCCGCTGCTTCCAACTCGAGAGCGGCGCGGATTGCAGGAGCTCCGACAGCTTGAGCTGAATGGCCATCAGGCGCCCCCCGGAAGCAGCTTGATGGCGAGGTCGAAACCGTCCGCGCCGGCTTTGCCGACGAGCTCGAAGGGACCCTCGGCGGTCTCGCAGCGGATGGTGATGTCGTATTCGACGGCGCCGTTGCTGGCGATCGTGCGGCTTGTCTCCGTCTCGACGGTGAGGATCCGGTCGTCCTTCTTGAGCTCGGAGCGGATCTTGTCGGGCAGCGCGGCCGCGTCGGATTCCGACTCGAGCGCGCCGATCGCCCCTTCGAGGTCGAAGCCGTAGCCCTCGGGCGCGTCCGCCTCGAGGATCCCTTGCCCGTCGGGCGTCTTCAATCGCCAGTAGGCGTCCTGCGCGACGAGCTCGACGCCGGTGACGGTGCGCGTCTCGTCGACGTCGTCGGCCGAGAAAACGTCGGCGCCGTAGTTTGATTGCGTCATGTGACGACACCCGTTCCGGTGACCGGCCCGCCACCCGGCGGCGCCACGAGCAGCGCGGGAAGGACGACGGCGCTTGTCGTGATGTGGGAGACGACGGCCGAGGCGATTGCCGTGCACGTCTTGGTAAGCGCGGCGTTATCGATCGCACCCGTTTCGGCGTCGGCGAGAAGCGCCGCCTTGATCGCGTCGCCGAGCGTCGTTGCGTTGAGGGCCATTACGCGATCCTCGTTTTGGTTGAGGCGCCGGTGATCGTCCCCGCGAACGGTCCCGCGACGACGGCATCGGTCTGCCGAGCGGCGCCGAGTAGCGCGCCAGCGCCGAGTCGAATCGTCGTCTCCGCGTCGAGCTCGAGCAGGGTAGGAACGAACCCCTCGCCGTCGGCGTCCTCGAAGCCAACAATGATCGGGCGCGCCGGGCTTGCGTCGAGGAAGGCGACGACGACGGTTGCCCCGAGGGCATGCGCGGCGCTCGCCCCCGGGATCCCCGGACGCACCGGCACGCGCTGCAAATCCGGCATCCCGGTCGACACGCGGACGGGCTGCAAGTTGAGCCGCTCTCCCTCTTGAGTCACGACGCGGTATTCATAGAGACCGCGGAACCGTCGGCCGGGGTCGAGCTGCTCGAGGATGCGGCGGAAGGCGACAAGGCTGCGCTTCGTGCTGGCAATGCCCGCACCCCAGATAGTCGTTACCAGCCCGGTCCCCGCCCCGAGCTCGTGCATCACGTCGACCGCCTCGATCCCCTCGACGACGACCCCGGGCACGATGGCGGCGATCGTCTCGGCGCTGAGCGTCACCGTCCGGCGCGCGCGGTCGACGCCCGCCACGGTCACGGGGGTCGTGAGGGCGGACGTCGGGCGCTTGCCGATGACCGTCACCCCGTCGAGCTCGCGGACGTACCACCCCGCGGGGACGACCTGCTCGAGCGTGCGGGCCGCCGGACCCTCTTCCCGCACCCACGATGGCCCGAGCCGCGTCGTCGCCGGCGGAAGGGTCGCCGGGTCAATCGTCTCGCCGCAAGCCGAGGCTGCGTCGATGAGCACGGTGGAAGCCTTGACGCCGGCGTCGTTGGCGTAGCTTTTCGCCGGGATCTTCTTTCCCCAACCGCCGGCACCGGCGGCGAGGCGGAAGCTCGCACGCCCGACCGGGCCGGCGCCGCCTGACATGACGGTGCCCGAGAAACCGAGATCGGCCATGGTGAGCGCCACGCGGCCGGACAGCGCCGCCTCCTCGTCGAGGGAAGCTTCCGCCCATGCGATTCCCCACGCGGGCAGGTTCACGCGCATGCGGGTGCCGCGGTGACCGTTCAAGGTCCCGGTGCTCATGGGCGGGCCGCCTCTATCAACAGGCCGTCGATCTGTCTTTTGAGATCGGCATTGGGATCCGGCTTCGCCGTCGTCGATGACGTCGACGTTGACTTGGGCGCCCCGCCCTTTTTCTTCGGCGGGCGGAACTCCAAGAACTTGACGACGACGGTCGCGCCCCCGTTGCCGTCATGCGCCATCCCGCCGATCGACGCCTTGCAAACGCTCTTGATGTCGTTGGCGGCGAGGTCGGGGTGATAGATCGTGAGCGCCTTCGGTTTCCCGCCGGTCGGAAGCGACGAGCGGATGAGCGCCGCGAACGATTCCCAGTCCGCGAACTCGTTGAGATCCTGAGTCGGATCCTTGACGAGGTAGAACGACGCTTGGAACTGCGCGATCTCCTCGCCCTTGTAGGTCGTGCTCGCGCCGGCGCTTCCGTCGGCGGGCTTGATGTCCCACTTCTCGTTCCGGTCGTGACCCGAAAGCGTAACGATGCCCGGCGACTTGCGACCCGCAAGCTCGATCACGTTGTAGAGGTCAGGGGAATCGACGGGATTCGGCATTACGCCGGCACCTCCCCGCCGCCGATGGTGATGCCCTCGCCCTCGAGCCACGCCGTGAACTGGTCGATCAGATCAAGCGCTCGCTCTTTGCCGTTCTCGCCGCTCACGACGATCTGGCCGATCGACACCGAGATCCCGCCGCCGCCGCCGCCGGGGGCCCCGCCCGCACCCGCGGCAGGAGGCGCAACCATCGCCTCGAGCGCCCCTTGCGCGTCCGACGCCCCCCCCTCCACACCGCCCGTGAAACCCTCGGCGGTGTCGCCGCCCATGCCAAACAGGAGCTTGGACGGTGACCCGAGCTGCAGAAGGTTCGTGACCGCGTCGATCCCGCCCTGCACGACGCCGGTGAGCGCATTGATAACCGCCGTGCCCCCGCTCTTGATCCCGTTGATGAGCCCCTCGATCATGCGCGGGCCCACTTCCTGGAACCACGCCACAAGCCCATCGAGAATGCTGATGACGCCGTCCCTGAGCGCTTCGAACGCTTCGATCGGGTGAAGGACGGCGAAGAGCAGCGCGCCGAACGCAGCCACCGCGGCGACGACGAGCGCGATCACCACGGCGATCGCAGCGCCGAAGATCAAAGCGATGACGGCGCCGGCTTCGAGAAACGCCATGCCGACCGCTTTGATCTGCGAGTGGTACGGTTTCAGGGCGATATAGGCCTTGAGCGCAAGGATCTCGGCGTAAAGGAACATGCGCTCGATCTTCGGGATCGCCGCAGTCACGCCGTCGATGAGCGGTTGAAACAGCGCCTCAAAGAGGAACTTCATCGCCTTGCCGCTCGACGTGGACGAATCGAAGAGCGCGCCGAGCGTGGACATACCGCCGAGCAGCCCCTCGATTTTCAAGCCGCCGAACGTGCCGGCCAGGTTCGCGCTGAACCGACGCGACTGCACGTCAAGGGAAAGCATTTGCTTGGCGAAGTCCGGGCCGAACTTCAATTCCGCCGCCGAGACCGCGGCGTCTTCGAGCGCGTCGGTGAGCGCCTTGCCGCGAAGCCCCGTCTTCGCCAGATCGCCCGCCATGCTGCGCAGCTCGTCCGCCGTTTGGGGCACGGTGCCGCCCAGCTTCGCGATCGTGGCGTCAAGGGCTGCGCCACCTTCCACACTGCGGGCAATGCCGGCCGATAGGAGCGACGCGGTGCGGTTCGTGTCGGCGAGGCTCACCCCCCACTTGGCGATCCCCACCGCCGCAACGACTGCCGCTGTCGCGATCGCAATGATGGCAACGGCGATCGCCACGTACGGCCCCGCCGCCCCCATCGCGCCCTTCATCTTGGAAAAACCGGTTGCGACCCCGAGCAGCTTTTGACCGGCCACGCCCGCCGGTCCGCCGAGCTTGCCCATGGCTTCGGCCATTTCGTTGACCTTGCCGGTACCTGAAGCGGCGGCCGCTGCTTTGGCAGCCTTGTCGGCGGCCGCTTTCACGTTGCCGAGACCTGCCTTCAAATCGTCATGCTTTGCCGCGGCGGTGGCGGCTTTGGAACTGAGGAGATCGAGCGCCGACGCTTCGCCCTTGAGCGCGGCCGCGGCGGCATTGGCTTTCACCACCGCTTCCTGCTGGCGCTCGGCGAGCGTCCAGATCTGCTTCTCGACCCGCGCGATGCTCTTGCCGTCGCCGGCGTCGAGCGCCGCTTGAAGCTTGCCGGTGAGCTCTTGCGCCCTCGTGCCGAGCAGCTCGACCATCTTTGCCGCTCGATCGGCCGCGGTCTCGGCGGAGGCGTACGACTTCTCGCCCGCGGCTACCGCGCCGGCCGCGGACAGGGCGGCCGCCGCCGCATCCTCGAGCGCCGCGCTCGTCGCGCTCGTCGCTTCCTCGAAGTCCTTCGCGGTCGCGCCGGCGACGAGCATGCGATCCCCGAGCGTGGCGACCGTCGCGACGGCTGACTCGCCACCGCTGAACTTGGCAGCTAACTCGATGAGGAATTGCGTTCGATCGTCGGCCATTGCGTCTCACTTCTTCGTCAGAGCAGCGCGGACGAGGTTGACGAACTCCGCGAAAACGATTGCTCCTGCAAACGCGTCGGCCGTCCTCATTTCCTCCGGCGCAAGTTCCATGAAACATTCAGCGAGCACATAGGCGCTTTTTTGCGCCGCGCCGACGCGCTCGCTCAGTCTTTTTCCTTGGCTTCCCCCAGTCGAATCGCCTCCCGGATCACGTTGTCGTGAATCGAGGGCCATTCCTTTTTCATTCGTGCATAGGTTTCCTTCTCGGGATAGATGACCGTGCACTCGGCCAGCTCATCCGCGGCGGCGCCGACGCCCTCGGTGTCCACGGCGCCGCTCTGCTTTCGCGCCCTGCGAACCTTCGAGCGGTAGCGCTTGAAGTACTCCTCGCCCGGCGTTTTCACGACAACGACGGTCGGTAGTCCCGCCACGAAAGACGACGTTTCGAGCACCGCGACACGGTCGTCGCCGTGCTCCATCTCGAGCTTGTCGACCTGCTCGAGGTCCTTTTCGTATTGCTCCGCGCGCGCCTTCGCGATCCCCTCTTTTCGCGCCGCGCGCCGTGCTTCGATCTCTTCGATGCTCATGAAACCTTTCCCGAGGGGCCGCGCCGCTAGAGCAGCGTGATCCCGTCGTCCTCTTCGAAGGTGACGATAGAGAGCGGGATCTCGATCTTCTGAGCGTCCGATCCCTCCGCCATGTCCAAGGTGCGGCCGATGACGCGGGCCCCGATGATCTTGAATTTGAAGATGTCCGCTTCGCCCGGCGGGGAGAACATGCATGTGACGTCGAACCCGACGAGCGAGATCTTCTTGTTCTTCGCGGCGAGCGCTCGCATCATCTTTCGCCAGCCCCCGAGGTAGTAGGTGATCGAGGCGTCGCTCTCGAGATCGCCGACGGTGCGCGCCAAGATGCGGCCGCCGCTCGTCCCCTTCTTGACGCCGACGGTGACCTTGTCGCTTAGCTTGAAGGCGGCGATGTCGTTCGTCTGAACCGTCGGCCCGTCGTAGATGAGCTTCGAGAAAGAGACATCGGCCCAGCTCGGCTCGATGCCGTTGATCGTCGGGTATTCTTGCTCAGCCATGGTCCCTCACCTCGGCCGGTCAACCGGCGGTCTGCACGCGAACTCGCGTGTTGATCTTCTCGATCGTTCCCTTAAGACGAAGGTCGACGGTCCCCGTCAGTTCCGCGTCGACGACGTTGAGAATGTCATCGCGGCTCGCCTTCCATTTCACGTCGCTCGCGCGCTTGCCCTCGGCCCGGTTCTGCAAAAGGGCGATCTTGAGGGCGGAATTGACGCGCCCTTCGATGACGGTGAGGCTTTCTTCGGTGGCGGTTCCGTCGTCTTTGAGCTCGAGATCCATGCCGATCGCGTTCTCGGTTTCGGCTTGCGCGACGTTGCACGCGATGTTGGCCACGTGCATGTTATGCGTGCGCGACAGAAGTGAACCGTCATCGGCTCGGGTGAGCGACATGGCGAGGAAGGTGCCGGTCGGACCATTCGAATAGGTCCGGAAACAGGTGAAGCGCCCGAGCAAGAGGCCGCCGTCCGTGAGCTCGTCATGCTCGACCTTTTCGCCGTTCTTCTCGAGCGACCATCCCGACAGGACGCCGACGTCCTTGCGCCACGTAGCGATCTGGACGTCATGCTGATACTCCCGGATCGACGCTGCCCATGCGGCGGGGCGGCGGAGAAACCAGTGGGTGATGGGGGATTCCTTGAAAGCGCGGCCGGCACCGATGTCGATCCGTGGCTCCCCGTCGATGTCTTCGAACTCTTCTTCGATCGCCGCAACCCAGTCGGCGTCCGTCTCGCCGGCGGTGACCGTAATGGCGTGCGACCCGATCACCTCGGCGACGAGGTCTTGCGTGTCGAGCGTCAACACCGTTGCCGTTACGGCGGTGACGAGCTTGTCGGCGAAGTTATTGGAAACCGTGCCTGCGACCGTGACCAGGTCGCCGGCCGCCATGCCGTCGGCGAGCCACGAACCGCCCGAGCGGGTGATGGTGTCACCGGTACCACCGACCTCGGCGAACGTGAGCGCGTGCGAGCCGACGATCACGACGCCCGAAACCGGTCCCTCAGCGACGAGATCTTGGGTGTCGAGCGTGAGGACGAGCGCCGAAACGGCCGTGATTGTCGCGTTGGCGAAGTTGTTCAACGCCGAAAGCGTCACCGTGACCGCCATGCCCACCGCGAAACCGTCGGCGACGAACGAGCCCGCGGAGCGGGTGATCGTGTCCCCCGTGCCACCGACCTCGGCAAAGGTGACCGTCGGCGAGCCGGTCACGCGAACCGAGACGCGCGACATCGCGGCCCCCACCTTGCGATCGCGCGCCGAAATGCGGGCGAGTGAGCATCGGTCACTCGCGGTGGCGTACGCGTTGATCTGCGTCACCACCGAGCTCGCCAGCGCCGCCGTTGCGATGTCGCCAATGACGTGCCAGTTGCGCGATTGCTTCTGCTGCGCACCGAGCGCGGTGCGCGCGGCCGCGAGCCCGTCGGCGTCCAAGAGCGGCGCCGTCGTCTTGAACGTCAAGACGGTGTCACCTGTGACGAGCGTGCCGGCGGCGGCGGTCAGCGTCAGGCCGAGGTACGGAATCACGTAGCTCGTCCCGGTACCCAGCCGAACCGTCTTCGGCTCCGAGAAACTACCGTCGAGCGAGAGGCCGAGAAGGATCTGATCGGTGCCGACGGTCCCGCCTCTCAAGACGGTGACGACGCCCTCGACCTCTTCGAGCACGCCATTCGCGCCGGCGGCGACGCTCACGACGGAAGTGCCTGTGTTGCCCGTCGCGTCGATGCGGCCGATGGTGCCGGCGGCCGCGATGGGGATACCGACGAAGATAACGGGCTTGTTCGTCTCTTCGAAGTGCTCGGCGCAATAGTCGACACCGGGCGCGTAGAGATGCTGCTCGAGCAGGGCGGCGGTCGACGAGAAAACGCGCGGCATGGCGTCGGCGCTTTGCGCGACGCATGCGATCACGGTCAGGATCTCGGTGCCGCTCGCGCCCGCGCCGGCTTGCTGGTCAAGTTGAACTCTTGCTCTCGGAAGATCCGGCATGGTCGTCTCCTCAACACGCTGTCTCGGCGTCGACGGGCGGAGTGCCCGCGGGGCCGAGTTCGTCACTCACCTTCGTCGTGCTCGTCATCGTCACGCCGGCGGCTAGCGGGCGCTTCTCGCCGGCCCATGTGCGGCGTTCGATGCCGCGGTCGATGTCGAGCTCGAGCTCGTACACCGCCCCGCCCGGGGTCTCCGAGCCCTTTGCGTCGTCGGGCTCGATGAATCCGCCGGCGCCCATGGTCAGCACGTTGCGGCGGCCGCGCACGATGTGGTCGAGCTCGGCCACGACGTGCGTTAGAACCTGCAATGCAAGCTCGGAGTGGTCGTGCCACGCGGCGTTGCTCACGCTGCTCCGCGCATAGATGCGAATGACCGCCCCTTGCTGCATGCGGTGCGTCGAGCGGGGGTTGGGATGCGTCCCCCTCGCCATCTCGAACGAATCGGCGCCCTTCCCGCGGTGCTCGAAGACGATCCGATCCTGGCCGACGTAGAGGTCTTCGGCGTTTTCCGGCCCGAAGACAACCGGGTACGGAACCTTCTGCGCTTTCAACGCAGCCCCGAGCTCGAGCGCGATCGCGTAAAGCATCACGCGCCCCCTTTGAGCTCGGAGCGGATGACGCGATTCGTCGCGGCACGGATCGCCTCGACGTAAGAGACGGGGAGCCTTCCGCGCGGGAAGATGGGCCGCTTGCCGATCTGATACTTCGCGTACGAGGGGCCGAGCCGCGCGCGGAGCCGGGTGCCCGAGGCGACGTACGCGATGCCGCCGGCGAGCGCGCCCGACTCTCGGAGGTCGACCTTTTGACCGTCCGCGCCCGGCGCCCAAGTATCGCCGTAGGCGTTCTCGCCGGCGCTGAATGTCGCGCGCGCGAGGTCGGTGATCGTCGACGCGCAAGCCGTGGCCACCTTCGCGCCGACCGTGCGGGGCAGCTCGCGGATCGAGCGCTCGAGCGCGCGAAGCTTGCCGATGTCGCCTTTGAGGCCGGCGCTCATGGCAGCGTGCCTCCTACGCCCCAACCGCGGGGGTTCGCAACGACGCTTTCCGAATGGGAGAGATTCGTGCTCGTTGTCGCGTTGCCGTCGCGAAGAACCTCCCCCTTCTCCCAGCGCTCGACTTGCGCTTTCGCGCCGAGCTCCATCTCCTTCATGCTCTCGCTCGACTGGCCGCGGATGAGCAGAAGCTTTTTTGCCGACAGCTCCGCAACGATCGCAACGACCTCGATCGGCACCGGCTTACCGACGCCAAGGGGGACGAGGTGGGCCGTCAAGCAACCGTCCACGAAACGCGAATAGCGCTCGATCACCTTGTCGAATGGCAACGGCGTCGCGACCATCACCGCCGTGCCGCTCGCCGTGAGATCGATCGCGCCGCCGCCCGCGGTGGCGGCCACCTTGAAGGTCGCGTCGCTTACTCGGATCGCGTAGTAGGTCGTGCCGGCGACGAGGGGGGCGGGCAGCGAGCCGCCACCTTCCGTGCGAAACACGAGCTCGACATCGGTATCGAAGCCATGCCCGTCGAGCTCGAACGTGTCCGTTGAAGCGCTCGCGGCCGCGCAACGTCTGCCCGGGTTGGCGAGCAGCCCGCGGGGCAGTCCGTGATCATAGAGATCCGCGCGCGTGGCGTAGAGATTCGGCATGGCCCTTCTACGCCCAAAGCCCCGGCCCCAAAGGGGGTGCGGGGCCGGAAGCGGTTACGCGCTAGCGACTAGGCGGCGGTGCCGGCCCAGCGCTGGACGCACTGCGGAAGCGCGAGCTCGCCATTGCCGCGAAGGATGTAGGCAATGCCGATCTTCAACGTCGTCTTGTACAGCGCGTCCGTCTTGTCTTGCCGGATCTCTTCGGGCGAGCCTTCATCCTGCACGACCCAAGGTTTCATCCCCGGCTTGTTCAGCGCGAGCGGATACCACTTGTCATCGTCGGTCAGCTCGTCGCACGGAATCGGAACAACGATCCCCTTGTAGATGTTATTGACCGAGCCGAATGCGGTACCGACGGCCTGAATGATGAGATCCTTTTCGAGGATCTCGCGCCAAAGTTCGGTCTTCGACGTCGCGTGCAAAACGTGCGTCATCTTCAGACCGAGCGACTTGCCGTTCGGCGCCTTCATTGCGCTGAACCCCGCCATCGCCAAGGCGAGGTTATTGACGGTGGGATCGGTGCCGGCACCGGTGACGTCGTTGTCGAAGGTGCCCGCGCCGGAGTCGAAGACGTTGATCGGGTGGTCGGCGGCGAAGAAGGTCTTTCCCGTCCAGCAAGTCGGGTTCGCTTCGATGCGACCGGCGATGATCTCATTGAGCAGCGACTTTGCGGCCGTCGCCATCGCCGCGGGCTCCGCTCCCCAGCCGATGAAGTCCGGCGCCTCGACGATGCTCGCGAGCTCGGCGACGCCGTCTTGCCAGGTCTTCGGCTTGAGCTCGAGGCTCTTCTCGAAGAGCGATCGGTACTTCAGATCGCCAAGGAATTCCTTGTAGCCGGCCGCGCTGACCGGAATCGGCCAGGTCGTTTTGAGCGCGCGGGACGCCTTGTAAAGCCCGAACGTCTTTGCCCATTCGTTGACGGGGTCTTGCGTGAGAGCGCCCGCGAAGTCCTGTGCAAACTCTTCGAGCGCGCGTTGCGCGTCCTGAGATACGAGATTGAACTCTGAGCCCATTTGCGATTCTCCCTTGGTTCTCTCGTGTCAGTTGGATCAGGACGTCTGGATCTTGCGGGTGTACCGAAGCCGCGCGGAATGCATCAGCAAGTCGTCGGTGCCAAGCGTTCCCGCCGTCGGCGTGACGGTGAACGTCATCGTGTGAGCGAGGGCGGGAACGTCCGCCGCAAGGAGGGTGACGGCGAGCACGTCCGTCGTCTTCGCCGTGGCGTTGCCGACGAGCGCGTTCGACACTCCGCCAGCGTTCGCGTCCGCGTCGTGCAGGTTGCCCTCCGCCACGATAAACGCGGCGACGGTGAGGGTCGTCGCGTCGCCGACCGTTGCCCCACTCTTCGAGCAAAGAAACTCGAGATGCATGTCCGCGGTGTCGTCGAGGTCCGCCGGAAGCGAGATTTGACAGAGTGCAGTACCCGGCGTCGCGTCGTTGTTCCACCGAAGGTTGAGCGCTTCCGAATCCCCGAGATTGAAGCCGAACGTCGGCGTGCCCGCGCTCACGAACTTCGCGATGGGGTCGCCGTCGGCGTCGAGGAACGTCGAGAGTGGAATGGGCACGTAAGCGTTCGCCGTCGCGGCGTCGGCCTGCAACGCGTCGATCTCGGTTTGCGCGGTGTCGAGCTGGCTCGCCTCGCTCGCAGCGATCACCAGCATCGCGGCGACGTGCGGACCCATCCAAATGTACGGGCGAGCGTCGCGGACCTCGGTGATTAGCCCCGCAATCGCGCGGGTGTCGGTGTTGCTCGTGAGCGCCACTGTCTGATCGTCGACGCCGAAGGCGACCTTGCCGACGTCGTCGGCAACGATGTCGTCGCCGCCCCCGGTCGCCGAGATCCACTGAAAGACGCCGAACTCGACTTCGACATCGACCGCGGCCGCGGCGCCACCGAGCACGGAGCCCGTGCGGTTGTCGTAGGTGGCGGATGACTTGCCGACGATCTTGAGGCAACCGTTGGCGATTGTGTCGACCGGCATCGCTCGGCCGGCGGAATCGAGCCCGACTTGACCGCCTTTGAAGATGCGGACGTTTGCCTTGATCGGGTACGTGCCGCGCGAGGGAACGACGCCTGCGAAATTCGTGTTGCGTTCGATTGCGAGTGCGGTCATGGCTCAGGCTCCCTGCACGTTGCTGGTGTTGCTGCGCGCACGAATGGCCGCGCGGGTTGCGGCGTACTTCGCCGGGTCGATCTTGCGTTCGGCGCACATCGCGATCTCGCGCTCGGAAAGCTCGTGCTTGTCGTCGGTCTTCGCCGGGGGGCGGATCTGCTCCTCGCGGCGCGCGCCCTTCGGCGGGGTCAGCGCGGCGACGCGCGCGCGGAGCTCAGCGATCGGCTCGTTCGCCAACCGCGCGACCGGCGTCTTACCGTCGGGAATGCCGTCCTTGTCCCCCGCCCACGCCGTCGCCGGCGTCTCGGCCTTGAGCTTGACGAGCTCGGCGACGAGGCGGCGTCGCTCCGAGCTCTCGAACGTCGTCCGCTCGGTCGCGAGCCTCGTGCGCTCGGCCTCGAGCTCGAGGTGCGACTTGCGCCACGCCTCGACCTCGGTCATCGCCTCGCCGATTTCCTTTCGGCCGGTGAGGCGAACGAGCACACGCGACGCCGCGCAAAGGCGGATCGCCGCCGCCATCGGCACGGGTTGCTCCTCGAGCGGGGGTTCCTTCGCGATCTCTTCGGGCTTCGGCTCTTCGCTCGTCCCGTTCGCGGCGTCCGTGACCTTCTTCATCATCGCGCCGATCGTCGCAAGAACGTCTTCGACATTCGCGTCGGCCCCGAGGCCGAGGGCTTCCGCAATCGCTGCCAGTTGTTCCGGTGTCATGAGGTCCTCTTCGCCGTTGAGGGATGCCGCGACGAGCGGCGCGGGGTTGTGGGTTGCTGGCAACGCGGTGATCGCGATGTTGAGCACGTCGGTGATGCGCCGCGATTTCACGTCGTAGGTAAAAACGGGCGAAATGTAGCGTTGCCTCTTCTCGCGAAGACGCGCCTCGCCGTCGGGCGTCCACGAAACGTTCGTCGCCCAAAGCTCGCCATTGCGAAGTTCGAGGCGGCACCATCCGCGCGCATCGGGGTCGAAGTTCCGCCCTTCCTCGTCGAGCGACAGATGCTCGAGGTCGATCATCATGTCGGCGCCATGGCGTTCGAAACTCGCCATCACATCGCGCGCCGCCTGCTCGTCGAAGAGCCCGTTGCCCTTCGTCGTTGTGTTCATGCCGGCGGCGAAGATCCGGAACTCCTTGGGCGGCTCGTCGCCCGAGGGAAGGACGCTGAGCGCGAGCATCAAACCAGCATGCTGGCGAGCTCCTTTGCGTGCACGGATCCTCATTCGCTGTTATCAACACATGGATCAGCGAAGAGCGATAAAGCAAACGGTTTTCAGCTTTCCAGTGGAAACCAATGCCCCCAACCGTCGGAGATGAGCCATGGGCGCACCGTCCAAACGAGCCAAGAAAATACGGGTCGCGAGTGACTTTGACCTCATCCGTCTCGCGGCCGAAACGCGCCCTCCGAAGGTTTCCACTGGTTTGTATGCGTGGGACCTCGATTCGATCCGCGGGGCGCGTGAAGAACAGATGCGCGGCCGGTTCGAGCTACCCGCACGGCTCGCCGAGGCGACGCGTACCGACTACGCGATCTTCTCCGCGTTCCTCAACCGGCTCGCGCCGCAACGCGGCCTTCCGATCGCGCTGAAAGCGCCGAGCGACAGCGCTAGAGCGAAGCGAGTCTTATTGGAGGGCGAGGCGCTCTTCGGCAAGCAAGGCGTCGGCATTCACCCCGACACGCTCACCGACATCGACGGGACGCTCGCGAATCACGGCGTTGCGTTCGGAGTCAACGTCGTTACGCCCCGCGAGGATGGATCGCGCGTGGACTTCGAGGTGAAGACCTGGCCGATCGATTTCGTGCGCTGGGACCCAACGCGGGGCGCCTTCCGAACGCGCGTTGAAGGAACCGACGAGCAAACGATCTCGCATGGCGACGGTCGATGGATCGTCTTCAAGATGCACGAGCACGAGCCTTGGAAGCACGGCGCGATTCTCTCGGCGGGGATGCTATGGGCCGATCATGCCCTCGGCCTCCGAGATCGTTCGCACGCCGGCACGATCCGCGGCAATGGCAAGTATGTCGGCACGCTGCCCGAGGGCATTGCCCTGCAAGACGCCGATGGCAGCCTGACCCCCGAGGCGGCGGCGTTCGTTCAGCTCATGCGCGACCTCGCCAGCGTCGAGTCTCCCGTCGGACTCAAACCGTTCGGCGCGGTGCTCGATCTCATGGTCGACAATTCGCAAGGCTGGCAGATCTTCAAGGAGATCATCGACGGCGGCGACAAGGCGGCCGACAAGATCTACCTCGGGCGCGACGTCACGGTGGCGAGCGCCGGCGGCGACGGCGTCAAGTACCTCTTCGGCGTACGCGATGACCTCGTCGAGGGGACGTGCAGCGCCATCTCGCGCGGGCTCCTCACCGGCACGATCGAGCCGTGGGCCGCGCTCAACTACGGCGACTCGAGCCTCGCGCCCACGCGCGAATACCTTTTGCCCGACGCCGATCAGGACGCGCGGCGCAAGTCGCTCTCGGAACGAACAACAGCATTTTATGCGGCGATCGAAGCGGCAAGGAAAGCGACCATCTTCGAGGTCGATCAAATCTACGTGGACACGCTCGCAAAGGACTACGACGTGACGGCGCCGAAGCTCAAAGCTTTGACCCCCCCGGCCAGCGGGGTAGCGCCGCCGCTAAGCCCGACAGCCCCGGCCGCGCCGCTCCCCGTAGCACCGCCGAGGCTTGCTTCAGTCCCTTGAAGCCGGGGCGGTAATCCGGCTTCGCCTCGTCGCCGAGCCGCGCGAGGTACCACACGAGCATGACCATCGCGTCGAGGCGGTTCGGACTCTTGCCGCCGAGCCGCGGGTTCCATTCCGTGATTTCCTGCTCGAGCTCGGGGAGGTGTCCGACGATATGAAGGAACCCCTTTTCGGCGAGGGTGCTCACGGGCTCGGCGCGGATCGCCTTTCCCTTCGTCGCGAGGACCTCGATGATCTTGAGCGCCTGAGACGCCGTCTCGCCGCGCTTTCTTCGCGCCGCCGCGCGCACGTTCGCCGCGACGAGATCGCCGCCGCGGTTGCGCTCGACGACGACGGTGTCCGCGTCGTTCTGATCGCACGTCTTGATCGTGTCGTCGCCCCACTTGTCAGGCTTCGATCGCGAGCTCGCGTCGCCGGTGATGTAGATGTGACCGTCGGCACCGCGCCCTCCCGCGATGATCGCCGTCGGGTCGTTGTCGGGATTCGTCGCGATCCCGGGGTCGACGGCGGCGGCGGTCTCTTCGAACTCGGGCGCAAACTCGACGCGGTGGAAGTCGAGGACCGAGGCTTGAAAGAGGGCGTCGGGGTTGTCGGACAGGATCTCCCCGTCGAGCTCCTGACTACCGAGGCGCGTCCCGCCGTAGAGTCGATCCATGCGCGCAAGGTAAGAGCCGTCGAGGTTCGCCGCGTTCTCTTGCTGCCTCATCAGGATCGTGACCGTCTCTTCGTCGGCGATGATCTCGCGGAACAGCTGCAGGGGGAGCGGCGTCCCCGTCATGATGATCTCGAGCGGCAACCGGCCGCGCAATCGCGTCGCGAGTTCGATGTTGTGCCAAATGGTTCCGAGGTAGCGCCACTTCGCCGGCTCGTCGCACCAAACCGTATCCAGGTTCGGGCCGCGAAACTCGGGTTTCTCGGCGCTGTTGACGTACGCGACCGCGCCCTCGCACTCCTCGGCGCTCGAGCAGCCGTTGCAATCCGGGCGGTGAAAGTAGATGAGGAACTTGTGCGCCTTGTAGAACGGGCGCTTGTTCGGCGGAAAGACGGTGAGGATCCCATCGGCCGCGCCGTCGCCGTTGATCTGATACCGCTCGATGTCCGTCAACGTCGGTCCGACGATCGCGATGCTCCGCGCGCCCGCTTCGATCCGCCGGCGTAGACGGTTGGCGCCCGAGATGGTTTTCCCGCCGCCGCGGCCCCCGAGCAAAAAGAGAATCCGGTGAGGCGTTCCCGATAGGTGGGGATCCTGCTTCGGCCTGGCCCACGCCGACCAGTTGTAGCGAAGCCGGGCGAGGTCGAGTCCGCTGAACTCGGCAAGGACCTCGTCGCGCGCTTCCTTCGGTAGACGGGCGAGGCGATCGAAAAGGCTCGGCCCCTCTAGCGAGGCGGACAGCTCGCGCGCGTCGACGATCGCGCGCTGGTAGCGCTTGTCGAAGTCGGGGTCGTGCTGCGACGCGATCAATGGGTCGCATCCTTTCCGTGGTACGGGTTGGCGCCGCACGCCGCGCACTTGAAGATCTGCTCTTGCCGCTCGACGATCATCTCGAGGCGCTCGCACACCGCCCGCGCCGCCTCGATGTTTCCCGGGTCGCTCGCCGGATCGACCTTGCCCCTCGGCGTGAGCTCGGCGATTCGCGTCGCAAGGCGCTCGGCGATCACCATCGCCTTGTCGTAATCGCCCATGTTCGACGTCCCGTTCTTCGTCGCCTCGCGGTGGTAGCGCACGAACGCGTGCGCCTCGGCGAGCTGCTGGTGAAGGTCGGCGAGCATGCTCGGGATGTCGGTCGACGCTTGGGGGATCTCCATTTCCGCGAGCCGCTTTTGCTTCTCGAGCATCTTCGCGGCCGCGGCATCGGGCGGTGCGCGCCTCCGTCCCTTGCGCGCGCCCTGCCCGCCGTTCGGCTCAAGCCCCGCGTCCCTGAGCCAGTCGAGGATCGTCGGGTGACTGACCGCCAAAGCCTCGGCGAGCTCGCGCGCGCTGGCTCCTTCAGCGTGCAGCTCGAGCATCCGTTTGATTCGTTGCGGCGTCTTGCGTGACGGTTGCGGCATGCGGCGATCTACGTCGTGCGGTTCAGCCGGTAACCTTGGCTACCTGACCGATATTTGTGTCCGAGGCGGCTACGTCCAAATCCAGTGTAGGTGGACAGGGGGGGCTTCGAAGTTTTCGGCCATCCGGACCCCGCGGCTCGTAGTGCCGGCGCTTGTCTTCAGGGGAAAGCCCCGCGTAGTAGGCCGGCCAACAGCGCCCGCAAATCCCTGTCACGTTGCGCTTGGGTCTAGGCTGCCCGCAGAGAGCGCACTTCTTCGCGGTCGCAAACGAGTAGCACCGGTGGCAAAGGCCCGTGACTCCGCCCTTCCCCCGAGCGGCGCCGCACCGATTGCACGGAGGGCGTGTGGACGGCTCGGGTCGATAAGCGGCCCGGCGCTCCCGCTCAGCTGCTCGGGCGGCGAGAAGCGTTACCTTCTTGCACGCAAGGCACTGCCGTTGGTGCGGCCGCCAGCCGGGGATCTTCTTACCGCACGCGCATCGCCTGCACGCCAAGCAGGTATGCGCCCCATTGGCCAATCCCTCTGCGGCAAACGCCTTGCCGCAACCCGCGCACGATCGGATCACCTTGGTGACGCTGGCGAGCTCGATGCGTTGACGAGCCAGCAATGACTCTGCTACCGCCAGGCTCGTCACCGTGCGCACGACGCGGCCGCTCGGGTCGACGGTCTTCACCGGTCGCGGGTTGCCCTCTCGTAACGCCGGCGCCGCAACGCCGGCAGCAATGAGGCGCTCGACCTTGTTCACGGAACCGACTCCGCCGCGGTGGAAGGAGCGACACTGTCGGGATGGTTGCTCTGATCCCCGGATGTAGGCGCGGCGCTCGGACGAGGGCTTGCCTCCTCGGTCTTCTCAGCGGGCGTCGGGCGCTCGCGCTTGGCAGGGAACCGGAGTATCCCCGCGGCCTCGCTCACAATGGCGGCTGCGACCGCGAGGGCGTGCACCACGGGGATATCGTGGTCCTTCTGGCGCATGAGCTCAGGGTCGCCCTCGACGGGCCACTCGATATGCAGGCGGACCTTGCCCTCGTGCTTCGCGACGCTGAGCCTCGTGTTGTTCATGGTGTCCCCTTGTGTGACGTTGCTGGGTACGGCGCGCGTTCGATTCGGCTTGACAGCTCAGCGGCCCGAGAACTGGAATAGGTCCCAGCTAGCCACATGCGAGCACCGATGCAGGCAACGCCCGCCGCGTCTCGCGCGTGCGACGAGGACCGCGCCGGCATCTCGCGCACATGCCGTCGAAGCTCTGCCTCGACCTTGTGATCGACGTCGTCACCCCGCCTCGAGTGACCGACGAACGCGATCCGCCACTCGTTCACGCCGACGGCAACGACATTGAATCCGCGCGCTCGAGCGTACCCATGCACGTCACCGCCGACCCACGCGGTGCGCATCACCTGAATGTTTGCCATCGGGTTGTGCAGCGCGCGCGGTTGCTCGATCGCGATGAGCATGTCGGGCTCGGCATCGTAGGTGTCGATCAGCATGCCGACATCTTCGGAGGTTCCGGCTTGGATCCAGATCGGCGCGCTCTTGACGGTGAAGTCGAGCAGCGCAAACCCGCTCTTCGTCGGCCCCGGGTCGATGCCGAGCACGCGTCTCACGCAGACCTCGACGGTTCGACGTTCACGCGTCCCCCGTTTCGGAGACGTTGAAAAGGGTCCCCTCGACGATCTGCACGGTTGCGCCGGGCAGGAGGATGCCGTCCGTTTCGGGAGGGGCAGCGTTGTGGAACGTCACCGAGTGGTTGCCGATAGCCTTGCCGTTGAAGGCGATACGCTGGACGAGCTCGTACGAGATCTCGTTCCCTTCGACCTCAACCACGGCGCCGTTGATGATGATTTTCATGCGTGCCCTGCCCTCTCGGCGATCGGCACCCATTGACCGCGCCGCTCGCCCTCGGACTCGTGCATGGCGCAGAGATGCACCTCGCCCCCGCCGACGAGCTCGCGCGCTAGCGGCCCGACCCGCTCACACTCGGGCCAGTCGCAAGAGTACGCGCCGAAGCAAAGCGGCTCGACGATCCAGCGAAAGCGGCAGTGCGCGCACTGGTGTCGGCGGTGCGGCCGCGTTGCCCACTCGCCCTCGTCGTAGTGCCGGCGGTCGCACGCTGGGCAATGCAGGATCGCCGCGATGGGCTGCTCGGGCGGGAACATCATGATTTCCTCGGCGCCCAATCCCCGCTCCAAAACAGCTCGCGAAGGTCGTTGAGAAGCACCTCGGCGTCGACGTCGGCGGCGTGTCCGATCAACCGAACGACGAGATCCTCATGCTCGGCAACGAACTCGGCGGCGTGCTTCTCGCCGTACTCTTCGCGCTCGAGCCGGCGTGCGCGGTCCGCGGGTGGCTCGTGCTCGGGCACCGTGGGTGCGCGTTGTGGCGGAATGCAGTTCATGGCCCAACCATTCCGCTCGAGCGCGGTCGGCGGTGCAGCGCGGCGAACTTGCACGTCGCGAAGTGCGCTTTGTATCGCTGCTTACCGGCAACGTCACCGCGTGTGACGAGGGCGATGAGCTCGCCGCCCTCCACGAACAGCTGGATATTGCCGTCGGGCACCGGCTCTTCGTCGATGAGGATCGCCTTGCCCGTAGCGGTCTTCGCCCAGAACACCCGGGCCTCGCAGGTGCGGCACGCGTTCATTCGGCACCGCCGTGCGCGCGCCTGCTGTTGCTGCCCTTGCTCTTCGCTTTCTTCGCGCGCGGCGAGGCGACGGCGTCGCGCGGGATGTCGGCGTCATCGATGATGCCGTCGTCGCCACCGAGCGGAAGATTGCCTTGCGAGCGCTTCCGGGCCGCCTCTTTTTCGGGCTCCGTCATGGGGCGAGGTTTCCCGACGGGGCGATGATTGTCCGCGCGTTCGACCTGCACCATAAAGCGCCCGTCGTCGTGCACCTCGACGACCTCGAAGGAAACCTCGACCTTGCCGTCGGTCCACTGTTTCGAGAGCACGCTCGCGCGCTCTTCCAGCCGGTGGATCTTCACCCGATAAGCTGAGCTCACCGTGCGTTTCTCGTCCTTCACCGCGACGATCTGCTGCTCGACGTCCGCGAGCTCGTCGCCGACCTTGATGCGGTCCGCTTCCGACATCGGTCGCTCTTCGGTCTCATAGAGTGTCCTGGCTTTGACTTCATTCGTTTTGCTCATTGGGCATTTGCTCCTTTCGACTCGTTTTCACTCCAATGCGGCAGATGCGGTTGTGACGTTCCGTTGGTGTCCTCGGCCCGCGGGTTCTCGAAACGGCTTTGACCTCGGTTGAACCGAAGCTTGATCTTCCCCGTCGGTCCGCCTCGCTGCTTGGCGACAATGACCTCGGCCTCGTCGGAAAGCGCGAGCTTCGCGTCGTAGTAGCTCTCTCGATACAGAAACACGACGTTATCGGCATGAAACTCGATCGCGCCCGACTCGCGCAGATCCGAGAGCATCGGCCGCTTGTCTTGCCGCGTGGCGATCGAGCGGTTGAGGGACGACATGGCGATCACGTGCACGCGCAGCGACTTCGCAATCACCTTGAGCTCGCGCGTCGCGTTGCTGAGCGCTTCCTCGCGCGACTGCCCTTTTCGCTGCATCGTGTTGAGCAGCTGTAGGTAATCGACGATCACGACGGCGACGCGGCGCACGGGGCGACCGGCTTCGTCGTACCGATTGAACTCATGTTGCCGGCGGCGCACGCGCGCCCGGATCTTCGTCGTCGTGATGTCGGCGTCGTCGGTGACCCAAACGGGATACCGGTGCAGATCGCCGACGGCGGCAATGATCCCGTTCCAAGCTCGGTCGTCGAGCTCGCAACGAAACGCCATCGAGTTGATCTGAGCTTCGGAGGCGATCGAGCGCTCACCGACCTCGTCCTCGGGCATCTCCGGTGTAAAGACTTGCGCGCCGAATTGCCCGCCGGAAAACTTGGCGACGTTGATCGCTATCGTCTGTCCGAGAACGCTCTTGCCCATGCCCGGCGCGGCCGCGACGATGGTGAGCTTGCCGTCACGTAGCCCGCCGAGGATCTCGTCCAGCGGTTCGAGGTGCGTACGCGTCCCGAGGATCCGATCGCCCCGTTCGTACGCTTCGACGATGCGGTCATAGGCGCTCGAGGCGCACTCGCCGATCGTCTTCTCGTCGTTCACCTCGTCGACGTGCGCGGCCCGGTAGATCGACTGCTCGGCGTCGGCGAGAAAAGTCGACGCGTCGCCGATGTCCCCATAGCCCTCGGCGGCAATGCGCTGGCAAGCGGCCATGACTTGCCGCACCCGCCATTTCGTTTGAACGCGCTGGGCATAGCTCACGATGTTCGATACTGAAGGGACGGCGTCGACGAGCTCGGCGAGGTAGGCTGAGCCGCCGACCTGAGCGAGCCGCTCACGATCGCGAAGCTCGCCGGCGACGCTGACCACGTCGACGCGAATCCCCTTGCGATGCAGCTCGAGCGCGGCGTCGAAGATGCGTCGGTTCGCTTCGGAGTAGAACGTTTCGGGGCGCAAAAACTCGAGCACCTTGTCGAGCGCGTCGGGCTCGAGCATGATCGCCGACAGCACCGCGGCCTCGGCGTCGAGGTCGTGCGGCGGAATGCGGCCAGCGACCGGCGCGAGCTCGCTCATCGCGGGTTCCGCTCCGAGGTCAACCCGCGGTACTTCGCGAGGCTGAAGTCTTCGACCTGTGCCGGCTCAACGGTGGGCGGCGCTTCCTTCGGACGCTTGGCGTTGCGCATGAAACTGACGAGCTTGCCTTGCTTGGCTTCGAGCGTGAGACCGTCGGGGCATTTCGCCGCGCACTCGTCGATCGCGTTGAGCACCCACGCGAGCGGCTTGAACCCCGTTTGGGTCTCGGCGATGCGCAGCGCGGGGAGGTCGGCAAAGATGGGCCAGCGACGGATCCGGTCGTGCATGGCAACGACCTCGGGGTCCGAATGAACCGCCGGCGGCGGTGTGTCCGGGGCCGGCACTGCACGGCTAGGCACAGCACGGCTAAGCACAGAGTGACCGGACGTGACATCGTGTGACGGCTCGTGACCATTCGTCACGACAACGGACGACGATGTCACGTTTTGGGACAGCGGCGTCACAGTTAGTGACTTTGCCTTCGCGAGGTCCCGCGCCCGCTCTCGCTCGGCCCGTTTGCGCGCCTTGTCGCTTTGAGGAGCCTCCTGAGCCTCGATGAAGTTGGGGATAACGAGCAGCCGAAGGTCCTCGCGGTACACGACCATGCCGTCCTCGAGCAGCTTCGCGAGCGGTCCCTCGATCTCTTCCCACGGCGCTCGAACGGCGACGGCGACGGCGCGAAGACCGAGCTTCCCGAGCTCGAGAATGCCGGCGCGATCGACCTCGCGAAGGATGAGCCCCATCAGCCCACGAGCCTGCCAGGCGAGCACGCACCATTCCGGCGTGTTGCGCGTGTAGAAACGGACGTAGCGTTCGTCTTGCCATCTCATGACGCCCCCCGCCTGCACGTGCAGCGTTTCGTCGGGCAGCGGCCCATCACGACGCCGTCGCGCAGCACGATACCGTCGCCGCCGTAGACACCGCCGCACCGGCCGCACGCGATGACGCAGTGGCTCAGGTCGAGTCGCTGCGCGCCGTTGAGAGGGTGCTCGTTCTCCGCCCTTCCAACGCGCTCGAGCACGATCCGTTCGAGAGCTCGAGCGGCCTCGTCTTCGCACCATGAGAGGAGCGGCTTCGTGGGAGTCGGCTTGTCTCTCATGACCGACCGCACGTCTTTCGGTTATGGCCAAACACGCCGCAGACGCCGCACCTTCGCGTGCCCTTGTGCGGACGCTTGAGAGCGCGCTCCCGATCGGCCTTCAGCTTCGCCTCGTACCGCACGGGGTCGGCCTTTATTTTGGCGTGGTAACGCCTATATTTGGCGTGCTGCTTCGCGAGCCTGACCGGGTCGGCCTTCACCTTCTCGGCCTTGTGCCGAGCCCACTCGCGCTCACGGTCGGGGTGCTTCTTCGCATACGCCGTCCGGTACGCGAGGAGCCTCGCCCAGTTTTCGCGCGTCCATTTCGCTAGCGCCTTCGCGCACCGATCGGGGTTCTTGGCTTCGTGCTGTGCCCAACGATGGCGACATTCGTATTTCGCGAGCTCGGCGTGGTTTGCCCGCTCCCACTCCCGTTGCTCACGGTCGATGTCCCAGCGGGTGCCCTTGCGCATGCCGTCGAGGCGCGGACGGTCGCCGTCAAACGTTACGAAAGACGCCAGGGCGCCGACGGGACGAGAGCAGATCTCGTCGGCCATCGCTTCGAGGATGTCGGCTTTCATGGGTTGCCCTCGGGGCTCTGGCAGATGCGGCTCGCGTGCGCGTGACTGATCCCGAGGCGAGCGGAGATGGCCTTGAGGAAGGCGCCAGCGGCGCGCATTTGCCGCGCTTCTTCGACCTGCGCCCCAGTGAGTCTCAGGCCGCCGGCGGCACCTCGCGGCCCGCTGCCCCATGGCTTGCGCTTTCGTACTTCGCGGTAGGGAGCATCGGCGTTGGTAATGATCAGCGCCCACCGCCCGCTGATTCCGAATCGGGCCGCTATCGCCGTACCCGAGGCGCCTTCTGCGCGCATCTTGCGGGCGTAGTCAACATCGGCCTCAGTAAGTTTGAATCGACGGTGTCTGCGCTTTGGCAAACGGCTCGTGCACGCTGGCGCCCCGCGGTAGATGCATTCAACGCAGCGCTTCCGATGAGCGATCTGGCGATTGCCGCATTGCCTACTGCAATAGATCGGGGCAAGGCCCGTGTTTCGCTTCGGTGGCCGCACCGGCTTGCCGCAAGGGCAACGCCGTGTGGACCACCGATGCTCACGCAGCTCTTGCAAGAGGTTGCCGTGGTGCTGGCGCTTCCACGCGCGTTTCCGGCAAGGTCGCGAGCAGAACTTGGCGACCTTGCCTTTGTAGTACTGCAAGAAGAGCGTCTTGCACTCCCGGCACACCGAGCGCGTGGGACGCGCTCCAAACTTCGCCCATCCGCCTCGCTCGACGTGCACCGATTGGTTGGGATGGAACGAGCCGAGCGGAACGCGCGCCTCTACTGTCTCGGCGAGCACTTCGCAGAGCTCTTCGCGTAGGTTACGCCACGTCACGGCGATACCCTCACGGCGTCATCCGACTCGGGCTTAGACGCTGGCGCTGCGAGCTCGGCGAGCTCACCGGCGCATTGTCGACAGAACTGCACCCCCGTCACGCGTGCGACGAGCAGCTCGCGGTCAGCTTCGAAGCAAAACCAACAGTAGTGCTTTGCGCTCGCGGCAATGGTCTCGCGCACGAACGGCTTAGGGTCGCCGCTCTTGGGCTTCGCCTTCCGGGTGACTCGACGACGATCGAGCTCGGCGATCTGGATCTCCGCCGGAGTCTTGGGCGCGGGCACCCTCTTCCGATCGTCCTGGAATGGGAGCCCGCAATAGACGCACTTTTCTTCCTTCTGCCTGTAGAGGTGCACTCCATCGGGATCGCCAGGGCACGCCGGGCGACCGGTCGCCGGCTTCCGCTTGGTCGAACGCTCCGCCTCGGCTTCGCGAGCCATCTCGCCGATGGTCTTGGCGCGGCGCTTTGTCGGGGCTTTCATCGCCGGCCCTCGTAGTGAACGCCGTCAAAGGTGACGCCTCCGGGATTGTAGGCCAGTCTCGCAATGGCCTCGACGAGCTGATTGAAGTGCTTCGCGGTCTCGCCCCTCTTCTCCGACTTGTACATGACGATATCGCCATACGTGGCAATGTCGTCGCCGAGCTCTCGGCAGGTCGTCTCGTCGAGGATCACACTGATGTGCTTGGTTCGCAGCTGGTCGATGCGAAGGGGCACCGCCGCCTGAAGGGCAATGCGCAAGAGCGTGTGATTCTCGTCGGCGCTCATGGGGCACCACCAACCACCGCCCGGCTGATCCGACGGCGGCCGTACGGCCAACCGTTGCGCTTCAACGCACAGCCGCACGACATCGTGCCATTGCAACGCAGCGCGTTCACGCTAACGCGCGTCTCTTGGCCGCAGTCACATCGGCAGAGCCAAACAATGTTCGCCCATTGGTCGCGCGCAACGGGACGCAGCGCCGTGAGCTGACTGAACTTCTGGCCGGTGATGTCCGCCCTTTTCTTGGATACGCGCTTTCGCCGCTTGTCCCACTCTTCGATCGGCTCGTGTCTCATCGTGGCCCCCGCGTATTGGCCAGCCCCGGACGGGCGCGCTTGAACGTCTCACCGCACATCGACCGCACGACGGTCTGGCAGCTGACCCCGTATCGAGAGGCGATTCTGGAGATGGACTCGCCGAGGGAACGCTCGGCCCGGAAGCGCCGCACGATGGTGGCGCTCAGCGGAAGTTCGCGGATGGCGCGCGCGTTCATTGCGACACCACGATTCCCATTGCCGTGCGGTAGAGTCGCTCCACTCGGAAGGCGGTGCGCGCGAGGACGCGCTCACGACCGAGCTGCAGCGCCGGCCGCCGGTAGCCGAGACGGCGCGCGAGCTCGGCCTTGGTAAAACCCTCCTCGAGGAGCGTGGCGATCCGGCGCCACGTCTTCTTGGCGGACACCGTGGCGTGGTCGGCGATCGCCTCGAGCGTCACCCCGAGGATCCGCTGCGCCGACTGCTTGCGAACGTGCCGCTTTTGACCGCGCAGAATGTCGTGGATGGTGTTCGCTCGAACGTTGCTCGCGTCCGCGATCGTGTGGCGTCCGAGGCCAGCCTTGGCGAGCTTGCGAATGTGGCGACGGACCGGCGCCGCGTCGACGAGTGGATTGCCATGCCCACGGATGTTGAGAAGCGTGCGCTTGTGGACGTACTCGCGGTTCGCGCGCCGGCATTCTTCGCACCGGCACCCGCACACGTAGCGGGCGCGCACCCCGTGCTGCCAGCGCTCCGCCTTGGGCATGTCGAAGGGCCGAGTCACGGCGCCGACCCCTCACCGCGCACGAGCTCGTCGTGACACCCATCGCAGAGCAAGACGACGTCACGCGGGTTGGCGCCGCTTCCGAAACGCGCGAGCTTTTCCGCCGCCGTCTCTTCGCACGACCACACCGACTCGAAGCGCCCACCACAGATCGCGCACGTGTAAAGCGCGACCTTCCTTGCCGGTGTCGACTCAGCGCTCATTGCCCGAGCCTCCGATAGAGACCGAAGACGACGCGACGCCATACGCTCGTCGAACCGTCGCGGTGCTTACTGACGATTTCGTGCGCCGTGTCGCCCCAATAGGTCCAGGCGAAACGCGCGGCGCGCAGCGTCCAGGGCGACGACGTCATGACCTCGTGCGGGCGGTCGGTCATCGACGCCCCGGACGAAGCTCGGGGCGGAGTGCGGCGCGGCGGCCGAGCTCGTTACCGACGAGCGTCACAAGGCAAATGAGCAGCGCACACCAACCGATCACGGTTCGCCCCCTTTCGAAAGCGCCCAAACGCAGGGCGCGCGCGGATGGTCCAACTGACTAAGTTTTGGGGCGGTGACGGAGGCGGCGGGCTTGGCGCATGGCACGGGCCTAGCTCCGACCACACGAGGGGCACCGACGGGCCGGCCCTTCCTCCGCCCACCAGTCGAAGACGATCCGCCCTTGGGTCAGCTTGCGGATTTCCTTCATCGCGTCGAAGTCCGGGATGCGGCGCCCGGTACGAAATCGCCAAAGCACCGTGCGACTGAAGTGCTTCTTGATCGCCTTGGCGATCGCGCCATCCTCGAAAAGAATTTCGTCGAGCTCGTTCGAGCCACGGGTCGGCCGCGGTTCGACAACTTCCCGCTCGTCCTTCGAGACACGAGCCGTTTGCATCCCTCAGCCTGTAGCCGCGTTGAAACGCGAAGTCAACACGCATACGTTTTGCCGACAAGGCAACGTGTGGGTCGTGTTTCCCGCATGGCAACGCGCGTGACGTGAAACGCCGAATTTGCTTGGCATGACGTTGCCAGCGTGGCTACAGTGGCCCACATGAGAAGCAGCACCCAAGGACACGAGCGACCGCCCTCCGCCGCCGAGCTCACCGAGATGCTGAGCGCGCTTCGCGGCCGAGTGCACTACGCGTGGCATTGTTTGCCGCGCGACGCGGAAACGAAGCTGCCCCCTTCGAAGCGGCAACTGGAGACGGACAACGACCTTGCGCCCGGCACGTTCACGAAGCTCATTCGATACGGCGCCGAGGGTCAGGAGCCCGAGACGATCGCGAAGGTGGCGATCGCGCTCGACGTTCCCGAACCATGGCTCCAGAACGGCAAGGGAAAGGCGCCGACGCTCACCGGCTACCTCGAGCCACTGCCGCCGCTACTCAAGAGAGCGAAGCCGAAGAACTACCGCGAGCTCGACGGCTGGCCCGAGGCGTTGAAGATCGCGATCGCTCGCCGCAACTTCCCCCCCGCCGCGTTCGAGATCGCCGGCCGATGGCGCGTGCTCAAGATGCCATCCGGAAAGGTGAACGCGGATTTCGTCGAAGCGGTCGCTAACCTCGCGTGGCTGTCGTCGACGCCGGAAACGCGCGCAAAGTACTCGACGCTGCTCGGCAAACGCGCGGCCAAAATTCCGCC